>ERZ778021.2664-NODE-2664-length-15180-cov-4.990083_pt1 | contig 15180 bp, 10 predicted proteins | sample MGYA00375751_ERZ778021 | MGnify/ENA primary metagenome ERZ778021 (study PRJEB29350, sample SAMN05389814) | bioreactor metagenome | isolation source: Thiocyanate stock bioreactor | place: South Africa: University of Cape Town | collected 2013-08-29 ... | reverse complement strand
GCCGCCGCGAGACGCCCAGGACGCGAGGCTTTCGGGGGGAAGTGCGCGGGGTCGGTGCGCTTTGCGGGGAGGGACGTCACGAAGTCGTCGCCTTCGAGGGGGCGCTACCGGGCCCCGGGCCCTGCCGTGGAGCTTTACCGCCTCATTGGGACGGTTTCTCTCCACGGCAAGGAACTGACCGATGGGACGGATGTGACGTCTCATTAAGGGACGCGGAGTTCCGCACCGATCCCGCGCACAACGTCACGGACCTCCCCCATGACCCGCACGGGACGCGCACCCTCGCCCTCTCCCCGAGACCCGGCCCTCTCGTAGGCGGTCGCAGCCTGCCCGGACCGCCTACGAGAGGGCCGGGGCCCTTACCTCATCCCTCACCGTCCCTTTCCCGCCCCTCAACCCCCCGCTTCGATCGCCCGCTGAAGCGTCTCGGCCGCCAATTTGTGCGCGTCGCAGATCCTTCCCAGGTGCAGCAACGAGTCCGTCTCCGTTGCCACCTCCCCGTCGCCCAGGCGGAGCACGATCGGCACGTCCGGCCGTAGGTCCTCGGCGGCGAGGCCGACGGCCACGTTTACGAGGTCGTCTGAAGTTACGGCAGCGATGGCGCCGCAGCGTTCGATGCCGACGCGTTGGAGCATCTCGCGGTCGTCGCCCCGGCCGATCGCCACGGGGATGCCTGCGGCTTTGGCGAGGCGGACGCTGGGGGCCTCGGCGTCGCGCTCGATCGCGATCACGGCGACGCCGCGTTCGCGGAGGGCCTGGGCGAGGCGGAAGCCGACCTGGCCGAAGCCGACGAGGACGACGTGGTGGCGGGCGGGGGCGGCGCGGGGACCGAAGAGGGTGGTGAGGCGCCGGCGACTGAGGCGCCGGACCAGGGCGGCGGTGAAGATCGCGACCAGGGCGACGGCGAGCACCATGTTGGCCGCCGAGAGGATCTTGAACCAGTCCGGGCCCGCCTCGGCGCCGGGCGGGCCGGCGACGGTGGCCACCGAGCGGGTGGAGAAGTAGAAGGCGTCGATCAGCCCGTGGTGGAAGGCGATCATCGTGATCACCATCTCGATCACCAGGGCGCCGAAGAGGCCGGCGCCGGCGGCGACGAGGAGGCGGAGGGCGTCGTCGACCAGTCGCACGCCGTGGTTGCGGCGGCCGACGATGTGGCCGGCGGCTTCGGCCAGGCAGCCATCGGCGAGGTCGCCGGCGACGATCTCCGAGGGCGAGAGGACGTGGACTTTGGGGGCGACGTGCTCGAGCTCGCGCGAGACCGTGTGGTCGAACATCGTCACCCAGAGCGGCACGTCGGGGCGCACGTGGGCGCTCAGCAGGGTCAGGCGCAGGGCGTGGGCGTCGTCGCGGGTGACCACGGCGACCGCGCGCCAGTGGCCTTCGCGCAGCAGCTCCGAGGCTTCGCCGTCGGTCAGGTCGAGCGCCGAGGACGCCGGCGTGCCGCTCTGCTGCAGGCGCCGGAGCAGGGCGACGCCGAGCCCGCCGCCCTCGCCGAGGACGAGGACGGCTGCCGTCTGCGCGCCGCGCTGGTCAGGCGGGCTGGGCCTGGAGGTCTGGGGCGGGGTCCGGGTCACCGTCACCCAGATCTTCCCGATCGGGCTCGCGTTTCGCCCCCTCGTCGCCGCCGCCGGCACCGATCAACCGCAGCGCCGCGCCGACCAGGAAGCAGGCCAGGGCCAGGGCCGCGAAGAGCCGCCAGAGGTGGTGCGAGTCCCCTTCGATGTGGCCGGGGTCGTCGACGTCGAGAGTGGTGCCGCCGGAAGCTGCGGCGAGCGGCCCGAGCGGCGTCGTGTCCACCCGGCCGAGGCCGTACTCAGGCGAATACGGGACCGCCAGCAGGCCGGTCAGCGAACCCGCGCCCGGCGAGGAGAGCGCGTATTCGTATTCGCCCGCGGGCAGTTCGGGCAGCGCCGCGACCCAGCGGTTGGCGGCCGCCTCTTCGAACTTCAGCGGGGTCGACCTGCCCGATTCCGGCGAGGTCAGCGTGCCGGTCAGCGATGCGAGCGCGATCGGCCTGCCGGCGGCGTCGGCAGGGGCGACTTCGAGCCGGCGCTGGTCGCCCGCGACGAGGCTCGGGGTGAGCGGCGGCGGGGCCACGCCGAGCTCCACCCAGCGGGCCGCGTCCTGGAAGAGGCGCGGTTGTTCGAGCCAGGCGCCGGCCCAGCTCGGCGCCAGCCCGGGGGTCCAGGCGGCCACGCGACCGGAGCCGTACTGCCACTGGGCGAGGACCGGGTCGGGCGGGTGGTCTTTGTCCTGGCCGAGCAGCCCCGCCACGGCGCCCGGCTTCAATTCGGTGACGACGTTGCCGAACAGCGGCGCCAGCTTCTGGCCGACCAGGCTGGCGGTGATCGGACTCGGGTCGCCGGAGGAGACGCCGATCTGCCCGCGCAGGCGCACGGTACGGGTGTTCAGGCGCGTCTCTTTGTCGAAGATTTTCGGCAGGTCCCGCGCGTTTTCGGTGCGGTAGTAGTTGCCGCCGGTATCGGCGGCGATTTCCTTCAGCAGCTTGAAGTCGGCTTCCGCGCCGAGCGCCACCGTCGCCACCGCGATGTTCGCCTTTTTCAACCCCGGCACCAGCTGCTTGTAGGTGCCGGGTTCGCTGATCCCGTCGGTAAGCAGGATGATGTGGCGCTCTTTGGCGGTCGATCGTTCGATCGCGTGGACGCCTTCGGCGAGGCCCTTGTAGATGTTCGTCCCACCGTTCGCCGGCAGCGTGTTGATCTTGTGTTCGATTTCGCCGATGTTGTCCGGCGTCACCGTGGTCAGCGGGACCAGCGTTTTCGATTTGATTTCGAAGGCGACGATGCCGACCTGGTCCCGATGCTTCAGCAGGAATTCGACGGCGCCGCGAGCCGCCGCCTGCGCCATCGCGATCTTCGGCACCCCGCCGACCTCGTTGATCATCGAGCCGGAGCGATCGAGGATCAGCTCGACGGCGACGTTTTTCCGCTGCAGCTTCCCCGGCACCAGGCTTTTCACCGGCAGCACTTCCTGCAGCGGGGACTTGTAGTACTTGCCGAGCGAGAAGCTGTGCTCGCCGCCGAGGGCGAAGAGGCCGATCGCCTGGTCGCGCACCGCCTCGCCGATCGCTTCGGCGCGCGGCTTGCCCAGTTCTTCGTCGGAGACGTCTTCGAGGACGATCGCGTCGACGCCTTCGTAGCCCGCCGCTTCGGTCGGCAGCGCGCTCGGCGGCAGGACGCGGACGGCGATCCCGTCGGCTTCCAGCAGCCCCGCGGCGGCGGAGTCCGGCGGCCCGACGACGACGATGTGGGGGGCGCGCTCGACCCGCACGGTCGTCCCCAGCTCATCGTTCTGCGGTCGCGAGTCACGACCGCTTTCGACCTCCACCGAGTACTCGTAGGAGCCCTTGCGCAACGGCGCTTTGACGGCGAAGAGGTAAGCGTTGTCGCCGATGCCGAGGGTCACTTCCTGGTGGCCGATCTCCTGCCCGTCGCGGAGCACGGTGACGCGCGCCGGGGCGACGACGGTGCTCCGCACGGTGGTCTCGACCGAGAGCGGATCACCGGCGTGGAGTGCCGCCGGTACCTGCAGGCGGGTCACCGCGGCATCGGTGGGATGGGCGGTGAGCGGCACCGTGTCGACCGCGATATCGCGACGGCGGGCGGTGGCGGCGAGCGCCGTCGGTTCGCCGACCGTCTGCCGACCGTCGGAGAGGACGACGACCCGACCGCCCCGCGGGGTGCGCGCCAGCGCCAGCGCCAGCGCCCCTTCGAGGTTCGATTCGCGGCCGCTGAGGCTGCCGCCCGCTTCGCCTGCCAGCGGCCCGACGCCGGCGCCGGTGACTTCGGCGCCGCCGCCGAACTGGACCACGTGACAGTCCTCGCCGCAGCCGTCGTTGGTCGCCAGCCACCGTCGCTCGGCTTCCGCGGAGGCGGGCCCGACGCTGAGCGAGCGGTCGAGGACGAGGGTTGTCGGCGGTGGCGAGGAGCCGGTCGAGGGATCGAACAGCGCGATCGCGACGAGCACGATCGACGCCACCTGCAACCCGACCGCCACCTGGCGGGGGCGGTTCCACACCTGTTCCGGTTCGCGCCACCGGGCGTAGAGCGCCTCGACGATCAGGGCGACCAGCGCCGCGATCAGCACCCACGTCCACCATTCGGTGTGACCGGCAGCTTCGGTCGGGGCGGGCGCGGTCAGGTCCACCGGAGCACCTGCGGCAGGCGGCGCGGCCGGGTTGACGGCGAGCGCCAGCCGGCGCGTTCCCCAGGGGCCCTTGAGCTCGATCGCGTAGTTGCCGGGGCGCGGGATGCTGATCGCGGCTTCGCCGCCCGCGTCGACTTCGAGGTCTTCGGCACCGCCGCCGGCGACCGCAGTCAGCGTCGCCGCCGTCGTGCCGGGTGGCTCGGCCAGCGAGAACGGCGTCCCGGCAGCGGCGCTCTGCGGGGCGAGCTGCTGCGACCAGGCGACGATGTTGTCGATCAGCGCCGGGAAGCCGGCCAACTGCGGCAGGTTCGATTCGGAGGGCTCGAAGGCGATGAGCGCGACGCGGGTGCCCGCTTCGATGCCGGAGGCGAGCAGCGGGCCTTCGGCGCTCCAGGCGGCAGCGCTCAGCGAGTCCGGCAGGGCGAGGCGTCGGGCGGCACCCGAGCCGATCGTCAGCGAGGCGAGGTCGACCCCTTCGAGCAGCGGGCTGCCCGCGTCGAAGCCGCTCATCCGGCTGTCCACCATCTTGCCGATCAGCTGGCCGCCCGGGTAACGCGGCGGGTTGACCAGGAGCACCGCGGGCGCCTCGGGCAGCCCGCCCGGGGGGACGAAGTCGTCGAGGACGAGCAGGTCGCTGGTCCCCGGGTCGCTCGGCCGATAGGTCTGCGGCGTGCGCAGCCGGAGCTGCACCCCGGGGACCGAGGCGAGGGCGCGGGCGAGGGGCAGGGCGCGGCGGCGCTGGCCGACCAGGGTGATCCGCTCGCCGCCCGGTTCGGGGACCGAGACGAAGGCCGAGTCGTCGGCGACCAGGCCATCGGCACCGGCAAGGCCATCGCCGGTGCCAAGGCTGAGCTCGACCGCGGCGCCGGGCTGAGCGGGGACGACCAGCGGCGCCGAACCTTCCGCCGGGACCGCGACCGTCTCGGTGCTTGCCGGCCTCCCGGCGGCGGCGACGCGGACCGGCACTTCGCGGGCCGCGCCGCCGCGGTTCGTGACCCGGACGAAGACTTCGCACGCTTCCGCGCCGAGCCGGTCGCAGTGGGCGCTCGCGCTGCCGAGGCCGAGGTCATCGAGCGGTTCGCCGACCACCTGGTCCACGTAGGAAGAGCCTTCCCCCTTGACCTTCGGCGCCGCTTCCTCAGGTGCCCGCAGGAGGGTCACCGGGCTGGCGTCGTCGGCCCGCAGGCCGGAGGCGAGGCGGAGCGCGGCGGGCAGGTCGGCGGCTCCCGGACCCGCTTCGAGACCATCGATCGCGCCCCCCGCTGCCGCCGCTTCGCCTTCGAAGAGAAGGCTCGGCGCGGCGCCGGCGCCGACGATCCGCACCGCTTCGTCGCCGGGCACTTCGCCAAGCAGTTCCCGCAGGTCGGTGCGGGCGGCGTCGATCCGCGGGGCGCCGGCTTCTTCGGCGCCCATCCACATCGACTCGTCGACGACGTAGACGTGCGAGGTGCCCGCGGTCGACTTCTCGTGGGCGGGCTTCGCGAGGGCGAAGACGAGCAGCGCCAGCGCCAGCAGCTGCAGCGCGAGCAGCAGCGGCATCGGCGGCCGGCCGAACTTGCGGGCGCCGCCGCCGCCGACCGAGGGCAGGTCGCGCCAGGCGAGCAGGCTGCCGACCGCGCGGCGCGGCGGCTTGCGACGCCGCAGGTGCAGCGCGATCAACGGGATGGCGAGGGCCAGCGCGGCCAGCGCCGCACCGCTGAGCAGGGTCAACGCCGGCCCCTCATCCCCACGGCAGTCGTTCGACCCACTTCAGCGATTCGAGGTAGTTCTGCTGCAGCCCGGCGCTCGGCCCGGGGACGGCGCCGCCGGCGGCCGGCACGTAGGAGAATTCTTCGCCGATCTGGGTCGCGCCGGTGACCTGCGCGGTGCGCGCTTTGCCGCCCGCGCCCTGCGAGGTGCCGGTCTTACGTTTTTCAGCGCCCGCCTTTTTCGCCCGCGAGGGCGCGTAGCCGGGCTGGATCTTCACCGACTGGGAGGCCTTGCCGGTGATCGGCTTCGCCTGCGACTTCTGGTTGGCGCCCTGCTCGCCGCCCGCTTTCTGGGTCCCGGCCGCCTGGCCGCCCTTCGCGGCGGTGGATTCGGCGGCGCCGGTCTGCGCCCCGCCCGTCTTGCCGGCGCCCTGACGCGGTTTGTTGCCCGCGCCGCCGCTGACGTGGGAGGGCCCGGTGCCCTGGTTGGCACCGTGTTTCTGGCCTTTCAGGTTGAAGCCGATTTTCTGTTTCTTCGGGTTTTTGTGTTCGACCGTGGGGGAGTTCGCGTCGGTCCCGGGCGGCGTCTTTTCTTCGCCGTGTTTTTCCTGGCCGGGGGCGGTGGGGGTGCCTTTGTGCAGCTTCCCGGTCGGGGCTTTGCCGGCTTGGCCGCCGCCCTTCGTCGCGTTGCCCTTGGTTTCTTCGCCGTTCTGCGCCCTGTTGCCCTGGGGGATACGCTGGTAGCCGCCGGATTTGGTCGACTGCTGTCGACTTGGCGGCACCCTTTTCCCGTGGATCTTGTGCAGCTTCCCGGTCGGGGCCAGGTGTTTTTCGCGCTTTTCGGTCTTCGCCCGGTGGTGTTCGCTGGGCGCTCCCCCGGCCCCCGCGCCGCCTTTCGGGCCCAGCGCCCCGGTCGGCGAGGAGGACGAGCCGCCGCCGGTCGCCAGACCCACCGCGACGACGACCGCCAGCGCCAGGACGACGCCGCCGAGCACCGACCAGTCGTGGCGGCCCGCCCGCGCGGCGCTCGCGTGCCAGTCCTCGCGGCCCGCCGCCAGGAGGCCCGCCGCATCGGCCACGGTGCGGCGCTCCAGGGTCGACTCCTCGCCGCCGCGCGCCTCGATCTCGAGCGCCGTCGCCAGCCGGTCGTTCAGGCCGAGCTTGTCGTCGAGGAGACGCGCCAACCCGAACGGCGAGGGGCCCTGGAAGGCGAAGAAGACGACCGTGAGGACGAACAGCGCCAGCGGCGCCGCGGCCACCACCCACTGCGGGAAAGCGCCCAGCAGGGCGAGCACCTCGAGCACCGCGGCGAGGCCGAGCGCGACGGCCGCGTGTCGACGCAGGAGGGCGACCAGACGGCGGCGCGCGACGATCCCTCGCCAGCGCCGTAGCTCGTCGCCCAGGTGGCGCTCCTCCGCCCCGGCGGCAGGCGCCCCGGCACCCGCCAGGTCGACAACTTCACGCGGATCGGCAGACAGCCATCGCCACACACAATCGACGGTACCAAGCCGCAAATACGGCCGAACTGGAGCACTCAATAGTCTCTATAGGAGATGAGACCCGGCATCGCCAAGCCCAGTGCAATCGTTCTACCCGTTCTCCTCGCGACGGTGCTCGTGGCGGCCCTCGCGACCGCTTCCCTGGCGCTCGCCGGAGGCAAGCCGAAGGAAGGCTGGGGAGCCGATTCGAGCTTCATCGGCCGCTACCACGTGAAGGTCACCCAGCCCGGCGACGCGGGCGTCCGCGGCGGCGAACTGACGATGTTCATCCAGGAAGAATTTCCCGGCTCCGAAGAACCGGCGGGCATCCTGAACCTGCGGACGAAGACGAATAACGACGTCGTCTACCTGAAGGAACTGAAGCGCCAGGGCGCCAGGCGCACCGCGATCGTGAAGGGCGGTTCCTTCCTCGGCCCGACGATCGGCAACTTCAAGGCGACGATGAAGAAGCCCGGCGTGCTGGTCGGGCGGGTCGCGACCAAAGGCCTCGGCACGGTCCGGGCCACCTTCCACCGCTTCTCGACCAAGCCGACCCAATAGCGATGGCGATCCGGCTGAAGATCCTCCTGGCGTCCCTCGGGGTGCTCGCCGCGACGGTCGCCCTCGCCGCCTGCGGTGGCGGCGGCTCTTCGTCGGGCGCCTCCGGCTCGACCGCGAACGGCCCCGACGCAGCCTCGGCGCCGGAAACCGAAGACTGGCCGCTCTTCGGCCGCGATCGTGACAACACGCGCTTCGCCACCCAGGACGAAATCGACACCTCCAACGTCGGCGAACTGGGCGAAGCCTGGAGCACCGCGCTCGGCCCCGACCAGTACCTGATGGAGTCCTTCCCGCTGGTCCTGAACGGCACCGTCTACGTCACCACCTCGACCGACGAGGTGATGTCCATCGACGGCAAGACCGGCCACATCAACTGGACCTACACGCCGGAAGTCGACTTCTCTCAGTCGACCGGGGTCGGCGGCTACGGGATCACCGTGAACCGCGGCATCGCCGCCGAAGACGGCAAGCTCTTCCTCCTCACCTTCGACAACAAGCTGCAGGCGATCAGCCAGAAGACCGGCGAGCGGCTGTGGTCCTCGGAGGTCGAAGACCCGGCCACCGGCGCCTACGAGTCGATGGCCCCGACCGCCTACGACGGCAAGGTCTACGTCGGCGTCTCCGGCTCCGAGGACGGCGTGCGCGGCAAGCTCGCCGCCTACGACGCGAAGACCGGCAAGGAGATCTGGACCTTCTACACGGTCCCCAAGGCGGGGACGAAGTGGGTGCCGAAGGGCGGTGGCGGCGGCACGATCTACATGCCGCCGACGATCGACACCGAAACCAACACGGTCTACGTCGGCACCGGCAACCCGGCCCCGGTCCTGGTCGGTGCGAAACGGCCGGGCAAGAACCTCTACACCGACTCGATCCTCGCCCTCGACGCCGACACCGGCAAGCTCAAGTGGTACCACCAGGAGCAGGCCCACGACCTCTGGGACTACGACGCCGAGTCCCCGGTCGTCCTCTTCGATGCCGAAATCGACGGCGAAGAAGTGCGCGGGGTCGCCGAGGCGGGCAAGAACGGGCTGCTCTTCCTGCTGAACGCGGAAACCGGCGAAGACCTCTTCCCGCCGGTCGGGTTCGTGAAGCGCGATCACAAGCCGCCGACGACGAAGCCGACGCTGGAGTGCCCCGGCGCCGTCGGCGGCTCGCAGTACTCGCCGCTCGCCTACAGCCCGGAAACGCAGGCGGTCTACGTCTCCGGGATCGAACTCTGCATGTATCTGAAAGTCACCTACGAATCGCACAATGGCGAGAAAGCGTTCGCGGGCGATCGGGTGGTGCCGAAAGACACCGAGAAGTCCGGCACCTTCACCGCGGTCGGCGTCGACACCGGCAAGGTGCTCTGGAAGCACGACATGCCGACGCCGATGGACGGCGGGGCGACCGCCAGTGCCGGCGGGCTGGTCTTCACCGGGGACCAGCAGGGCGTGCTCTACGCCTTCGACGCGGCAAGCGGCGACGACCTCTGGCAGGCCGACCTGAAACTCGCCTTCGGCACCGCGCCGGTGATCTACTCGATCGGCGGGACCGAGTACGTGCTGGCGACGGTCGGCGGCGCTGCCCTCACCGCCTCCGAAGAACTGGGCGAAATCGGCGCCCGCGTGATCGCCTTCAAGCTCGGCGGCAAGCAGCTCCCGCCCGGCCCGGCCCTCAAATGAGTTCGCAGTTCTCCGGCCTATATACGGGGAACTGCGAACGCATCGCCCCTCAGAGGCTGACGAGGCCGGTGTCGCGGGCGGCGCCGAAGAGGAGGTCGAGCGGCGGGACGTCGGTGGGGGCGGGGACGTAGGTGACGCCGCGGTCGGCGCAGGCCTCGCGCAGCGCCGCGCCCGCGCTCCGGACCCGCTCTTCGTAGGTGGCGCGGACGCGCGGGGTGACCTCGACCACGAGCCGCTCGCCGGTCTCCCGGTCCTCCAGCTCGAAGGCCCCCTCGAGCGCCGCCATCGCCGCCTCGCCCTCGACCAGGTGGACGAAGGCGGCGGCGCGGCCGGAGGCGCCGAGCTCGTCGATCGCTTCGGTCAGCGGCCGGGGCTCGGCGAGGCCGTCGGAGAGGAGGACGGCGAGGTCGGCGGGCTCCGCCCCGCGGCGGTAGTCGCGGACGCCGGCAGCGAGGTCGGTGCGGGTGCCGCGCGGCAGCCCGGCCACCTCTTCGATCAGCTCGGTGACCAGGTGCGGGGCGGCGAGCCGGGCGCCGGTCCAGGAGCGGCCGTCGGCCAGCATGTGGACGGCGACGACGTCGGAGCCGAGCAGCGCGACCGTCCCCAGCATCGCCCCCAGCTGCTGCGCGTAGCGGAAGCGCGAGGGGGTGCCGTCGTCCATCGAGCGGCTGCCGTCGAGCAGCAGGGCGAGGTCGACATGGCCCTCGGCGGGCGCCGCTTTCACCACCACCTCGCGCAGCCGCGCGTAGACGTTCCAGTCGATGCTGCGCAGGTCGTCGCCGGGGGTGTAGCGGCGGTAATCGACGAATTCGAGCCCGCGGGTGCGCTGGGCGCCGGAGCGTTGGCCGCCGAAGCCGGCGACGATCGCCTCGACCCCGGCGAGGCTCAGCGTTTCGAGCTGGCGCAGGTCGGCGGCGTCCACCAGCGACGCGCCCGCGACCGCTGCCGGCGTCGCGGCTACGACGTCTCCCGCGGCAGCGCCGCGATCGCCTCTTCGACGATCTCGTCGGGGGAGACCGACTGCCGCTCGGCGTCGATGGTCAGCACGAGGCGGTGGCGCAGGGCGGGCAGGGCGATCGCCTGGACGTCGTCGATCGAGAGGTTGTGGCGGCCCTCGATCAGCGCCGCGACGCGGCCCGCGAGGGCGAGCGCCTGGACGCCGCGCGGGCTCGGTCCGAGGCGGACGAAGCGCTTCACCCGCTCGGTCGCCCCCTCGCTCTCGGGGTGCAGCGAGACGACGAGGCGGCTGGCGTAGTCGATCACGTGGGCGGCCGCGGGGACGGAGCGGACCAGCGCGTTCATCCGCAGCACGGTCTCGGCGTCGGCGACGGGCCCGGCCGCGCTCTCGTGGTCCCCGGCGGTCGTTTGGACGACCATCTCGTTCAGCTCGGCGATCGGCGGGAACTCGAAGCGCAGCTTGAGGAAGAAGCGGTCGAGCTCGGCCTCGGGCAGCGGGTAGGTCCCGTACATCTCGACCGGGTTCTGGGTGGCGAGGACGAAGAACGGGCGGGGCAGCTCCCGCGTCGTGTTGGAGGTGGTGACGGTGTGCTCCTGCATCGCCTCCAGCAGGGCGCTCTGGGTGCGCGGGGTGGCCCGGTTGATCTCGTCGGCGATCACCACGTTGGCGAAGATCGGGCCCGGTTCGAACTGGAGGCGCGTCTCTTCGGTTTCGGCGCCCTGGATCAGCACGGTGGTGCCGGTGATGTCGGCGGGCATCAGGTCGGGGGTGAACTGGATGCGTTTCGGCTCCAGGTCGAGGGCGGTCGAGAGGGCGCGGGCGAGCGTCGTCTTGCCCAGCCCGGGGACGCCCTCGAGCAGGGCATGGCCGCCCGCGATCAGGCAGATCAGGGCGCCGCGCACGGCCTCGCGCTGGCCGACCACGGTGCGGCCCACGGCGGCCTCGATCTCGCCGGCGACGCGCTGGAACTCCTCCGGCGCCAGCGGCTCGAGCTCTGCGGTCGCCGGGATTGCTGCGGTATCTGCGGTCATCAGGCGTTGACTTTAGTGAAGGTGCTTCAGCCAGTTGGCAGGCGGTTCGAGGACGGGCCTGGACGGATGTACTACCCGGCTGTCCACCATTTTGCTTAAGGGGTTCGTTGCGGTTGCCGATGCGCCCACGATGGGCTGGCGGATCCAACATGGCGTGGTGCAGGCTGTCGACCTGCGACCGCCTCAGTCGCCGAGGCGGAAGACGAAGAGCCTGCCGGGGCGGTCCGGGGCGGTCCCCTCCGCTTCGACCAGGGAGCCGCCCGCGGCGATCGCGACGTACTCGACGCCGTCGACTTCGTAGGCGATCGGGGCGGAGCCGATGCGGCGCTTCAGGTCGTAGCGCCAGAGGATCTTGCCGTCGCGGGCGTCGAGCGCGTAGAGGAAGCCGTCGCCGTCGCCGAGCAGGACGAGCCCGCCGGCGGTGGCGAGGGTGCCGCCGTTGGCCGGCCGCGGCAGGTCGGTGCGCCAGCGGACCTTGCCGGTGGCCGGGTCGAGGGCGGCGACGACGCCGGTGGCCGGGCCGACCTGTTCGGTGGTGCCGCCGAGTTCGTCCTCGCCGGGAGCATGTTCTTCGAGCTCGGCCCGCGAGGCGACCTTGTAGCGCATGCAGAAGTCGTTGGCGGCGATGAAGAGGGACCGGGTCGGCGCACTCCAGGAGGGCGGCCCGTACTCGATCCCGCCGAAAATCCCCGGGCAGACGACGGCCCCCTTGCGGGTCGGGCGCAGGTGCGGGCGGGAGTACTTGCCGATGTAGGGGGAGCGGGCGATCAGGTCGCCGGTCTGCGCGTCGAGGGTGGTCCAGAAGCCGGCCTTGCTGCCCGCCCCGACCGCGCGGGTGGCGTCGCCGGAACCGGTGTCCAGGTCGAGGACCGTCGGCGCCTGCACGGTGTCGTAGTCCCAGGAGTCGTTGCAGAGCTCGGTGTGGCTCCACTCGATCGTCCCGGTCTTCGCGTCGAGGGCGACGGTCGCGTCGGCCATCGGGTTGCAGCCCGGGCGGCCGGCGTTGGTGAAGCCGGGGGTCGGGTTGCCGGTCGAGACGTAGGCGGTGCCGGTCTGGGGATCGACGACCGGCGGCATCCAGACGTCGCCGCCGCCGTAGCTGTGGTCGAAGGGGTGACGCTTGTCGCGCGGCGGGATCATGAAGGTGCGCCAGAGGCGCTTGCCGGTCGCCGCGTCGTAGGCAGCGACGAAGCCGCGCAGGCCGGCGTCACCCGCCGGGCCGCCGACGATCAGCTCGCCGTCGAAGAAGGCTCCCGGCGAGTTCATCGTGTTGCCCTGGCTCGGGTCGATCACCTGGGTCTTCCAGTGCGGCTTGCCGGTCTTCGCGTCGAGGGCGATCAGCTGGTCGTCGGCAGTGGTCAGGTAGATGCGCCCGTCGCCGTAGGTGACGCCGCGGCTGACCGGCTCGTTGGTGGCGATCGCCGGGCCGGCGAGGAAGTCGACCGGCGGCGAGTAGGTCCAGCGGACCTTGCCGGTGGCGGCGTCGACGGCATAGACCTGGTCGGTGCCGGTGTCGTAGTACATGGTGCGGCCGACCACGATCGGGAAGGTCTCCCAGGCGAACTGGTTCTTGCCCTCGGGCCGGGTCCAGGCGACCTTCAGCTTGCCGACGTTGTCGCGGTCGACCTGATCGAGGTCGGCGTAGTGGGTGTTCTCGGCGACGTTCCCCCAGTGCGGCCAGTCGACATCGCCGCTCCCAGCCTCGTTTTCGGCCCCGCCCCCTCCCCCGCAGCCCGCGAGCAGGAGTACGGTGATGGCCAGGGTGAAAAGGGATCGCAAAGCCCGAGAGAGAATAGATAGGCGACCGATGCCGCCTTGGGAGGAGCCCTATGTCTGACGCGAAGTCCCCGAAAGTCCTGTTCCTGCTGTTGATCCTGGTGGTCGCCGCAGCCGTCGCGGTCGCCGGGTGCGGCGGCAGCGGTGGCACGACCGGCTCGGAGGAACCGACGAGCGGTGCCGAATCGACGCCCCCCGCCGAAGAAACCGAAGAAGAAGCCGCGCCGCCCGCCGAAGAAGAAGGCGCGGCCGAAGAAGGCGCCGAAGAAGAATCCGGCGGCGAAGAAATGAGCGAAAGAGAAGCGCGCAGCGGCGAAGGGTCGCTCTCCGCCGAAGGCAAGGAAGTCTTCACCGCCAACTGCGGATCCTGCCACACGCTGCAGGCGGCGGGGACGACCGGCACGGTCGGCCCGGACCTCGACGAACTCGAACCGGACCTCGCGACGGTGGAACACCAGGTCGTCAACGGCGGCGGCCCGATGCCCGCCTTCGGCAAGGAAGGCATCCTCAACGCCAAAGAAATCAAAGCCGTCGCGACCTACGTCAGCTCGGTCGCCGGCCAGGGATAGCGGCGAGCGCCGCGGTCCGCGTCAGGCCTCGATGACGCGGACCGGCGCGCCGCCGAGGTAGGCGAGCACGTCGTCGACCGCGTCGGCGAAGAAGACCGAGTAGGTGTCCTCGGTGACGTAGCCGAGGTGCGGAGTGAGGACGGTGTGCGGGGTCTTGCGCAGCGGGTGATCCGGGGCGAGGGGCTCGGCGTCGTAGACGTCGACGCCGGCGCCGGCGATCTCACGCGCGTGGAGCGCCGCGACCAGCGCCTCGGTATCGACCAGCGGCCCGCGCGAGGTGTTGACCAGGTAGGCGCTCGGCTTCATCGCCGCGAGCTCGGCGGCGCCGACGAGGCCGCGGCTGCGCTCGCTCAGCTTGTAGTGGACGGAGACGATGTCGGCGCGCTCGAAGAGCTGCGGCTTCTCGACCGGCTCGACCCCCGCCGCGCGCGCCTCCTCGGGGTCGAGGTTCTGGGACCAGGCCAGCACCTCCATGCCGAAGGCCTGGGCCACCGTCGCCATCCGCCTGCCCAGCCGACCGAAGCCGAGCAGGCCGAGGGTGGCGCCCTCGAGGTCGCCGCCGATCGTGTTCTGCCAGCCGCCGAACCGCATCGCCGCGTCCTCGGAGGGGATCTTCCGCAGCAGCGCCAGGATCAGTCCCCAGGTGAGCTCGGCGGTCGGCGCCGCCTTGATCCCGGTGCCGCAGACCACGACCCCGTTGCGCTGCGCCGCAGCGACGTCGATCGCGACGTTGGCGAGCCCGGTCGTGACCAGCAGCTTCAGCTCTGGCAGCTGGTCGAGCACCGCCGCCGGCAGCGGGGTGCGCTCCCGCATCGCGACCACGATCTCGGCCTCGCGCAGCGCTTCGACCAGCTCGTCGGGGTCGGCGAGGTGCTGCTCGAGGGCGACGATCTGCCACTCCTCGGGGACGCGGTCCCAGCCGCCGTAATCGAGCGCGATTCCCTGGTAATCGTCGAGCAGGACGATCCGTTTCACCCACCGAGCCTTGCACACGGCTAGATTGGCCGCCGTGATCGGAACGCATGCCTTGGTCTCCCTGCTTGCTGCGCTCGCCCTGGCGGGCGGCCATCGCGGCGAGCCGGCGCACGCAGCGGCGACCGTGAGCCCTGCGACGGCCACCGCCTCCGCGGCCTCGAGGCCCCTCGCGGGCAAGGTCGTCGGGATCGACCCGGGCCACAACGGCGGCAACTTCAACGACCCGACGTTCATCAACCACCAGGTGTGGAACGGCCGCGAAATGGAGGCTTGCGACACGACCGGCACCGAGACCGACGGCGGCTACACCGAG
>ERZ778021.2663-NODE-2663-length-15183-cov-3.827737_pt1 | contig 15183 bp, 12 predicted proteins | sample MGYA00375751_ERZ778021 | MGnify/ENA primary metagenome ERZ778021 (study PRJEB29350, sample SAMN05389814) | bioreactor metagenome | isolation source: Thiocyanate stock bioreactor | place: South Africa: University of Cape Town | collected 2013-08-29 ... | reverse complement strand
CTGTTCGAATTCATCGAGAACCCGCGCGGCTACATGCCCGGCACCGCCATGAGCTTCGCGGGCATCCGCGACAACCAGGCCCGCGCCAGCCTGATCGCCTTCCTCGAAGCGAACCCCTGATCCGGCACGCCCGTCGCGAACCATCAGAACCCCGGCCGATGCCGGGGTTTTTGCTGTCCGAGGCCCTGCGACATGGCGTGCATTGCCGCCGCCCCATGTTCACGAAATCGCGGCTTGATGGGCGGTGGGGTGCTGGCCTAGCCTTCCCTCCGATCCAGGGGAGTGAACGATGCGCCAGACTGTCCCGAATATCCTGCTGACCGCGCTGACGGCGCTGTGGCTGACCGGCCCGGCCCAGGCCCAGGAGGCATCGCAAGGGGACCCGGCGCAGGAGGCGGTGATCAATGCGCATGGCGTGTCGGTCTTTGACGCCCTGCGTCTGCCCGCCGACTTTCAGCATCTGCCTTATGTGAACCCCGACGCCCCCAAGGGCGGAGAGATGTCGCAGGCCATCCCCAACTCCACGGGCTTTGACAACTTCAACCCCTTCACCTTTCGCGGGCGGGCGGCGGCCTTGGCCTCGATGCCGCTCGAGACGATCCTGACCGGCACGGCGGACGAGATGGGCGCGGCCTATTGCCTGCTGTGCGAGACGATCGAGTATCCTGAAAGCCGCGATTGGGTGATCTTCAACCTCCGCCCCGAGGCCCGGTTCAGCGACGGCACACCCCTGACGGCGCATGACGTGCTGTTCAGCTATGAGACGCTGCGCGACCAGGGCCTGTCCAGTTTCCGCATGGTGCTGGGCCAGCAGGTCACCGGGACCGAGGTTCTGGACGATCACCGCATCCGCTTTGATTTCGCCGAAGACATCCCGCGCCGCGAGGTGATCCAGCTGGTCGGCGGACTGCCTGTCTTCAGCCGCGCCGATTTCGAGGCGAACGACCGCAGCCTGGAGCAGACGTCGCAGACGGCCTTCCTTGGGTCGGGGCCTTATGTCTTTGACCGGGCGGACACGAACCGCTTTGTCGCCTATCGCCGCAATCCCGATTATTGGGGCGCCGACCTGCCGATCAATCGCGGGCGCTTCAACTTCGACACGATCCGCATTGAATATTTCTCGGATTATGATGCGGCCTTCGAGGCGTTCAAGGCCGGGCTCTACCTGTTCCGCCGCGAGGTCAGCAGCCGGTCCTGGGCGATCGGCTATGACTTCCCGGCGCTGAACGCGGGTCATGTCGTCAAGGAGGCCCTGCCGGACGGCCCCGTCGCCTCGGGGCAGGCCTGGGTGCTGAACCTGCGCCGCCCGATCTGGCAGGACATCCGCGTCCGCGAGGCGATCGGGCTGATGTTCAACTTCGAATGGACGAACCAGACGCAGTTCTACGGCCTCTACAACCGGGTCGAGAGCTTTTGGGACAACAGCGACCTGAAGGCCGAGGGCGTCCCCGAGGGCGCGGAACTGGCCCTGCTGGAGCCCGTCGCGGGGGACCTGCCCGACGGTATCCTGACCGAGGAGGCCGTCACCGCCCCCGTGTCGGGCGAGCGGCAGATGGACCGGGGCAACCTGCGCCGCGCCGCCGCCCTGCTGGAGGAGGCGGGCTGGGTGACGGGCAGCGACGGGCTGCGCCGCAATGCGGCCGGTCAGGTCCTGCGGCTGGAGATCCTGAACGACAGCCAGACCTTTGACCGGGTGATCAACCCCTTCGTCGAAAACCTGCGCGCCCTGGGCATCGACGCGTTCAACAGCCGCGTCGACAATGCCGAATACGAGAATCGCAAGCGCAGCTTTGATTTCGACATGATCGGCGATCATCTGGGCCAACCCGAGATCCCCGGCACCGGCCTGCAGCAGTATTTCGGCTCGAACGCGGTGGATGACGTCTTCAACGTCATGGGGCTGGCCAATCCCGCGATCGACCGGCTGATCACCCATGCCGCCGCCGCTGAGACGCGCGAGGATCTGCTGCCCGCGGTCCACGCCCTGGACCGGGCGCTGCGGGCGCTGCATTTCTGGGTGCCGCAATGGTACAACCCCGATCACCTTGTCGCCTATTTCGACATTTATGACCGGCCTGACGAACTGCCGCCCTATGCCTTGGGCGAGATGGATTTCTGGTGGTACGACGCGGCCAAGGCCGAGGCGCTGCGCGCGGCGGGCGCGCTGCGGCGCTGAGGGCGCGGCTTGATTTCCGACAGCGAAAGGCCCACAAGGCCGGATAACCAGACGGCCCCGACAAGGGGCGGACACCAGGGGAAGGGCAGGGGCTGATGGGTGCCTATATCCTGCGGCGATTGCTGCTGATCATCCCGACATTACTCGGCATCATGGTGGTCAATTTCACGCTGACGCAGTTCGTGCCGGGCGGGCCCATCGAACAGATCGCGGCCCAGATCCAGGGCGAGGGCGATGCGTTCCGCAACATCTCGGGCGGGGGCGACGGCGGCCAGCAGGCGGTGCCCACCGGATACGAGGGCGCGCGGGGGCTGCCGCCCGAATTCATCGCCCAGTTGGAGCGGGAATTCGGCTTTGACAAACCCCCGGTGGAACGCTTTCTGTCGATGCTGTGGAACTATCTGCGGTTCGATTTTGGCACCTCGTGGTTCCGCTCGATCAGCGTGATGGACCTGGTGCTGGAGAAGATGCCGGTCTCGATTACGCTGGGGCTGTGGTCCACGCTGATCGCCTATGTCATCTCGATCCCGCTGGGCATCCGCAAGGCGGTGCGCGACGGGTCGCGGTTCGACACCTGGACCTCGGGCGTGATTATCATGGCCTATGCGATCCCGGCCTTCCTGTTCGCGGTGCTGCTGATGGTGCTGTTCGCGGGCGGCAGCTATTGGCAGATCTTTCCACTGCGCGGCCTGACATCGGACAATTTCGCGGACCTGTCCCTGTGGGGCAAGGTCAAGGACTATGCCTGGCACGCCTTCCTGCCGGTCATGGCCGCGACGATCAGCAGTTTCGCCACGCTGACGCTGCTGACCAAGAACAGCTTTCTGGACGAGATCAACAAGCAATACGTCATCACCGCCCGCGCCAAGGGCCTGACCGAACGCCGCGTGCTGTATGGCCATGTGTTCCGCAACGCGATGCTGATCGTGATCGCGGGCTTTCCGGCGATGTTTCTGGGCGTGTTCTTCGGGTCGTCGATCCTGATCGAGACGATTTTTTCGCTGGACGGGCTGGGGCGCCTGGGCTTTGAGGCGGCGGTCCAGCGCGACTATCCGGTGATCTTCGGCACGCTTTACGTGTTCGGGCTGATGAGCCTTGTCGTCGGGATTCTGTCGGACCTGATGTATGTCTTTGTCGATCCGCGCATCGATTTCGAAAAGAGGGCCGGCTGATGGCCATGTCGGAACTGAACCGCCGCCGGCTGCGCAATTTCCGCCGCAACGGCCGGGCCTTCTGGTCGCTGGTGATCTTTTCGGTGCTGTTCGTGACCGCGATGTTCGCCGAGATTGTGGCGAACGACAAACCCATCGTCGTCCGCTATCAGGGCGACCTGTACTGGCCGGCCTATAATTTCTACCCCGAGACCGCGTTCGGCGGCGATTTCGGGACCGAGGCGATCTATCGCGACGAAGCCGTCCAGTGCCTGATCATCAGCGGCGGCCGCGAGGCCTGCTGGGACGACCCCGAAGGGCTGATCGAGGCCGTGCAGACCGGCGTCAGCGATGTCCCCCGGGCCGAGCAGGGCTGGATGATCTGGCCGCCGATCCCCTATCATTATCGCACCATCAACAATGTGGGCACCGCGCCAAGCGCGCCCGACGGCAACCACCTGCTGGGCACCGACGACACGGCGCGCGACGTGCTGGCGCGGGTGATCTACGGGTTCCGCACCTCGATCCTGTTCACGCTGATCGTGACGGCGATCGCCTCGACCATCGGCATCGCGGCGGGGGCGATCCAGGGCTATTTTGGCGGGCGGACCGACCTGGTGTTCCAGCGCGTGCTGGAGATCTGGGCCTCGACGCCGGGGCTTTATGTCATCATCATTCTGTTCGCGATCCTGGGGCGCAGCTTCTGGCTGCTGGTGTTTGTCACCATCCTGTTCGGCTGGCCCGCGCTCGTCGGCGTGGTCCGGGCCGAATTCCTGCGCGCACGCAATTTCGAATATGTCCGCGCCGCCCGCGCCCTGGGGGTCAGCGACCGCAAGATCATGTTCCGCCACATCCTGCCCAACGCGATGGTCGCCACGCTGACCATGCTGCCCTTTGTGGTGACCGGCACGATCAGCGGGTTGGCCGCGCTGGATTATCTGGGATACGGCCTGCCCGCCGGATCGGCCTCGCTTGGGGAAATGGCGCTGCAGGCGAAACAGAACCTGCAGGCGCCGTGGCTGGCCTTCACCTCGTTCTTCACCTTCGCGATCATGCTGTCGCTCTTGGTGTTCATCTTCGAGGGCATCCGCGATGCCTTTGACCCGCGAAAGACGTTTCGATGACAGACCGGCCGATGCCAGCCGACACGGGGACCGTGACGCCCATCCGCCCGGCCGCCGGAGCGCAGGCCGCCATCGCCGAGAGCCATGGCGGCGCCATGCCCGGCGCGCCCCAAACCCATGCCACGCCCGCCCCTGCCAGCGACGCGGTGCTGGCCGTCACCGACCTGCGCATCGGGTTCCGCTCCGAAGGGGCGGTGATTCCGGCGGTCCGCGGCGTCAGCTTCCACATCAACCGCGGCGAGACGGTCGCCATCGTGGGCGAATCCGGCTCGGGCAAATCGGTCACGGCGCTGTCCACGGTGCAGCTGCTTGCCGGGTCGGCGGTGCTGGAGGGGTCGGTCAAATATGCAGGGCGAGAGATGGTCGGCGCCTCCGATCGCGACCTGCGCGCGATCCGCGGCAATGACATCAGCTTCATCTTTCAGGAGCCGATGACCTCGCTGAACCCGCTGCACACGCTGGAAAAGCAGCTGTCGGAAAGCCTGGCGCTGCATCAGGGCCTGTCGGGGGCCCGTGCGCGGGCCCGCATCATCGAGCTGCTGACCCGCGTGGGCATCCGCGACCCCGAGAGCCGTCTGGCCGACTACCCGCACCAGCTGTCGGGTGGGCAGCGTCAGCGCGTGATGATCGCCATGGCCTTGGCCAACGGCCCCGAGCTGCTGATCGCGGATGAACCGACGACCGCGCTGGACGTGACCATCCAGGCGCAGATCCTGGACCTGCTGGCGGAACTCAAGGCGGCCGAGGGGCTGTCGATGCTGTTCATCAGCCACGATCTGGGCATCGTGCGCCGCATTGCCGATCGCGTCTGCGTGATGAAGGATGGAGAGATCGTCGAACAGGGCACGGCCCGCGACATCTTCGCGAACCCCCAGCATCCCTATACGCAAAAGCTGCTGGCGGCCGAACCGCAGGGGCAGGCCGAACCCGTGGCCCCCGACGCGCCCGTCATGGTCGAGACCCGCGACCTCAAGGTCTGGTTCCCGGTCAAGCGCGGCCTGCTGCGCCGGGTCACCGGGCACGTCAAGGCGGTCGATGGCGCGACCCTGACCCTTCGCGCCGGTGAGACCCTTGGCGTGGTGGGCGAATCGGGCTCGGGCAAGACCACGCTGGCCCTCGCGATCATGCGCCTGATCGAAAGCCGGGGGCCGATCCTCTATCTGGGGCAGGACATCCAGGGCTGGGGCGGCGGCCAGCTGCGCCGTCTGCGCCGCGACATGCAGATCGTGTTCCAGGACCCCTATGGCAGCCTGTCGCCCCGCATGACGGTCGAGCAGATCATCACCGAGGGTCTGGGCGTCCACGGGGTCGAGCCGGGCCGCGACCGCCGCCAGATGGTGACCGAGATCATGGCCGAGGTCGGGCTGAACCCCGAGCTGATGCACCGCTATCCGCATGAATTCAGCGGCGGGCAGCGCCAGCGCATTGCCATCGCCCGCGCGATGATCCTGCGTCCCAAGGTCGTCGTCCTGGACGAGCCGACCAGCGCGCTGGACATGACCGTGCAGGTCCAGATCGTGGATCTGCTGCGCGATCTGCAGCGGAAATACGGGCTGGCCTATCTGTTCATCAGCCACGACCTGCGGGTGGTGCGCGCAATGGCGCATCACATCATGGTCATGCGCGCGGGTCTGGTGGTCGAACAGGGCAGCGTGGCCCAGATCTTTGACGCACCAGAGCAGGATTACACCCGCGCCCTGCTGCGGGCGGCGTTTCCGATCCACGAATGAAGATCCTGTTCGTTCACCAGAACTTTCCGGGCCAGTTTCCCCATCTGGCCCCGGCGATGGTCGCGCGGGGGCATCAGGTGCTGGCCCTGACCGATGAGAAGAACCAGCGCCCCAGCCCGATCCGCACCCTGCGCTATAAGGCGCCCACGCCGGTGCAGACCGACAGCGCCCTGGGGCGGACCTATGCCGACCACGCCGAACGCGGGCTGCTGACGGCACGCGGCGCGCGTGCGCTGCGCGACCGGCACGGGTTTCACCCCGACATCATCATCGGTCATCCGGGCTGGGGCGAGACGCTGTTCCTCAAGGAGATCTGGCCCGACGCCACCCTGCTGATCTATGCCGAGCTGATGTATCGCACGCGCGGCCATGACGTGGGCTTCGACCCCGAGATCAGCCCCGACCGGGACGAGGCGCGCTTCATGACCGTGGCCCGGTCGGCGCATCTGATCCAGGCGCTGGTGCAGGCGGACGGGGCGATCGCGCCGACCCGCTATCAGGCCGACAGCTTTCCGCCCGAGCTGCGCGGCAAGATCACCGTGATCCATGACGGCATCGACACCGCACGCGTGGCCCCGGACCCTGGCGCGCGACTGGTGCTGCCCGACGGGCCGACCCTGCGCGCGGGGGATGAGGTGCTGTCCTTTGTGTCGCGGTCGCTGGAGCCTTATCGCGGGTTCCACATCCTGATGCGCGCGCTGCCCGGGGTGCTGGCGGCGCGTCCGCAGGCGCAGGTGGTGCTGGTGGGGGCCGAAGGCACCAGCTATGGCGCCAAGCCCCGCGACGCCAACAGCTGGAAGGACAAGCTGCTGGCCGAGGTCGGCGGCCAGTTGGACCTGTCCCGCGTGCATTTCACCGGGCGGGTGGGCTATGGCGATTATCTGTCGCTGTTGCAGGTGGCACGGGTGCATTGCTATCTGACCTATCCCTTCGTTCTGTCCTGGTCGCTGACCGAGGCGATGGCGGCGGGGACCTATGTCGTGGGTTCCGATACCGAACCGGTGCGCGAGCTGATCACCGATGGGGTGAACGGGCGGCTGGTGCCGTTCTTTGACACGGGCGCACTGTCGGCGGCCCTGATCCGCGGGCTGGAGGGCGACCCGCAGGCCCCCGCGATCCGTGCGGCGGCGCGCGCCACGATCCTGTCGGGCTATGATCTGGCGTCGCAATCGCTGCCGCGTCAGATTGCGTGGGTGGAAAGCCGGGGCGCGATGGGCTAGACCCTTGCGACCCTTCAGACGAGGCCCCCGATGACGCAGATCAGGCTGACCAACACCCGCACCCGGACCAAGGAGGATTTCCTCCCCATCGACCCGGCCAATGTGCGTCTGTATCTGTGCGGACCGACCGTCTATGACCGCGCGCATCTGGGCAATGCCCGGCCCGTGCTGGTGTTCGACCTGCTGGTGCGGCTGCTGCGGCACGTCTATGGCGCGGATGCCGTCACCTATGTGCGCAACTTCACCGACGTGGATGACAAGATCAACGCCGAGGCGCAGCGCCGCCGCGCCGCCGGATCGCCCCTGTCGCTGGAGGCGCTGATCGCCGAGCGCACGGATGAGACGATCGCCTGGTATCACGCCGACATGGATGCGTTGGGCGCGATGCGCCCCGACCATGAGCCGCGGGCCACCGCCTATGTCGGACAGATGATCGCGATGACCGCCGACCTGATCGCCAAGGGCCACGCCTATGAGGCCGAGGGCCATGTGCTGTTCGACGTCCGGTCCTTTCCCGAGTACGGCAGGCTGTCGGGCCGGTCGGTCGATGACATGATCGCGGGCGCGCGGGTCGAGGTCGCGCCCTTCAAGCGCGACCCGATGGATTTCGTGCTGTGGAAGCCGTCCAGCGACGACCTGCCGGGGTGGGACAGCCCCTGGGGACGGGGGCGCCCGGGCTGGCATATCGAATGCTCGGCCATGTCGGCGGCGCTTCTGGGGACGCATTTCGACATCCATGGCGGCGGGATCGACCTGCAGTTCCCCCACCACGAGAACGAGATCGCGCAGAGCTGCTGCGCCCATCCCGGCGCAGGCTTCGCCAATGTCTGGCTGCATAACGAGATGCTGCAGGTCGAGGGCAGGAAGATGTCCAAGTCCCTGGGCAATTTCTTCACCGTCCGCGACCTGCTGGACCAGAAGGTGCCGGGCGAGGTGATCCGCTTCGTGATGCTGTCCACGCATTACCGAAAGCCCATGGACTGGACCGAGGCCAAGGCGCGCGAGGCCGAAGCGGTGCTTCGGCGGTGGCGGGGGCTGGTTGCGGGCATCGAACCCGCAACAAGCCCGGCACCTGCGCTGATCGAGGCCCTTGCCGATGACCTGAACGCTGCGGGTGCCATCGCGGTGTTGCACGATTTGGCACGCCAGGGGGACGGTCCTGCGTTGCTGGCCTCGGCGCGGATGATGGGGCTGTTGCAGGCCGATCACGGCGCCTGGACCGAGGACACGCCCTGGGGCGATGACATCGCGGATCTGGCAATCAGGGTGGCTGGGCGCTGGAACGCGCTGCGGGCGGCGCGCGACTTCGGGCAGGCCGACCGGATCGCGGCGGAGGCTGTGGAACTGGGCATCAAGCTGATCGCGCAGAAGAACGCGCCCGCCGAATACCGGTTTCTTAACCCCTTCGATGTAGACCGGGCAGAGGAGATTCGCGCGGGTTTGGAGGGTATCGTGGACCGTTGGGGCGCATGACACTGGAGGCCTGCACCGAGGCGCTGCGCCAGCACGACCCGGACCGTTTCGGCGCCGTGCTGGTGGCTGAGGCGCGGGATCGGGCGGCGCTGGTCACGCTCTATGCGCTGAACCTGGAGATCGCGCGGGCGCCCTTTCAGTCGGCCGAGCCGATGCTGGCCGAGATGCGGCTGCAATGGTGGGTCGACCGCCTGGACGAGATGGGGCGCGGCACGGCGCCCCCGCTGCATGACGTGCTGACGCCCCTGTGGGAGGCCTGGGGGTCCGAGGCGGGCGCGCTGGCAGCCCTGGCCGAGGCGCGCCGACGCGACTGCGAGCGACAGCCTTTTGGCGACCCCGATGCCGTCCTGACCTATGTCGATGCGACGGCGGGGGCGCTGATGTGGACCGCGGCCCGCCGCTGCGGTGCCCCCGAGAGCACGCGCGAGATCGTGGCCCATCAGGCGCGCGGCGCGGGTCTGGCCGCTTGGCTGCGTGCGCTGCCGCAATTGCAGGCAGTGCGCCTGGGGCTGGAGCCTGCCCGCCCCGAGGATGCGGTGGCGCTGGCCAAGCAGGCCCGAGACGGGTTGCGCATGGCCGCGCGCATGCATCGCAAGCTGCCGCGCCGGGCGGCGGCGGCGCTGTATCCCAGCCCCCGCGTGCCGCGCCTGCTGTCCGAGATCATGGCCGGGCGCTGCGACCCGTTTGCGGCGACGCCCGCCATCACGCCGTTCCAGCGGCGCGCCTCGCTGGCGCGGCTGGCGCTGACCGGGCATTGGTGGCGCTGAGCCCCGCGAAAAATCTCTTTTCCTTGGCCCACAGCTATGGAAGGTATGGAAAAAGCCCGCAACCGGGCGACGGGGCAGGGAAGGACCGCGATGGCAAAGGCCAAGTTCGACGCCGAGGCACGTGCCGGCCTGTCGCTGATCGCGCCGCCGTTCCTTTACGCGCTGGTCATCCTGGCGGTGCCGCTGCTGACCATCCTGGCCTACAGTTTTCTGACCGACGGCTATCTGGAGATCATCCGCGAACCCACGCTGGCGAACTATGCCGAGGTCTTTACCGATCCGATCGTGCGGACGGTGATGATGCGGTCGCTGATCGTGGCGGCCATCGTCACGCTGGCCACGGTGGTGACGGCCTTTCCGGTCGCCTATTACATCAGCTTTTGCGTGCGCCCCGAAAAGAAGGCGCTGTGGCTGTTCCTGATCACCATCCCCTTCTGGACCAGCTATCTGATCCGGGTGTTCCTGTGGAAGGTGATCCTGGGCTATAACGGCGTGGTCAACTCGACGCTGACGGGCCTGGGGATCATCGACGAGCCGCTGACCTTCATCCTGTACAACGTCAATTCCATCGTGATCACGCTGGCCCATGCCTATGCGCCCTTCGCGATCCTGCCGATCTTCGTGGCGCTGGAAAAGATCGACCGATCCCTGCTGGAGGCCGGGCGCGACCTGGGCGAAAATCGCCTGACCACCTTCTGGCGGGTGACGCTGCCTTTGGCCATGCCGGGGGTCATCGCCGCGACGCTGATCGTGTTCATCCCCACCATCGGCGACTATGTCACGCCCGAGGTTATCGGCGGCGGCCGCATCCCGATGATCGCCAACATGATCCAGGTGCAGATGCTGGCGCTGGACAACCGGCCCCTGGGATCGGCGCTGGCGGTCACGACCATGGCCATCGTCGCGGTGGTCAGCCTGATCTTCCTGTTCCTCAACCGACGATTCCTGAGGGTGCGGCAATGAACCGGTCCGGGTGGGGCCTTCAGGCCTATGCGATTTTCTATCTGCTGTTTCTGTATGCGCCGATCATCCTGCTGCCGATCTTTGCGTTCAATTCCGGCACGATCATCGCCTTTCCGCTGCAGGGGGTCACGACCGACTGGTTCGCGCAGATGTGGGGCAATGCCACGCTGCGCCGCGCGCTGACCAATTCGCTGACCATCGCGGTGTCGGCCTCGATCCTGGCGACCTGCTTTGGGGTGTTCGCGGCGCGCGCCTCGACGCGCTTCGTGTTCCCGGGCAAAGGGGGGATGATGGGCTTCATCATGCTGCCCATGGTCCTGCCCGAGATCATCGTCGCCATGTCGCTGCTGGTCGTGCTGCTGGGCATGGGGGTGCAGCTGTCGCTGCTGACCGTCATCGTCGGGCACACCCTGATCTGCATGCCCTATGCCATCGCGGTCCTGTCCACCGCCTTCTCCAGCCTGGATCGCAGCCTGGAGGAGGCCGCCTATGACCTGGGCGAGACGAAATGGGGCGCCTTCCGTCTGGTCACGCTGCCGCTGGTCATGCCCGGCATCATCAGCGCGCTGCTGATCAGCTTCACCATCAGCTTGGACGAGTTCATCATCGCCTTCTTCCTGGCGGGGAACGAGCCGACGCTGCCCACCTATATCTTCAGCCAGCTGCGCTTTCCGCGCGCGATCCCCGTCATCATGGCGCTTGGGACGGTGCTGGTGATCCTGTCGATCGCCCTTCTGGCGCTTGGCGAATATTTCCGCCGCCGGGGCAATGCCCGCATCGGCGGCAAGCCCACCGGAGGGTTGATGTGAGCGACAAACCGATGATCCAGTGTCAGGGCGTCCATAAATACTACGGCGACTATCACGCGCTGCGGGGCATCGACCTGACCATCCGCGCCGGAGAGTTCTTTTCCCTGCTGGGCCCGTCGGGCTGCGGCAAGACCACGCTGTTGCGCACCATCGCGGGGTTCGAGGATCTGTCCGACGGGGTGATCCTGATCGACCAGAAGCGCATGGACGAGGTGCCCGCAAACAAGCGCCCGACCAACATGGTCTTTCAGTCCTATGCGATCTTTCCGCATCTGACGGTGGCCGAGAACGTGGCCTTTGGCCTGCGCCGCGACCCGCGCTCGAAGGCGGAAAAGGCCGCGGCGGTCGAGGAGGCGCTGGCGATGGTCGGTCTGCGCGGCTATGGCGCGCGGTCGGCCCATGCCCTGTCGGGCGGCCAGCGGCAGCGCGTGGCGCTGGCCCGCGCGCTGATCCTCAAGCCCAAGGTGCTGCTGCTGGACGAGCCCCTGTCCGCGCTGGACCGCAAGATGCGCGAGCAGATGCAGGTCGAGCTGATCAAGCTGCAGCGCCAGGTCGGCATCACCTTCGTGCTGGTCACCCATGACCAGGAGGAGGCGCTGGTCATGTCCGACCGCATCGCCGTCATGTTCGAGGGCGAGATCGCCCAGCTGGACGGCCCCGAGGCGCTCTATGCCCGCCCGGCCACGCGCCGCGTCGCGGATTTCATCGGCGTGATGAACTTCCTGCCCGCCGAGATCGTCGCGGAGGAGGCCGGCACCGTCACGGCCGAGGTCGCAGGGCTGGGCCGGGTCGATCTGCCCGAGCGTCAGATCAGCTGCGCCAATGCCGATGACGCAGGCCCGATGATCGGCTTTCGCCCCGAGACGATGACCCTGGTGGGCGCGGGTGCGACCCACACCCAACCGCGCGAGACCGAGGCCACCATCGACGAGGTCGTCTATTACGGCGACATGACCTATTACGACTTGCGCCTGGACGGGGTGGCGCGCAGCGATGGCCGCGCGCGCACGGTCCGCATCTCGATGCGCAACGTCTTTGGCCGCGACGTGCAGGAGGTCGGCACGCGGACCCGCCTGGCCTGGTCGCCCGGGTCTCTGGTGCTTTTTCGCTGACGCGAAGGGGGTCCTGTTTCGCTAGCGCGGCGTCAGGCTGACCCAGATCCCGTCGCGGGCGCGGATCGTCAGGCGGGCGATGGGCATGGGCTGGCGGTCGGTGACCTGCAACCGCCAGCGGGCGGTGATCGTGGCCAGCATCACCACGCCCTCGGCCATCGCCAGGCCTGCGCCGGGGCAGGCGCGGGGGCCTGCGGAGAACGGCAGATACGCCATGCGGGCGCTGGCCCTGCCCTCGGGCGTGTCCCACCGGGCGGGGTCGAAATCATCGGGCCTTTCCCACAGCCGCTGGTGGCGGTGCAGGTGCCAGGGCGACACCACCAGCTGTGCGCCGCGCGGCACAGCCCGGTCGCGGAAGGTCTCGGGGCGGGTCGCCTCGCGCACGAACATCGCGACCGCCGGATAGAGGCGCAGCGCCTCGCGGAACACCGCGCGGGTGGTGCGCAGCCCGCTGACGCTGGCGAAATCGTCGGTCAGCGTCGCGGATTCGGCGGCCACGCGGTCCTGCCATTCGGGATGCGCGGCCAGCAGCCACAGCGCCCAGCCCAGGACCGAGGCGCTTGTCTCATGCCCCGCTAGGAACAGCACCGCGACCTGATCGACCATCTCGGCCTGGGTAAAGCACCGGCCTGTCTGGGGGTCGGGGGTGGTCATGATCTTGGTCGCCAGATCGTCCGGGGCGGTGCCTGACGCGATGGCCCTCTGGCGGTCGGCCACCAGATCGCGGATCAGGCCGCGGATGCGCCCGGCGGTCTGGCGGGTGCGGCGCGAATGGGGGCGGGGCATCCAAGCGGGCAGGGGCAGCAGGGCTGCCAGATTGACCAGCGGTTGCGCCGCCTGATGGTCGCGGAACGCCTCGAACACATCTGTGGCGATGCGGTGTTCGATGGGCAGCGAGAAGAGCGTGCGAAAGATCACGTCGGCGGCGGCATGGGCGGCCTGCGGTTCGATGTCCTGGGGCCCGGACTGCAGGCGCAGGCTGGCCGCGCGGGCCGCATCCAGGAGTGCCGGATAGCTGGCGCGGACGCGTCCGCCTTCGAAGGCCGGGTCGATGATGCGTCGCTGCTGCGCCCAATCCGCACCGTTCGAGATGAAGACCCCGTTGCCCAGAAGCGGCGCCAGCCCCTCGCGCATGCGGTTGGATTTTGGGAAATCCTCGGGGCGTTCCTGCAGGATCAGGCGCAGCAGGGCGGGGTCGTTGCAGAAGAAGCTGTGGATCAGCGGGTTGCGGAATTCGGCCATCCAGGCGCGATAGAGGCGTTCGGGCAACGCCCCCAGCAGGTCACGGCGGAACCCCCGGATCAGGCCCCACAGCGTGCCGCGGCCTTGGCTGCCTTGCGGGCGCGGCGTCACCTTGCGCCCACGGGGCGGGTGATGCGCCCGGGCGAGGGTTTGCGCCCCGCAAAGCGCTGCGCCAGCGTCTGCGGACCTGCGGTGATGGCGAAATAGTCGTAATCGCCGGGCCGGTCGAAGGCGCAGAGATACTGGAAATGCAGCCGGAACCAGCGGTTCTTCAGCGCGGCCTGGCGTTCCGGTGACAGGGTCTGGGTATAGGCGGCCGAGATGACCAGCGGCCAGCGCTGGCCCTCGCCCCCCGCGCCGCTGACCGCGACCGGATCGCACAGCGCGAAACAGCAGGCATCGCCCGGCGCGGTCACGTCCAGCCAGAACAGGTCGGCCCGGCCCAGAAAGGCCAGATCGTCGCGCAGACGGCCCGCACTGGGCAGAAAGGAGGCCATCGGCACGACATGGCCCAGGGTCAGCAGCGACAGGCGCGGATCGGCCCCGCCCGCGCGCAGGTGATCGGCCAGCAGCGACACCGCCAGATAGGCGCCCGAGGAATGGCCGACGACCAGAACCTCGTCGGGCCCGTCGTCCAGGATCGCCTGCAGGCGGGCGCGAAAGGCGGTCAGCCGGTCCTCCAGCGCCGGGGGATAGGCGCCGCGATGCTGCGCGGTGAAGGCGTAATCATGCATCAGGTAATAGGCGAACAGCCGCCCGTCCAGCCGCCGCCCCAGGACCAGCACGCCCCAGATCACCGCCAGCGCCACGGGCAGGCCCAGCCAGGCGCCCCCCAGGGCCGCGACCGCCCAGCCCGCCAGCGCCCCGGCCAGCAGCGCCAGCGCCAATTGCGCCAGCAGCACCGCGATGGGGTAAAGTGCCGCGATCACCGGCCCACGCCTGAGCCGCATCAGCCGCGACAGCGTGCCGGTCGCGATATAGGTCCAGGCGGTGCGGACCAACTGGCCAAAGGTGCCGATGATGCCCTGCCGCATGGATGCCTGCACGATGTCGGACCACAGCGCGACCTCGATCACGGTGCGGGTGTCCCGCCCCTCGACGCGGCCATGCACGGCCCAGGCAAAGCCCTGGGCCTCGGCCTTGGTGATGCGCAGGCGGTGGCCCGAGATGCGGGCCTGATCGGCGGCCTCGCGGCGATACAGCTCGCGATAGCGGCGCGGTGGGATCGGATCGAAGCCCGGCAGATAGAGGACGTGGCGGCGGAATGGAGGGGTCATGGGGGCCCTTGGCTGTCCGCGGCCAGAATAGGCGGAAATGCCGCCCCGGCAAGGGCTTGCGGGCGTCAGCCGTGCCAGCGGGCCTCATGCGCCTCGATGGCCTCGATGCGGCGCGGGGTGGGGGGGTGCGACAGGAACC
>ERZ778021.2662-NODE-2662-length-15186-cov-3.873505_pt1 | contig 15186 bp, 14 predicted proteins | sample MGYA00375751_ERZ778021 | MGnify/ENA primary metagenome ERZ778021 (study PRJEB29350, sample SAMN05389814) | bioreactor metagenome | isolation source: Thiocyanate stock bioreactor | place: South Africa: University of Cape Town | collected 2013-08-29 ... | reverse complement strand
TGCCCCACCATTTCGTCCAGACTTTTCGGGCGGATTCTGTCTGCCAGCGGGATCATAAACTTACCTCTTGAAAGAAATCCAGCGCCTTTTGAACAGAAACGTCCCAAAAGCCCCATTCATGGGTGCCGGGCCATTCTTCATAGGTGTAGGGGATGCTCTGTTCCTCCAGCTTCCTACGGAAATTGACGTTGTCCTGATACAAAAAGTCTTCTGTTCCGCAGGTGATGAAGATATCCGGGCGGTTTTTCTTCGGCAGCCTTTCACAAAGGGAGCAGAGATCGTTTTCCGGCTTCATTTCGTTTCCAAAGGGAAGATAAAAGTCAGGCATCAGAGAATCGTGCCGATGTGCTTCTGCGTCCAGTGCACCGGAAAAGCTGGCAATCTTGCCGTAAAATTCAGGGCGTGTGAGCGCGCATTTCATGGCTCCGTAACCGCCCATAGAAAGACCCGCCACAAATGTGGTTTTTCTTTTGTGGGTCAGCCCGAACAAGGTTTCCATGATTTGGGGAAGCTCTTGTGCCACATAGGTAAAGTATTTCGGTCCGTGCTCCATATCGGCATAAAAGCTTCTTTGCACCTCCGGCATGACGACGATGATGTTGTGCTGTTCGGCGTAGCGGGTGATGCTGGTTTGGTACAGCCAGTTGTGATGATCGTCCGAAAGACCGTGCAGCAGATATAACACGGGCATGTCCGATTTGCGTGCGTTATTTTCTCCGGGGATAATCACAGAGATGCTGGTTTTGAAACCAAGACTGTATGAAAAAATCATTCCGTTGAATACTGCCATAGGGATCCGTCCTTTCCTGTCTTTGTGAAATAAAAGCATACAGCCGCTTTTCGCCGGAAAAACGGCTGTAATCATTGTTACAGGGGTTTATTCATATAAAGGGTGCTTTTGGCAGATGGCACCCACGCCCTCGCGGATTTTTTCAATGTTATTTTCAAAATCCGTAACGGCAAGAGTAATGTATTCTGCAATATTGTCCATATCGCCGGTGTCCAGCCCTCTTGAGGTTGCCGCCGGGGTGCCGAGACGGACACCGCTGGTGACAAAGGGTGTTTCCGGATCGTTGGGGATAGCGTTTTTGTTGGCGGTGATGTATACATCGTCAAGGCGGTGCTCCAGCACCTTGCCGGTGACGCCTGTACCCCGGAGGTCAAGCAGCATCAGGTGATTGTCCGTTCCGCCGGAGACTAGCTTTTGTCCTCGGTCCGTCAGCCCGGCTGCCAGTGCATTTGCGTTGGCAATGATGCGGGATTGATAGTCTTTGAAGCTGTCCTGCAAGGCTTCGCCGAAGCAGACGGCTTTGGCAGCGATGATATGCATCAGCGGACCGCCCTGGGTGCCCGGAAAAATTGCCTTGTCAATGATTTTTGCCAGCTCTTCTTTGCACAGAATCATACCGCCTCTGGGTCCCCGTAATGTTTTGTGGGTGGTGGTGGTGACAATATCGGCATAGGGGACAGGGTTCATATGAAGCCCGGCGGCAACCAGACCTGCAATGTGTGCCATGTCGACCATAAACAGCGCGCCGACTTCTTTTGCGATATCGGAAATGATGTCAAACCGGATGGCACGGGGATAAGCGGAGGCGCCTGCAACAATCAGCTTCGGATTGCATTCTTTGGCGATTTTCCTCATTTCGTCATAATCAATAAAGCCGCTGTCATCCACACCATAGGGAACAAAATTGTAGACCGCACCGGACATATTGACCAAAGAACCGTGGGTCAAATGACCGCCGTGGGCAAGGTTCATGCCCATTACGGTGTCGCCGGGCTTTAGCACGGCAAAATAAGCTGCTAAATTCGCTTGTGCACCGGAATGGGGCTGGACATTGGCGTGGTCAGCGCCGAAGAGCTGTTTTGCTCTCTCGATGGCGATGGTTTCTACCACGTCAACACACTGGCAGCCGCCATAATAACGGCGTCCGGGATATCCTTCCGCATATTTATTGGTAAGTGCGCTTCCCATGGCTGCCATTACGGCGGGAGACACAAAGTTTTCGGAAGCGATCAGCTCAATATTGCGTCTCTGACGCAGCAATTCTTCCTTCATTGCGTTGCCGACTTCGCTGTCGAAGCCCGATACAAATCCGATTGTATCCATCATTTCATTAAACAAGTCAGTCATCCTTTCGGTTATCTATTAAGGCTAATGATTATTATAGTATACTGCCATGAAAAAGGCAATATTTTATTGGTTATAATTAATTTTTATGGTGGTGTGGAGTGTTAAGAGCGGAGAGTGAAGCTTAAGTGCCGCTGTCGCGGAATTAAATTTATCCGAAGGATACATACACTCAACTCTCAACACTCCAAACTCCACACTAAAAAATTCATAGAAAAATAAGATAGTTATATTATTTCATAAGATTACTATTGCATAATTCTAAGAATAATGGTATTCTTTCCGTAAATTTGTTTTTTGAGGTGCATATACAATGGAACAGGCAAAGAGAGCGGCGGGCTTTGAGAAGATCACCATCGGAGATACCATACAATCGCCCATCAGCGGAGAAACCTATGAACTGAAGTTCATAGACAATTTTGACGGCGACAGTCTGAATATGGACTGGTGGTCCTATAACCCCATGGTGTTTGACAACATGGAGGAAGAAGTCTATTTGCCCGAGAATGTAACAGTAGAGGACAGTCATCTCATTCTTACAGCGAGAAAAACTGAAGAGGAATATACCGGTCATAAGCACGGCAATGTGCCCTATACTTCCCATTACACCTCCGGCGCCATTAAATCCCAGGGTAAGGTGGCGTTTAAGTTCGGTCGTATCGAAATGCTTGCCAGATTGCCTTATTCACAGGGTATGTGGCCTGCCTTCTGGATGATGGGGGAAGCCCGCGGCTGGCCATGGGGCGGTGAAATCGACATCATGGAAATGGTGGGTGGCACCGACCAGTGGAACAATTTTAATCGCGACGGAACCATTTCGGCGGCCCTGCACTGGTGTGACCCTGATCTGGAACCAAAGGATGCATGGGGCGGCAAGGCATCCCATTCCGGCGCAGGAAAATATGATATGCCCGGCAAAATGGAAGGCGAAAAGCTGGCGGATGCATATCATGTGATCGGCATTGAATGGACAGACAAAAAAATAACGGCGTATATCGATGACATTCCTTACGGCAGTCACGATATCGACCAGGACCCCACCATGCGGGAAGCTTTCTTCAAGGAGCATTTTATGCTGCTGAATCTTGCTGTCGGCGGCGGCTGGGCGGGCTCGCCCGACAGCTACAGCCCGACCGTTTGGCCTCAGAAATATATGATCGACTGGGTAAAGGTCTGGCAGATCAAAGAATAAGGGAATGGCTGATGCACATGGATACCGTGCATCAGCCATTTTTTGGCTTAGAGTTTTATTGTTCCGGGGTTATGAGAGCATAGTTTCAGTGTGCCGGTGCGGCGGATACAATGATCGGAAGAAAACCTTACTTCCTCCACTCTAAACGGGACACATTCCAAATCAAAACAGGATTGTCATAAAATCAATCCGGATACAATCTTGCATATTTTATCATTTGATGGTATGCTAAAGCCAGAAACAATTGAGGTGATTGAGATGAAATATGCAAAAAAGGCGGCGGGTTTTGATAAAATCAATATCGGTGATACCATACAATCTCCTATCACCGGAGATACCTACGAGCTGAAATTTATTGACGATTTTAACGGAGACAGTCTCAATACCGATTGGTGGACGATTCATAATATGATCTATGCCGATGCGGAGGAACAGGTCAATATTCCGGAAAATGTTGAGGTCAGTCATAGTCATCTGATTATTTACGGAAGAAAATCCGGCAAAAAGTATACCGGTAAAAAGCACAGCGGACAAACCTATACCTCCTTCTTTACGGCAGGTTCAATCAAATCGGAGCACAAGAAATATTTTAAGTTCGGTCGCATTGAAATGCTTGCCAAGCTGCCGTTTTCACAGGGAATGTGGCCGGCGTTCTGGACCATGGGTGAAAACTGCAGATGGCCCTGGGGGGGCGAAATCGATATCATGGAAATGGTGGGCGGTACCGACAAGTGGAACAACTATAACCGTGATGCGCAATACCAGGCAGCACTGCACTGGTGCGACCCGGCGATGGATCCGACGGATGCATGGGGCGAAAAGGCAAGCAATCTGAATATCGGCAATTATGAACTGCCCGGCAGAATGAAAGGGGAAAAGCTGGCGGATCATTATCATGTAATCGGGATTGAATGGACAGAAAAAAGAATTCAGCCCTATATAGACAACATTCCGTTTGGCGGTTTTGATATTGATAAAGACGAAACCATGAGAGAAGCTTTTTTTGAGAACCACTTTCTCATTCTCAATCTTGCCATCGGCGGCAGCTGGGCGGGTTCCCCCGACAGCTTCAGTCCCTCTGTATGGCCTCAGAAATATATGGTCGATTGGATTAAGGTCTGGCAAATAAAAGAGTAACAAAGGCCGGTGCACAAGGATTATGTGCACCGGCCTTTGTTATACGCTTAACGCTTTACGGGCAAAACTTTTATGCGAACAATTCCCGGTAAGCGGTGATGTATTCAACGCAGTATTCGTCCTGTCCGTTGACCAGCAGGGCGGCTTTCAGCGCCATTTGCATGTCGGGGGAGGTGATGTCCATGATTGCTGTGTCCAGCCCCATGGTGATGGCGGCGGTCAGAAAAGCAATGTTGAGGTATTTTCGTTTGGGAAGCCCGAAGGACACGTTTGATAAACCGCAGCTCAAATGGAGAGCCGGATATTTCTCTCTTAAGACCGCTGCCGCCGTCAATGCTTCTCTGCCGGATTCAAACTCGCTTCCCAGGGTTTCGGCAACAATATCGAGATAGATATTTTCGATGCCTGTACCCTCCTTCACCAATAGATCGATCAGCCGGTCGGCGTTCTCCACACGGTCCTTGGCGGTTTTGGGGGAGCCGGTATCGTCAAAGGGCAGAGCGACCACGCCGGGCCGATATTCCCTGATGAGAGGCAGCATCCCGTCCAGACGGGATTTTTGCAGCGAGATGGAGTTGATCAGGGTTTTGGTGCCATCAAGCCTTTTCAGAGCGGACTCAATTGCGTTTGGGTTTGTGCTGTCGACGGAAATGCCGGCGGGCTTCAGAGGTAAGATCAAATCCAGCGTAACCCTCATTTTTTCAATTTCATCGTCAAACAAAGCGGTGTTCACATCAATATAATCCGCTCCGGCATCGATTTGTGCCTTTGTGATTTTGGTGATATGCTCATTGTCGCCTTGCTTCATGGCTTCATACATAGCCGGAATGGAGCTGTTTAATTTTGCGCCTATGATAATCATTTGATTTCTCCTTCATTTGGTTTCCTTTGATACGGTCCGATTTTGAACACAAAAACGGTATTATAACCCCTTGATGATTGTTTCAATGATATCCACCCGTTTCAGGGGGGTGATGAGATAATAGCCGTCACAAAGACCCTTGATTTTTTCGGATATGGCAAGGATGCTTTCTACGGCGATTTGTGCCGCTTTTTCCCTGTCGGCGTGCTCCATGGCTTTGATGATGGCGTCGGGGATGGTGATGCCCGGCACCTCGCTGTTGATGAACAAAGCATTTTTATAGCTGACCACAGGCATTAAGCCTGCCAGAACAGGGGATTTCAGCACCTGCTTTGCCAGAGCAAGATTTTCGAGGGAGGCATCTGTATAGACCGGCTGGGTGAGAAAACGGGAACAGCCCGCTTCTTCCTTGCGCTTTGCCTTTTTCAGCTCGGCTTCAAAATTGTTTTGATTGATGTTGAGCGCACAGGAAATCGTGAAAGGGTTTTCGGAAAAAATCGTTTCGTTCAGGTTGCCGATGAAGGAGGCAAGCATTACGGAATTGAAATTATACACACCCTTGATCTCGTTTCGGTCGGCAGAGGGAATGGCGTCTCCCGTTACCGCCAGTATCTCATGGATGCCTTCGGCATAGAGGGCAAGCAGCAAAGCCTTGGTGGCGTTGATGTTACGGTCACGGCAGGTGAGGTGGGGGATGGCGTCAATGTTAAAATCCCGTTTCAGCTTGGCGGAAAGCATGCTGGAATCCATTCTTGCCCGGGACAGGGGGCAGTCGGCAATGGTGATGAAATCCGCGCCGGCACGGGACAGGATTTTGGCACCCTCATAGAAATATTCCGCATTGGTGTCTAAGGGGGAATCCAGCTCAACCGCAATGAGATTTTTCTTCTTTGTTTTCGGCTTTGCCGTTTTTTCCTTCACGGTTATGGTTACCGTTTCGGTTTTTTCGCTGTTTTCCGTGGCTTCCAGCGCCTTTGTGGCCTGCTTTATATAATCCGGTCCGGTACCGCAGCAGCCGCCCAGGATCTGCACTCCGCAGCTGTGGATCTCGCTTAATTTTTCACCGAAATAAATGGGTGAGCTTTTATAAAAAGAACGACCGCCTATAAAGGTGGGATACCCCGCGTTGGGCATGATGGAAACGGGCTTGGAGATTTTGGGAAGCTCCTTTGCGATTTCCAGCAAATGCAGGGGTCCGCAGGTGCAGTTAAATCCGCAGGCGTCGATTTCGTCTGTTTTGTCCAGTGCTTTGATGATTTCCGAAACGGAAATTCCCCGGCTTGTATACCGGTCTGCATTGACGGTACATTCGGCAATGATATAGCTGTCCTTGTCCTTTTCTTTGATATAACGGGACAGGGTGATTAAGGTCTCATATTCCGAAAAGGTTTCAAAAATAAAGGTGTTGATGTGATTATCAAAAAACACATCGATGATTTTTTTCTGTTCGGGAATGGTGAGCTCGCTGTCTTTGTCCCGGATGGGTCCGATGCTGGCAAAAATCAACGTATCGGTGCCGGATACCGCTTGTTTTGCAAGGGAACAGCCACTGTCAATGATGCTTTTGACCGTATCAAAATCCGTTTTCAGCGTAAAGGTGTTCGCAGAAAAGGTGTTGGTTTTGATCGCTTTTGCGCCGGCGGCGATGTATTCTTTGTGAATGTCCAGAATCCGTTCGGGATTGTGCAAATTTTCAAACTCGCAGAACATGATATTGTATTTTTCAGCCACATAGGTTCCCATTGCGCCGTCAAAAAGCAGATATTTTTTGTTGTCCAGTATATTCGCCACTTCCGCACCTCCATAATAGATAGTATTATACCACGTTATCCCGTAGTTGAAAATAGAAAAATACTATGACCGGCACTAAGTTTTGGTGATACCGGACACAAGGGCGGAAAAGGGCAATTTCATACTTGCGAAAGCAACAAAGATGCCATATAATAAAAGAAATATACATTAAGGGATTGTTGTGCGTGAGCGTTTTCAGCGGTGAATTTATATTGAAACAGACCAGGTTGTTAAAACGGTTGTCGGGTCAGGTGTTTTTTCGCAAAAAGGGCTTTGATGAGCTGTTGGTCTATCACATCAAGGCAGAAAAGGGTAACGACACACTGCTTGGCGAGCTGACGGTCCTGTTGGAAAAAGGCAAGCTCAACGAAGGGGAAAACCGCCTGTTTGAGGAGTTTGACGAGAATCCCAGCGGAGGGAATTTTGCCGCCGGGGTGTTGTTTTATCAAAAAATGCTGGGTTACAGCGATGAGGAACTGAAGGAATGGGATTTTTCTCTGCTGGAGCTGTGTGAAGGCTTTGCAGAGCTGTGTGACGGGTTCGGGATTGAAGAGATATTGTAGCAGGTTTGGCGTCTGGATGGTTGAGAGTGGAGCTTGATATCCTTTGCCGGTAACCCTATCGGTCGGGCAAACCGCAAGCAATGCATAGGACAGCGGCATTGAGATATTCTGCTGCCGATCCAATCAACAAAGAAAAGGGCGGATTTTCCGCCCCTTTCTTTGTTTTTATTGAGGTTCATATGGTGTTATGTCAACCGATTGCAGCTCCGAGGATTGCTGTGTTTTTTTCATCAACAAAACGCAGGACAGAATCATCAGAGCGGTAGTGAGAATAAGAGCAAAGCGAATGATATAGATATCCATATATCCATAGTGATAAATACTAAAAATGAAAAATGGTATCTTCAGATAAAATTCAATGGTCGTTGAAAAAGAAAATACGATAAAATTGATGGCGGCCCATACAATCACTGTTAGCAGGCGGTGAATGCCTTTTGGGTCAAAAGACTGCAGGTTCACTCTGTAACGGATATAATAGAGGAGAAACAGAAAAGAGAAGAAGCAAAAAGCATTGATGAAAAGCTCTGTCAAATTGGATGCATAAGGCGTTTCGCTGTTCATATTGAAGGAGATGGATAATAAAAAATTACTAACAAAGGCAATGATGAAATACAGAGATACAAGCATGTGTAAAATGGTACTGGTGGAATACAGCGGTTTTAATCTTGTTATTTGTTCTTGAATTATGCCTGTGCTGGCTTGGCGTTTCAACATGAATGCGCTTGAAATAATCACCAGCGCTGTGCTGACAGCCAGTGAATATATCACGAAATAGCAGATTTCAGGATGGTTGATAAAAACAACATGAATGATGCTAATATTATATATCATATTAGAAATATTATGATAGCTGGGTACCGCAATATAGAGAAGATAGTTTAATATTACCCAAGACATTAGGATTAAGATAGAGTTTGAGGTATGTTGATTTTTGATGGTGGTTACCACAAAGAAAACAATCGATGCAACAAATGACAAGAAACAAAAAAATAAAATTATATTATTAAAAAGTATCAGCTGATTGCCGTATATAGTATCAAAAATGTTTGTACTTCTGTTTGTTCGAAAAAAATTCAAGAAAAACAACAGGCAAAAAAACAGTGCCACTGCGGAATACAGCGCGCAGCTGATGAGGTGAAAGATTTTTAATTTGCTGTTCATATGTGTCCTCCGTATGGTTTAATGGGACAGACTTTTCGGGGTTGCTTCCATGAGAGCGGCTTTTTTCATGGGTAACAGAGCAAAAACAGTAGCAGCAATCATAATCAATGGTGTTAAACCGGATATCTGAATATAAAGATTGCTGTAGTTGATATAATCAATTGACTGGATGAATATTTGCAAAAATAGTATACTGGGTATCAGGGAGAAGAGGAAATATTGAACCATCAATGTAATGAAAAGCTTAGCGAGTGGGTTTGTCTTCTTGGGGCTTTTAGACACGAAACGGACAAAACGAACGATGGGCAGAAGGAAGGATATCACACCAAACAAACAAATGAAGATGAATACAAAAATAATGTAAATATATAAGGTATTCTCATCATCGGATAGGAACGATAACAGAAAAGCCAGTGACATAAGGCTGAATACAATGGAAATCACCGTATGAAACAAAGCCGCCAAAACAACCGATGGCTTAACTTTTCTCTGCTTCATTCCGCTGTCCGTTTCAGGGTCTGCTTTTGGCATTGATTTTAACAGAAACACCACTGCCAACACAGTAGGCAGGATAAACAAAAGTGGAAGTAATATCACCAGAGTTGGAAATAAATGAGCATCAATATAACGCCAAAATGGATTTTCATTATAAGGGTTGCAAAAAAACAATGTCGGCGTCATAGAAAACAGAAAATAATTGATTACAATCCACGACATGGTTCTTAGTTTTTGTTTCATGGTTTGGAAGCGGTGGAAAATCGTTTGATATAAAAAGAACAGCGAAAATAAAATTGACGAAACAGCGAAAAGAATGATCACAATCATAGAGAAATACACCGCGAAATTTTCTTTGTTGATCGTCCAATATGTAAAATCCGTGCTGTCATAAAACGTATAAACAATTGAAAGAATTAGCCCGAAACTCAAAGAAACGGATAGAAGAAGATATACAATGCCACTGAAAATGCCCAGGACGCTTCTGTTTTTTTTCATCACAACACCTCATATTTTTATTTTCAGAAATACTGCCGGTCCGCAACACTATGGTCATAGAATCATCCCGGATGTTTTGTCTTTGATACAATAATGATAGGAATTCGAAATATGGCAGTCCAGTCTCGCAGTGTTCCTCCTGCAAAATTCCGGAAGCTTTATTTCTTACCGTTACTATATCCTTGTTAGCATATTATGTCAAGAAATTATTATGAAAAAAGCAAATATTATGTCGTTGTTTGTCTGTTTGTCCTGTGTTATTTTGATAACGGAAAGAGTCGCCCACGGGCGGCTTTGTTTTTGTATCGGGTGGTTGATCTTATTAGAAACCATCCTGCCAATCCGCCCCGTGCAGGTCGTAACGGATGCATATGCCTGTATGCATCCCGCCGCTTTTACCATGCTAGCCATCCAAAGGGGAAGAGGAAATCAGAATGCCGAAGAAGCAAAAAAGCAAATACGAAACCTCGCTGGATATCAGCAAAAAGCTGACGGTTGCCATGAATGACGTCGCCCAGCTTTTAATCGATACCATGCGGGATGAAACCGCCAAAATTGAACTGCGTGTCAACTGTGCCAAAGAAATCAAAGACTGGCTGTTCGGAAGGGAGACCATGCCGGTGGAGCAGGAATACGATGAGGATCAACCGTTTGAGGTGGTGATTAAGGTGATTGAGTGAGGGTGGGTGGTCAATATTTAAAGCGCAGTAATACATTATTGATCTCGTTAATGGATTTTAAGACATCCAATTATAATCGTCAATGTCATTTTCTGCATTTTTACTTTTAAAATAATTACCAAAATCTGAATTCTTATTAAAATACGTTGAATTAGTAATTTTAGTTTGTATAAAAATTTCAAATTGATTCCATTGATTTAGTATATTCTGAGTTAAGTCATTTGCAATTTTAGTAATACCATTTTCATCATATTTAATAATGTTATTTTTTATATAAACAGAAATTGCCTGAATTACCGCATATTTACCATATCTCAATGCATTGCCATATTGAGTTTGCAAATAACCATTTCTTTTCGTTGCTTTTAATGATAACAAATAGCTATAACAAAGATATGATAACATTATTTCACTTGTATTGAATTTCGCAAATAAATCATCAAATTTTTCACCAAATAACGAATCACTTTCGCTTCTTGCTCTTGCGCAAAAACCTTGAAATGCGGTTATACATTTTGTTAAGATTATACGATTAATTATTTGGTTGTCCTTACCTAATAAATCTTTAACTTCTCCAAATTCGCCTTTTTTTATCTCATATAAATAACCATATCTCATAAAAATATCTATTTGTAGTTGTCTTTGTACTAGCGTATTTGATTTCCTATCAGGTTCAGTGACTTTAGTTTGTAAATTAGTCGCATTTGATATTGTATCAATAAATCTTAAGTAATTCTCATAATCATCAGTAGGCGCAGATATAAATTTTATCATTACTTTTTTATTTGTTAAAAATGCCTTATCCTTTATTTTACTTATAGTACAGGCAGTTTGACCACCATTTATTATCTGAGTATTTTCAACGATAACTTGCGTATTATTACTTGATCCGGTAGAACTCTGATGGCTAAATTTCGAGCATACTATTGTTATACCATTATTTAATAACGAAAAATCATTAGTTTTATTACTGGAAATTGATTTTTCTATAGAAATATTTACACTATTTCTTGCTAAATCTAAATAATTTCTTGGATTAAACTGTAAAACTGAGTTTTTAAATTTAAGCATAAACTCAGCTACGGATTTTAATGGTATAAATGCGATATGAATATTACACTTGCCTATTGATGTATCAAATTGTTGGTTCAAAATTTTAAAATCATTATCTGATATATTTATTATCCATTCAATTTCTTTAGTGTCATAATAATTACTTTTACACATAGGTAAAACTAATTCTGAATATGTTCTTTCAAAATCAAAAATCTCATATTCAAGACCACCAATAATTCTACTAATTTGAGTTGAATTATATCTCTTTAAATTTCCTAATATAATTATTTTGTATTTATATCTTGCTATATCAGGTATTTGGTTAATTTTTGTCTGCATATTAATAATTTTTGAGTTATAACGATTTCCATTAGAATCAACTTCTTCGCCTTGAATTATACTTTCAGTTTCCATTTTTATTAAATCATCTAGAGATAATTCTTTTTCTTCAAAATTATTTTGGTTAGTTCTGAATTTTGATTGAATTAAATAGATTAATCGTTTTTCATTATTGATGTAATAAGCATCTAGACCGCCGTCATATGGTCCTTCTGTAATATATGTTTGCCGCTCTTTGAAATCTAATAATCCCATTTTTACTTTTAAATATAAATGAATAAAACACTTAGATCTTGCACTATTAACAGCATCCTGATTATCTATTTTAGGTTTATATGTTTTATAATTGGAAGGTGCTTCGTAACAAATATTATCTAGCAGTTTTAATAATGTTTTATATTTCATTATAATCATCCTTTTTACAAAGATTTTAATCTTTTATTTACATAATAAATTATTAATTTCCAAATTGCAATATATAAGTTGAAAAAAATGCTAGACAGAGTTTGTCTAGCATTTTTCTACATATTGTTCAACAACTGTAACAATGACTTTTTTTGCTCTGAGGTCAAAGCGTTCCATTTATCAAGCATTTCACGTTGTTCGGGTGACAGTTCGACAGCTTCATCACCGGATGAAAAAAACTGTGATAAGGTTAAACCAAAAGCTTTGCAGATAGACTCAAGCGTTGGGATGGTCGGAGCAGTGTCCCGCTTGAACATATTGGATAAAGTGGATTGCGGAACCCCTGATTCCTTGTGTAATCTGTATTCTGTCCAGCCTCTTTCATCCAGAAGCTTTCTTATTCTTTGTAAAGTATCCATTTTCAACACCTCTAGAAATATAATACATCACAATTGTGTAGTAAAATAGTTAAAATATGTATTGCAATTACTACCAATATGGGTTATAATGTACTTAACATTTGTAAAGGACTGATGAAAATGACTGAAAAACGTGCCTGTTGCTTTACGGGGCATAGGGTTTTACCAAAGGACAAGGAAAATATCTTGCAAGAAAAGCTGGAAGCTATGATTGAAACATTGATTGAAAAGGGTGTGACGATGTTTAACTGCGGCGGAGCCAGAGGGTTTGACACCGTGGCGGCTTTGACCGTAATTAAGCTGAGACGCAAGCATGAGCATATCAGGCTTCATCTGGAGATCCCTTGTCTGAACCAGACCAAGGGCTGGAGCGACGAGGATATTCATAAGTATAATTTTGTGATGCAAAACAGCGATACCATGAAAACCAAGCTGGCAGGATATGAAACAGGTTGCATGCACGAGCGAAACAGGGCGCTTGTGGACGGTTCGGATTTGTGCATAGCGTTTTTGACAAAGAATTCGGGCGGTACGTTTTATACCGTCAATTATGCAAAGGAAAAGAAACTGGAAATCATCAATTTAGCAGAACTCATTTAGCTTTTCCTTTCCCTTTTCTATAGCAGAAGACCGCCGATAAAAAGGCAGTCTTCTGCGTTTTTTTTGGGGGGGAGAACGGATTGCCACACCATACTGCGGTATGGTTCGCAATGACGCCGGAGTGGAGTGTCAGTAGTTGGTTACGGATTGCCTCCGTTCTTTAGAACGGTCGTGACGCCGGGGGAGTGGCGGTGGCGATACCGCCTAACCGGGAAAACCACTGTTTTATACATAAGACAGAAAAACCGCTGCGATCAGTTCGCAGCGGTTTGTTTTTCTTTTGCACGTTTGATGACTTTTAACCGGGAAAATTCTTCCCGTTCTTTTTCTTCCAGCGCCCCGGTGATGAATTTCACGGTTTCTTCAAAACGGGGGATGATGATATTTTTTAATGCGTTGGCACGCTTTTGTGTTTTTTTGATACCGTCTGCCAAGCGATATACGCTGTTTTCAATCTCTGCCAACCGCACGGTCAGTCTTTTTACATCCTCAAACCGTTTGAAGGCTTCGTCCAGCATGGAATTGGTTCTGTCATAGCCGTATGCGTTTTCGTTGACAGTGCATTCATAGCACAAGATCGGGATTTCTACGCCCATGACGCTTCTGTAATCCACGGTTACGCCGTCATCCAGCGGAACGGACATTGCGATGTCATCCACGATACCGAGGGTGATATTTGCCATTTGGAGTGCTTGATAGGCGGAAGAATAGGTAGAGTCAATTGCGCTTTGGATTTCATTGGCGATGTCAATCAGAGCCATTGTTTCCCGAACGAGGATATTTCTTTTCCGGTCAAGAAGCTCAAAGCCTGTTTTCGCCAAAGCCAGTGATTTTTTTACCGCAAGTAAATTACCCTTGGTAGGAAAAACTGTCTGCGCCATTTTCTATGCCACCCCTTTTTTAATGCAGAATGCAGAATTATGCTTGGTTAAAAGCTTGTGTTGCATGCTCAATTCTGTTTTGTCTTATAGTGTTCATTCAGCATGTCTGAGTCAACACGGTCCAGCTCTTCCCGGGGGAGAGCGGAGAGGATTTCCCAGCCAAGCTCTAAGGTTTCGATAATGTTACGGGCTTCTGTTTGGGTTTGGGAAAGGAATTTGGTTTCAAACAGCTTGCCGAACTCAATGTATTTCTTGTCTACGGAAGACAGCTCTTCTTCACCGATAACCGATGCCAGCGCTCTTGCGTCCTGCACTTTGGCATAGGAGGCAAACAGCTGATTGGCAAGAGGGGAATGGTCTTTTCTTGTATAACCTTCACCGATGCCGTCCTTCATGAGACGGGACAGGGAAGGCAGTACGCCGATGGGAGGATACACGCCCATGCCTTGTAAGGAACGGTCCAGCACCACCTGACCCTCGGTGATATATCCTGTCAAGTCAGGAACCGGATGGGTGATATCCTCATTGGGCATGGTTAAAATCGGGATTTGTGTAACAGAACCGCCTTTGCCTTTTATCATGCCGGCACGTTCATAAAGAGAAGCCAGATCGGAATATAAATAGCCCGGGAACCCTTTTCTGCCGGGAATTTCACCCTTGGAGGAGCTGAATTCACGCAGGGCTTCCGCATAGGAGGTCATATCGGTCATCACAACGAGAATGTGCATGTCTAGCTCAAAGGCAAGATATTCGGCGGCTGTGAGCGCACAGCGGGGTGTGATGATTCTTTCGATGATCGGATCGTTGGACAGGTTTAGGAACATGACCACGTGATCCAGCACGCCGGAGCTTTCAAAAGAACGGCGGAAATAATCCGCAACGTCGTTTTTAACACCCATGGCGGCAAAGACAATGGCGAAGCCCTTGCCTTCTGTGTCGCCGGCTTCGGCGAGTTTGGCCTGGCGGGCAATCT
>ERZ778021.2660-NODE-2660-length-15198-cov-4.731427_pt1 | contig 15198 bp, 15 predicted proteins | sample MGYA00375751_ERZ778021 | MGnify/ENA primary metagenome ERZ778021 (study PRJEB29350, sample SAMN05389814) | bioreactor metagenome | isolation source: Thiocyanate stock bioreactor | place: South Africa: University of Cape Town | collected 2013-08-29 ... | reverse complement strand
AGGAACAGCACCGCGCCCAGCACGCCCAGGATGGTGCCGGCGGGAACCCCATAGGGGTGGATGACCAGACGTCCGGCCAGAGCGCAGGCCAGGACCAGCACCGCCCCTGCCAGCGCCACGACGGGCAGCGAGGCGCGCAGGTTGTCGCCCATGATCCGCGCGACCAGGTTCGGGACCACCAGCCCGACAAAGGGGATCATCCCCACCGTCGTCACCACCATCGCGGTCACGACCGACACCACCGCCAGCCCCAGCCGCATCACGGCGGCCGTGGACAGCCCCAGCCCCGTCGCCACCTGATCGCCCAGGCCCAGAATCGCAAAGCGGTCGGCCGAGAACCAGGCCAGCCCCGCCGCCACGCCCGCGATCCACAGCAGCTCATAGCGCCCCGAGATCACGCCCGAGAATTCGCCGCTCATCAGCCAGGTGCCGACATATTGCATCAGGTCGGTCTGCCAGCCGACAAAGGTCACGACCGATCCCAGCACCCCCGACAGGACCAGCCCCGCGATGGGGACCAGCATCACCTCGCGCACGGGCAGGCGGCGGATCACGGCCAGAAACAGCGCGGTGGTGACCATGGCCGACAGGCTGGCCGCGATCATGCGCAGCCACAGGGGGCTGGCGGGCCACAGGATGGTGATGGCCAACAGGCCAAGCGCCGCGCCCTCGGCCGTGCCGGACGTATCGGGGCCGACAAAGCGGTTGCGGACCAGCGCCTGGATCAGCACGCCCGCCACCGACAGCGCCGCCCCGGTCAGCACCACCGACAGCGTGCGCGGCAGGCGCGATTCCAGCAGGACCAGCATGGCCTGCGGATCTCTAAGGACCTGCGTCACGCGGATGTCGGCGGCGCCGACCGTCAGGCTGGCCAGCATCAGCGCGACCAGCGCGACTGCCAGGGCGGGCAGGGGGCGCATCAGTCCGCGAAGGCCTGCGTCAGCTGATCCAGCACCGCCATGGTCGAGGCATAGCCCCCGGCCGAGATATAGGCCGCCGCCGGGTCCAGCTGGATCACCTGGCCCTGGCTGAGGGCGGTCGTGCCCGCCACCAGGTCCGACCGCAGCGTCTCCATCGCGCCCTGGCCGTCCTCGCCGATGGCGGCGCCGCGATCGATGACCAGCAGCCAGTCGGGATTGGCCTGGGCGATGAATTCATGGCTGATCGCCTGCCCGTGGGTGGCGCTGTCCAGGCCGGGCACGGCCTCCTCCAGCCCGGTCGCGGCAAAGATCCAGCCAAAGCGCGAATCGCGGCCATAGGCGGACATCTTGGGGCCGTTCGTCATCACGATCAGGGCGGTGCCCTGGCCGTCGGCGGCGGCGCGCAGATCGTCCAGCCTGGCGTCCAGGGCGGCAATCAGCGTCGCGGCCTCGTCGGTCTTGTCGAACAGCGTGCCATAGGTCGCGATGCGCGCGCGGGCGTCGGCCAGCAGGTCGGTCCCAAAGGTCATGTCGATGGCCGGGGCCACCTGCGACACCGCCGCCAGCTGGGTCGAGGACCGTCCGCCCACCACCACCAGATCGGGGCCGAGGCCCGCCAGCGCCTCGAGGTCCGGCTCGAACAGGGTGCCGACGGGGGCGGCGTCAGGGGCCACGTCGCGCAGCGCAGGGACCAGGATGTTGTCGATGGTGCCCGCAGGCGTCACGCCCAGGGCGGTGATCGTGTCCAGCGCGGCCATGTCATAGACGGCGACGCGCTGGGGCGTGCCCTCCAGCGTGACGGGGCCTTGGGCGGTGTCGACGGTCACCTGCGCCAGGGCGGCCCAGGGGGCGGAACACAGGGTGGCGGCCAGCAGGCCGGACAGCGCGATGCGGCGCATGGCAGATCCTTTCACGGTTTGGTCCGCGTGGTGGCTGGGCTGTTGGCTGCACGCGGGGCGGGCTTAGCGTGGCTCCAAGGGCTGCGCAAGAATAGCAGGGTGTTTTTGTCGGAAACCTGCGCCGATTTGTTGACAGAAACACTTTGCCGTCCTAGCTGAGGGCCAGCACGAAAGGATACCCAATGCGCCTGACCGCCGATTTCCCCACCGCCCGCGCCGCGTCCCTGATGGGCACCATGGCCAAGCATTTCGGCCACAAGATCCCCGTGACCCAGGAAGGCGATCAGGCCGTGCTGCGGTTCGAGATGGGCGAGGCGCATCTGCAGGCCACGCCCGAGCGTCTGCACCTGGCGCTAGAGGCCGCCGATGACCAGGCCGCCGAACGCCTGCGCGGTGTGGTGGAAAGCCACCTGCTGCGCTTTGCCCAACGCGACGATCCGGCGCCGCTGGACTGGGCGCGCGCGGCCTGACCCTGCTGTCTGACGCGGCGGCCCTGCACGCGATTTTCACTGGATCGGACCGGCCGTTTCTGGTCGAAGGGGGCCAAAGCGGCCGGATGCCAGGCGTCCGGCCCCCGAACAGTCAGGACCGGTCATGAGCATCCATCTGTATCCCAACGATCTTCCCGACGATCTGGTGCTGGGCCAGGTCGTGGCCATCGACACCGAGACGATGGGCCTGGACCCGCGCCGCGACCGGCTGTGCCTGGTGCAGCTGTCGGATGGCGATGGCGAGGCGCATCTGGTCCAGATCGATCGCGGCCAGACCGAGGCGCCGAACCTGACCAAGCTGCTGACCGACCCCAAGGTGCTGAAGCTGTTCCATTTCGGCCGCTTTGACATCGCGGCGCTGGAGAACGCCTTTGGCGTGGTCACGTCGCCGGTCTGGTGCACCAAGATTGCCTCGCGGCTGGTGCGGACCTTCACCGACCGGCACGGGCTGAAGGTTCTGCTGAACGAACTGGTCGGCGTCGATGTCAGCAAGCAGCAGCAGACCAGCGACTGGGGTGCGACCGATCTGTCGGACGCGCAGCTGGAATATGCGGCATCCGACGTGCTGCACCTGCACAAGCTGAAGGAGGCGCTGGAGGAGCGGCTCAAGCGCGAGAACCGGCTGGGTCTGGCGCAGGCGTGCTTTGACTTTCTGCCGGCGCGGGCCCATCTGGACCTGCTGGGCTGGAGCGACGAGGGCGACATCTTTCGCCACTGAAGCACGGGCATGACGGAAAAGGGGTTGGGCGTGGCGGATTACATCGAAACGGCGCGGCGGGTGATCGGCGTCGAGATCACGGGCCTTGAGGCGCTGTCGGCGGGCCTGGGCGATGAGTTTTCGCGCGCGGTCGAGATGATCCTGGCCGTGCGCGGCCGGGTGATCGTGTCGGGCATGGGCAAGTCGGGCCATGTGGGGCGCAAGATCGCGGCGACCTTCGCCTCGACCGGGACGCCCGCGCAATTCGTGCACCCGGCCGAGGCCAGCCATGGCGATCTGGGCATGGTGACCGAGGCCGATCTGGCGCTGGTGCTGTCCAACAGCGGCGAGACGCCGGAACTGGCCGATCTGATCGCGCATACGCGGCGCTTTTCCATCCCGCTGATCGGGGTGGCGGCGCGGCCGCAATCAACGCTGATGCGGCAGGCCGACCTGGCGCTGGTGCTGCCCGCCGCCCCCGAGGCCTGCGGCAACGGCATCGTGCCCACGACCTCGACCACGATGACGCTGGCTTTGGGCGACGCGCTGGCCATCGCGCTGATGGAGCATCGCCAGTTCACGCCCGAACATTTCCGCACCTTTCATCCCGGCGGCAAGCTGGGCGCGCTGCTGGCCAAGGTGGGCGACCTGATGCATGTCGATCTGCCGCTGGTGGCGCAGGATGCGCCCATGTCCGAGGCGCTGCTGGTCATCAGCCAGAAGGGTTACGGCGTGACCGGCGTCGTCGATGACGCGGGGGCGCTGGTCGGCATCATCACCGATGGCGATTTGCGCCGCCACATGCAGGGCCTGCTGGATCTGGATGCGCGTGCCGTGATGACGCCTGCGCCCCGCACCATCGCGCCGGGCGCCCTGGCCGAGGCCGCCCTGGCGCAGATGCAGGACCGCAAGATCACCTGCCTGTTCGCGGTCGAGGACGGCATGCCGCGCGGCATCCTGCATATCCACGACTGTCTGCGCGCGGGGCTGGTCTAGGCCATGTCGCGCACCCGCATCGTCCGCTGGCTGAGGGTGCTGTTGCCGCTGCTGGCGTTGGCGATGCTGTCGACGATGTTCCTGTTCAGCCGCGAATCGGATGTCGAATCGCGCATCCCCTATGCCGAGGTCGATGCCCAGGCCGCCGCGCGCGAGAACCGCATCGTGGCCCCCGAATACAGCGGCGTGACCGGCGACGGCGCGCAGCTGACCCTGCGGGCGGCGCAGGCGGCGCCGGGTGCCGCGGGCGGCGTCGCGGGCGATCTGGCGCTGGACTGGCAGCGGCCCGACGGGCTTCGCGCCGATCTGACCGCGCCGCAGGGCGGGCTGACCGACGGCACGGTGCGACTGGAGGGCGGCGTGCGCATGACCACCAGCAGCGGCTGGCAACTGGACGCGCCGCGCATCGACGCCCAGACCGGCAGCGCCGTCATCGAGGCGCAGGAGGGGGTCGCGGCGGAGGCGCCCTTTGGGCGGATCACCGCCGGGCGGATGCGGCTGGCGCCCGGCCCGGACGGCGATGGCGCGGCGATCTTGAATTTCTCGGACGGCGTGCGTCTGATATACCAACCCTGACCCCCGAGGAGCCGATGATGATGCGCCCCCTGCTGATCGCCCTTGCGCTGTGTGCGCCCCTGCCCGCGCTGGCGCAGACCACCTTTGGGGGGATGCAGGCGGATACCTCGGCCCCGGTCGAGGTGGCGGCCGACAATCTGGACGTCAACCAGACCGATGGCAGCGCGCTGTTCACCGGCAATGTGGTGATCGGGCAGGGCGAGATGCGCCTGTCCGCCGACCGCGTGGCGGTGCAATACGCGCCGGGCGATCAGCAGCGGATCGACAGCCTGACCGCGACCGGCAACGTCACGCTGGTGTCCGGCCCCGACGCCGCCGAGGCGGCCGAGGCGGTCTATGACGTGGCGGCGGGCACCGTCCTGCTGACCGGCGACGTGCTGCTGAGCCAGGGCGGCAACGTGCTGTCGGGCGACCGCATGACCGTCGATCTGGCCACCGGCGCCGCGCAGGTGCAGGGCCGCGTGCGGTCCGTCCTGCAGCCGGGGGGCAACTGATGACGGACGGGACTGGGCTGGACGTGCGCGGCCTGCGCAAGTCCTATCGCAACCGGCCCGTGATCCGCGACGTCTCCGTCAACTTGCAGCGCGGAGAGGTCGTGGCCCTGCTGGGGCCGAACGGGTCGGGCAAGACGACATGTTTCTATTGCATTGCGGGGCTGGTCACGGCGGATGCGGGGCAGGTCCTGATCGACGGGCGCGACGTCACGCGCCTGCCGATGTTCCGCCGCGCGCGTCTGGGCATCGGCTATCTGCCGCAGGAGATGTCGATCTTTCGCGGGCTGACGGTCGAACAGAACATCATGGCCGTGCTGGAGGTCGCGCTGGACGATCCGCGCCACAGGCGGGACCGGCTGGAGGAATTGCTGGCCGATTTCTCGATCACGCATCTGCGCGGCGCCCCGGCGCTGGCGCTGTCGGGGGGCGAGCGCCGGCGGGCCGAGATCGCGCGCTGCCTGGCCTCCGACCCCGCCTTCCTGCTGCTGGACGAGCCCTTTGCCGGCGTCGATCCCATCGCCGTGGGCGAGATCCGCACCCTGGTCCACGCGCTGAAGTCGCGCGGCATCGGCGTGCTGATCACCGACCACAACGTCCGCGAAACATTGGGAATCGTCGATCGCGCCTATATCCTGCACGATGGCCATGTGCTGATGGCGGGCACGACCGAGCAGATCGTGGCCGATCCGCGCGTGCGCGAGGTCTATCTGGGCGACAGCTTCAGCCTGTTGTGAGCGCGCCGCCTGCATGATTCCCGGTCACGGCCCCGTGTGGGCCGTTGACAGTTGCCCCGCGCTGTCACCAAATCGAGATATGCGGGTGCGGAGATGCCGTCCCGCACATACCCGCCTTCGCCCTTGCCGGCCCCCCGGGCGGGCGTCGCGGCGGCGGGCAACCGGAGAGGAGTGACGATGCGCTACACCATCAGCGGAAAACACATCGATGTCGGGGATGCACTGACCACGCATGTCAAGACAGAGCTGGGCGAGACCCTGGAGAAGTATTCTCAGCGTCCGACCGATGCGTCCGTGACCTTTTCCAAGGATGCTCATCAGTTTCTGTGCGACACGGTGGTGCACCTGTCCACCGGCCTGACCGTGCAGGCGCGCGGCCACGCGAATGACAACATCTATGCCGCCTTCGAGGCCTGCCGCGAAAAGATGGACAAGCAGCTGCGCCGCTACAAGCGCCGCCTGAAGGATCACCACAAGGACCATGCCGAGCCTGTTGTCTTCGGTCAGGCCGACAGCTATGTGCTGGCCGCCGAGGATGATGACGCGGAATCGCAGGGCGGCAGCCTGGAGCCGATCATCATCGCCGAAATGGAAAGCCGCGTGCCCACCCTGTCGGTGGGCGATGCGGTGATGCATATGGAACTGTCCGGCAGCCCGCTGCTGGTGTTCCGCAACGAGAAACATGGTGGCGTGAACGTCGTTCACCGCCGCGACGACGGCAATGTGGGCTGGATCGACCCGCGCGGCAACGGCTGAGGCCCGCCGCAGGTCCGGTCCGCCGACGGGTCGTGATGCCGCCCCCGGACAGTCCTGTCCGGGGGCGGACAGCTTGGGAAAGACGAAACGCGATGCAGCTTGCTGAAATCCTCAAACCCGGCGCGGTGCGGTCTCTGGGGCAGGTCACCTCGAAAAAGCGCCTGTTCCAGGAGCTGGCCGATCTGGCGCATGCGGTCTATGGGCTGAACGCCTCGGAGGTGCTGGACGCGCTGCAGGAACGCGAAAGCCTGGGGCCGACCGGCGTGGGTCAGGGCGTGGCCCTGCCGCATGCGCGGCTGCACGGGCTGGACAAGGTCGCGGGGCTGTTCCTGCGCCTGGAGAAACCCCTGGATTTCGACGCGGTCGACCGCCAGCCGGTCGATCTGGTCTTTGCGCTGCTGGCCCCCGAAAGCAGTGGCGTCGATCACCTCAAGGCGTTGGCGCTGGTGTCGCGCACGCTGCGCGATCAGGACCTGCGCGCGAAACTGCGCGCCAATGACGACCCTGTGACGCTGCATGCGGTGCTGTCGGCGGCGCAGGGCATCAAGGCCGCCTGACGGCGCCCCCTGACCGGCATGTGAACACAGGGGTTCAAATCGGTCCGGATCGGTCCTATAGTGACCACTCCCAAAGGAGGGTCCCATGAGCCGTCATATCTCCGATCAGCCCCGCACCCGCGGCAATGCCCGCCTGACCGCATTCCTGCGCCAGGCCCGCGCCGCATTGCCCCATCCCGCCACGTTGCAGCTGCAATCGCGTCCCAAGACGCGCGATGCGGCTGTGAAACCGGCGCATTACCTGCGCATCGCACGCGGCCACCAGGCCTGAGCGGGGGGCGCGGACGCCCCCCGGCCGCGGTCAGGCGCGGACCAGCGCCTCATAGCTTTCGGCCACGTCGCGGGTGATCTGGCCGACCTGGAAATGCCAGTCGCCGATCTGGCCGACCGGGGTCACCTCGGCGGCGGTGCCGGTCAGCCAGCATTCCTGGAACGATTCCAGCTCATCGGGCAGGATGCGGCGTTCGTGGACGGTCAGGCCCTTGTCCTTCAGCATCTGGATAATGGTCTGGCGGGTGATGCCGTTCAGGAAACGGTCGGCCATCGGGGTGTGGATCTCGCCATCCTTCACGAAGAAAATGTTGGCGCCGGTGGCCTCGGCCACATAGCCCTCCCAGTCCATGAACAGCGCGTCGGAACAGCCCTTGGCCTCGGCCGCGTGCTTGGACATCGTGCAGATCATGTAGAGGCCGGCGGCCTTGGCGGCGGTGGGGATGGTTTCCGGGCTGGGGCGTTTCCACTTGGCCACGTCCAGCTTCGCGCCCTGCCATTTGGCATCGCCGTAATAGCTGCCCCATTCCCACGCGGCGACCGCCATGCAGACCGGGTTGCGCGCGGCGGAGACGCCCATGTCCAGCCCCGACCCCCGCCATGCCACGACGCGGACATAGGCGTTCTCGAAGCCGTTGGCCTTCAGCACGGCCTCCTTGGCGGCGTCGATCTCTTCGGCGGTATAGGGGATCGGCATGTCCAGCAGGCGGCCCGATTCCAGCAGCCGCAGCGAGTGTTCGTGACCCTTGAAGATCTTGCCGTCATAGCACCGCTCGCCCTCGAAGACCGAGCTGGCGTAATGCAGCGCGTGGCTCAGGACGTGCACCTTGGCGTCGCGCCAGTCGACCAGGTCGCCATTCATCCAGATCTTGCCGTCGCGGTCGTCGTAAGGCAGCATCATCACTCTCCATCCGTCGCCCGGTTTTTGCGATTCTTGCGTCTGTCAGGGCGGATTTGGCATGTTTGTTACGCAAGATGCTTGACGGCTAGCAATCACCGATTAGAAAGTCAACAACGCTGCCATATCCGGGGCAGCCAGCGGACGGGGACGACGATGCAGGAAAAAGCGCGCCTACAGGCCATGGTGGGCGAGGATCTGCTGTTCCTGACCGACGACCAGCTGCGCCGCGGGATCGAGGCGATGTTCTTTGCCTATCGCGCCTTCACCGCCGACCCGGACATGATCCTGGCCGACATGGATTACGGGCGCGCCCATCACCGGGCGCTGCATTTTATCCATCGCGATCCGGGGCTGACGGTGACCTCGCTTCTGGCGGTGCTGGGGGTGACGAAACAGTCGCTGAACCGGGTGCTGCGCACGCTGATCGACGACGGGCTGGTGGACAGCCGCATCGGAAGGCGCGACCGCCGCGAACGCCAGCTGCACCTGACGCCCAAGGGCACCGCCCTGGAGCGCCGCCTGTCCGAGGCGCAGCGGGCGCGGATGCGCGCCGCCTATCGCAATGCGGGCCCGCAGGCGGTCAGCGGCTTTCGGCAGGTGCTGGAGGCGATGATGGACCCGGACACGCGGGCGCAGTATCAGGCGTTGAAGGATCTTCCCGACGACCGCTGAGGCCCCCATGACCGCGACCGACTGCCACCTGCTGATCGTTGACGACGACGAACGCATCCGCGCGCTGCTGGGGCGGTTTTTGCGCAAGAACGGATACATGGTGACCATGGCCCGCGATGCCGCGCAGGCCCGCCGCCTGCTGGCGGGGCTGGATTTCGACCTGATCGTGATGGATGTGATGATGCCCGGAGAGGACGGGCTGTCGCTGACCCGCGATCTGCGCACCCGCATCGACACGCCGATCCTGCTGCTGACGGCCAAGGGCGAGACCGAGGACCGCATCAGCGGGCTGGAGAGCGGCGCCGACGATTACCTGCCCAAGCCCTTCGAGCCGCGCGAGCTGCTGCTGCGCATCGGGGCGATTCTGCGCCGGGTGCCGGTGGTCGAGGTGGCGCAGCCGAAATACCTGACGCTTGGCGCGCTGCGCTATGACACCGACAAGGGCGAATTGTGGAACGGCGACGCGCCGCTGCGCCTGACCGGCACGGAAACCGCACTGCTGCGCCGTCTGGCCGCCAGCCGGGGCCAGCCGGTCAGCCGGGCCGATCTGATCGACGATCTGGGCCGCGGCGGCGAGGATGAGAATGGCGAGCGTGCCATCGACGTCCAGATCACCCGCCTGCGCCGCAAGATCGAGCCCGACCCGCGCGAGCCGCGGTTTCTGCAGACGGTGCGGGGCACGGGCTATATGCTGGTGGTGGACTAGGGCGGTCCGCGGCCCTAGCGTGCGGCGATGACCGATCAGGCGACATATCAGGGATTCGCGCTGGATGCGGACACGGCGCTGGCGCTGCTGGACTGGCAGCTGGAGATGGGCTGCGACGTGCCCATGCTGGACGCGCCGGTGGACCGGTTCGACCTGCCCGCGCGCGTGGCGCCTGCCGCACCCGTGCCCGTCACCGCGCCGCCGGTTCCCGATGACGACCTGTCGGCGCGGCTGGCCCAGGCCCGCATGCTGGCCCAGGGCGCCGCGACCCTGGAGGCGCTGGCCGCAGCCCAGGAGGGGTTCGACGGGATCGAGCTGAAGAAGGGCGCGCGCAATTTCTGCTTTGCCGACGGCAACCCCAAGGCCCGCGTCCTGATCCTGGGTGAGGCGCCGGGCGACGAGGAGGATCGGCAGGGCCGCCCCTTTGTCGGCCGCGCGGGGCAGATGCTGGACCGCATGTTCGGGGCCATCGGGCTGGCCCGCGACGGGGTCGATGCGGAACGCGCCTTCTATGTTACCAACGTCCTGACCTGGCGCCCGCCCGGCAATCGCGACCCCGATCCCGATGAAATTGCCGTGAGCCTGCCGTTCCTGGAACGCCATATCGACCTGGTCTCGCCCGATCTGATCGTGCTGATGGGCAACATTGCCTGCCAGGCCGCGATCGAGAAACGCGGCATCCTGCGCCTGCGCGGCCAGTGGGTGCAGGCGTTCGGGCGTCCTGCGCTGCCGATGACGCACCCTGCCTATCTGCTGCGCAACCCGGTCGCGAAACGCGATGCCTGGGGCGACCTGTTGTCGCTGCAGGCGCGGCTGGAATCGCTGGCCGTTTAGGTTTCGTTTGCCCATCATGCGCTATCCCGGCCATCCCATAGATGGACCATCCGCATGCGTTTCCTGACCCGCAGCCTGCTGGGGCTGTTCCTGACCTTTCTGACGCTGGCTCTGCTGATGCTGGCCGGGGCGACGCTGTGGCGCGCCATGAGCCCCGCCGACGGCGCGGGCGGTCCTGTGCGCGGTGGGGGCGAACAGGTCTATGCCGCGCGGCTGGTGACCGTCGAACCGGGCCGGGTCCAGCCGCAGATGCAGGTGTTTGGTCAGGTCCGCGCGCGGCGCGAATTGCAGCTGCGCGCCGGTGCCGGGGGGCGCATCGTGCAGATGGACCCCGCCCTGCAGGAGGGCGGCACCGTCGTCGCGGGCCAGCTGCTGGCGCGCATCGACCCTGCGGCGGCGCAGGCGGCGCTGGACCGCAGCCTGGCGGAACGCGCCGACGCGCAGGGCGTGCTGGAGGATGCGCGCCGCCGCGTGGATATCGCGGGCCAGGACGTCGCGGCATCCGAACGTCAGGCCGAACTGCGCGAGGCCGCCGTGACCCGGCAGGCCCAGCTGGCGGAACGCGGTCTGGGCACCAGCCTGGACCGTGAGACGGCCGAACTTGCGGCCTCCAGCGCGGCGCAGGCCGCGATTGCCAGCCGCGCCGCCCTGGCCGATGCGCAAAGCGCCGTGACCGCCGCCGAAAACGCGCTGCGCCGCGCCGAGATCGCCGTGACGGAGGCACGCCGCGCCCTGACGGACACCGAGCTGCGCGCCGGTTTCGACGGACGCGTCACCGCCGTGACGGCGGTCGAGGGCGCGCTGGTCAGCGTCAACGAACAGCTGGCCACGATCATCGACCCCGACGCGCTGGAGGTGCAGATCCCGCTGTCTCTGGCGCAGTTCGGGCGGCTGATCGGCCCTGACGGCCGGCTGCTGCCGCAGGCTGTCGCTGTGACGCCGGACGGGCAGGGTGACGCGGTGGCGGTGCTGGACCGGGCCTCGGCCTCGGTCGCCGAAGGGTCGGCGGGGCGCGTGGTCTTTGCGCGGCTGACCCAAGGGGCGCAGGCGCTGCGGCCCGGCGATTTCGTGACCGCCCAGATTGCCGAACCCCCGCTGGAGGGCGCCGCGACCATCCCCGCCGCGGCGGTCGGATCGGACGGCGCGGTGCTGGTCGCGGGTGACGATGGGCGGCTGCGCACGGTGCCGGTGACGGTGCTGCGCCGTCAGGGCGACGCGGTGGTGATCGCGGTGCCCGCCGATCTGGCGGGCGCGCGGATCGTGGCCGAACGCGCGCCGCAACTGGGCACCGGCATCCGCGTGCGCGACGCGGGCGACCCCGCGCCCCAGGGCGGCCCGGACCAGCGCGTGCAGGGACGGGGGCCGACCCGTGGATAGGCGCCCCGGCCTGATCGGCCTGTTCGTGCGCCACGCCACCCTGGCCAACCTGCTGCTGGCGGTGATGGTGGTGGCGGGGCTGTATGCCGCGCCGCGCCTCAGGGCGCAGTTCTTTCCCGATACGGTCGTCCAGCAGATCCAGGTCGGCGTGCGATGGGACGGGGCCGGGGCCGATGATGTGGACCGGTCGGTCGTGGCGGTGCTGGAGCCCGCGGTGATGGCGGTCGAGGGGGTGTCCCTGACCCCCGGCCAGTCCAGCCAGGGCTCTGCCCGCATCGCCCTGGAGTTCGAGCCGGGCTGGGACATGTCCCGCGCCACGGGCGAGGTCGACGCCGCCATCGCCGGGGCGGGCAACCTGCCCGACGGCGCCGAGACCCCCGAGGTCACCCGCCGCGCCTGGCGTGATTCGGTGACCGATGTGGTGATCTCGGGGCCGGTCGGCCTGGACCAGTTGGGCCGCATCGCGGACGATCTGACGAACCGCCTGTACGCGCGCGGCGTCACGCGGCTGAACGTCACCGGCCTGTCGGCCCCCGAAACCCTGGTCGAGCTGCGCATGGCCGATCTGGTGCGCCATGACATCACGCTGGACCAGATCGCCGCGACCATCGCCGCCGCCGCGGCGCCCACGCCTGCGGGCGATGTGGCATCGGGCATATCCCGTGTGCGCACGGGGGCCGAGACGCGAACCCCCGCGCAGGTCGCGGATCTGGTCCTGACCGCGCTGCCCGACGGCACCCAGCTGACCATCGGCGACGTGGCGCAGGTCCGCGACACGGGCATCGACCGGGGCGTGGCCTATTTCGTCAACGGCAATCCGGCGGGCACGATCTCGGTCCAGCGCAGCGCCTCGGGGGATGCGATCGGCATGCAGCAGGACGTGCAGGCGGCGGTCGACGCGCTGTCGCCGACCCTGCCGCAGGGGGTCACGGCGGAACTGGTGCGGGCGCGGGCCGAACAGATCTCGGCCCGGCTGGCGCTGCTGCTGGACAATGCGCTGCTGGGGTTGGCGCTGGTGGTGGGGCTGCTGTTCCTGTTCCTGAACGCGCGCACGGCGATCTGGGTCGCGGCGGGGATTCCCGCGGCGCTGCTGGCGGCGGTGGCGCTGATGTATGCGGTGGGCATGACGATCAACATGATCTCTCTGTTCGCGCTGATCCTGACGCTGGGCATCATCGTGGACGACGCCATCGTGGTGGGCGAGCATGCCGATTACCGCGCCCGCAAGCTGGGCGAGGCGCCCAAGCTGGCCGCCGAACGCGCGGCAGAGGCGATGGCCGCGCCGGTCATCGCATCGACCCTGACCACGATCATCGCCTTCGCCGGGCTGGTGCTGATCGGCGGACAGTTCGGGTCGCTGGTCTCGGACATTCCGCTGACGGTGATCCTGGTGCTGGTGGCATCCCTGGTCGAATGTTTCCTGGTCCTGCCCAACCACATGGCCCATGCGCTGGCGCATCAGGCCAAGGACCGCTGGTATGACCGGCCCTCGATCTGGGTGAACCGCTGGCTGGACCGCTTTGTGGCGGGGGTGGTGCGGCCCGTGGCGCGGCTGGTGCTGGTCGCGCGCTATCCGGTGCTGGCGCTGGTCATGGTGGGCTTTGCCTGGTCGGCCTCGGCGCTGATCAGCGGGTCGGTGCCGTGGCGGTTCTTCGATTCGCCCGAACAGGGCAGCGTGTCGGGCAATTTCGCCATGCTGGAGGGCGCGTCCCGCGATGACACCCTGCGCGTCATGGGCCTGGTGCAGGAGGCCGTGGACCGCGTCGCGGCCGAGTATCAGGCCGAATACGGCATCAGCCCGCTGACGCATGTGATGACCCAGATCGGCGGCAATGCCGGCCGTCCCCTGCCGGGGGCCGAGACCAAGGATGCCGACCTGCTGGGCGCCGTCCAGATGGAGCTGATCGACCCCGATTTCCGCCCCTATTCCAGCTTCGAGCTGGTCGCCGCCCTGCAGGAGGCGATGCCCACCGACCCGCAGCTGGAGACGATCAGCTTTCGCGGCGGCCGGTCGGGGCCGGCAGGCGACGCGATCTCGGTGCTGATGACGGGGGCGGATTCCGCGACGCTGAAGGCTGCCGCCGAGGCGCTGAAGGCGCGGCTGGCCGAGGCGCCCGAGGTGTCCGCCTTGGAGGACACGCTGGATTACGACAAGGATGAGCTGGCGCTGCGCCTGACGCCCCAGGGCGAGGCCCTGGGCTTCACCACAGACGCCCTGGCGCGCGAATTGCGCCAGCGCCTTGGCGGCATCGAGGCCGCCACCTGGCCCGAGGGCACGCGCACCGGCGCCATCACCGTCGAGCTGGCCGAGGATGACCGCCGCGCCGATTTCCTGGACCGCATGCAGATGCGCACCGCGTCGGGGGCCTGGGTGCCCCTGGCCGATATCGTCACCGTGGGAACCGAGGCCGGGTTTTCCGTCGTGCGCCGCGAGAACGGAGAGCGGATGATCACGGTCACCGGGGACATCTCGGGCGACGACCCGGCCCGCGCGGCGGCGATCACCGCCGATCTGCAGGCCCGCCTGCTGCCTGACATCGCCGCCGAATTCGGCGTCACCTATGACGTGACCGGCCTGGCCCAGCAGGAGCGGGAGTTCCTGTCCGAGGCGCTGATCGGCTTTGCGCTGGCGCTGACCGGGATCTATATGGTGCTGGCCTGGATCTTTGCCAGCTGGACGCGGCCGCTGGTGGTGATGTCGGTCATTCCCTTCGGGCTGATCGGCGCGGTCTGGGGCCATGCGGCCTGGTCGCTGCCGATGAGCCTGTTTTCCGTCGTGGGTCTGATTGGCATGTCGGGGATCATCATCAACGATTCCATCGTGCTGATCTCGACCGTTGATGCCTATGCGCGCGACCGCGGCCTGCGCCCCGCGATCCTGGACGCGGTGGCGGACCGGTTTCGGCCCGTTCTGCTGACCACAGCCACGACGGTTCTGGGGCTGGCGCCGCTGCTGTACGAACGCTCGTCTCAGGCGCTGTTCCTGAAACCCACGGTGGTGACGCTGGCCTATGGGCTGGGGTTCGGGATGGTGCTGGTGCTGCTGGTGGTGCCTGCGGTGCTGGCCGTGGGGGCCGATCTGGCCCGCGCGCGGCAGGGATTCCGCCGCAGCCTGCGCGACGGTCCGCTGCGCGGGGTGATGCGTGGCGCGGCGGCCGCGGCGGCGGTCGCGCTGGTCGTGGTGCTGGGGCCCGCGACGGTGCTGCCCGCGATGGGGCTGACGGTGCCCGACTGGTGGCCGCTGGCGGCGACGGGGGGCGGGGCGCTGCTCAGCTATCTGGCGGTGCTGGCGGTGATTCTGGTGGCGGCGGGGGCGGG
>ERZ778021.2658-NODE-2658-length-15217-cov-8.611199_pt1 | contig 15217 bp, 13 predicted proteins | sample MGYA00375751_ERZ778021 | MGnify/ENA primary metagenome ERZ778021 (study PRJEB29350, sample SAMN05389814) | bioreactor metagenome | isolation source: Thiocyanate stock bioreactor | place: South Africa: University of Cape Town | collected 2013-08-29 ... | reverse complement strand
TAGAGCATAACCTTGCCAAGGTTAGGGTCGCGGGTTCGAGTCCCGTCTTCCGCTCCAGGTACGCTCGGATGGTGGAATGGTAGACACGCAAGACTTAAAATCTTGTGACCATTACGGTTGTGCGGGTTCAAGTCCCGCTCCGAGTACTTTTAAGAAAGCTAATCGTTCTATATATAAATGGTTAGCTTTTTTTATTTTGGTAGCTTGCCCGATATTTGCCCGATATGTGGTGTCTGGGGGGATAAAATAACGTTTTATTTGGGTCTGTTTTTATGACAATTTCCTGCTCCATATACGGGAAATTACTGCCGGATGCATACGAGGAGTTAAGATAATCATTGCCTACATAGCCGTTAAACCACTGCTTTACGGACATCTTAAGCGTGTTCATTTGCTGTGTGAACCCCGCCTGCACTATGGAACGGGCTTCCAAAGAATAAGTGAAATTTTATCTCTAAAATCGCTATTTTTTATCCCTACTTTATCATGATATGCTCATATTTTATGACAAATATTTGTATTCACTATGTCGGGTGTTTATGACTATATTCCTTGAACCAGACGTAGAAATTCCTGATCCCGGTTTCTATCGACGTGCGGGGTTTATAGCCAAATTGTCGTTCGAGTAATGATGTATCGGCGTAAGTAGATACCACATCGCCGGGTTGCATATCTGCCATTTCTTGGATAGCTTGCTTTCCTGTGGTTTCTTCGATAATACGGATGAAATCCATCAGTTGTATCGGAGATGAGCAGCCCATATTGTATATAACATTGGGAATATCGGCTTGCGGAGGGGCAGGTATAATTTTGAGTGCCCCTTCCACAATATCGTCGATATAGGTAAAGTCACGTTGCATTTTCCCGTTATTGAAAACCTTGATCGGTCTTCCTTCTGTAATGGCCGATGTAAACAGCCAGGGAGCCATGTCGGGTCGCCCCCACGGCCCATAAACCGTAAAAAAACGGATGCCGGTAGCAGCTATTCCATAAAGTTTGCTATAGGAGTAGGTCAACAGTTCACCAGCTTTTTTGGTCGCCGCATAAAGGCTTACGGGATGGTCGGTTTGTGCGGATTCTTTGTACGGGGTGGGAGTGTCGTCACCGTACACACTGCTGGAACTGGCGTAAAGCAGATGCCGGACAGGGTAGGCACGGCACGCCTCCAACAGGTGGGTAAACCCCACTATATTGGAATTGATGTATGAAAGCGGATTTTCAAGGGAATACCTAACCCCCGCCTGTGCAGCCAAATGGAGGACATGTGTGAATTGCTCGTCACGGAAGAGTGCGAGAACCCCTTCGGCATCAGTCAGGTCGATCCGGATAAAACGGTATGTGGGGTATGTATCGCTCTGTACCCATTCACCCTCTTTTATTTTTTCCCGGGGTATGCCCGTTTCAGCCAGACGGGCATATTTCAGTTGGACATCGTAGTAAGCATTGATATTGTCGAGTCCGGCTACGTCGTATCTCTGCCGGGCCAATTCCTGTACGACGTGAAAACCAATAAATCCGGCAGCGCCGGTAACCAATATCTTCATCTTCATCAATTTATTCCTCCTCAATATCGTTCAGGTCGAACCGTTCAAAATAGTCCATACCCCGGATATCAAGTGTCCTTGACCGGCCTCTGGCACGTTTTCCCAGAAATTCCTCATAAGATTTCACCGCATAATGGTTGATGCGGATCACATCCTGCTGGGGATCGCGATCCCTGAAATGCTTTCGAACCGGTTGGCCGTGCGAATCGAAAGTCTTTCCGGACATTCTTGCCACTTCATGGGCGCCGATAAATGAAACGACACGGCGCGGATTGACGATACTCTTGACATGCCTGTTCAAAATATGATCTGGTTCCGCATGTTGTTTGAATCGCTCCATGACGCCGCCCTCCACTTTTTTATCGGCTCCGCCACTGCCATAGCACAACCAATTGATTTCTATCGCAGATGCCTCCTCGAATCGACTTAAAAACTGGGGAATCGTTTTGTCTTGTATCGGTACTATGAATTCATCCAGGTCAATAACCGCCATCCAACGTGTATCCAAACGGTGTCTATCTAAACAGTCATCATAGATCGGCAATTGTTGTTTTACCCCTTTCCAGAAGATATATTCCACCAAACCTGATGCGACATAAGGAGCCAGTATTTCTTTGGTGTTGTCCGTACTTTCGTTGTCATATATGTAAAACTTCTCTACACCTAAGTTATGATGCCATTCTATCCATTCCTTAAAATAGGGACCTTCGTTTTTTGCCATTGTACAGACAGCCAGATAATATTTTGGAACTACCTCCCTATGGCGATACACTTCCCTGCGGAGTTTAAGGACCCGTATTGGACCATAGCGCAGAATTCCCCGACATTGGTTCCTCGTCATTTTGTGCGGGATAACCCCTGCTACAATCTCAGCAAGCCCTTTGCGTATCGAAAAGGAGAGATCAAGTTTTGTCAGTTCTTCACGTCTTTTTTCTCTTTTCGATTTGTCAGAAATGCATGCCGTTAGGAAGTTTGCCGTTGATCTATTCATCATCTTAACAATTGAATAATTCACTCTTTGTAGAATCCAGCGCAAAAGTACATGAAAATCGAACTATTTCCAAAGAGTTGAATTGGAAAGATAATTACTTTTATTGTTACAGGATTTTTGTTTTTTCATGAAAAAGTATAACTTTGTCTGAAACATAATATAAGTGTATATAATAAAAATAGAGTCATATGAAGAACCTGGAAACATCCTACATGGGCATTCCGCTTAAAAACCCGGTCATACTGGGGGCATCGGAACTATCCTCTGACATTGAGTCATTGAAAAAAGCAGAACAGGCAGGAGCTGCGGCGATAGTGTATAAAACGCTTTTCGAAGAACAGATTCAATTGGAGGATCTGCAATTTGATGAATTGAAAGAAGAGTATAACGATATCCATGCCGAGATGACTTCGCTCTATCCCGATATTGATCGCTCCGAGATAGAGTATTACCTGGTAAAGATCCGCAATGCCAAAGAGAGCCTTTCCATACCGATGATTGCCAGTCTGAATGCCGTGAATGATGCTTCCTGGTTTCGCTATGCACGCTTGATCGAAGAGACTTGTGTGGATGGAATAGAACTCAATCTTTACCAGACGCCTACCCAATTCGATCTCGATGCCTCTGAAATAGAGAAAAGGCAGATCGATATGGTGGCAGAAATCAAAAAAGAACTATCCATACCGGTAAGCGTGAAGCTCAGTTCTGATTATACCAATATCCTGCACTTTACGAAACGTCTTGACGAGGCGGGTGTAGATGCGATGGTGCTCTTTAATTCTTTCTTCCAGCCCGACATCAATATTGAAAATGAAAGCCACAGAAGAGCTTTTAACTTCAGTAAGAAAGGTGACTATAAGCAATCGCTTCGTATCGCGGGGATGCTCTATGACCGTATAAATGCCAGTATATGTGGTAGCCGGGGCGTTTTCGACGGCGATGATATAATTAAATTGATCCTCTCAGGGGCAACATGTGTACAGACGGTAAGCGCCGTTTACAGGCACGGGATAAAACATATTACTGAGATGATCCGTGGAGTGGAGGAATGGATGGAACGGAAAGGATATGACTCAATTGAACAATTCAGGGGAAAGCTTTCGGACAGTGTGCTCAATAAAAACGACAACCTGTTGATCTACAAGCGGGCACAATATGTTGACCTGATACTTCATTCCGACACGATTTTCGGAAATATGGAGCATCGCGGATTTTAAGAATAACGTTTCGGATAACCCCCGGCAATGGTAATAGTGGTGGCTATGTCAATCACACTTCGTCCTCATCACGGGGAATAGCTTTGAGCCATACATACCCTACTATCATTGCCGATACCGAAGCAATCAGCACCGACAGTTTCGCTATATCCATCCACATTTTCTCCTCGGGAAAAGAGAGATTTGATACGAAAATAGACATAGTGAAGCCTATTCCGGCTAATATGCCCACCCCTATAAACTGGGACCAACGGATGTTTGTTAACCTGACCAGCCGGAGTTTGACCATCAGATAAACGGCGAACGCGATGCCCAATGGTTTTCCAATGAGCAGCCCCAGAATAATCCCGATAGAAAGGGGGGAGGTGAGGCCTGCGACTGCCGCGGGAGTGATGAAGATACTGGTGTTTGCCAACGCGAAGAGGGGCACAATGAAAAAATTCACCGGAAGGCTCAGTCTTTTCTCAAATGCCGGCATCTTGCTGATAGGAAGGATAAAAGCCAATATCACCCCGGCAAATGAAGCGTGAATCCCTGATCGATACATGCAATACCACATGCTCAATGCCAGTACGGTTGTTACGATATAAACCGATTTGTGATGAAAGTAACGGTTGATAAGAAAAATAATGACTGCTATGGCAGCCACACCTGCCAGCCACATAAAGTAAAGTCCAGTGCCATAAAACACAGCGATAATGAGAATGGCGCAGAGGTCGTCGATGATGGCCAGTGCTGTCAGGAAAACTTTCATCGAATGAGGTACCGCTTTCCCGAGCAGGCTTATGATACCCAATGTGAAAGCAATATCAGTAGCCGTGGGAATGGCCCACCCGTTTGTAAAAACCGTACCCGATGTGAACGTGATAAAAATAAGGGCTGGAAAGGCTACCCCGAATAATGCGGAAATGGAAGGAAACATCATCCTGCTGGGGGAGGAGAGTTCTCCGGTGGTCACTTCCTTTTTTATGTCGATAGCCACATGAAAAAAAAACAACGTCATCAGGGCGTCGTTGATAAAATGGATAATGCTGTGTGGCAGGTGCAAATGGTGGAAGCCGGGAATCTCCAAATGCCAGAAATTATAATATAGAGTGCCTATTCCTTTGATGTTTGTCAAAACCAGTGACAGGAAAGTGCATAATAATAAAAGTATACCCAAAGACCTGCTATCGCTGATGATTCGTCGGAATAAGGAGGTGCCGGGTTGAAGGCCGCTATGCTGTATTGTACTCATTTTTTTTGTAGCAGAAAGTTGAAATCATCTTCATTTGAAAGTTCCATGGGGGCCTGTCCATATTTAAAGATACGGGCCTTCCGAGGACCAATCAGCTCCAGCTCGCCATCTTCGACAAGGAGCATGGTACTTTCGCGAAGTCCCACTACATAGATATCGCGGTTCACTTCGATGAACTCCCTGATACGTACTTCTCTGGTTTCACCTCCATGGTTTGCCGGGTGATCGTCAAGATAATGGGGGTTAATCTGAAAGGGAACCAATTTGAGCGTCTTGAATTTCAGAGGTTCCACGATAGGCATATCGTTGGTGGTTCTCAAAGTGGGGCAAGCTATATTGGATCCTGCACTCCAGCCTATATAGGGGGTGCCTTTCTTCACTTTCTTACGGATCACTTTCATCAGTCCTTTTTCCTGAAGCATTTTCACCAACTGCCAGGTGTTCCCGCCTCCCACAACAATGGCCTCTGCATTTTCAAGGGCTTCCACTGGATTGATGAAACGATGAATACCAGTGACATGATGTCCTATTTCTGCAAAACGGGCATTCACCTTCTCTTCATATTCATCAAATGAAAAGGTGACTGCTGCATAAGGAATAAAAATAGCATTATTAGCTTTATCCCCCAGAAATTTTTTGATCTGGTTCTTGGGGTACTCCAGATATCCTTCACCCGGATTGGTGGAGTTACTGATTAAGAGGAGTCTCATCGTGTATGGTTTTATCTGTTTTTTTACTATAACATAAAGATAGTGAAAATTGTTTCAAAATTATAATTTTATCTTTGAAAAACCTAATTTTGCAGTTATGGAAAATAAATCAATAGACTCTGTTTTACGGAATATACGAGCCGACCTGCGAATGTCGATGAACGGAATGACTGCCGCCAGCATGCGTGCAAAAGGAATAGAATATCGAATGAATTTCGGGGTGGATATTCCCAGGCTCCAACAAATCGCGGCCAGATACGTGCCGGATATAGTCCTGGCGGAAATAATGTGGAAAGAGGATGTGCGTGAGTTGAAAATATTGGCGACAATGCTTTGTCCGCCTGCCCGTTTCTCTAAGGAAGACGCTGGTCGGTGGGTAAAAGGTACGGCCAATCAGGAAATCCGGGAGCAGGTATGTAAAAATCTTTTTCAGGAATTGTCTTATGCTGATGAGTTAGTACAGGAATGGACGGGGAGTGGAGATGAAACCATCCGGGCTACCGGGTATTGGCTCCTTGCCAGGTTATGTATTATCCGTTCTGGGTCCCTGGTGCGGATCCGGTTTGAAGGGTTATTGGAAAAGGCGAAAGCCGATCTGAAAAGCGAATCGCTGTTGCTGCGCCAATCAGCATTGAATATGTTGAAATTCTCCGGTAGAATTTCACCTGATAATGCTGAAAGAGTGATGCAGTTGGTAACCGATTTTAAAGGCTCTACCAATCCGCAGGAAAAAGAAATCTTTGATCTGCTCTCTTTTGAGTTTGAACTATAACAGTTATTCTTTAAAATTCTTGCTGATAAAAAACAGCGACAGAAAGAGGTTTAAAATAAGAAAAGCCCCGCTTCCTGCCAGAAAAAGTCCTTTCCAGCGGGGAAAAACTATCAGGGAAATCACAGCTGCGATTGCGATTAGTGCAATGATAGTCCAGATAACAGTTAGAATTGTTTTCTTTTTTGTCATAACTCGGCTTAATTCATTTTACAAAAGTAATAACTATTTCGTCAAGTGAGTGGAAAGTGAAATTTTTTATTCGTGGTGGTAGGGCTCATTGTGTAAGATTGTCATTGCACGGTAAAGCTGTTCTGCGAAGACCAGCCGAACCATTTGGTGGGTAAAGGTCATTCTTGATAAAGAAATAGTTTCATTTGATCGTTCACGTACCTCACCGGAAAATCCATAAGGTCCTCCAATAACGAAAACCAGCCGTTTAGAGGCAGAATAAGATTTTTTCTCCATATATCCGGCGAACTCCATGGAAGAATATTGCGTTCCCTTATCATCAAGCAGCACAATATAGTCAGAGGGCTGGAACCATTTCAGCAGTTTTTCCCCTTCCTGCTTTTTCTGTTCTTTCTCGGAGAATTTTTTTGTACTTTTTATATCAGGAATAATCTGCATTTCAAAGGAAACATAGTAATTGATCCTCTTTCTATACTCTTCTATGATTTGTGAAAAAAGCGGATCGTCTGTCTTTCCTATGGAAAGTAAAATAGTTTTCATTCAATTCTATTGTTATGTAATTCTATTGTTATTCGGCTTCGCCGTTATTCGCACTTCGTGCGTTATTCAGCTTCGCTGTTATTTGTGCTTCGCACGTAATTTCTGAACTTCAATCGAATCACAATCGAATCACAATCGAATTACAACCGAATCACAATTGAATAACAATCGAATAACAACTGAATTACAATCGAATTCCAACTGAATAACAATCGAATAACAATCGAATCACAATTGAATCACAATCGAATTACAACTGAATAACAACTGAATAACAACTGAATTCCAATCGAATTCCAATCGAATTCCAACTGAATCACAACTGAATCACAATCGAATAACAACTGAATTACAATCGAATTACAATCGAATTACAATCGAATTACAACTGAATAACAACTGAATAACAACTGAATCACAATCGAATCACAACCGAATAATCATCGAATATGAGTAATTTGGCCTCAGAAAACGAAAAAAGCAGTTTTTAAGGGCAAATATAGCCGTTTATTTCTTATTTTTGCACCAAAATTCTTATAAAAGAATAACAAAACGGATAGATTGTTTGTTGTAAGATATAGCGGATCAAGTCGTTTTAGTATGATAGAAAAAGAGTTAATTCATAACCTTATCCGATTGGCTTTTGCCGAAGATATCGGAGACGGAGACCACACCACCCTCTGTAGTATCCCGGAGACAGTAGAAGGGCAATCGAAACTGCTTATCAAAGAAGAAGGTATACTTGCCGGCATAGATATAGCCGTTGAAGTATTCCATACTTTTGATCCGGAGTTGCAAGTAGAGGTTTTTCTTCAGGATGGAACACCTGTTAAGCCGGGTGACATAGCTTTTATTGTGACAGGAAAAATCCGTTCCATTTTGCAGACCGAACGGCTTGTCCTTAATATTATGCAGCGGATGAGCGGTATTGCTACCATAACCAATCGCTATATGAAACTCCTTGAGGGCACATCGGCAAAAGTACTCGATACCCGGAAAACCACGCCGGGAATGCGTATCCTTGAAAAGCAGGCTGTCAGGATAGGAGGAGGGGAGAATCACAGGATAGGATTATTTGATATGATCCTATTGAAGGACAACCATGTCGATTTTGCCGGAGGGATTGAAAAGGCCATTCGTGGGGCACAACACTATTTAAAAGCAAAAAATAAAAAACTCAAAATAGAGATAGAGGTGCGTAATCTTGCTGAGTTGGAAGAGGCGCTCCGTATTGGCGGTGTAGACAGGATCATGCTCGATAATTTTACGCCTGCACAGACTCTTGAGGCTGTGAAGATCGTGAAAGCGGTAAATGAGCAAGTGGAGTTAGAGTCTTCGGGAGGGATCACTATCGATACCATCCGTGCGTATGCCGAAACAGGAGTCGATTATATTTCGGTAGGTGCACTGACTCACTCGGTGAAAAGTCTCGATATGAGTTTGAAAGCAATCTGAATGTGATATGGAACAAAACGAGGAAAAGCAGGAACTGCTCGACAGGCGGTATATGCGTATGGCTTTTATATGGGCGGAAAACTCCTACTGTAAACGGAGAAAGGTCGGTGCGCTTCTGGTGAAAGACAAGATGATCATTTCAGATGGTTACAATGGCACTCCTTCGGGTTTTGAGAATGTGTGTGAAGATGAAAATGATATCACAAAGCCCTATGTGCTCCATGCTGAGGCAAACGCAATCACAAAAGTGGCACGTTCAAATAATAGTAGCGACGGAGCCACACTCTACGTTACTTCTTCACCTTGTATTGAGTGCGCCAAATTGATCATTCAGGCCGGTATAAGCAGAGTAGTCTTTGCGGATAATTACCGGTTGAGCGATGGAATTGATCTTTTGAGGAGAGCCAATATTGAACTTGTTTCGGTAGAAATTGACAAATAGCGACAGGAGAGAGATGGAATGAATGAAGGAAAGAAGGCCAGGATATGGCTGCCCTTAGGTATAGGTATAGGTATTGCACTGGGTATATTTATAGGAAGTAAATATAGCCAGTTCGGACGTTCGGGAAGCATAGCAGGGTCCGGAAAGATAGATGCAGTGCTGAACTATGTCAGGGAGTCGTATGTCGATACGGTCAATATGCGCCAACTGGTGGAAGATGCGCTGCCCAATATCATACATGAACTGGATCCTCATTCAGATTATATCTCTGCTGCTGATATGATACGGGTGAACGAAGACCTGGAAGGTCATTTCTCAGGAATTGGCGTTAACTTCTATGTGTTGAGGGATACCATCGTGGTAACAGGAATTGTGCCGGGAGGACCTTCCGAGGCGGCCGGTATTATGCATTGGGACAGGATTGTGACGGTAAATGATACCTTGGTCACCGGTACCAAACTCCGGAATGAGGAAGTGATGGAGAGGCTGCGCGGTGAAATGGGCTCGGAAGTGAGGTTGGGTATCATAAGAACGGGTGATGACCGTTTACATGATATCACCGTTACGCGCGGTGATATCCCCATGAACAGTGTGAATGCAGCTTATATGTTGACGGACCGGATCGGTTTTATTAAACTGGGGAAGAATTTTGGTTTTAATACTTTCAGTGAATTTATATCTGCCATATCCAAATTAAAAAGTCAGGGAGCACATTCCTTTGTGATCGATCTGAGGGGAAATATAGGAGGATCACTGGATGTAGTGGTGGCTATGGTAAATGAATTTTTAGACAGGGGAGACCTTATCGTATATACCCATGGGCGGAATTTTCCAAGGACCGACAGTTATGCCAACGGATCGGGGACTTGCAAGAAAGACGATATAGTGGTGTTGATCGATGAATTTAGTGCTTCGGCCAGTGAGATTTTTGCCGGTGCTATTCAGGACCACGACAGGGGATTAGTGATAGGCAGACGATCTTTTGGTAAGGGATTGGTGCAGGGACAGCGTAATTTTCCCGACGGTTCGGCGGTTCGGCTCACAGTAGCCCGTTATTATACAGCTTCAGGCAGATCTATTCAGCGTGGATATGAAAGGGGAAAGTATGATGAGTACGAAATGGAGGCCATCAACCGTTATATAGAAGGAGATTATGTCAACGTAGATACGGTCTCCAATCATCTTACTCCTTTTCAGACGGCTGGAGGCAGGACCGTTTACGGTGGAGGGGGAATCATGCCTGACATCTTTATACCCCGTGACACAATGGGGATAAACCCCTATTATAATCAGGTAGTGAATAACCGGTTGGATGAGAAATATGCCATGCTTTATTCCGACATGAATCGTGAAAAACTGAATAGTTTCAATACATGGCACGAACTTTACCGGTATTTACGGCAACAGCCGCTGTTATTAAATCTGGTGAGCTTTGCCGATCACAATGGCATCAGGCGGAGGCCTTATTATGTGCAGGAATCGAGTGAGTTGCTGGAAAATGTGATATATGCCTATATTATCCGGAATTTCTTTGGTGAAGAAGCCTTCTGGGCAGCCTACCATAAAGAAGATCCACTGATTAAAAAAGGAATTGAGTTGATAGAGACAGGAAAGACTATACATCAATCTATTGTGAACGAGGAGTATAAAATTAATTAGACTTTTATGAGTAATGTAATACATAATTTCTTATCAAATAGGGTTTTATCCCGATTTTCAATTTTTGTGATTGACACACTCATGATCATGTTCTCTTGTTTCATGATGTATCTGGTGAGATACGGATTTGTGGAACTCACCCCCGAAGTCAGGGGCGATGGTATCACCTTGGTCGTGATCCTGATTTTTGTCAATGCCATCACATTTATGTTATTCCGCACATCCAGCGGTATTTTGAGATTCTCTTCTTTCTCCGATTTGATGAGGATTGCCTATTCTTTGATATTAGGGTATGGGATTGCCTATCTGGGCATTATCATACTGAAGGGATTCAGGCCCGGCTTTCATCTGGATGATGTGACTTTCATCTCCATTTTCTTCCTTAATTTGTTTCTGATGATCTTTTCGAGGATATTGACGAAAGAGGTGTATGAGTTCATTACAGGACGGAATGTGAAACCAGTCAATGTGTTTATCTATGGTACAAAGGAAGCCGGTATAAGTGTGGCCAAAGCTGTGAAAGGGAATAGTGAATTTAACTACCGGGTGCTTGGATTTATATCAGACGAAAGCCAGATGGTGGGAAAAGAATTGATGGGGATAACTATCTATGCGAATAATGAGAATATTTTCAGGACATTAGAAAGCAAAGATGTGCAGACCATTATCGTCTCACCCCAGCAGATGGAGGAGATAAAGAATTCCGACCTTCTGAGTAATTTTGTGGATCATAACATCTCATTGCTCACCACGGTGCCTTTGAACGAGTGGAACGGGATGATCATGAGTAAGGAGCAGTTGAAAGATGTACAGATTGAAGACCTCCTGCCCCGGGAACCGATCCATGTCAACATGATAAAGATTGCTTCAAATATTGAGGGTAAACGTGTGATGGTAACGGGGGCCGCCGGATCGATAGGAAGTGAAATTGTCCGTCAGGTAGCCAATTTTAATCCTTACAGTATTATTCTTATCGACCAGGCTGAAACCCCATTGCATGATATGAGGCTTGAGTTAAAAGAGAAATGGCGAGACTTGCGTGCCGAAGTCATTGTGGCTGACGTGAGTAATGCCAGCCGGATGGAGCGTATCTTTTCGAGGACCCGCCCCCAATATATTTTTCATGCGGCGGCCTACAAGCATGTACCGATGATGGAGGACAATGTATCGGAGTCTGTACAGACCAATATTCTGGGAACAAAAATTATGGCAGACCTTGCCGTGAAATACAATGCCGATAAATTTGTGATGGTCTCCACCGACAAGGCAGTGAATCCTTCCAATGTGATGGGATGCTCCAAACGGATCTGCGAAATCTATGTGCAGTCTCTGGCAAAACATATAGGAAAAAGTGGCAAGAAGACAACGCAGTTCATCACTACCCGCTTTGGAAATGTGTTAGGGTCGAACGGTTCAGTAATACCTCTATTCAGAGAGCAGATAAAGCATGGAGGCCCTGTTACAGTAACCCATCCGGAGATCATCCGTTATTTCATGACCATTCCGGAGGCCTGTCAATTAGTGTTGGAGGCAGGTGCTATGGGAAAAGGCGGTGAGATATATATTTTTGATATGGGAAAACCAGTCAAGATACTGGATCTGGCAAAAAGAATGATCCGCCTCTCCGGTTCCAAGAATATCAAAATAGAGTTTACCGGGTTGCGCCATGGGGAGAAACTCTATGAAGAGCTACTGAACATCGCAGAACACACCAAACCAACATACCATGAGAAGATTATGATCGCGGATGTGCGTGAGTATGAATATGAAGAGGTGAACCGCAAAGTGGACACTCTCATTCATGCTTCTTATGAATATGACGATATGCGGACAGTGAAGAGGATGAAAGAGATCGTCCCTGAATTTCTTAGCATTAATTCCCCCTTCGAAGCCGTAGACCGCTTATTGGAGAAGATATCCGAAAAAGAATTGCTCGTCCCTGTTCCTAAGGATAAGGGATAAGCTATTAATCACTTAGATCGCGTTGCATATCGCACAAGGAGGTATAATATCCTCCTTGTGCATAAAGAGCGGCATGTTGACCTGATTCTACTATGTGCCCGTCTTTCATTACATAGATCTCATCTGCATTTTTGATGGTGGATAGCCTGTGAGCGATCACGATGGTAGTCCGGTTTTCCATCAACTTCTCCAACGCTTCCTGTACAAGCCGCTCCGAATCGGTATCGAGTGCCGAAGTGGCCTCATCCAGTATCAATATTTTCGGGTTTTTTAGGATGGCCCGCGCAATGCTGATACGCTGGCGCTGACCTCCCGACAACTTGCCGCCCCGGTCACCGATATTGGTTTGATAGCCGTATTCGGTAGCCATAATGAATTCGTGGGCGTTGGCAATCCTGGCGGCATTGACCACCTCGCTTTCCGTTGGGTTGTTGACGCCGAATGCTATATTATTATAAAAGGTGTCGTTAAACAGGATGGCCTCCTGGTTGACATATCCCATCAGTGACCTCAGCTCCCGGATTCTCATATCCTTTATATTCACCCCATCGATAAGGATCTCTCCCTTTTGGATATCATAGAAGCGGGGCAGGAGATCAGCCATCGTTGATTTTCCGGAGCCTGACTGACCGACAAGAGCAATGGTTTTTCCTTTGTCGATCTTCAGATTTACCCCTTTAATGACCCAATCCGTTTCATATTTAAACCATACATCCTTGTAATCTATATAGGAGTTGAATGTGACGGGAACCGGTTGTGCCGGATCGGTGATCTTGTTATCGGCAGTCAGTATCTTGTCGATACGTTCCATCGATGCCAACCCGCGCTGAATGGCATAGGCCGATTTGGAGAATTCCTTGGCCGGATTGATGATGCTATAGAATATGGTGAGATAGTAGATGAACGAGGCAGCATCGATCAGGCTGTTACCCTCTAATATTAATGTGCCTCCAAACCACAGTACAATGGCGATGGTGATAGTTCCCAGAAGTTCACTCATGGGATGTGCCAATTGCTGCCTGCGCGCGATCCTGTTAGACATGCGCCGGAATTCGTTGGTGCCTGTATGGAATTTTTCGGAGATTTTGCTTTCAGCACTGAACGCTTTGATCACCCTCAATCCGCTTAATGTTTCTTCCATCTGAGACATCAGTTCCCCCCACTTGTTCTGTGCCGTGAAAGATTTCCTTTTCAGGCTTCTTCCCACACGCCCCATCACAAGCCCCATTACCGGCAGTACTACCAATACGAAAAGGGTTAGTTGCCAGCTGAGAACCAGCATAGTACCCAGATAGATCAATATAAGCACAGGGTTCTTAAAAAGCATGTCGAGGGAACTCATCACCGAGTTTTCCACCTCATTCACATCGCCCGATACCCTGGAGAGGATATCTCCTTTTCTTTCTTCTGTGAAAAAGCCGATAGGGAGGGAGAGTACCTTGTCGTTGATTTGATTCCGGATATCCTTCACCACTCCCGTCCTTATCGGAATAAGGAAATAAGAACCCAGGTAGGCAGTTCCGGTTTTCAGTAAAGTCGTCACGATAAGGAATATGGCCAGTGCCATGAGTGTGAAACTGCTCCCGTGGGTATCAATGAGGTGAGTTATATACCAGTTCATATTATTGAGTACCAGATCCATGAATGAATAGTCAGGACTGTCCCAGGGAATAAATGAAAATGTATTCCTGTTTATTTTGAATAAGACCTGGAGTATAGGGATGATCGTGGCAAATGAAATTACATTCAATATTGCAGTCAGAATATTGAATACAAATGCCAGAATAACATATTTCTTATAGGGGGGTAAAAACCGCTTTAAGATATGAAGGATACCTTTCATTTATTTCTACTTATTTATATGCTTATTTCTTATGCCGGTAATAGGCTTTTCCGATTTGCTGCGAAGATACTTATAAAAAGTCATATTTTCTCCATTTTTATGTGATAATTCGGGAAGCAATTTTTGCGGATCCTTCTCCGGTTTTGATTTATTTACCTCCCTTTCTCCTGTAGCTTCGAAAAAAGATGATTTTTTTTATTTGCATAATGGTGTGATCTTCTTTTGTTTGATTGAAAATAGAGGAAAAGATAGAGAAAAAGATTGATTTTTTTTGTTGAATTGTTTGGATGGTAAGAAATAACTTTCTATCTTTGCACCCGCTTTCAGGAAATAATCCTGGGGCGAGAACGAAAAGGAAGCGATCTTTAGGATATTTACATATACGTTTAAAGACAAGACAAAGCAGAGTATACAAGAGGCCGGGGTGAAAAAATCCCCGGTCGACATTGGTACCCGTTCAATAAAAAAAACAGGAATAATGAATCGTGGATCCGGGGGCCAGGGATGAAGAGGAGCTTTTTGGTTGTTTTTGTCAGTTTTGCCGCCGGGGCGTTTTCGCGCCGGCCGGGGAAATTTCAAGGAAAAAAAACAAAAAACAAAAATACAACGAAGAGTTTGATCCTGGCTCAGGATGAACGCTAGCGATAGGCCTAACA
>ERZ778021.2657-NODE-2657-length-15235-cov-6.686298_pt1 | contig 15235 bp, 16 predicted proteins | sample MGYA00375751_ERZ778021 | MGnify/ENA primary metagenome ERZ778021 (study PRJEB29350, sample SAMN05389814) | bioreactor metagenome | isolation source: Thiocyanate stock bioreactor | place: South Africa: University of Cape Town | collected 2013-08-29 ... | reverse complement strand
ACGACGGCGGTCTTGCCGACGCCGGGCTCGCCGATGAGGACCGGGTTGTTCTTCGAGCGGCGCGACAGGATCTGCATGACGCGCTCGATCTCCTTCTCGCGCCCGATGACGGGGTCGAGCTTGTTGTCGCGCGCGGCCTGCGTGAGGTTGCGGCCGAACTGGTCGAGCACGGCCGAACCGCCCTGGGCGGCCTGCTGGTTCTGCTCGCCCGCGCCGGCGGCGACACCCGCGGGCTCCTTGCCCTGGTAGCCGCTGAGCAGCTGGATGACCTGCTGGCGCACCTTGTTGAGGTCGGCGCCGAGCTTGACCAGCACCTGTGCGGCGACGCCCTCGCCCTCGCGGATGAGGCCGAGCAGGATGTGCTCGGTGCCGATGTAGTTGTGGCCGAGCTGCAGCGCCTCGCGCAGGCTCAGCTCGAGCACCTTCTTCGCGCGCGGCGTGAAGGGGATGTGGCCGGTCGGCTGCTGCTGGCCCTGGCCGATGATGTCCTGGACCTGCTCGCGGACGGCGTCCAGCGAGATCCCCAGGCTCTCGAGCGCCTTGGCGGCGACGCCCTCGCCCTCGTGGATGAGACCGAGCAGGATGTGCTCGGTGCCGATGTAGTTGTGGTTGAGCATCTTCGCCTCTTCTTGGGCGAGGACGACCACACGACGGGCACGGTCCGTGAATCTCTCGAACATTCGTCGACACTCCTCAGGCGCACGGTTCTCTGGTGCGCTTACGTCGAGGGTAACGACCAGCGAATGCCGGTATGCCCGTGTTCGCCGTCGGCGCACCGGCTCACGAACTCCGCAGAATCTCGCGTGCTCCGCACGCATCCGCCGAAACGGATGCGGAGTACGTCGCTTTCTGCGGACTTCGCGTGGCGGCGTCCGAGGCGCGCCCGGCGGGACTCAGCCCGCGATGGGGATCATGACGGGAGTGGCGAACTGCGCGTCGCCGCCGGAGAGCGTCGCGGTCGCCCCGGATGCCGCGCCGCCGCCATCCACGACGGCGAGCACTGCCCGCGGCCAGCGAGGTGCCGCTTACTGCAGTGCGGAGGTGAGTCGGGCGAGGTTGTCGAGCACCGTGGAGCGCAGCGGTTGCTGCTGCCACTCTTCGAGCGTCAGCTCGCGGCTCAGCGCCCGATATTCGTCTTCGACGGCGCGCAGCTGCGAGACGAAGTCCTCGCCCCGCACGAGGAGGGAGATCTCGAGGTTCAGACCGAAACTGCGCATGTCCATGTTGCTCGAGCCGACCACCGCGACCTCGTCGTCGATCGACATCGACTTGGAGTGCAGGATGAACGGCTTCTTGTACATCCAGATCTTCACCCCGCCGCGCAGCAGCGCCTCGTAGTAACTGCGCTGCGCGTGGTAGACCATCGCCTGATCGCCCTCTTCGGACACGAACAGCTCGACGTGCACGCCGCGCTGGCAGGCGGTCTGGATGGCGAGCAGCAGCCCCTCGTCGGGGACGAAGTACGGCGAGACGATGATGATCTTCTCGCGCGCGGAGAACAGCAGCGTCATGAACAGCTTCAGGTTGTTCTGGAACTCGAACCCGGGGCCGGAGGGGATCACCTGGCAGTCGAGGTCACCGCTGCCGGTGTGCACCTGGAACAGCTCGATGCCCTCGACGATCTCGTCGGTCTCGCTGTACCAGTCGCTGAGGAAGACGGCGTTGACCGATGCCACGACCGGCCCCTCCAGACGCGCCATCATGTCCACCCAATGAAGTCCCCGCTTGATGTTCTTGCGCAGGTTGTACGTGGAGTCGGTCACGTTCTGCGAACCCATGAACGCGGTGTGGCCGTCGACGACGAGCAGCTTGCGGTGGTTGCGCAGATCGGGACGCTGGTACTTCCCGCGCAGCGGCTGCACCGGCAGCATCAGCTGCCACGTCGCTCCCATCGCATCGAGTCGCCGGCACGTCTGCGCGTAGAACGGCTTGCCACGGTTGGCCCAGTGATCCAGCAGCACCCGCACGACGACGCCGCGCTTCACGGCATCCTCGAGGGCATCGAAGAATCCGGCCGTGGTGTCGTCGCACTGCAGGATGTAGAACTCGGCGTGCACGTACGTGGTCGCCTGACGGATCGCCGCCGCCATCTCGTCGATGCTGTCTTGATAGCCGGAGATGATGGTCGCGGCGTTCTCGCCCGACAGCGGCATCGCCCCGAGGTTGCGGTTGAGGCGGACGAGCTGTGCGAACCACTGCGGTGGATCGGGGCGCAGGGTGCCCAGGTCGAGCCCGTGACTCGTCGTGCGGATGTAGTCGTTGATCTGCTGCTGCTTCTTGCGGCGCTTGCGAGGCAGCCGAGGATTGCCGATCAGCAGGAACAGCAGCACACCGATGATCGGGATGAAGTAGATAGCCAGCAGCCAGGCCATCGCGGCCGTCGGGCGGCGGTTGCGAGGCACGATGATGATCGCCAGGATGCGCACGGTGACGTCGGTGACGAAGACCAGGATCACCCAGGCGAGCGCCCATCCGGTCTGATCCACGTCGCTCTCCCCGCTGTCGGACTCCGCTCAGCGTATCGAGAACGGGCGACTCAGGTGGCGCGAGGCGCGTCGGGCCCCGCCGTGTCGGCAGCGCCGACGGGCGGCAAGCCACGCTTGGCGCGTTCTTCGTTCTCGATGCGCGCGTAGACCCGACGCTCCGAGCGATCCATCCGGATGATGGCGCGCAGCACGAACACGAACAGTCCCAGCACGACGACGGTCGGCAGGAGCGACCAGGCGACGGCGGTCCAGTACGAGTCCATGGCTCCATGCTACGCCGCTGCGTGCGGGCTCCTCCCCAGAAGCGAGTGGGTCGCGGGTTGTCCACGACGGCGCCGCCGACGCGCAGCTCCCGCGCCCGCACGCCCAGACTCTCGGCATGTCCACGATCGTCCGCGCCGCCGATGCGGCACAGTTCCTCTCCGTTCTTCCGCACCTGCTCGGCTGCACGCCGCGCGACAGCGTCGTGGTCGTGCCCTTGTCGCAGGGACGCACGCTCGGCGTGATGCGGGTCGACCTTCCGTCCGAGACCGCGGCGGCCGGCGCCGCCGCCAGCATCATCGGCATGGCCTGTCGAATCGTCGACGTCGAGGCGGTGGTACTGGTCGTCTACACGGATGCCGAGATCAGCGACGATCCGTCGCCAGGTCTCCCCCACCCCGCGGTCATCGCCGCCCTCCGGACGCGCGCCGACGAGTGCGGGCTGCCGGTCGCGGAGGTCTTCGTCGTCGCCGCGAACGGCTGGGGATCGGCGCTGTCGAATCGGCTGCCGCCCGGCGGCCACGACCGCGCACGCATCGCCCCGCGCGACGATCTGCCGCCCGAAGCCGTGGACGGCCCACCCGCGGTGGACCAGGCGGCCGGCGCACAGTTGCCGATACCCGGCGCTGCGCGTCGGCGGGCCGTCGGACAGGCACTGCGGTCGCTGGACGCGGCACTCGAGACCATCTGCGGCATCCCGCGGGTGAGTGGGGCCACGCCCGCTCGCATCGACCCGGCGGCGCTGGAGGCCGCGTGCGCGCTCGACGACCTCCCGGCGCTGTTCGAGCGCGCACTGTCGTGGAACCCGGATGATCTGGCTCCCATGGATGCCGCGTCGATCGGCTGGTGCCTCGCCCGCGCAGGGCTGCGCGACGTCGCGCTCGTGCAGTGGGCCAGTGACGTCGACGGCGGAGATGCGGCCATGGAGGCCCAGCGGCGGTGGGAGGACGGCGAGCTGTATCCGAGCGATCTCGCCGAGGTGATGTGGGGAGACGGCCCGCGACCCGATGCCGAGCGTCTCGACGCGGCGCTGCGCCTGGCGCGCAACGTCGCCGCCCTCATGCCGAAGAAGCGCCGGGCGGGCGCTCTGGCGGTGTGCGGTTGGATTGCCTGGGCGCGTGGGCGCTCCACCCACGCCGACGCCTACGTCCGCCAGGCACTCCACGCCGACCCCCGGCACGGCCTGGCCGAGATCGTCGGGTCGTTCGTCGCCGCCGGACACCTGCCCGACTGGGCGTTCCGTGCGCGGTAGAGATCAGGCCGGCGCCTGGTCGAGCTCACCGAAACCGTCGTCGACGAGCCGACGCACCGTTTCGACGGCGGCAGCGGCGTCCGGTCCGCTCGCGCTGATGCGCACGGTGGCGCCGCCCCCGGCTCCCAGCGCGAGCAGCCCGATCATGCTGAGGGCGGATGCCGGGCCGGCACCGGTCGTGAGGTTCGCGATCGAGACGTCCGTATCGAAGGCGCCGACGGCCTTGACGACGAGGGCCGCCGGCCGCGAGTGCAAGCCCATCGGATTGCGCAGCAGCGCCTCGACGGACGCGTCGGATCCGAGGGCGCCGGCGGGCGCGTCGGAGGCCGCGGGGGGCATCGGCGCGTCCGCGGATGCCGCAGGGGCGTGCGCCTGCTTCGCCGCGAGCGCTGTCGACACCTCGTTCGCAACGTCGTCGAGGCCTCCGCCCGCCGCCGCTCGCACGAGCCCCGCGGTGATCCCCTCCACGAACGGCCCGTCGCTGATACGCACCGCAACGGTGCTCGTCCGCAGATCCAGAGCGAGCTCCGAGCTGAGCACCGCTGAGCCGAGATCGGTGATGATCAGCACACCGTCGGCGTCGGCGAGCGCATCGATGGCGTCTGCGATGGCCGCCGCGTCCGTGCCGAAGCTCCCGTCTGCTCCCGAGGCGATCCGCACCGCCGGGGCCTCGCCGTGGATCATCTGCATCCCGAGATCGACGGCGGCCTGGGCCAGAGCTTCACTGTGCGAGACGATGACGAAGCCGATCACGCGGCTTCCCCCGCGGCGGCGTCCGCGAATGCTCTCAGCAGCAGGGCTGTCGACGCCGACCCCGGATCGACGTGACCGGCACTGCGTTCACCCAGGTACGAGGCGCGGCCCTTCCGGGCGACGAGCGGCTCGGTGTCGGCGCTGCCCTGCTCGGCCGCGTCGGCTGCGGCCGCCGCGGCATCGGCGAGTGTCGCTCCTCCCGACAGGGCGGCCTCGAGTGCGGTCAGCGCCGGACCGAACGCGTCGATCATCGTCTTGTCGCCCGGCTGCGCGTGACCTCGCGCGACGACCGCAGCGACGCCGGCCGACAGCGCGTGCGCCCACTCCGCGGCCGACATCGATGCTCCGGCGGGCGCGTTCTTGCCCATGTCGAGGAAGAGGGTGCCGTAGAGCGAGCCGCTCGCTCCACCGACCTTGCTGACGAGGGTCATGCCGACGGCTTTGAAGAACTCCGGAACGCTCTGCGGCGGTGTGGCATCCAGCTTCGCGACGATCGCGGTGAAGCCGCGGAGCATGTTGGTGCCGTGATCGGCGTCGCCGATCGCGGAGTCGAGCGCGGTCAGATGGTCGGCCTCTGTCGTCAGGCGGGCGTCGCTGAGCCGCACCCACCGGTCGAGAACATCGAGGGTCACGGTGTCCGTCGTCGCGGCATCCGTCATCTCAACGTCCCCACCGCAGGGCGCTCGTCTCGACGGGAGCATCCCACAGGCGCAGCAGCTCGTCGTCGGCGCGCAGAAGGGTGAGAGAGCAGCCCGCCATGTCGAGGCTCGTGACATAGTCGCCGACGAGGCTGCGGGCGACCGTGACGCCCTTCGCCGCGAGGGCGTCGGCGATGTCGGCGTACATCACGTACAGCTCGATGAGCGGCGTGCCACCGAGCCCGGTCAGCAGAGCGATCACCGGAGCGCCCGTGAAGTCCAGGTCAGCGGTGATCGCTTCGACGAGCTCGGCGGCGATGTCGTGCGCAGGGGCCAGGGGCACGCGCGTGCGCCCTGGCTCGCCGTGGATGCCGACACCCAGCTCCATCTCGTCATCCGGCAGATCGAAGCTCGGGTGACCGACCGCGGGCACGGTGCAGCTGGTCAGCGCCACGCCCATCGAGCGCCCGTGCGAGGCGACGTGCTCGGCGACGGCCTTGACCTCCGCCAGGCTCTTACCCTCGGCCGCCGCCGCCCCGGCGATCTTCTCGACGAGCAGGGTCGTGCCGACACCGCGACGCCCGGCTGTCCACGTCGAGTCCTTCACCGCGACGTCGTCGGCGACGATCACCGACTCCGAGGCGATGCCCTCGTCGGCGGCCAGTTCGGCCGCCATCTCGAAGTTGAGCACGTCACCCGTGTAGTTCTTGACGATGAAGAGCACGCCCGCACCGGAATCGACGGCCTGGGCCGCGGCCAGCATCTGATCAGGCGTCGGCGAGGTGAACACCTCGCCCGCGCACGCGGCATCGAGCATGCCCGCGCCGACGAAGCCGCTGTGCAGGGGTTCGTGTCCCGAACCGCCGCCCGAGATCAGCGCGACGCGACCCTCGCGGGGGGCGTTGCTGATGACCACGCGGTTCTCATGGTCGACGGTGAGCTCGGGGTGGGCGGCCGCGACGCCGCGCAGGGCATCGGCGAGCACCGATTCGGCCGAGTTGATGAGCTTCTTCATGCGCGGATCTCCTCTTCACTGAGTTGTCGCAGGTGGTTCTCGCCGGCGTTCTTCGACGGCCTCGTCGCGGGGGTGGCTTTTCGACATCATCGACTGCGATTCGTCTATGTCGAATATCTGCCCCATTTGCACCCGTGTCAAGAGGTAGTGTGACGTCAACCGTCCGCGCGCGAAAGGTCTCGGGATGATCCAGTCCATCGACCGCGCCGCGCGCATCCTCTCCCTGCTGCAGGGTGCGCGGCGCCTCGGCATCAGCGAGTTCGCCGTCGCCCTCGACCTGCCGCCGTCGACGGTGCACGGCCTCGTGAAGTCGCTGCAGGAACACGGTCTGGTGATTCAGGAGGCGCGCGGCAGCCGCTACGCCCTCGGCCCGGCGCTGCTCACCCTCTCGAGCGTGTACCTCGACACCCTCGACGTGCGCGCACGGTCGCTGCGGCGCATGCACGACCTGTCGCATCGCACCGGACTCGCCTGTCGGCTGGGTGTCGCGCACAACACGGACGTCCTCGTCATCCACCACGATCGCCGGCCCGACGGCACGGAGCAGATGCCCGAGACGGGGATCACCCTCCCGGCCCACGCCTCCGCCCTCGGAAAGGTGCTGCTCGCCTACGACGACGACTTCCGCACGGAGGTGCTCGCCCACCCCCTGGCCGACCTGACCGGCGACACGGTCACCGACACGGCCGCGCTGCAGGAGCAGCTGATCGTCGTGCGGGACGGTGCGCTGGCGACCGAGAACGAAGAGGCCGTCATCGGCGACGCCTCCGTCGCCGTTCCGGTCGCGGGCGAGGACGGCACGGTGATCGCGGCGCTCGGGGTCGTCTTCCCCGCGCCGGCATCGGAGCTGGATGCCGCAGTCCTCAAGGAACTGCGCGACGCGGCACAGGCGATCTCCCGCGACCTGGGAGCTCCGAGCTGGCCGCCCCGAGCGGGCGCGGCGGTCTGATCAGCGCCACGGGCCGTTGAGCGCGCGCAGCGCGTCGACGCGCCCCGCGGGCTACTTCACCAGCGGGAAGAGGATCGTCTCGCGGATGCCGAGTCCGGTGATCGCCATGAGCAGTCGGTCAATGCCCATTCCCATGCCGCCGGTCGGGGGCATGCCGTGCTCGAGCGCGCGCAGGAACTCCTCGTCGACGCGCATCGCCTCATCGTCACCACGGGCCGCGAGCTTCGCCTGCTCGACGAAGCGCTCGCGCTGGATGACGGGGTCGACGAGCTCGGAGTATCCCGTCGCCAACTCGAAGCCGCGCACGTACAGGTCCCACTTCTCGACGACACCCGCGACGGTGCGGTGCTCGCGGACGAGCGGCGAGGTGTCCAGGGGAAAGTCCATGACGAAGGTCGGCCGCTCCAGGCCGCCCTTCACGAAGTGCTCCCACAGCTCTTCGACGTACTTGCCGTGCGTCGCGACCTTCTCGGGCACCTCCACGCCCACCGACGCGGCGAGCGCCTTCAGCTCGTCCAGCGGGGTCTCGGGCGTGATCGGAGTGCCCGCGGCATCCGAGAGGGACGCGTACATCGAAATGCGATCCCACTGTCCGCCGAGATCGAACTCCGTACCATCGGCCCACGTGACCGTCGTCGAGCCGGCCACGGCGATCGCCGCGTTCTGGATGAGCTCCTGCGTGAGGTCGGCGATGCCGTTGTAGTCGGTGTAGGACTGATAGGCCTCGAGCATCGCGAACTCGGGGCTGTGGGTGGAGTCGGCACCCTCGTTGCGGAAGTTTCGGTTGATCTCGAACACGCGGTCGATGCCGCCGACGACGGCGCGCTTGAGGAAGAGCTCGGGAGCGATGCGAAGGTACAGCTCGGCGTCGAACGCGTTCGAGTGCGTCACGAAGGGCCGCGCCGCCGCCCCGCCGTGCTGCACCTGCAGCATCGGAGTCTCCACCTCGAGGAAGCCGTGATCGGTGAAGGTCTGGCGCAGCGACGCATTCACCTTGGCGCGCGCGATGACCGTCTCCCGCGCCTGATCGCGGGCGATGAGATCGAGGAAGCGCGAGCGCACCCGGCTCTCCTCGCTCAGCTCGCTGTACAGGTTCGGCAGCGGCAGCAGCGCCTTCGCCGCGATCACCCAGTCGGTGACCATGATCGACAGCTCGCCGCGGCGGCTGGAGATGACCTGACCGGTCACCGAGACGTGGTCGCCGAGGTCGACGAGGTCCTTCCAGGCCTGCAGCGACTCCTCGCCCACTTCGGCGAGCGACACCATCGCCTGGATGCGGCTGCCGTCGCCGGCCTGCAGCGACGCGAAGCACAGCTTGCCCGTATTGCGGCTGAACACGACGCGTCCGGCGACCGACGCGGTGACACCGGTCTCGGCACCGGCCTCGAGATCGGCGTAGCGCGCGCGCAGAGCGGCGATGGTGTCGGAGACCGGGACGGTCACCGGGTAGGCGCCGCCCGCGGCATCCGCCCGCTCGGCAAGCAGCCGCTCGCGCTTGGCGAGGCGTACCGCCTTCTGCTCGTGCACGTCGGCGAGGTCCGCTCCCTCGGCGTCAGGGGCGGCCGGGACGGGCGTGGACGCGGCGTTCGGCGTCTGAGTCATGGTGCGGGGCTCCTCGGAATCGACGTTCCAGTCTATCGAGGCCCGCCCGCGCGCCCTCCGGCGCACCGCGACCCGCGCGGTCAGCCGCCGAGGACGTCGTCGATCAGCGGCGACCCGTCCTGCAGCGCCCGGTCGACGGCGGAATGCACGAGCGCCGAGAGGTAGCGTCCGGGTTCCTCGATGCCGGCCGAGCGCAGCAGCGACGTCGATTGGCGGACGACGGATGCCGAGAACGCCGTCGCTGTCGCGATGGCCTCGCCGTAGGCGGCGCGGTCGGCTTCGGCGACGACGACGGGCTCGCAGCCCAGCTCGACGGCGAGCGCCTGCGCGATCGGCAGCACCGCGGCCGGCGCCGTCACCGCCGCGAACGCGTCCTGCAGCTGGCGCAGATCCATCGAGCTGCCGGTGAAGGTGACCGCCGGGTGCACCGCGAGCGGAATCGCCCCGCGGCGTGCCGCAGGAGCGAGCACATCGGTCCCCCACGCGGGATCGGTGTGCAAGACGAGTTGCCCGATCTGCCAGCGATCGAGTTCGGCCAGACCGGCGACCAGGCTCGGCAGCTCGTCGTGCGGAACGGCGATCACCACGAGCTCGCTGCGACGCACGATCTCGTCGGCATCGAGCACCGGAACCCCGTGCAGAATCGCTTCGACGCGGTCGCGGTCGGAGCCGGCCGTGATGCCGACGAGGGCGTGTCCGGCGCCGGCCAGGGCCGCCCCGATTACGGGCCCGACGCGTCCGGCGCCGATGATCCCCACGCCCAGCCTGCTCGCGCCGCTCATGCGCGTCCTTCCTCTTGGTCGGTGGTCGCGATCGCGATCGGCGCCGGCGACGCGGGCGGCGCGGCATCCCACCGGTGCGAACGGTCGCTCGCGGCGGCCGCGATCACCGCTCTCGCGGCCCGCTGCCACACCGCGACGGCGGCGTCGCGGTCGAGTGCCCCGACCGCGCCCGGCACCTGCCCGGCGACGGTGTGCCCGGTGAGGGTCGCCGCCTTCTGCGAGCGGCCGATCGGGCCCTGAGACAGCGCCACCGACTGCAGGCGCGCGAGCGGGAGGATCACGAGCGAGCGCCAGATGAGTCCGCGGCGAAGCAGGATCGCGTCGGGGGTGAGCAGCACACCGTTGCGACGCCACGACAGCGGCCGCAACCACCACGCGCGCCGCGGGGTCGTCACGTACGGGTCGCTCTCGTCGTGCGGGCCGAGCAGGCCGTGCACGACCAGTTCCTGCCACTGCGCGGCCGAGATCCCGGGAAGGAACAGGCGGAGCACCCGCTCGACGTCGTCGCGGGTGCCGACGGGCAGCACGTCCGCGAACTGCTGCGACTGCGCGTCATTGGCCGAGCGCCCCGAGAGCCGGTTGACCCGAATCGACCACCAGCCGCAGCCGCGCCAGAGCAGCGGCTGACGGATCTCGAAAGCGTGCACGCGTCCCGGCGGCAACGTCTCGGTGATGGTCGTGAACAGTCCGAAGGTGATGCGCACCCCTGAGGGCGTGGGGGCGATCGAGTAGCGCAGCGCGCGGGTGATCGTACGGAACCAGTAGGCCGCGAACCCCAGCGCGGCCGGCACGAGCGTGAACAGCACCCAGGGGGTGCCGACGACCGAGCCGACGATGATGGCGGCGACCACGACCAGCAGCCACAGCGTCGACCCCGACAGCAGCCGAGAGCCGATGAGTCTTCCCGGCGGGATGTGCACGACGGATGCCGGTTCGGCGACGGGCTGTTCGGCGCCGTCGATCAGCCCGGTGAGCGCCGCGCTGACAGTGGCGACGGCGGCCCGCCCGCGGGGCACGGATCCCGCGGCATCCGAGGCTCGCGCGAGCTGGCGGCCGGAGGCGAGGCGAAGGATGTCGGCGCGCAGGGCCTCGGCGTTGGTGGTCGAGAGGTATTCGAGCTTGACGTTGCTGTCGAGTCCCGCGCCGACGACCTCGAGCTTGGCCGCGCCCAGGAGCCGCGCGACCATCGGGCGGGTCAGGTTGACGCCCTGCACCCGATCCAGCGGCGCGCGGCGGTGGGTGCGGAAGAGGATGCCGCTTCGCACCTCGACGTCGTCGCCGGTGATGCGCAACGTGTGGAAGCGCCACGACAGCCAGAAGCCGCCCAGCAGGAGCAGCAGTACGGCCAGCACCGCCACAAGCGCGAGCAGGATGAGGTTGTTGCTGACGACGTAGTCGACGGGGTCGGCCTCGTAGCGTTCCAGGTCGGCGACGGCCGGGAAGAGCCAGCCGATGATGCGGTCGCGCAGGTTCGTGATGACGATGCCGAGCACGACGACGAGGAACAGCCCGCCGCGCAGCACGGGCGTCAGGGGGTGCAGCCGGTGCCACTCGCCGTCGCTGAGCGGCGAGCGCACGTCGGCGACGGCGGCGGGATCGGTCACAGGCCGGTCCGTCGGGTCTCTGCCACCGCGATCAGGGTGTCGCGCAGCAGCTCGGCGGCGGGCTGCGTGAGCCCGGGGATCACGACACCGGTGGTCGCCGCGGCGGTCACGAGCTTGAGCTGAGCGATGCCGAAGACCCGGTCGAGGGGACCGTGGGTGATGTCGACGAGCTGCATCCGGCCATAAGGAACCGCGACCATCCTCTGCCAGAGGATGCCGCGGCGGAACACGAGGTCGTCCTCGCGCAGCTGGTAGCCGTAGGCGCGGGCCTGGCGCGGGAGGATCACGAGCGTCCACACCGTCACGACCGTGACGACACCCGCCGGAATCCACACCCAGCCGAGCCGCAGCAGGACGGCGCCGACCACCGCGGCGGCGAGGACCAGCGCGAGGACGGCGAGCGTCGAGATCAGCCGCACCCAGACGTAGTTGCGCGACAACAGGTGCCAGGTGCCGTCGCCGAGCGGCAGCCGGTTGGCGCTGCGCGGCTCGAGGAGGCGGTCGTAGGTCCCCGCGTCGAGCACGCCACCCCCGGGCTCGAGGTCAGTCGTGGTGGGAGAGGCCGAATCCTGGTTCGGGAGGTCCGGGGTGTTCGTCATCGTCGTCCTTCCGGATGGTGCAGAGGTGCTCGGCGACGAGCCCCGCCGCGACCAGCACGAGGCCGCCGACGATCGCGGCGATCACCGGTCCTGTCGAGCCTAACGAGGGCGCGACCGGTCGCGTGATCAGGAAGGCCAGAAGTCCCGCCGCGACACCGGCGACACCGGCGCCGACGAGGGTCGACGCCTTGGCCAGCATCGCGACGCGGACGGCCCGGAAGGGATCGACCGGCGCGGTCTGCGCACCGGCGGTCGCCCGACGGATCGGCAGGGCGAACAGCACGAGGGGGATGCCGAGCAGCACGAGCAGGATCGGCAACAGGAACGACGGCGTGAAGGTGGGGCGTCCTGTCGCCGTCAGCACCTGGTCGACGGCGAACCCGAGGAACACGCCGATCGCGATGGCGACGACGATCGTGCCCGCTTTGGTGCGCTTCACGCCGCGCCCCCGTCCGGCGCCGGCTCTGCATCCGCGGACGCCTCGGCATCGCGCAGGTCTGCGAGGAGGTCGCGCACGCGACCGACGCCGGGCAGCACGGCCTCGGGGTCGACCTGCAGCCACGGCTCGAGCACGAACGTCCGCTCCGCCGCGCGCGGGTGCGGCACGGTCAGCGCCGGATCGTCCGAGCGCACGTCGCCGTAGGCGATGAGATCGAGATCGAGCGTGCGGCTCTGCCAGCGGAGGTCATCGACCCGGCGTGGCGGGCGCCCGTGCGCCTCTTCGATCGCGTGGAGGTACCCGAGCAGCACGGAGGGGGCGAGGCGGGTCGTCACGAGCGCGACGGCGTTGAGGTATGCGGGGGCCTCTTCATCGGGACCGTCCAGCGTCAGCGCCACCGTCTCGATGGGCGCTGAGGCGACGACACGCGTCGTCAGCGGCAGACGCGCGAGCTCTTCGAGGGCCGCCGTCATCGTCGCCTGCCGGTCGCCCAGGTTCGCGCCGATCGCGATCACCGCGACCGTCTCGGCGGAGTCGCGGGCGGGCATGTCGTCGGAGAAGCCCTGCGCGAGGCGGCGGTTCATGTGGGCACTCCTTCACGAGCGCGACGGATCGTCACGCTCACGTCGTCGAACGGCACCGTGATGGGCGCCTGCGGTTTGTGGATCGTGACCTCGACGGCATCCACCCGGGCGTACGCGAGGGCCCGATCGGCGATGCGCTGCGCGACGGTCTCGAGGAGGTCGGCCGGGTCTCCGGAGAGCACCGCGGCGACCTGGTCGGCGAACTCGCCGTAGTGCACGGTGTCGGCCACGTCGTCGCTGCGGGCGGCGTCGGCGAGCGAGAGCTCCAGCACGACGTCAGCGATGAAGACCTGGCCCTCGCGACGCTCGTGCTCATAGACCCCGTGGTAGCCGGTGGCCCGGATGCCGGTGAGGGTGATCCGGTCGCTCATGCGCCTCCTCCGTCGTTCTCACCGCTCCACCGCGCCCACACCGCGAGCGCGTCGCGGGTGGCTGCGGCGTCGTGCACGCGCACGGCCCACGCTCCGGCCTGCGTCGCGAGCACGCTCGTGACGGCGGTCGCGAGGTCGCGTCGCCGGGTCGAGACCTCCGCGCCGTCGGCAGGCGCGAGCGCCTCCGCGAGGAAGCGCTTGCGGCTGGTGCCGACGAGTACCCGCGGCCCGATCGCGACGATGCGCTCGAGGGCGCGCAGCGCCTCCCAGTTCTGCGGGCCGCGCTTGCCGAAGCCGATTCCCGGATCGAGGATGACCCGCTCGGGCGAGATCCCCGCGGCCGCGGCGGCCTCCGCGCGTCCCTCGAGCTCGGCGACGAGGTCGCGGACGAGGTCCGCGTAGGCCGCATGGGCGTACATGTCGGCGGAGTGGCCGCGCCAGTGCTGCAGGACGACGTCGACGTCGGATGCCGCGACCACCCCGAGCATGTCGGTATCTGCCAACCCGCCCGAGACGTCGTTGACGATGCGCGCGCCGGCATCGATCGCCGCCTGCGCGGTGCTCGCGTTCATCGTGTCGATGCTGACGAGAGCGCCCTCCGCCGCGAGCGCCGCCACCACGGGCAGCACGCGCGCCTGCTCCTCGGCCGGGGTCACCCGCTCGGCGCCCGGCCGCGTCGACTCTCCGCCGACATCGAGGATGTCGGCGCCGTCGATGCGCAGCGACAGGCCGTGCGCGATCGCGGCGTCGGCCGCGAGGAAGCGCCCGCCGTCGCTGAACGAGTCGGGGGTGACGTTGACGATGCCCATGATCGCGGTCATGCGGGCGTCCCCGTCACGAGCATCATGATCTCGGCGCGTGCAGACGGCTCGGCCAGCTCGCCGCGCGCGGCGATGGTGATCGTCGCGGCATCCGGCTGACGTCCCCCACGCATCGTGACGCACTCGTGGCGTGCGGCGAGCACGACGAGCACCCCGCGCGCATCGAGGGCCGCGGCGATGGTGTCGGCGATCTGCTCTCCCAGCCGTTCCTGCACCTGCGGGCGGGCCGCGAGCACGTCGACGACCTTGGGGAGCGCCCCGAGGCCCACCACCTGCTCACCCGGCAGGTACGCGATGTGCGCACGCCCCGCGAAGGGCAGCAGGTGATGCTCGCAGACGGAGCGGAAGCGGATGTCGCGCAGCAGCACCGCACCGGAGGGCAGCGTGTCGGGCGCCGGCCCGCGCGAGACGCTGATGGTGTGGGCGAGCGGCTCGGCGGCATCCTGCCCCACCCCGGAGAAGAAGTCCGCGTAGGCGTCGGCGACCCGCTGCGGGGTCGCCTTCAGCCCCGGGCGGTCGGGGTCCTCCCCGATCGCGACGAGGATGTCGCGCACGGCGGCGGCGACGCGGTCTCGATCGACGGCCACGTCACGAGCCTAGGCGGTTGCGGGGCGCGCCTGCCCGCTCGGACGCCGCTGCGCCGCCGTCTGCGCCGCGGGCTGCTCCTCCGCGACGGATGCCGCAGCCAGCCCGGCCTCGTCCTGACGACGGGGCACGTCCACCGGCGGCAGCATCGAGACGGGGCGGTCGTCGCTGGAGAGCCACTGCGGGCGCGGCGGCAGCTTCTTGACGTCGCGGAAGATCTCGGCGAGCTCGAGGTGGTCGAGCGTCTCCTTCTCCAGGAGGGCGAGGGCGAGCTTGTCGAGGATGTCGCGGTTGGCGTTGATCACCTCGTAGGCCTCGTTGTGGGCCTGCTCGATGAGATCGCGCACCTGCTTGTCGACGCGCTCGGCGATGCGCTCCGAGAAGTCGCGGCCGTGACCCATGTCGCGGCCCATGAAGACCTCGCCGGACGACGAGCCGAGCTTGACGGGTCCGACATCGGTGGTCATGCCGTACTCGGTGACCATCTTGCGGGC
>ERZ778021.2655-NODE-2655-length-15238-cov-6.036027_pt1 | contig 15238 bp, 10 predicted proteins | sample MGYA00375751_ERZ778021 | MGnify/ENA primary metagenome ERZ778021 (study PRJEB29350, sample SAMN05389814) | bioreactor metagenome | isolation source: Thiocyanate stock bioreactor | place: South Africa: University of Cape Town | collected 2013-08-29 ... | reverse complement strand
CCCTCACCCGCCGCTGCGCGGCTACCCTCTCCCGGCGGGAGAGGGGACTTCCAGCGTGCTTCTTCCGACTCGGGAGACGAGCCGTATCGGCGGGACCTTCCTCCATCCGGCTCCGCGCGACGGCCTATCGCCCGCGGGGCCGGGTCTCGATCCTGGCGGGTTGTCAAGGAGCGTTGGGACCTTCCGTCATCCCTACGTTCCGCGGCGGACGGCCCGGGATTCCAGGATTTCGGAAAGTCGGCGCGATTCTTCCGCGAGGGACGACCCATGTCCGACGTCACGGACGTTGACCTGCCGCACGAGAACGGACAGAGGAAGTGGGCGGCCAAGTATTGCTCTCCCAACTCGACCTATCAGGCGTTTCGCACCCTGGCCGAGGCGCGGACGCGGCCCGACGCCCTCGTGGTGCTGGACCTTGACGCGGAGCCGTACGAACCCCTGGCCACATTCCCAGCGCGTCGGACCAAGGCCGATGAGGGGGCGTTGTATCGACTGCACGTCGACCTGGGCGCGGCGCTCGCCTGCGTCATGGAGCCCGAGACGCCGTCGGTCGAAGGCCGCGTCCGGTATGAGTCGAGCGAGGTCCTGGACCAAGGGGTCGACTCCGGCCGATCGGGCGGCGTGCATCTTCACGTCTCGCTGCTGGGGATCGGGCTGGCGACGGAGGTCGAGGCCGTGTTCCTGGGCCTCAAACCCGCCCTCGATCCGAACTACCCACGTCGCATCGCGTTGTGGCGAGGCGACGTCGATGCGGTCCGCGATGGGATCGGCCGAGGCACCCCGGTCGGGGCCGTGCGCGGGCATGGGGATTCCGCCCTGTTCACGGCCGTGCGCAACGATGACGTCGAACTGGTCCGCCTCCTATTGGGGAGCGGGGCCGACCCCAATCAAGTTGCGATGGGAGGTTGGACGCCGTCGACCCGCGCCGTGGTGCATGCGAGCCGGCCGGGCCGCGACGCCGCGGCCGAGATCCTGCGCCTGTTGCTGGCGGCCGGCGGTCGCCTGGGGCTTCGCGAGGCCGTGATGCTGGGCGACGTAGACCTCGCCCGGCGGCTCCTCGACGCCGACCCCGCGATCGACGTCTCCGGCGACGCCGGTCTCAGCTATTCGTACCCCTTCCTCATGGTCGCGGCCTCGTTCGGCCGGCTGGACATGGTGCGGTTCCTGCTCGACCGCGGCGCCGACGTCCACGGGACCGACGACGACGTCCATTACACGGCGCTCTGCGTGGCCGCCTCTGCTGGGTATGTCGACATCGCCGCCCTGCTCCTGGACCGCGGGGCCGACCCCGACCACGCCTCCGCTTACGGGTTCACGCCAATGGCCTACGCCGCCGAGCAAGGCCATGCCGACGTCGTCCGGCTGCTCCTGGAGCGCGGCGTCCGTCGAACCTTGACGGACGCCGTCTTCATGAATGATGCCAAGCTGGTCGCGGAACTGTCGGCGACGGCCGAGAAGGAGGAGCACACCCTCGATAGCATCCTCTTCAGTTGCCGCTCCCATCTCGCCCGCTGCGACCTCGGCGTCCTTCGGCCCCTCCTGGACGCCTGGTCGAAATCGGGCGGGTGGCTCCTCGATGAAAAGCTCCTGGGCGAGGCCGCCGCGGCGGGTCGCCTGGACGTGGTGCAACTCCTCCTCGAACACGGCTTCGACCCGGGGAAGGCCGACGGCAACGGCGTGACGCCTGCGGAACATGCCGAGCGGGCCGGGCACGCCGAGGTCGCCGAACTCCTGCGGGCGGCGGCGCGGGCCTTCACGCCGGACGACTCGCATCCGTTCCGACGCGGCCGGGGCTGACGACGCATCACCCCCGCGCGGCGATGGCGTCGGCGATCCGGACCCGTCTTGACCGCCGCGGCCCGGTCGTTAAATTTGAGAAACCAAATTTGGTTGTTCAAATTCGATCGACATCTCGGGAGGGGTCGATGGCAAGGCCGCCGGCGCGGGACCTGACGGAGCGGGAGCTGGAGGTGATGCACGTCTTCTGGTCGGGGGGCGAGGCGACGGCGGCCGGGGCCCGCGACCGGCTGGAGGCGAACGGCCTGGCGCGGACGTATGCGACGATCGCGAACCTGGTGCGGGGCCTGCACGAGAAGGGGTTCCTGGAGCAGGTCAACGCGGAGCGGCCGTTCGTGTACCGGGCGACGAGGACTTTCGAGGAGGTGTCGGGGCGTCTGGTCGGGGACCTGGTCTCGCGCGTCTTCCGCGGGTCGCGGGCGCGGTTGCTCAAGGCGCTGGTCGACGATCGGAAGCTGACGGCCGAGGAGCGGGCCGTTCTGGAGGAGATCCTGAAGGAGGCGAAGCGATGAACGACCTGGGGATCGCGTTCACGTGGCTGGCGGTGCAGGTCGCGCTGGTGCTGACGCCGGCGATGCCGCTCCACGCCTGGGCGTCGCGGCGGGGGCCGGCCGCCGGGGCGTGGGTGGCGACGGCCGCGCTGGCGATGGTCGTCGCGCTGAGCGTCGCGACGTGGCCCGCGGGACGGCTGCGACGCGAGTCGACGGGGCCGGTGGCGGAGGATCGGGGGTCGTCCCCGCCGACGGCGGTCGCGGGGGCCGTGGTCGAATCCGCCCGGCCTCCCGCGTCCGGCCCCGCCCGCTCGTGGCGGCTCGCCGACCTGGGGCTGGCGTGGGAGCGGATCGGCCGCGAGGCGTCCGCGCCGGCCGAGCGCTGCCGGCCCTGGGGCGGCGTGCTGGCGGCCCTGGCGACGGCCGGCGTCGGCGTGGGGCTCGTCCGGATCGGCCTCGGGCTCGCGGCGGTCCGCTCCTGCCGACGCCGGTCCGACGCCGTGTCCGACCGCGACCTGATCGCGCTCCGCGACGAGCTGGCCGCGGCGCTGGGCGTCGCCCGGCCGGTCGAGGTCCGCGAGGCCCGCGACCTGCCCGGCCCGGCCGCGGCGGGGTGGCTTCGGCCCGCGGTCCTGCTGCCGGCCGACTGGCGGTCGTGGGACGAGGCCGAGCGGCGGGCGGTCCTGGCGCACGAGCTGGCTCACGTCGCCCGGGGGGACTACGCGGCGGCGCTGCTGGCGCGGGCCGCCGTGGCGCTGCACTTCTATCACCCGATGGTCCGCCGGACCGCCGGGCGGCTGCTGTTGCAGCAGGAGCAGGCGGCCGACGCCCTGGCGGCGCGGCTCGCCGGCGGGGGGGCGGCCTACCTGGCCGCGCTCTCGCGACTGGCCTTGAGGCAGGACGGCCGGCCCCCCGGCTGGGCGAGGGCGTTCCTCGCCGGCCGCGGGACCCTGATCAGGAGGATCGCCATGTTGCGTGAACACGATTCTGACCGTGGATTCGATCGCCCCGCCCCCCGCCGCCTCCGGCTGGCGACGGCCGCCGCGCTGCTCGCCCTGACCGCGGGCGTGGCGGCGCTCCGCGGCCCGGCCTTCGGCGGCGAGGCGGCCCCGGCGGCCGATCCGGGCGCGTTCCCGCTGCCGTACGTCGGCCGCGACAAGTGCGGGCTGATCGCATTCCGACCGGCGGCGACCTTCCGCCGTGCGGGGATGGCGGTGTACGCCTCGCGGCTGGAACACCTGGCCCGGATGCTCCTCTTCCAGGGCTACGCCGAGATCATGGGCGGCCGGGAGCCGGAAGTCGATCCCGATGCCCCGGGCTTCCTGAAGCTTCGGGCCGAGGATCTGGAGCTTGTGACGGTCGGCCTCGCGATCGGCCGCAGGCCCCACAACGCGGCGCGCGATGGCGGGCCCGACCTGCCGGAGCTTCATTCGCTCGAAGTCAGCGGCACGACGATCCGGACGGTCCGCCCGTTCGACTGGTCGAAGTGCCTCCGGCAATGGGGCCTCGAATGGACGGAGGCCGTCGCCGGCGGTCGTACCTACGGCAAGATATCCGGCCCCTGGGCGCGGCTGCTCGGGCGGACGCCGTGCGTCCTGGTCCTGGACGAGCGGACGGTGGTCTTCGACGAGGAGGATCGGCTCGTCGCCGCGCTCGTGGGCGAGTCGCGCGGGCCCGACTTCCTGCGAGGCCGGGCCTGGGAGGAGGCGAGCCGCGGGCTCCTCGCCGTGGGGATCGACAACCACGACGGGGCGTTCGCGAAGCGATACGACCGCGGCTTCCGGGACGACGCGACGGTCCTGAACTTCTTCCGAGGCGTCGACCACTGGGCCCTCACGGTCGCCGACGCCGACGACTTGCGGGTCCAGGCCCACGCCGCCTGCCTGGATCGCGACTCGGGCCGCTTCCTGGACGACGTCGCGGGCTGGGGGCTGCTCGCGCTCCGCTCGTGGTCGGAACTCGACCCGGCCCGGCCCGTCCAGGCGGGCCATGAGGCGGCGGTCTCGCTCCTCAGGCGCTTCGCGAACGAGCTCTCCACGAATCTCTCCATCGATCACTCCGTCCAGGTCTTCGCCAGGGATTTCGGGACGGTGGCCGACCTCGCGGCGATCATCGACGCCGAGATCACCGAGGAAATCCGACGCGGTCAGGAACGAGCCGCCGAGCCCAAGCGCCGCGTCGAGGCCGAAGCCCCAAGCCCGGCCGCGACGCCGCACCCATGACTCGGTCCCCGGCGCGGGGTAGGATCGAGTCCGTCTCGACGACGAGGCGGACTCTCCCCGCATCGAAGGAGGCTTGAGCGATGGTCCGGCGGTTCGCGATCCTGGCGGCGGCGTTGTGGACGGTGTCGGTCCCGGCGAGGGCCGAGGAGCCGATGTTCCCCCTGATGGCCTGGGGGCACACGCCGGGCGACCCGGCGGTGCTCCAGAAGATGCGGGCGTGCGGCATCACTGTGGCGGGGTTCGTCGACCCCAAGGCGCTCGACGCCTGCCGCGACGCCGGGCTCAAGGCGATCGTGTCCGACCCCCGCACGGCCGGCTACGACTGGACGAAGGTCGACCCGGCCGCGGCGAGGGCGAACGTCGAGGCGCTGACGAAGGAGGTCAAGGACCACCCGGCGGTGTACGGCTACCTGCTGCGCGACGAGCCGTCGGCGGCGATGTTCCCGGGGCTGGGGGCGGTGGCCGCGGCGGTGAAGGAGTTCCACCCCGGGGCCTGGCCGTACATCAACCTCTTCCCCAACTACGCCGAGCCGGACCAGCTCGGCACGCCGGACTACGAGTCGCACATCAAGGCGTTCGTCGAGGCCTGCAAGCCCACGGCGCTGAGCTACGACCACTACGCCCTGTTCGAAGGCGGCGGGCTCCGCGAGGGGTACTTCGCGAACCTGGAGTCGATGCGCAAGGCCGGCCTGGAGCACGGCCTGCCGTTCTGGAACATCGTGCTGACCTCGGCCCACTTCAACTATCGCGAGACGACCGACGCCGACGTCCGGTTCCAGGTGTACACTTCGCTGGCCTACGGGGCGCGCGGGATCGCCTACTTCACGTACTTCACGCCGAGCTGGGGCAACTACCGCCTGGGGCCGATCGACCAGTTCGGGAACGAGACGCCGACCTGGGGCAAGCTGCGGACGGTGAACTTGCAGGTGGCGAAGCTCGCGCCGACGCTCCTGAAGCTGCGCTCCGATCGCGTCTACCACTTCGGCGACGTCCCGAAGGGCGCCCAGGCGGCCCCGGCCGACTCGCTCATCGAGGCGATCGACGGGCCGATGCTGGTGGGCGAGTCCACGCACGAGGACGGCTCGCGATACCTCATGGTGGTCAACAAGAGCTTCACGGCCTCGACCCCCTGCCGCCCGAAGCTGAGGGCGGAGGCGAAGCTGGAGCAGGTCTCGGCCTACTCCGGCCGGACGGAGGCGTTCGGCGGCGAAGGGGTCTGGCTCGCGCCGGGCCAGGGGACGCTCCTGCGGATCGCGCCGTGATCGGGTGGGGATGCGAGGGGGGGCCGTCGCGGTCGACCTCGCCGCGCGGGCCCTCGGATCGTCGCGAGGGCGCTTCGAGCCCGGTCGTCCGGCGTGCCGGCCGGGAAGTTCTCGATGGGCCGACGCCGTCACGGCCCCTCGTCGAGGGCCGGACGGCGTCGCAGGGTTTGGGACCGGTTCCGGTCACGCCATGATGGGGCGTCAGGCGTGGGCCGTGCCGGCGGGCGCCGAAGTCGTCGCCTCGGCCGGCTGGGCGAATTCCGCGAGGATGGCCTCGCCGGCTTCGTTCTCGTCCATGCGGGCCGCCTGGCGCTCGACGAACCGCTGCGTCAGCAGGGCCCCGCTGAGCCTGCGCGGCACCTTCCAGAGATACCGCCATTCCAGGAGGATCGACGCCCGGACGGCGGGGGGGAAGGAGAAGGTCCGGAGGTCGCGGAGGGGCAGGCCGGCCCGCTCGCTCATGACCCGCATGCTCCGGGGCGAGAAGTGGTGCAGGTGCAGGGGGAGGTCGGTGCTGTGCCAGCGCCATTCGAGCCGCCGGGCCAGGCGGCAGGCGCCGTTGGGCACGGCCAGCCAGATGTATCCGCCGACGTCCAGGAGCGTCGCGGCGAGCTTCAGCGTGGCGACCGGGTCGGGGAGGTGCTCGACCACGTGGGAGAACGTGATCAGGTCGTATCGATCCTCGGCGCCGCCGCCCGCGTACTGTTCGAGCGTGCCTTCGAAGACGTCGATGCCGTTGTCGCGGCAGGTTTGGGCCCCGAACGGCGACGGCTCCACCCCCCGGACATGGGCCCCCAGGGCTTTCGCCACGGTGAGGAAGGACCCCCCGCCCGCCCCCACGTCCAGGATCCGGAGGCCGGGCCGGATGGGGACGTGTCGATAGACCCCCGAGGCCCGAGCCTCGCGGATCGTCGCGTCCATGGAATCGGCGATCCCGTGGGATTTCCCGTAGGCGCTGTAATTGGAGCTGTAGTACTTGTCCAGCTCGTCCCACCCGGGTTGCGGGTTGAGGAAGCCGTGATCGCACGTCGAGCAACGCCAGAAGTCCCAACGACTCGGGTCGTCCGGATTCCTGGTCGTCCGACCCGAGTAGACATGCCGGCACGCCTGCGAGCCGCAAATCGGACAGTTTGCGAGGAGTTGCATCGGGTGTATCTCCATTCGGGTGGGGGCGGCCGGCGTCGACGGCGGCCCGCCGGGGCCACGCCCGCTGGACGTCGCGTCCGGGCTCCCGAGGGCGAGTTCGGCGCCCGCGCGAGGCCGAGCGACTGTAGCACGAAACGCACCGCGACGGATACGGCCCGCCACGACCGGCCGGCGAAGGCCGGCTATCGATCCCGGGGCGGGCCTGGCCGCCCCTTCGCCCTTCGCACGCCGATCGACGGCCCGCCGCCCCGGCGAAGTCGCGGGCGGGGAGGTCCCGCCTGCGGCCCCGCGCGCCGGGCGATGAAAGCCGCCCTCCTCTCTTGAATCGCGGATCGATGGGCCGATATCCTGGGTCGATCGCCCGGGGACGCCCTCGCAAGGGAGGATCGGTCGACGCGGGCGTCAGGTCGTCGCGCGATCTGGACGCCGCTCGCGACCCTCAGGCTCGGGGCCCGGTGCAAGACGGCCGGGGAGCCGGGCCCATCCCGGCCCGGCGGAGGCGACCCTCGACCGGGCTGCGAGGCTCGCCGGTCATCGCGATCGGGCCGGGCCGGGGTGCCCGGGCGGGCCCCGACCTGAAGCGGACGAGTCCTCGCGGCCCCCGGCACGGTGGGAGTCTCTGCAACGTATGAAGATCTTCTACATCGCGGGCCCCGGGAACGTGGTCGGAACCTATCGACATTATCTGAAAGGCGAGCACGACCCGGGGCAGGTGGCGATCACTTATTCGGGGCAGTTCTTCGACGTCTGCCGCGAGTTGGGCCTCGCCGCCAAGGTCGTGACGACCTACCCCGATGGGGACAAGATCGCGGCCGACGGGATCGAGATCGAGAACTGGCCCGCGCCCTGGATCGGCCGACGGCGCGCGGCCTATTACCTGGGGAGCCTGGCCTATCACGCCCGGCTCTTGGCCGCGATCATCGCCTCGCGGGCGGACCTCGTGGTCCACTACGACCGGGACCATTGGTTCCTCCTCGCCCCGCTCCGCCTGCTGGGGGTGAAGCTCCTCCCCACGCTCCACAACCGGCTCTGGGCCGTCGAGCGCCCTCGGCGAGGGCTCCAGGGCCTGCTGCTGAGGCTCAACGGCTGGTACTTCCGCCGCTGCTCGTCGGGCGTGATGTGCATCTCCGAGGACAGCGTGGGCGAGCTGCGGGAGGTGGCCGGCGACGCCCTGCCGGTCCGGACCTTCTGCCCCAGCTACCCCCCCGGCACGTTCGTCGACTCCCCCGCCCCGGCCGAGGCCCCGAGGCGCATCCTCTTCGTCGGCCGGGTCGAGGTGGAGAAGGGCGCCCTGGACCTCGTCGACGTCGCCGCGAGGCTCCGCGATCGCGGGCGCCGGGGCCTCGTCTTCGACGTGTGCGGGGACGGCTCCGCGTTGGAAGAGATGAAGGAGCAGGTGCGGGCGCTGGGCCTGGAGGATTCGTTCCACTTCCGGGGCTACACCGGCCGGAAGGACCTGCCGGGGGCGTTCCAGGCGAGCTTCGCCGTCGTGATCCCGACAAGGACCGTGTTCGCGGAGGGGTTCAACAAGGTCGTCGTCGAGACCATCCTGTCGGGGCGCCCCGCCGTCACGTCCGCGGGCTGCCTGGGCTCCCCCGAGTTGAGCGGGGCCGTCGTGCTGGTCCCGCCCGACTCCGTCGAGGCGTACGCCGACGCGATCGAATCGCTGATCGACGACCCCGGCCGCTACGACGAAGTGGTCCGGGCCGGCGACGACCTGCGTGCGCGGTTCTACGACCGGGGCGCGGGCTGGGGGGCCTGCCTCAAGGGGTTCCTGCTCGACATCTTCCCCGCCCTGGAGGCCCGGCGAGGCGAGGCGGCGCGGGCCGACTCCTTGACTTGAGGCGACCTGCGGGCTGTGGCGGGCCGCCTCGCCCCGCGACGGTCGAAGGTCGTCGCCGATCCCTGCGGTGGGGCGGGGGCGACGCGCGGGGCGCAAGGCCCCGACGATCCCGATTTTCTCGGCAGCGGCCGGCGGCCCGCCACCAGGGCGTCCGTCGCGCGTGGTAGGAGACGCTCGCATGAAGACGTTGGTCACCGGCGGGGCCGGGTTCATCGGCTCGCACCTGGTCGACCGCCTGCTCGCCGACGGCGGCCAGGTCACGGTCGTGGACAATTTCGACCCCTACTACCCCGCGGAGGTCAAGCGCGCCAACCTGGCCGCGGCCTCGCGGTCGCCCCGGTTCCGCCTGGTCGAGGCCGACATCCGCGATGCCGAGGCGGTCGACCGCCTGGTGCGCGAGCTCGCGCCCGACGCGATCGTCCACCTCGCGGCCCGCGCCGGGGTCCGGCCCAGCATCGAGCAGCCCGCGCTGTACGCGCAGGTCAACGTCACCGGGACGGTGAACCTGCTGGAGGCCGCGTGCCGCATCGAGCCCAGGCCGCGGTTCGTCTACGCCTCCAGCTCCAGCGTCTACGGCGACCGGGACTCGGCCCCGTTCCGCGAGGACGACCGGGTGGACCATCCCGTCAGCCCCTACGCCGCGTCGAAGAAGGCGTGCGAGCTGATGGCGCACGCCTTCCACCACCTGCACGGCCTCCCCGCCACCGGCCTCCGGTTCTTCACCGCCTACGGGCCCCGGAACCGCCCCGACCTGGCCATCGCGAAGTTCGCCGACCTGATCGAGCGCGGGGAGCCCGTCCCCATGTTCGGCGACGGCTCGACCCGACGCGACTACACCTACGTCGGCGACATCGTCGACGGCGTCGTCGCGGCGGTCGAGCGCTGCCGCGGGTATCACCTCTACAACCTCGGCAACTCCGACCCGATCGACCTGCGGAGCATGATCGCGGCGATCGGCGAGGCGCTGGGCCAGGAGCCGATCATCGACCGCCGGCCCGAGCAGCCCGGCGACGTCCGGCAGACCTTCGCCGACGTCTCCCGCGCCGAGGCCGAGCTGGGATACCGGCCGAGGACCCCATTCGCCGAGGGCCTCCGGCGCTACGTGGAGTGGCGGCGGTCCGCGACCTGATCGCCCGGCCCCCCGCCCGGTCGGCTTCGGCACGGCGATCGCTTGCGTCCGATCCCGGGCGAGGGGAGGACGGACGATGGGCGGCGAGACGATCGGCGGGACGGAGCCGTGGGACGCCGACGAGGCGTTCCGCAGGCTGCGGGCGGCGGTGCGGGGGCGCCCGAAGGCGGCCGTGTTCGACCTCCGCGACCGCGGGTTCGGCAGCCCGTTCCAGGTGCTCGTCGCGAGCCTGATCTCGGCCCGGACGCGCGACGAGACGACGCTGGCCGTCGCCCTGCGGCTGTTCGCCGAGGCCCCGGCCCCCGCGGACGTCCTGGCGCTGGGCGAGGCCCGGTTGATCGAGCTGATCCGGCCGGCGACGTTCCCCGAGCCCAAGGCGCGCGACGTCCTGGAGATCGCCCGCCGGATCCGAGACGACCACGACGGCGAGGTCCCGGCGACGATGGAGGGCCTGACGGCCTTCCGCGGCGTCGGGCCGAAGGTCGCCGCGCTGACGCTGGCCGTCGCCTTCGGCGTGCCGATCGTCCCGGTCGACGTCCACGTCCATCGCATCGCCAACCGCTGGGGCCTGGTGGCGACGCGGACGCCCGAGCAGACCATGAAGGCGCTGGAGGAGGCCCTCCCCCGCCGCTACTGGATCGCGACGAACGAGCTGCTGGTCCCGTTCGGCAAGTCCGTCTGCACGGGGGTCGCGCCGAGGTGCTCGACGTGCCTGCTGCTCTCCATGTGCCGGCGCGTCGGGGTGACGTCCAGCCGCTGAGGAGGGACGCGGGCCCCGCGCGGCGCGATCTCCGGATACAAGCGGTCGCAATTCATGCTACGGGTCGATCTCGTAGGCTGGGTCGAGACCCAGCCCGGATGAGGCGTCGCGTATCGCGGGCTGGGTCGCGACCCAGCCTACGGGAGCCGCCCGAGGTCCCTGGCCCGGTCTGGCGCGGCGCTCAGCGGGGGTCGGGCTCGGCAACGCCGCCGCGGGACCGCCACCACTCCTTGAGGCGCTGGAGGCGCAGGTGGTTGCGCTCGCGGCCGGTCTGCGTGGTCGGGTCGTGGGGGTTCATGTTCTGCTCGATCTGGGTGTACTCGACGGGGTCGATGTACCAGTTGAGGGTCTCGACGTTCTGGGCCGCCTGGCCGACCTGGATGGTGTCGCAGGTGAAGACGACGGTGCGGAAGAAGGCGTCGTCGCCGGTGAGGCGGCGGAACAGCTCGTGGAGCGACTCCAGGTCCTCGTCGTTGCGGAAGAACATGGAGGATTCGCGCGCCATGGCGACCCCCTGGGCGGGGATGGCGACGGCGCGGACGCCGTCGTTGAGCAGGGTGAGGAACTGGGGGATCAGGCCGACGCCCCAGGCGACCCAGTCGTACACCTTGGCGGACGCCTCGGCCTCGGGCTTGGCGGGGGGGGCGTAGACCTCCTGGTCGAGGATCTTCAGCCGCTTCTCGTTGCGGAAGGCGCGGACCTGCACCACCAGCACGCCGGCCGCGTTGCGGCGGAGCCACTCGCGATGGCTGTTGATCCAGGCGGCGCCCAGGTTCACGCCGTAGTTGTCGTAGTAGCCGGCGTCGACGACGTGGCGGGCGGGGAACGTGGGGAGGGCGACGACCGAGGTGATGAACGGGAACGTGGCGCTCATCCGGACGGCCGAGGCCAGCCGGAGATGGTCCAGGGCCTCGTGCCCGCCGAACAGCTTGGAGAACTCCAGCGCCGAGAACGAGCTGAGCGACGGGTACTCCAGGTCGTAGTCGTCGACGTCGGCCGCGGTCTTGAGGCGGCCGTCCTTGGTCTTGGGCTTCCCCTCCAGGTAGCGCCTGATGAGGTCGTCGCGGCCCTCGTCGAGCAGGACGCCGTTGAGGTGGACGGTCAGGTCGGCCATCGGCAGGTTGCCGATCAGGACGCGGCGGCCGTCCTCGACGAGCATGGGCGAGAAGACGATGGAAGGGATGGTCCCGGCGCGCTCGCGGGCGGCCATCGACCCGAAGGTCTTGCGCAGCTCCGGCGCGTAGTCGCACCAGGCGTCCTCCAGGACGTCGCCGCGGTTGTAGACCGGGAACGGGAGGAGGGCGTTGGGGAGGAAGTCGCGGAAGGCGATCTGCCAGGCGATGGGGCCGAGGAAGTCCGGGTGCCGGCCGCCGGCGGCCAGGACGTTGCGGGCGTCCGGGTCCTCGTCGTGCAGGGCGACGTACCGCGCCGCGCCGAGCATGCCGCCCGAGGCGCCGGTGATCAGGCGGACGTGGCGGTGGAAGCCGGGGAGCGCCTCGTCGAGCCTGCGGAGCACGGCCTGGGTCCAGATCGAGGCGCGGAGGGCCCCGCCGCTGGTCGTCACCACCACCACGATGGGCTTGCCCACGCCCCCGGAGCCGGGCGCCGACCCGGGGCCGCCCCACTTCATGCCGGACGACCAGGCGTCCAGGATCTTCTCGCGGGCCTCCCAGTCGGCGCGGCCGTCGGCGAGCTTGCGCGACTTCTGGAACTCCGCCAGGTCCACGACCTCGCCGTACGACGCCGGCATGGACCCGCTGAGGCTCAGGTGGTAGCGGTACTGCTCGCCGAGCGTCGCGTACAGGTTCGGGGACCCCGGGGTGACGCCGGCGAGGTCTCGGACGACGACGTCGTAGTCGAGCATCCCCGACGCGGCCACCAGCGTCAGGACGACCCCGGCTGCGATCGCCCGCGACTTCCAGTGCCCGCGCACGCCCAGCCAGACCACGAACGTCGCCAGGACCCCCATCAGGATGCAGAGCGAGAACGCCGGCGGGAACAGCCGCTGGGTCGCGCCCGGGAAGGTCCACGCCGCCAGGTACAGCAGGCCGACGATGATCAGCATGTTCTTGGCGTTGCCGCCGGGGTCGAGCCGCTCGGCGTCCAGCCGCCACAGGTGCCTGGCGTCGAACTCCCGCCGCATCGCCTGCCGGCGCAGCTCGTTGAGCCGGGTGGGGATGCGGGTCGTCACCACCAGGACGGCCGCCGCCACGCCCGCGCCCAGGCCCAGCAGCCAGTCCGCCGCCACGACGTCCTTCACCGCCCCGGCGCGGATCGTCGGCAGGACGGCCGGCATCGCCAGCAGGAGCAGGGCCGGCGAGGCCGCGAAGAAGACGAAGCCGATCATCTGGCCGCTGGCCGTCGCCCGCGCCGGGACCAGACGGTCCAGCCACGGCGGCAGGAACGCCTCCAGCGCCGGGGCCAGGCGGATCCAGAGCCGATGCTCCGGATCCTCGGCGTGCGCCTCGTAGTCGCTGACGAAGACCAGGTAGAGCATCCAGAAGACGAACAGGGCCGAGCCCAGGCCGGCCATGAACTGGTCGCCGCGCTCGGGGCTCCAGAACAGGCCGGGCATCCCCATGCTGGAGAGGCCGCCGTAGATCAGCCACACCAGGAAGATCACCGCCAGCATCGCCACGTGCGGGGCCAGGCCGGAGTGGACGGCCCGCCAGACGATCGGGAACAGCCGCCAGTACGAGGCCAGCGCGAGGGCCAGGACGGCCGTGAGGATGGTCCACTGCGAGTCGTTGTAGATCCGCGCCACGGTCGGCAGGTTGGAATCGGCCCCGCTGGAGCCGCCGCGGGCCACGGTGAGCACCTGCTGCGCGTCCACGGCGTCGGCCGGCGCGGCCGCGGCGGCCGGCTTCTTCGCGTCCTCCCGGGCGAACGACAGGACGAAGTTCAAGTACAGGGGCGTCGCCGCCAGGACGATCCAGGCGAGCGCCGTCATCCGGAACCCCCAGCCGTCGCCCCGCCGCGGCCGCGCCGGCCCGCCCGTCGTCCCTTCGGCTTCCGCCATGTCCGAGCCGTCCTCCCTGGCCTCGCGACGTCGCCGTCCCTGCCGACTTCGAGCCGCCGTCCTCGATCGTCCCGATGCGAATGGACCCCCACAATGCGGGAGCCGGCCGGGGAAATCAAGGTCGATCGCGAGGCCGCGGGGGGCGACGGGCGATCCTCGGCGAGATCAGGAGGCAGGCGACGGCGCCGCAGGCGAGGAGCGCGAGGCCGCGCCAATCTCAACCTCGCGGGACCAGGACCAGGCCGGTCCACCCCGGCCTTGAGAAGTAGTCGGCGGCGTCCACCACCCGGGGAGGGGCCAGGCCGTCGAGGACCTGGATGAGACGGCCCGTATGCCCGACCGGCCGGACGACGAGGTAATGGCCGTGCTGCTCGTCGTCGATGTACGCGATCCAGGGGGACGTCGGCGCCGTCCGCCTGTCCTCGACGAGGCGGCCGACGAGTTCCAGGCCCAGGCGCGACGCCGTCCGCTTCAGCTCCAGCATCGAACGCCCGTCCCCTCCGGAGGCCGGCGAGGCGGCGAGCACGTCTTCGAGGGAGGCCGACCGTCCCGAGACGTTCAGGAGGTTGTACAGGGCCATGACGCCGCAATCCGGCGTCGCGTCGGCCGATTCGGCCCGGCCCGGGGCCCGGCCCGCGGCGAGGAGCAGGCCGAGGCCCAACAGGGCGGCGGCCAGGGCGGCGGCCCGGGCGGTCGGCGATCGGCGTCGGCTGTTCAACGCGGCCTCGTCTTGATCTTCCAGGCGACGGCCGCGACGACGGCCGCGCATCCGAGCGCCGCCAGCGGGAGCCGGATCGCGTTCAGGTTCGAATCCACCTCCGCCGACGACGACGACGCCTCAAGCTCCTTCGACTGGGCGTCGGCCTCGGCCAGCCGCGTCTCCAGCCGTTCGCGGACGCTCGCCGGATCGACCTTCGCGCCGTCGCGCTTCAGGGGCGTCGCCTCGTAGCGCCTCGCGCTCGCCAGGGCCTTCGAGGCCGAGAAGATCCGGCTGCCCGGCCGGATCGAGAAATCCTTGTCCGTCAGGCCCTGGTCGAACTTGAGCGAGCCGTCGAGGACGGACGTCTCCTCGTGGAAGTAGGGATCGCCGGGCCTCTCGCCGAATTCGGGCGAGAACGAATCGATGGTCGCGCGGACGGGGAACCAGACGTCGCCGCCTTGCGGGCGCGGGAAGGCCCTGGATTCGATCCTCATCCGCTGGGTGGTCAGGCCGTTCTTCCGCCACTCGGCCTGGCGCGGCATCCCCCCCGCTTCCGGGTCGAGCCACATCCGGAGGAGGGGCCGATCGGGGAACATCGCGCCTTCCAGGATGTTCATCTCGACGACCGTGCAGGGATGGCCCTCGGCCTCCTCCGGCCCGATGACCCGGAAGTCCCAGGTGGCCGGATCCCGGGATGCGTCCAGCAATCGCCAGAACAGCATGAACCGGAGCGGGGAGTAGGGCATGTCGATCACATATTTGACCCCCGGGACCTTGGCGACCGCCGGGGTCCCGTCGTCGAGGTCGGCGAATGCGTTCACCTGCTCCATCTGATTGCCGATCAGGGCGTAGATCCGGTGCTGCTGGGC
>ERZ778021.2650-NODE-2650-length-15283-cov-4.997833_pt1 | contig 15283 bp, 20 predicted proteins | sample MGYA00375751_ERZ778021 | MGnify/ENA primary metagenome ERZ778021 (study PRJEB29350, sample SAMN05389814) | bioreactor metagenome | isolation source: Thiocyanate stock bioreactor | place: South Africa: University of Cape Town | collected 2013-08-29 ... | reverse complement strand
GACGTTCGAGCCGGTCGGCTTGTAGATGACGGCGCCCTTCCACGAGGCGGGGGGCGCGCCGGTCGAGTCGAGGAAACCCGTCGTCAGCGTGTCGGTCAACCCGAAGTACCAGCTGGACGAGTTGGCCGCGGCCTCGCTGACGAGGAGCCGCGCCTCGGCCAGCACGGTCGGCAGGTTCCGCGCCGCGGTGATGTTCGACTGCCCGACCGACAGGCCGAGGAACTCGAAAACCTTCGCGGTGGAAATCGACTGGTAATCGTTGGCGAGTGCGCCGGTGGGGACCTTGAGCCAGCCCCCGGCCACGCCGCCGGCCGTCGCCTGCTGCGCGACGGCGCCGCCGGTGCCCTTGGTCAGCGTGAAATCGCCGGAGCGATACACGAGGAAGTCTTCGAAGTAACGGCCGGTGTTGCTCCGGCGGATCGTGTCTGCGAGCACGGGAAAAGCCTTTAAGGTTCGGTGTGTGTGTTGGTGGGTCGGTCAGCTACCGGGCCGGCTCGGGGTTAGGCCACCTTCTTTTGGATGACGCCGAACGCCTTCGAGTGTTCCGAGAAAACCGTCCCGTCGTGCAGCAGCAGCCCGCGGACGGCCGTTGCGAACGTGGTCTCACGCCGGATCGTCTCGACCTTGCGGAGCTGGCCCGCGTAGCTGATGACCGGGCCCGCCCCATACTGGCAAAAGCGCGTGGTCCCCGAGACGGGGAGCGCGTTCGAGCAATACACGTCGAAGTTGGACACCCGGCCGATGAACCCCGGGGTGTTCTTCGCGGCCCGCGGCAGACGGCCGGTGGTCACGACTTCGTCGCCCATGTCCGTAGCGCGGATGAAATACGACGTGTCGCGCAGGAGCGCGGCCTTGAAATCCGGGTCCACCACGGCCCAACGGCCCATGTCGGGCGCGTTCTGCTGGTCGAGCGCCTTCCCCGCCTTGACGAACAGCTCGTAGGCGTTGGCCTTCGAGACGATGACGGGATTCCCGGCGCCGCCGTTGGTGGCGGTGTCTACCGAGCCGTCGTCGAGGGTGTTCGCCGTGGGCGCCTTGGCGTAGAACGAAAGGCACTTGGCCTCGACCGTGTTGTTCAGCGCGACCGCGGCGCGGGCGCTGTAGCCGTCGAGCGCGCGGAGGTCGTTCTGCACTTCGTCGAGGTCGTCGACTTCGAAGGCTAACGTCTGCGCGTCGTTGATCGTCAGCGCCTCTTTCGTCGGCACGAGGGCGCCGTAGTTGATGGGGTTGCCGCGCTTGTACGGGTTGACGGTGACGTTCCCGTACGTGCGGACAAAGACGGTGTCGCCAACGTCTTTGATATCCCCCTCATAGTCGCGGTTGACCAGCGCGAGCATGATGTTGATCTGGTCCAGCCGCGTGAGGACGCGCTTGGACCAGATTTGCGGGGTGAACGCCGAAAGGTCTTGCTGGGGCACTGTCTCGCCTTAGCCTTGTCCCTCCGCTGGTCGGTTCGGTTTCGCCCGCCGCTGGTCGCCGGGCGTGTGGTGGTGGTGGTGGGTCGGGTCAGAGCTTGAACGGGTCGTCACGGCCGGTCGCGCTGAAATCGCGCTCGACCTGGTCGGCCACGGTCGGCGCCCGGTGGTCGTCGCGCCCGCCGCGGCCGGCGCCCGGGCCCCGGGTGAGCTTGGCCGGGCCCGCCGGCCTGCCGCCGGCCTGGTCGCCGCCGGCCGCGGGCTTGCCGCCCTTCGGGGCCTTCGCGCCCTTCGAGGCGGGCGCGAGGTCGAACACGTCGCGGGGGTTGTCCGCGTCGAGGTCCTCGCCGTCGAGGTCCTCGCCGTCGGCCTGGTCGCCGTCGCCGTCTTCGTCGAGGTCCTCGTCGGCCCCGAGCATGTACGGCCGCGCCTTAACGGCCCCCTTGACGTGCGCGGCGAGCGCCTTCGGGTCGGGGTCGCCGTCCCCGATCTCCGGCTTTGCCAGCGCCCAGAGGTCGTCGAGCCGGGAGGGGTGGACGCCGGCTTTCTTCGCCGCCGCGTCGAACGCCGAACGGTATACCGACTCCGAAGCGCCCCGGCTGATCTCGTCGAGGGTCGATTCCGCCTCGGCGCGGAACTGCCGCAATTCGTCGTTCTCGGCCGCGGCCTGTTCGAGCGCCTTCTCCGTCTGCCGGAGCCGCCGCCGGGCGTCCTGCGCGAGCTTCTTTAGCCGTGATTCTCGGTTCGTGCTCATTCGTCGTCGGGGGTGGTCTCGGGGGATTCGGGGTCGGCATCGACGGTCGCCCGTTGCGACCGCTTGAGCCCGTCGTTACTCGCCGGCCGGAGCATCCCGCCCGCGACCATCGACGCGACTTCGTCGAGGTGGTTACTTCGTTCCGCCGCCGTAAACCGCCTGAACCGCGGCCGGGAGCCGCCGGTAGATGTCCGCATAGACTTCCCTCGGTTTCTCGCCGTTGTGGATTCGCAAGGCGCCTTCGTTGAGGAGGTCGGAAACCTCGCCCCGGAGGTTGCGAACCGCGTTGAAGGTGCCGAGATTCTCGGCCGCGGCCGCGCTGATCTTGCCCGACTCTTCGGCGTTGATCTGGTTCCCGCCGCGCTCCAGCTCGTTCGCGTTGCGGGATCGCGCCACCGTGCCGAATAGCTTCTTTTCCCGGCCTAGACGGTCCTGAACGTGGGAGACCAGCGCCCCGCGGTGGAGGCCGAGCGAAACCGTTTCCTCGTCGTCACCGAAGAGGCTCGCGGTCTTCTTCGTCGCCGTCGGCGCGGCCTTGGAATCCTCGATCCAGTTTCGGACGGTCGAATCGGTCGGCTGCTTGCCGCGGGGGAGCTTGTCGAGCTTGGAGAGGATGTCCGTCTGTTGCTCGTGGGTCAGACCGCTACCCCCGATGATGGCGGCGCGTGCCGTCGGCAGCTCGCCCGAAACGACGCGGTCAAAGGCGCGGGGGTGGAGCTGGGAGAGCGCGAGCCCCTCGGTTGCGATCCGCTCCCGCATGGGGATTCCCTTGGCCTTGATCTCGTCCGAGGTGTGGCCGGTGTCCTTGAAGAACTTGGCCGCGTCCAGGCTCGTCCCGCGCCCCTCGGCAATGTTCGTCAGCGCCCCGACGGCCCGCGCGTCCTCGGCGCTCTTGCTCCCCAGGAACCGCACGGCGACTTTCCCGGCCCCGAGCCGTTTTGCGAGGTCTAGCCGGTTGTGGCCGTTCACCACGTAGACTCTGCCGTTAGCGGGGTCCTTCCAGACCTGCAAAACCCCGCCTAGTTCGGGGTCGTACTTCTGGACGCCCGCCAGGGAGCCGACGGAGCCGGTATCGCCCGCGTGGGCCAGCTTGTATTGAAACCGCTTCGGGTCGAAGTGAATCAGCTCGGTCGAAAGGTGGGTGATCGTCCCGGGCGCGTGGTCGGTGTGCGAGCTGGGGTCGCGCCGCAGACGCGCCAGCTCGGCGCGTTGGGCCTTGAGCTTGGCCGCTTTCTTCTGCCGGACGTCGCCCCCGCGCTTCCGGCTGGACTCCAGAACGGCCCGCCAGTCGGCGCGGTCGCCGGCCGCTTTGACCAGGTGATCCGGCCTGTCGGTGAAGTTGGTTTGCCCGGGGAGGTCTTTCGCCGCGGCGCCCTTCATGTCACCGAACAGGACGCCCGTCGAGCCCTTGCCGGTCGAGGCGAATTGCTTCGGGCCCCCGCCCGCCCTGAGCGCGAACCCGCCGCCGGCCGCGGGCGCCGGCTTGTCCTTCTCCATCAGCGCCCGGAGCTTGTCCCGCCGCGTCTGCTGGATGTCGCGCCCGACGATCCGGCCCGCGGCGTCTTCGCGCCGGGCCAGCCCGCCGAATCGGTTCACCAGGACGGCTAGACGGTCCTCCCGCGTGCCCTTCTTGAGCCGCCTCGTAATCATCCGGTCGAGTTTCTCGGCCGGCGCCATGGCGAGCCCGGGGGTTCGCTCCCTCAGCTCCTTCCGGCCCTTCACATAAGGGCCCTGCATCGACGCGCCCGGCCTGAACCCGTTGTCCGCGGCCGGCGCCGGCGCGGGCTTGGCCTGTGCCGCGGGCTTGCGCGTCGTGGTCGCCTTGCGCGACGACCGATCGACGATGGCGTTACTGCGCCGCTTGTCGAACGAATCTAGCCGACGGTCCCATACGCCGATTTTCGGGTTATCCCGTCGGAGCATCGACGCCGCTTGCGCCGCCTCGCGTGTCGCCGCCTTGTGGGCGTTGATCTCCGCGAGGGTCATGCCCGTTGTCGGCTTTGCCAATAGCGCGTTGACCTTGGCGCGTGCCGTGTGCCAGTCGGCCCCGTCGCGCTGGAGCCCGTCCAGAATCTTCGCCCGGACCCGAGCCGCCCGCGCGTCGAGGTCGCGCGACTTCGGGGCCCGCGCCGCCGCCGGCTTGGCCGCGGCGGAAAGGGTCTGTTGCCCCTGCGCCGGCCCCGGGAACTTCGGGGCCCGCGCCGCGGCGAGCGCCTTCCGCTGCGCCGCCAGCCCGGCCGCTCGCTCGGAGCGCTGCCAGGTGCCGCGGCCTTCCGCGAGCTTCCCGGCCTGCTGGAGCTGGCCGGCTTTCTTGTTCTGTCTGGCCTGGGATCGGCACTTGCCGAGAATCTTAAAAATCTCGGCCGCGACCGACTGGCCCGCGTGGCGGGCGCGGACCCAAGCCGACATGGCCTGGGAGCATTGCGGGTTGCCCGTCTTGCTCTTGGCCGAGACGAACTTACCGCCGACTTTCTGGAGCTTGACCGCGGCGCCCATCAGCCCATGCCGTTCACGCCGGGCCGGCTTTTCCGGCCCTTCGCGCCCGCGAGTAGGGCGCGGACCTTCCGCGCCGTGGTGTCACCGGCCCCCGCCTTCTTCGCCTTCTCGACCGCGTCTTTGACGGCCTGGCACGGGCCGCACTTCTTCGCCTTACCCTTCATCGAGTCGCACACGGTTAACCCCGCGACTATTAGGAACGCTAATTTCGGAGCAAACCCGCCGTCACCCCTCGCCGCCGACCGCGTCGGCCTGGCCGTTCGCGTCGACCGGCTCGCCGTTGATCCCCGAGCCCCGCCCGACCCCTTGCGCCGCGACCTGGTCGAGCTGGTCGCCCTGGTCGCCCACGCCCGGCCCGTTGAGCTGGGGGGGCCCGCCGCCGAACCCGCCGCCGCCCCCGCCGCCGTTCGGCTGGAGCGCCGCGGGGACCGGCTCGATACCGAGCCCGGTCAATTCGTCGTTGTCGGCCTTCACCCGCTTGAGCTTGCTTAGGGCTTGCTCCCGGGTGCAGTCTTCCCGCTCCTGGACGATGTCGATGAGGCTCGCATAGCCCCACTGGATTCGGACGCCGTCGGCCCGGTCCCGCTCGGGGCCCGGGAGGTCGACATAGAGCCGGGGCCAGAGCAGCGAAAGCCCCGGGTCGAGCGCGGCCGCGTCGATCTTCCGCGAGTCGTGCCCGTGGTTGCGGACGTGCGCCGCGAGCACTTCGAGGAACTTCACGGCCGCGCACAGCTCGTAATGAGCCCACGGCCGGCGCCGGGCCTCGGTCCACGCCAGGAGGGGCTCGCGCTCGGAAAGGATCGAGACGCCCGACCGCGCTTCGAGGATCATACGCACCGTGCTGGGCGGTACGTTGTGCATCTCCAGGCAAAGATCGAGGTAGTTATTCAGGTGCGACCAGATGACCGCGACGAACGAGTTATCCGCGGTCAGATAGCCGAGCTTCGGGGCCGGGCCGTTGCCCCCCGCGTCGACCTGACCGGCCGACATATTCAGGAACATCCCGGGCCGGATGACCGCGGGCGCCGACCAGTCTTCGGCCACGCCCTCGGCAATGCCGATCGGTTTCGTCAGATAGCGGACGCCGTCGGCCAGGTCGTCGAGACCCCAATTCACGTACCGATTCAGCTCTTTAAGGTTGTCGCCGGGCGAGTCGGTCGTGAATTCGGTGGTGGGCTCGGTGAAGTGACAGAAGCTAAACGGGATGATGCCGCGCCCCTGGTCGGGTTGGTCGGCCGTCGAGGGGAGCCGGTAGGGGTTGTCACGCTTCGACACCAGCTCGAACCGGCGGGCGCTGCTCGTGCCGGGGTGTTCCGTCCGCTTGGTGCGGTATTCGGAAATCGTGTCCTCGGTCCAGAGGGTTGCGAGGGTCCGGCCGTCGCGCCGCTCGACCGTCGCCACGGCCTTGACCTGGTCGTGATCCTCGGGGTCGGGCCATACGCAGAGCTGATCCGCGCCCCACAGGTGAACTTTGATCGGATTCTTGGGGTCCTCTAAGCCCGCGAACGAGAACCCCGCGAACCCCCCCACCGTGCAATAGTGGTCGGCCTGCTGGAACTTCCCGGCCATCGACTGGCGCCGGTAAAGGTCGTTCAGGACGGCCGACACGCCCTTATCCGCCAGCTCCCGCGTCGGCGGGCGCTTGTAAAGGTGTTTGGTCAGCTCGCCGCACACCCGTTTCATCACCGGCGCGCCGAGGCTGAAATCCGCCTTCTCGTATTCGACGTTGGAGCCGCTCGGGGTGATCCCGTCGAACCGCTCCGACGTGTTGACGAACTTCCCGCCGCGGCCGGCGCGCATGGCTTCCACGTCGTCGAAATGCCCCTGGGAATACCGGAGGCACTCGTAAGCGTCGGCCATGCGCTCGCGCTCGCCGTCGGGCAAGCCGCGCAAGACTTCCTTGTGATAATCTTCCCAGCCCTTGACCTTGGCGCCGCCGTCGTCGGCCCCGCCGTCGCCGCCGAAATTCCCGAATCCGAACACGGGGGCCCCTTACTCGTCGGCTTCGGGTTCGTCGCCTTGCGCCGGCGCGGTTGTCGCGTCGGGTTTGTCACCGCACGTCTCACACGGCCGGATGAAGACGGATGCGGGCCAGAAATGCGGCGCGGGGATGAAACAGAACCGGCCGGGCCGGAGCTTCGCGGCGCACCGCTCGATGAGCTTCGAGACGGGCTCCCCGCCGACGGTCAGCTCGCCCAGCGCCGCCAGGTTGTTCCCGACCGCCATCGGGCCCGCGATGTGTCGATCCGCCTCGGCCAGCGCCCGCCGCAGCGCCGCGGCCTCGCTCTTGGCCTGCGCCAGCTCGGCTAACGCCGCGTCGTGCTTGGCCTGGGAGTCTTTCAGCAGACCGCGGAGGGTGCCGACGACTTCGCCCAGGTTGGACACGGCCCGCGCCGGGGTGATGTCCCCGAGCTTGAGGAGGTCGCGCGTCCAGTTGAGCCCGGCCCGGTCGAGCACGTCGGGCAGCGCCAGCCGGAGCGCCGCGAACCCGGCCAGCTCGGCGCCGACCTGGTCGAGCTTGGCGCGTGCGTCGTCGCGCTCCTCGGTCAACCGCCGGTTGTCCCGGTCGACCGCGTTGAAGTCCCGTCGCCAACTCTCCGCGGACTCGCGGGCCCCTGCCAGCTCGGCGCGGGCCGCGGACAGCTCGCGGAGCGCCCGCGTCCGGTCGCCCCGGGTTTCGGCCAGCTCGAACCGCATCGACTCCCGCTCGCGCTGCGCCGCGACCAGCGCGGCGCCCAGGTCGATGACCTTGTTCTCGGCCTTGACCCGCTCGGCCCGGTCGTGGGCTTGCGCCTGTTGCCAGACGCCCAGCTCGGCGCGAGCCGCCCCCAGCTCGGCGGTAAGCCGCTCAACGTCGGCCTGCGCCGCGAGCCCCGCGGCCCGCTCTATCGTCTCTTCGAAGTCTTCGATGCCGTCCCGCTCGATCGCGTCGGCCAGCGCGGAAAGGTCGTCAATCTCCCGTTGGCACGCCTTGCACGGCACCGGGATTTGAACGGGATTCCCGTGGGCGGAAAGGCTGGAGACGGCCGACCGGATGTTATAAAGAATCTCTTGAGTCTTCGGCATAGTTTCCAAGGTTGTTGGTCAACGGTAGGGCAGAGCGTAAGACATGATCCAGCAGTCCAGAAACGTCGGGCTTCTCTTGATCCGTTTGACTAGCTCGGCTTTCGGCTCCAGCTCGACCGCGTCCCCCGCGAGGCGGTAGCGGGCCCCCTGCAATTCGGCCCGGTAGCGGTTGAGCAGCTCGGGGGGGAGCGCGAACGGTTGCCGCGGGCGCCAGACCGGCCGCTTACCCTCGAACGCCCGCACCGGCCGCTTCGGGTCGAGGCGCTTTCGGAGCTGCCATGCCGCGGCCGTCCGAAGGTTGGCGTACCGCTCGGCCAGCTCGGGGGAGGCGAGCCGGTTCCCCTTGTAGGGGTAGCATCCCGACAGCCCGACGGCCCTTAACCTATTATCGAAATCGGCCCCCGGCCCGCCCGCGTCATAGACGATGTGGCCCGGTTCCACGTCGAACCGATCCGCCATCGACCGGACCCGGTCGGCCAGGGTTTCCATGCTCCAACGGTTCGTGCACTCCGAGGCTAACCTCGCCTCATCCCTCAAAATGCCGTTGTCGTCGCGCCCCAGGATGCCGCTTTCGTCGCCCGCGTTGCCCTCCGCGATGTCGACCGCGAGCCAGCGCGAGCCGGCCGGTACGTAGAGGATTCGGGCCGCTTCGTTGAGCCACTCGACCGCCAAGAGACCTTCGGTGATCTCGTTCGGGAACTGCGCCAGGACGTGAGAGAGCCACCATATCGAGCCCTCCCCGTATTCGTGCCGCACCGACTCAAGCCACGTCGCGTCAGCCATCCCGCGAGGCGAGCGGGGCAGGTGGATATCGGGGGATTCGAGCGAGGGGATACGGACGACGTTGATATGGGGGTTGTCGGCCGAGAGCTGGCACGCCTCGTAAAACTTCCCTTCGGGCCGGAGCGGGTTTCCGAGCCGCAGAATCCGGCTCGGGTTGAGTGAGTCTATGGCTTCGTCGACCGCGCGCGGGGTGCCCGAGGCTTCGTCGATCAGCGCGAAGAGGTCGGCCGCGTGTCGCCCCGACTTGCTCTCGACCGAGCCTTGCCCGAAGCACTCCAGCCGCCAGGACTCGTCATGCTCCAGCGTTTCCGAGCCGACCCGGCCCCCGAGGGGGAACCCGTTCGACTCGGCCGAGCGGATCGCCTTCCCGATCTCGCCCCAGACGGCCCCGCGGAGCTGGCCGAGCGTCGGGGCCGAGACCACGACTTTACAGCCCGGGTGCGAGTGAAAGGCCCACAGCGCCAGCCGGGCGAGTAGCCACGTTTTGCCCACGCCGTTCCCGGTCGGGGCGCAGGTGTGGCGGCATTCGACGAACGACCGGGACAGCTCGCGCTGACGCGACCAGAACGCGGGCGCCGCGAGGATCACCCGGTTGAACCGCTCGGGGTCGTCGGCGCACCGGAGGAACTCCCCGTCTAACCATTCCTCGTCAGCTACCGCTTGAGCCCGGCCCAATCTCGGCTTCCTCGCGCTGGACGCTAAAGGATCGGTCGGGGTCGTCAACCATCACGTCGCACTGACCCTCACGGGTCGCCGTCACCGCGAGGCGGATCACTTCGCCCCCCGGGCCCGTCAGCCTCAGCCAATGGCGCTTGTCCCGTTTCAGGTCTTTCCGTCGAAGGATCAGCACTGTCTTTCCCCGCGGGATCGGTCGCCGCGTCGGCCGCGGCCGTCTCTTCGTCGAACCGCTTCGCGTTCTCTCTCAGCCTTTTGACCGCCGCCGCGTAGCCTCCGGCCCCGTGGGTGGAGCCGTCACGGCCCCCCCGGTTGCCTTCGAGCCCCCATATCCGCCGGATCGCGTCCAGGGCGATCGTCGCCCGGTCGAGGTATGCCGGCTCGCCGTCGCGCTGGGTGACTTCGGTTTGCTTGGTGTTGACCGCTTCGGTTTCGGGCGGGGGCCCGTCGTCCGACGGCGTCAGGACGGGCCGGGTCGTCTTCTCGGTCATCCTGGTAAGGGGCTTCTTCGACCGCTCCCAGGCTTGTAGCGCTTCGTCCGCGATGTGTTCGAGGATCGCGGTATGTCTCGCCTTGGTCTGCTCGACCTGGTCGCTAAGCCGCCCCAGCTCGCGGGCTTCGACGGCCGCGAGCCATTTGGTTACGGTCGCGCGGTTAACCCCGATGTCGTCCGCGATGCGCTGGTGTGTCCAGCCGCGGCACCGGAGCGCCCACGCCCGACGCACGCGCTCAACCCGTGTCTGATCCGCGCTGCCGTTGGTCGGCACAAAGCCTTAACCCCTTCGCTCAGGACCCGGAACGGAACCGCTTGAAGAAACGACCGAGGAACCCGCCGGAGCTGCTCGCGGAGGTCGCGGGCTTGCTCCGGTTCGGTAGCCGGGTCGAGGGGCTCGCCCCGGCCCCGAACGCCCCGGGCCCCTTCGGCGTCGATACGCCCGTGCCGACCGTCGAGACCCGCCGCGGCTTGCCGCCCGTCGAGGTCGCCCGCCCCTTGTGGCCGAGACCGGCCTTCGACCCGGCCTTGCCCTTCTTGTTCTTGGTCAAGCCGAACCCGGTCCCGGCCGTGAACTTCGACACGCGCCGCGACAGGCCCCGGGGCCCGCCGGGCGCCGGCCCGACCGTCTTCGACCGCAGTAGGTTCAAGTCGATCGCCATTACTCGGCCTCAGCCCCCGTCGGCGCTTGCCTGCGCCCGCGTACCACGTCCGACACTTCGGGTATCCACTTCCAACCCTGCTCGCGGGCTAGTTCCTTGACGGAATCGCCCCCGCCGTAAACGAGGAAAAGGGGGGTGCATCCGGCGTGTTCCCGGGCAACGGCGTACTCCGACATGAGGAGCGCCGGCCGGTTGCCGTGGGCGCGCGTCGCGTACGCACGCCAGCCTTTGGGGACTCCGAGCAGCGCCGGGATTTGGCCCGGGGTCGCTTCGTGGTGAGCCAACAGACGATGATGAACGTTGATATCAACGAACACCCTTTTACCCTGCGACTGCCAGTAACGCGCGAGCCAGCGCCGCCGGTAGATGTTCCAGAGGTCGACCGCGAAGGGCGTTTGGTCATGGGTCGAGAAATTCGGTTCGACCAGCGTAGGCGCCCCCGAGGGGAGGACCTTGGCCGGGTTAGACCAGAGGTGCAAAAACGCTTCGTCGGCCGTGTAGAAATGCCAGGTGCCTTTCATCTGCCGGTGTTGCGCCTGAGTACCCCAGAGGGTGACGGGGTAGTCAATCGCGTCGGCTTGCAGCTCCGGCAGCAGGCACGGCACGTCATAAACGTTGTCGCTCGGCCAGAGGGCGTCGGGGACGTCACCGGCCGGGGGCCGCTTCGGTTTCGAGCCCCCCGCGCCGCCGGGCCCGCCGCCGCCCTGGCCGTCGGCCTGGCCGTCGCCCGCGTCGGCGGGGGTCGTCAGCTCGGCCGATGCTTTGACCGCTTCGTCTAGCCGCTTGAGCGATTCGGAGAGGTCGGCCGACTCGAACGCCTCGGCCGCTTTCGTCAGCGCGTCGAGCGCCGCGCCGTCCGTCTTCGCCATCCAACCGAGGGGGTCGAGGAACCGGAGGATTTTGATTTCTTCCGCCTCGGACCAATCCCCGATGACGACGGGGACCGGCTCCCCGCGGTCGCGGTAGAGCTGCAACCGCCCGTGTCCGTCCAGTAGCCGGCCCGTCCGTTGGTTGAGCTTGAGCGTATCGGCCCAGCCCACGTCCCCGATGAACTCGCCCAGCGCCTGGAGCTGCTCGGGGGGGTGAAACTTCCAATTCTTCGGGTGCCCGGTCAGCGTGGCCGGGTCGACGTACTCCAGCCGGAGCGGGGGCCGACTCACAGGGAGACCCCCAGCGCGAGAGCGACCTTTGCCGCGAACGCCGCGACGAACAGCGCCAGCGCCGCGAACAGCGGCCGTCGGTCGTCGAGGGGCTCGGGGTGTTCGAGGTTCGGGCAGGCGAGCATCAGCGGTTCACGGGTTGCGACGGTTAAAGGTGGCCGGTCGTGCCGTTAGCACGCGAAACGACGGATTCCACCCTTTACCATCGTGCCCGGCCGGTTTTTTGACCCGCCTACCGCCCCACCCCATTCCCCCGCTTCCCGATCAAGATTCCGCCCCCCTGCCGGTTTTCGGCCGGAAAGTGTCGGGAGAAAGTCCCCCCCGAAAATCTCGACCCGGTCCCCACGAAAACGGCCCGTTTTGGTCTCGCGCGAGTGTCGGGAGAAAGGTACACTTTCCGAGTCGACACTTTCCGCCCGACTGACCACGAAAGGGGGTGTGTGATGCGACGGCCCGCGGTTTACGAGCGCGCGTCGAGGGGTGACACGTCGGGCCAGCTCGCGGAGCTGCTCGAATGGGCCGGGCGCCAGCCGGAGCCGCTCGCGTGGTTCAGGGATGAGGGGTCGACCCTGGACGAACGGCCCGGGTTGCGGTCGCTCCTGCGGGCGGTCGCCGCCGGGCAGGTGTCTTACGTGGTCGTCTGGCGTCTCGACCGGCTCTATCGGTCGGTCCCCGAGCTGGTCGGCATGGTGCGCTTGCTCGGCCGGCTGCGCGTCGGCCTGGTCAGCCTCCGCGACCGCTTCGACTCCGAGACCGAGTCGGGGCGCGAGACGTTCCGCCGGCTGGCCGAGATCGCGGCGAGCGAGGGGGCCCGACGGTGAGACACTCGGCCGTTTACGTGCGGGTCAGCTCCCGCAAGCAAGGCGAGCGCTCCCAGCTCCCCGACCTGGAGCGTTGGGCCAAGGCGCAAGCCGAACCCGTCGTCTGGTATCGGGACCAGGCGACGGGGACGAACATGGACCGGCCGGGGTGGCAATCCCTCGAACGCGCCATTAACTCCGGGGAGGTCGGCCGCGTCGTGGTCTGGCGTCTCGACCGGCTCGGCCGGACGGCCCGGGGGCTAACCGCGCTCTTCGACGATCTCCAGCGCCGGGGCGTCGGCCTGGTCAGTCTCCGCGAGGGGATCGACTTGGACACCCCCGCCGGCCGGCTCATATGCCATGTGCTCGCGTCGGTCGCTCAGTACGAAACCGAGGTCCGGTCGGAAAGGCAGCTCGCGGGGATCGCGCAGGCGAAGATACACGGCACCAAGACGGGGCGCCCGTTCGGCCGTCCCAAGGGGCAGGGGGGCGAGCGCGGCAAGCGCTTGAAGGTCAGCCCCGAGAAACGGGCCGTGATCCTCCGTCTGAAAGCGGAGGGGGAGAAGGTCGCCCGCATCGCCCGCGCGGTGTCCCTTTCACGGGACACCGTTTACGACGTGTTGCGGGAGTCGGCCGACGTCTAGACGATCGAGCCCGGCCACCATGACGAGATCGCCCGCGGTTTCTGAGGCCCGACGGGCGCGGGGGTCGGCCGCGGCGGGGGGGCCGGTGGCGCGTTCATTTCGGCGATGTTGGCCTGGACGACCGTCCGCACGAGGTCGAAGGCCCACATGCAGACCGATCTCACCTTGGGGTCGGGGCTCGACATGGCGAGCCCGATCAGCTCGGTACACTTCTGCGGGTCGATGTAGATAACCGCCATCGGGCCGGGCCCCTCGCATCAAACGCATTCGTTGACTTCATAGCGCACGCTTCTTGCCCCGGGCCCGCGCCCGCCGCGCCCGCCGCGCCGGGTAAGCCCGGTCGACGGAGAGGCGCAGCCAACGGGCCCACGCGATGAGGATGAGGTAAAGCCCCGCGAACAGCACGTTAGAGCAGACCCCGGCGAGGTAGACATAGCCGGGGTGGTCGCGGGCCAGCTCGTACACGGCGCGGATCATCGGCCCGTTCGCTCCAGCGTCACATTGAACGGGAGCCGCTCCCGCCGCCCCAGCGCCCCCGCGTCCCGCAAGACGCGCTTGACCCGCGCGCGGGCCTCGCTCCGGGTCTGTTCGTGGAACGTGAGGACTGTGGGCTTTCGCGGGCCGTCGAAGACGGTCGCCCGCCACTTCGGCGGGATTACCTTACCCATCGGCCACCTTCGCTTTCTCGGCCGCGGCGGGCGCCGGTTTGGGCCGCTCGGCCTGCCTATGGTGGCGGTCCCAGATGACCCACCACGCGAGCGCCACGAGGATTAGCGTGGCGGCGAGCTGGAGCCGCTCGCGCCAGCTCGGGGCCGGGCCCGCGGGCTTCGAGGGGCCGGGCCAGGGGACGCCCCCGGGGAACCCGCTCACTTCTTCGCCCCCGGGCCGAACGCGGTGAAGGGAACGGCCTGGAATTCGTCGGTCCCGGGCGGGCGCATCACCGGGGTAAGGGTGCCGTCGGCCGCGACCTTGATGCAGAGGTTTCCCGGCTCGACCACGCTTAGGGCGTGGGCCTTGGCCTGGTCGCGGTTGGCGGCGGCCTGGCTGACCGCCAGCTCGGCCGCGTCGAGGTCCTCCAGCGCCTGCGCCTTCTCTTGCTCGCTCGCCATGTGGGTCCTTTCGTGGTTGGGGTCGGTCGAGGTCCTCGCCTTCGAGGTCCTCAGCGTTCGGCCGGTGGTGCCGTCATCGAAACCAAATCGTCGAGCAGCTCGACCACGCGCCGCGCCTCGCCCGCCGCGGTCGCGGGCTGGACCGAGACGATACGGGCCAGCGCCCGGGCCTCGCTCGCCCGGCGGGGGTGCCGTTAGCTGCTTGATTTGCTCGACCAGGTCGGCCAGCTCTTGGGCCATGCCGACGGCCGGGGTCAACACCGGGCTTGATGCGAGATGCCGGGCGTAGGCGCTGGCCCGATGTGCGAGCTGGTACAACTCGCGGTACTGGACCGCCCATAGCCCGAGCAACACCCGGGCGCGGGCGTCCGCTTCGAGGGAGCCCGTCCCGCCGCGGTAGGCGAGCATTTCCGGTTTGCCTAGCAACGTCCCCGAGTCGTAGGAGGGCGACGCGACCATTTCCACGGCTCGCACCACCGGCCGATGGTGGACGCGCCACGAGACCTTGTCGGGGTCGAATAGCGGTTTGCGGGGCTCGCTCATCATCATCGCTCCGGTGGGGGTGCCGTCATGCCGACCAGGTCGTCTAGCAGCTCGACCACGCGCCGCGCTTCGGTCGCCGCGGTCGCGGGCTGGACCGAGACGATACGGGCCAGCGCCCGGGCGTCACTGGCCCAGCGGTGGGGCTCGCCGTAGACCCCGCGCCACACGGCCCGGGTTAGCTTGCGCTTCGTGCGCTCGACCAGGTCGCCGCCCTTGTCCAAGATCATCGCCGCGTACGTGACGGTTTCATCCGCCGTCAGTACGAGGGTTGCGCGTACCCGGGTCACTTCCGCGGCCGGGTCGTTAAGGTGCGTCAGCGCGACGCGCGTCGGGTCAAACAGGGGCGCGGTAGGGATCATGTTCCGTCGGCCGGTGGCCGGGTTGGGGGGTGACTGCCGCCGCGTTGAACCACATGGACGCTTCGCGCAGCTTGGCGACGGCGCGGCGGAACTCCGGCCCCTCGGGGACCGAATCCGCCATCAGCTCGCCAACCTCCAGCAGCTTCCGGCGCACTTGCGAGATGGCCGCGACGGCTTGCCCGGTGGGCTTGTGGTAGGTGAAGAAACGGCGCACGTCGCGCTTCTGAACCTTCATCGACACGGCTAGGACTCCTCGCGCTCTTCGTCGTCCCCCGGCCGTTCACCGGCCCGGGTGGGCTCGACCTGGTCGGCCGTTTGGTGCGT
>ERZ778021.2644-NODE-2644-length-15317-cov-5.482768_pt1 | contig 15317 bp, 11 predicted proteins | sample MGYA00375751_ERZ778021 | MGnify/ENA primary metagenome ERZ778021 (study PRJEB29350, sample SAMN05389814) | bioreactor metagenome | isolation source: Thiocyanate stock bioreactor | place: South Africa: University of Cape Town | collected 2013-08-29 ... | reverse complement strand
CTCTCGTGGGCGGTCACAGCCTGCCCGGACCGCCTACGAGAGGGCCGGGTCCCTTGCGGCGCCCGGCGCCCCTCAGCGCGTCGGCCGGCGGCGTTTGGGCGCCCGTCCCGGGGGCTGGGTGACGGGTTCGGCGGGGGGCTCGGGCGGTGGCGGGGGGCCGAAGCGGAGGCCGTCGGGGCCGAGCTCGACCTCCTCGTCGAAGTGGTGGAAGCAGACCGGGTCGCCGGCGATCAGCGAGTACTCGGTCCCCTTCTCGGTCACCTCGACCATCATCCGCCTGCCGCGGAAGCCGAGGCGGAAGGAGATGCGGTCGAGGCGTTCCGGCAGGCGCGGGGCGAAGCGCAGCATCCCGTCCATGTCCCGCAGGCCGCCGAAGCCGCAGACGGCGGCGATCCAGGTGCCCGCCAACGAGGCGATGTGGAGGCCGTCGCGGCTGTTGTGCTCGAGGTCGTCGAGGTCCATCAGCGCCGCCTCGCCGAGGTAGTCGTAGGCGAGCTCGAGGTGTCCCGTCTCCGCCGCCAGCACCGCCTGCACGCAGGCCGAGAGCGAGGAGTCGCGCACGGTCAGCGGCTCGTAGTAGGCGAAGTTGCGCGCCTTCTCCTCGGCGCTGAAAGCCTCGCCGCGGACCAGCATCGCCATCACCAGATCGGCCTGCTTCACCACCTGCTTGCGGTAGAGGTCGAAGTAGGGGTAGTGGAGCAGCAGCGGGTAGCCGTCGGGCCCGGTGTCGGCGAAGTCCCAGCGGTCGTGCTTGGTGAAGTTGTCCGCCTGCGGGTGGACGCCGAGCTCCTCGTCGTAGGGAATCTTCATCGCCTTCGCCGCGTCGCGCCAGGAGGCGATCTCCTCGTGGTCGACGCCGAGGCCGTCGGCGGCGTCGGTGTAGCGCTCGGCGAAGGCGGCGGCGGCATCGAGGTTCTTCTGCGCCATCAGGTTCGTGTAGACGTTGTTGTCGGCGACCGCCGAGTACTCGTCGGGGCCGGTGACGCCGTCGATGCGGAAGGCGCCGTGGGCGTCGTGGTGGCCGAGGCTGCGCCAGAGCCGCGCCGTTTCGACCAGGATCGGCAGGCCGACGTCGCGCTCGAAGTCCAGATCGACGTTGATGTCGCAGTAGCGACAGACCGCCTGGGCGATGTCGGCGTTGATGTGGAAGGCGGCGGTGCCGGCGGGCCAGTAGGCGCCGGTCTCGGCGCCGCTGATCGTCCGCCAGGGGAAGGCGGCGCCGGAGAGGCCGAGCTCCTGCGCTCGCTCGCGCGCCTTCTCGATCGTGTCGAGGCGCCACTTCAGCGCCTCGGCGGCCGCCTCCGGGGCGGCGTAGCAGAGCACCGGCAGCACGTAGGCCTCGGTGTCCCAGAAGGTGTGGCCGTCGTAGCCGGGGCCGGTCAGCCCCTTCGCCGGGATCGCCCGGCCCTCGCCGCGGGCGCTCGCCTGCAGGGCGTGGAAGAGGCCGAAGCGGACCGCCTGCTGCAGCTCGGCGTCGCCGTCGAGCTCGACGTCGGCGCGCTCCCAGAAGTCGTCCAGGTAGTTCTTCTGCGCCGCGACCAACTCGTCCCAGCCGGTGTGGCGCGCCTGCGAGAGTGCCGCGCTCACCTGGTCCCGCATCGCCGGCACCGAGCGCCGCGCCGACCAGCCGTAGGTGACGAACTTGGTGATCGTCAACGGCTTGCCCGGCTCCGGCGTCGCGTTCACGGTGAAGCGGCCGAGGTCCGGCCAGGCGCTGGCCGGGTCGTAGGCGCAGTCCTCGGGCCCTTCGACCTCGTGGCCCATCGCCGCCGCCGCCCGCAGTCGCGACTCCTTGGTGATGTGGACGAGCACCGCGCGAGTGTTGTCGCCCATCCATTCCTCCGCTTCCAGCGGCGCTTCGAGGGCGGCCGCGGCGCGCGGGTCTTTCGAGGTGGCGGGGCGCGGCTCGTTCGCGACCAGCTCCGACTGGACGACGACCCGGGCCGGGGCCGCGGTCGGCTCGACCGTGTAGCGGATCGCCATCACCGCGCGCTGAGCGAAGGACACCAGCCGTTCGGAGGCGACCCTGACGGTGCGCCCGGTCGGCGAGCGCCAGAGGGCCTGCCGGCTGAGGATGCCGGTGCGGAGGTCGAGCCGGCGTTCGTGCTCGAGCAGCTCGCCGTAGCGGACGTCGAAGGGCGAGTCGTCGACCAGCAGGCGGATCACCTTGCCGTTGGTCACGTTGACGACCGTCTCCCCCGCCTCCGGGTAGCCGTATCCGGCCTCCGCGTAGGGCAGCGGGCGGGCCTCCCAAAGGGCGTTCAGGTAGGTGCCGGGTAGCGCGTAGGGCTCGCCCTCGTCGAGCGTCGCGCGGATCCCGATGTGGCCGTTGGAGAGGGCGAAGACCGACTCCGACTGGGCGAGGCGGTCGAGGTCGAGGTGCGTTTCGCGGACGCCCCAGGGCTCGACCGTGTAGGCGGGTCCTTCGATCACGCGGCGCCTCCGTCCGGCGCGCCGCCCTGGGCGGGGTCGAGGATCAGCTCGGCGAGGTCCTTGACGACGACGTCGGCGCCGTGCTCGCGCAGCGCCGCGGCGTGGTCGACGCGATCGACCCCGACCACGTGGCCGAAGTGCCCGGCGTGCCCGGCCTCGACCCCCGAGACGGCGTCCTCGAAGACGCAGGCGGCGACGGGCTCGACCCCGAGCGCTTCGGCCCCGGCGAGGTAGGTGTCGGGGGCGGGCTTGCCCTTCAGACCCCGCTCGTCGGTGACGATGCCGTCGATCCGCGCCTCGAAGAGGTCGGCGATCCCGGCCGCCTCGAGCACGTCCTTGCAATTGGCGCTGGCGGAGACGACCGCGCGCCGCAGGCCTGCCGCGCGGGCGGCCTTGACGAAGGCGACCGAGCCCTCGTAGGGCTCCACCCCGTCCTTGGCGATCAGTTCGAGGACCAGCTCGTTCTTGCGGTTGCCGAGGCCGCAGATCGTTTCCGCCGAAGGCGGGTCGTCGTGGTCGCCCGCGGGAAGCTCGATGCCGCGCGATTCGAGGAAGGAGCGGACGCCGTCGTAGCGCGGCTTGCCGTCGACGTATTCGTTGTAGTCGGCGCCCGAGTCGAAGGGCTTGAACTCTTCCCCGGCCGCTTCGGCGCGCTGCTCGAGGAAGGCGTCGAACATCTGCTTCCACGCCTTGTCGTGGACGGCGGCGGTCTTCGTCAGCACCCCGTCGAGGTCGAAGAGGAGCGCCGTGATCGCCTCCGGCAGATCGAGCTTCGGCGCGTCCTTCATCGGCTGACCATACGAGAAAGGGGCGACGACCACACCGGTCGCCGCCCCGTTTCGTACTTCGGTCCGCTCCCCCTAGGAGATGCGGATCTTCTGGCTGCTCGCCGTGCAGCGGCCGGGAGTGCCGGAGCGTGAGGCTGCTCCCCAGATGGCCGGCGGCGTGGGCGACGACCTTGTGGTCGCGCACGATGCTGACCAGGGCCCGAGACTGAGCGCTCGAACCGCTGCTGGTGCACTTGACCTGCTGCTTGTTGCCCACGGTGACGATCTTGCAGTTCACCACGGGCGTGGCGCCCTTCGGGCCACGGGGCCCGGTCGCGCCATCTTTGCCGTTGGCTCCGTCCTTGCCGGCCGGACCTTCTTTGCCGTCGGCGCCGTTCTGGCCGTTGGCACCGTTCTGCCCGTTGGCGCCATTTTGGCCGTTGGCACCATTTTGGCCGTTGGCACCATTTTGGCCGGCCGGACCTTGAGGACCTGGGACGCCCGTCGGTCCTTCGCCGGCGGTTTCGCTGGTGACCTCACCGGTTTCGGCATTCAGGATGACCGTCGGCGCACGCTGCGCGTTGCCGAATTCGAACATGTTGTCGAGGGTGCCGGAGTCGACATCCTCGGAGCCGGCACCGATCCGACCGAGGCTCCAGTTCTGCTCGATGAACTGCAGGATCGACGACTGCTCGATGAGCGTGTTGTCGACGTAGTTCGACTTCGCGTACGGCGAGATCACCAACAGCGGCAGGCGCGGGCCGAGCCCACAACGCCCGGAGTGTTCCACCTTCGAGCTTTCGTTGGTGAACTGACAGGCGCTGGCGCCGGTCAGTTTGTCCTGTGCCGCGTGCGACGGGAACAGCGTCGGGCCGACCTGGTGGTCGTACCAACCGTCGGAGTCGTCGTAGGCGATGAAGATCGCTGTGTTCTTCCAGTACTGCGAGCTCTGAATCTTGTTGATCTCTTCGACGATGAATTTCTGTTCGTCGAGCGGATCGGAGTTACCCGGGTGGCCGTTCTCGGCCGCCGGAGCCTTCAGGAACGAGACCTGCGGCATGTTGCCCGCTTCGAGTGCCGCGTTGAACCAGGTGATGTCGTACTGGTGGTTGACCTTTTCGGCCAGCGGCGTGCCCGCCGGATCGCTGTAGCCGACTTCGCTCACCGAGCTCGGCGAGACGTGGTACGGGTTGGCCGTGCTGGCGTAGTACTGGAACGGCTCGTGGTGCTCGACGTAGCTCGTCACCGTCGCGTTGCCGATGTTTTGCATCGTCTGACCGCATTTAGCACGATTCGTCCCGGCTTCATGTTCGGTCGGAGTGAAGCCGCCCTGGAACCAGCCCCAGGTGACTCCCTGTGCGTTCAGCAGGTCGCCGACGTTCTTACCCGTCAATTCCGCGGTCGTGCCGGTGGGCAGCATCAGGGCTTCTTCCTGACCGCCGACTTTCACATTCACGCTTTCGAGAGTGGAGGACGTGGCGTTGCTGCACTGGTCGAAGCGCGGCTCGGCGTCACCCTGCATCACGCCGCCATTGATGTTGCTGTTCGCGCCGCCGATGGCGACCGTGCCTTCGGTGTCGGCACTGACCAGGTTGAGCGCGCCCGGGGTGGACGGACCGAACTGGTTGTCGTAGGAGTTGTCGTTCAGCGCGTAGTGCTGCGCGTAGTTCCACAGCGCGGTGACCGTATTGCCGTCGAAATAGTCCATGACGATCCCGTGCGGGCCGTAGGAGCTTTTGTTTTTTTCGGTCGACTGCGTGCAGCTGCCGCCCGTCGTCTTCTGGACGAACATGTCCATCTTGCCGTTGTCCTCGGCTTCCTGCTCAGGCGTGTAGCTGTGATTCTGGCTGCAGGTCAGGGCTTCGTCCCGACCGAGGCGCTGCGGGTTGGTTTCGTTGGGATTTTCGGTCAGCAGGGCTTCGCTCAGGCCGTTGACCGCCGGCGTCCCGGGCGCTGCCGTGAAGGCCGGATCCCCGGCTTCGTTCGCCGCGTTCGGGTAGGTCCCGAAGTAGTGGTCGAACGACTCGTTCTCGGGGAAGATGACGACGACGTGTTTGATCGGCGTCGTCGGGTTCGGCAGGGTGGCGGTCGTCGATGAGGCCGCCCCGGACATCGAGATGCCGATGATGGCCGCACCCATCAGCACCGCGGCAGCACCCGCTGCCAACAACTTCTTGCGCATACGCAATCCAGGCTCCTTATGTCTTGTTGCTTAAGACGAGTTGCTTGAGACGATGAGACGTGACTCCCCAGACACGAATGCGGGTCGGATACTCGGCCTCGCGACCGTCGACGAAGGTCACGGCGTAGTTACCAACCTGTGACCATTGTGTGAAAACACTTGATGGCCACAACCTGAGGCCGTTCCCTTCCTCACGGTTACATTTCCTCAACAAGCTTCACGGGGCGGCGGGTCAGGATTCGCCCGATGTCATCCCGACGGCACTTCGTTCGCCCTGGGCGCTTCGGCGGGGCCGCCATCCTGCTCGGCCTGCTCGCGATCGTCGTGCTCGCGGTCTTCATCGGCTCCGCCCTGGCCCCCTCCCACTCGGACGGACGCGATGGCGGGGTCGCCGCGGAGGGCCCCGCCAACGTCGCCAATCCCTTGGCCGGACGCCTCTCGAAGGTGGTCGGCACCGATGTCTCCGCTGCCCGCTACGGCGAAGAAGTCGCCGCGCAGGAGGACTTCGGCGTGAATCTGGCCGGCGAAAAGATTTCCGAGCTCGCCCCGATCCCGGCCGGCCGCTTCGAAAAGCCGGTGCGGGAATACAAGGCCTACGCCCACGGCTGGATCGAACGGACGATCCGCGACGCGAAGGCGCTCGGCGTGGTGCTGGCCGCCGGTTCGCGGCCCGGGGCCGAGCGCGCCTGGGAGAAGGCCTGGGGCGACTACATGCACCTCGGCGCCGACTACGGCCTCTTCGGCGAGCTCGAAGAAGAACTCGACGGCACCGCCGGCGGCCCGCAGACCTCGCCCTCGGATCCGGGCTTCGTCGGCTTCCGACGGCTCGAATGGGGCCTCTGGACCGGCCGCCCGCTGCGCTCGCTGTCGGGCTACGACCACCGTCTCGTCGCCGACCTGATCCGGCTCCGCGCAGCGGTCCCCGGGGTGGAGATCGACGCGCTCGACTATGCGACCCGCGGCCACGAGATCATCGAGGATGCCCAGCGCGACCTGATGAGCGGGATGGACGTTCCTTGGAGCCACCAGGGCCTCCTCGGCACCGCCGCCGCGCTGGCGTCGGTCGAAGAGGTCTTCCAGACGCTGAAGCCGCTGCTCTCCGGGCGCGAGAACACCGAGGGCGAAGTCGAAAACTGGCTGGTCCGGTTGCACGAGCTCTTCGCCTCGCTGCGCCGACACGGTCGTTATCCGAGCCTCGACCAGATGGGAGAACCGGAACACGAGCGCTTCAACGGCTACGTAGCCGGAGCGCTCTCGGCCCTCCAGATGGTGCCGAGCACGCTCGAGACCGAAACCTACGAAGCGCCACCGAGCATCGGAGGCAAGGGATGAAACCGATCGATCGTCGTCAGTTCCTCGGACGCTCCGCCGCGGTGCTGGGCGCGGGCGCGATCGGCCTCGGCGTCGGCGCCGAGGTCGCTTCCGGAGCGACGAACGCGGCGCCGGACTCGGCGGAGACGGCGGAACTCGCCCTCGCCGACGAACTCGCCGCGCACAGTGACTTCGAGGGCTACCACCAGGCCGGGATCCTGACCCCGCGGCAGGCCAACGCCGCCTTCGTCGCCCTGGACGCAATCGTCCCGACCCAGGGCGAACTGGTCGAAGGGCTGAAGGAACTCTCCTACCGCGCGGCCGGACTGACCCAGGGCGGCGCGGTCGCCGAAATCGAGATCGACGACCCGCCGCCCGACAGCGGGCTGCTCGGCGGCTACAACGCTCCCGACGGGCTGACCGTGACGATCGCTTTCGGCTCCACCCTGTTCGACTCCCGGTACGGCCTCGCGGCGGCCAGGCCGGCGGGACTGACCGCGATGCCCGCGTTCGAAAAGGACGGGCTCGAACCGGACCGCTGCCACGGCGACGTGATGCTCTCGATCTGCGCCGATCACCGGGACACCGTCGTCCACACGATGCGCGAGCTGCTGCGGACGACGGCCGGCGTGCTGACGCCGCGCTGGCGGGTCGACGGCTTCCAGAGCGCGAAACGCGGTCCGACGCCGCACAGCAGCACGCGGAACCTCTTCGGCTTCCGCGACGGCACCGCCAACCCGGACCCGACCGACGCGAAGCTGATGGACCAGCTGGTCTGGGTCAAGCCGGGCGCCGGCGATCCCCGCTGGACGGCGGGCGGCACCTACCAGGTGGTCCGCACGATCCGCATGCACGTCGAGTTCTGGGACCGGGTCGGGATGTTCGAGCAGACGAACATGATCGGCCGCGACCGCGTCACCGGCGCCCCGCTCGGCGGCGCGCACGAGTTCGAAGATCCTCGCTACGACCTCGACCCGAAGGGCAAGCGAATCCCCCTGTCCGCCCACATCCGCCTCGCCAACCCGCGCACGCCGGAGACCGAAGACCAGCGGATCCTGCGTCGCCCTTACAACTACGACCGCGGCCTCGACGAAGCCGGGAACCTCGACCAAGGCCTCCTCTTCGTCGCCTTCAACCAGGACATCGCCCGCCAGTTCGAGACCGTCCAGAAGCGTCTCGAGGAAGAGGAAATGGCCGACTACATAACCCCGGTCGGGGGCGGCTACTACTTCGCCCCCCGCGCCGCCGCCGGCCCTGGCGACTGGGTCGGCTCCGGCCTCTTCGCCTGAACCCTGGTCCTTTTGTCGCCCTGTGGGCGACAAAAGGACCAGGGTTGGCCGACCGCGGCGTCATAGTGGCGGCGCGTGGAGCGTCTCGTCGCGGCGAAGCCGAATTTGTTCGCGATCCCGTTCGGGATCGCCGGGCTGGCGATCGTCTGGCGGCTGATGGCCGGCGTCTACGGGGCGCCGCTCGCGGTCACCGACGCGCTCAGCCTGATCGCGGCGGCGATCTGGCTGCCGTTGGGCGCCGGGGCCCTGTGGCGATGGGCCACCGTCCGCGGCAGCCTCGCGGCCGAGATCGGAGACCCGGTCTACTCGCCGTTCCTGTCGCTACCGGCGATCATCGGGATGATGCTCGCGGTCGGGCTCGGGCTGCACGGCACGGACCCCGCCAAGGGCATCTTCATCTTCTTCTTCGTCCTGACGATCGGCTTCGGCGGCTGGCTCACCGGCGAGTGGGTGCTGGGCGAGATCGACGAGCGTCGGTTCCACCCCGGCTACTACCTCCCCACCTGCGCCGGCGGCTTCATCGGCGCCGAGGGATGCGGCCTCTTCGGGATGCCGAGCCTCGGCTGGATCGCCTTCGGCCTCGGCGCGATCGGCTGGCTGATCCTCGCCTCCCAGGTCTCCGGTCGGCTCTTCTTCATCGGCCGGCTGCCGGAGGAGCTGGTGCCGACGATGGCGATCGAGCTTGCCACCCCGTGCGTCGCCGGGGCCGCCTGGTTCCAGCTCGCCGGCGAGGTGCCCGATCCGGTCGCCTACATGCTGGCGGGATACGCCGCGCTGATGCTGCTGGTCCAGCTGCGGCTGCTGCCGATCTACGCACGGCTCCGCTTCACCCCCGGCTTCTGGTCCTTCATCTTCTCCTGGTGCGCCGCCGCGGCACTGGGGATCCGCTGGCTGGAGGCGACCGAACCGCCCGCGGCGAGCACCTACGCGGCGCTCGTCGCCGGCGCCGCGAGCCTCCTGGTCGCGGCGATCGCCGCGCGCTCCCTGCTCGAACTCAGGCCAGCGCGTCGTTGACCGCGGCGAGCGCGGTCTCGATACCCGCGCGGTCGACGTCGAGGTGGGTGACCATGCGGACGCGCCCTTCGAGCAGGCTGGTTTCGACGCCCCGCTCGACCAGCTTGTCGTGGAGGGCGGCGGCGTCGTCGACGTCGAAGATCACGATGTTGGTTTCCACCGTGGCCGGGTCGATCTCCACCCCGTCGATCTCGGCCAGGCCCGCGGCGAGGAACTGCGCGTTGGCGTGGTCCTCGGCGAGGCGCTCGACGTTGTGCCGGAGGGCGAAGCGGGCGCCCGCGGCGACGATCCCTGCCTGGCGCATCGAGCCGCCCAGCATCTGCTTGTAGCGCCAAGCCTCCTCGATCAGCTCGGCGGAGCCGGCGAGGCAGGCGCCGACCGGCGCACCGAGGCCCTTGGAGAAGTCGATCCAGGCGGTTTCGAAGCCGGCCGCGTGGGCGGCGGCGCTTTCGCCCGAGGCGACCACGGCGTTCAGCAGGCGGGCGCCGTCGAGATGGGTGCGGAGGCCGAACTCGCCCGCCACGACGAGGACCTCGTCGATCTGCGCGCGGGACCAGACGCGGCCACCGCCGAGGTTCGTGGGCTGCTCGATCGCGACCAGGCGCGAGCGCGGTTCGTGGCGATCGGCGGGATCGCGCATGCGGGCGCGCAGCGCCTCGCCGTCGAAGGTCCCGCCCTCGCCCTCGAGCGGCATCACCATCGCGCCGCTGATCGTCGCCGCGCCGCCCACCTCCGCGTTCACCGGATGGGCGAGCCGGTGCAGGTACATCTCGTCGCCGAGCGGGCGGATGTGGAGGCGGACCGCGATCTGGTTGCACATCGACCCCGAGGGCAGGAAGACGGCGGCCTCCTTGCCGAGCAGCTCGGCGACTTCCTCGCAGAGCGCGTTCACGGTCGGATCGGTGCCGCGCTGTTCGTCACCGACCTCGGCGTTCGCCATCGCCTCGCGCATCGCGGCGCTCGGCCGGGTCTGGGTGTCGGAGTAGAGATTGATCATGGTCTCGCAACCTATTGAAACGCCCCTGCCCGCCCCTTTGCGTTCGCACTTATGGCCGCTATGCGGCCATAAGTGCGAACGCACCACGGCGGGTAAGGGGTCGGGCCTCAGGAGTAAGGGGTCGGGGTCGGAAAGCGTGGGAATTCGCCCGATGTGCGGGGGATTTCTCAGCCGTAGCTTGGACTTGCACACCGAGCGAAAGGCAAGGACATGAATCCCAACCAGATGATGATCGCGAAGGCGATGGTGTCCCAGACCGCGCTCCGCGAAGAGGCGCAGGAGTCGCGACGGCTGGCCCGCAAGCGGCGCGCCCGGGGCTCCCAGGGCGGCCACTCCTTCCTCGGGTTGCTGCGGCGGCGATAATCGCCGGGTGGCGACCCGGGTCAGTGCCAGTCGGCTGATCGGGCGGGCCGGCGAGCTCGCCGAGCTGATGGCTGCGTTCGACGAGGCCGCCGACGGCGCGGCCTCGTTGGCGTTCCTGGGGGGCGAGTCCGGGGTCGGCAAGTCCCGCCTCCTCCACACCTTCCTCGAAGCTGCAGCCGAACGGGGCGGCTGCTCGATCGGCGGCGAGTGCGTCGAGCTGGGCCGCGACGAGCTTCCCTACGCGCCGTTGGTGGCGGCGTTGCGCGGCCTGCTGCGCGAACGCGACCCGGTCCTCGACGGCCTCTCCCCCGCCGCCCGCGCCGGGTTGGCGCAGCTCGTGCCGGAGCTGGACCCGGGCGCCTCGGTCGACCCCGACGAGGACCGCCACCGGCCCTTCGAGGCGCTGCTCAGCCTGCTCGAAGCGCTGGCCGAGGACACGCCGATGGTGCTCTGGCTCGACGACGCCCACTGGGCCGACCACGCCACCCGGGGCTTCCTCGCCTTTCTTGCCGCCAGCCTGCCCGACGAGTGCCGGCTGATGACGGTGATCGCCTACCGCTCCGACCAGCTGCACCGGCGCCACCCGATGCGCCCGCTGCTCGCCGAGCTGGGGCGCGGCCGACGGGTGCGGCGGCTGGAGCTCGCTCCCTTCGACCGCGGCGAGGTGGCGACGCAGCTCTCCGACATCCTCGGCGCCGCCCCGGACTCCGACATCGTCGAGCGCTTCTTCGAGCGCGGCGAAGGCAACCCGCTGTTCACCGAGGAGCTGCTCGCGGCCGGATCCGACGGGCGCGGTCGGCTGCCCTCGACGCTGCGCGACGCGCTGCTGCTGCGGGTCGAACGGCTGTCGGTGGCGTCGCGCGCCCTGCTGCGCGTGCTTGCCGTCTCCGGGCGCCTGAAACACGACCACTTCGTCGCCGTCTCCGCGCTGGAGGAGGACGAATTGGCGGCAGGGCTGCGCGAGGCGGTCGAGGCACAGGTCGTCCAGGTCGGGCGCGACGACCGCTACGGCTTCCGCCACGCGCTCCTGCGCGAGGTCATCTACGACGACCTGCTCCCCGGCGAACGGGCAGAACTGCACCTGCGCCTCGCCCAGGCGCTGGAGGCGACGCTGAGCGAGGACGACCACCTGGCGATCCGCGCCGCCGCCGTCGCCCATCACTTCAACGCCGCCGGCGACCAGCCGCAGGCGCTGCGCAGCGCCGTGCAGGCCGCGCGGGCGGTGGAACGCGGCGGCACCCCGGGCGCGGCGGCGGCGCTGTTCGACCGGGCGCTGGCGCTCTGGCCGCGGGTCGGCGAACCGGAGCCGCTGGCGGGGATGGAACACACGGCGCTGCTCTCGCTGGCGGCCCGCGCCCACGCCCTCGACGCCGACGAGGCGCACGCGATCAAGCTCTTCGAACAGGCGCTCGGGGAGGTCGAGGCATCTCGCGAGCCGCACCGCACCGCCGACCTGCTCGCCGAGCTCGCCTCGGCGCGCTGGGCGCTCGGGCAGGCGAACGCGGCGCGCGAGGACCTCGACCGGGCGCTCGCCCTCCTGCCCGAGTCCGACCCGACGCCGGAGCGCGCCCGCATCCTCGAATCGAAAGCCCGCTTCCTCCTCCTGCAGGGCCGTTTCGCCGAAGGCCGCGACGCTGCCGACGAGGCGCTGCGGGCGGCCCGGGGGGCCGGGCTCGAGGGGACCGAGGCGCTGGTGCTGAACTGGCTCGGCCTCTGTCTCTTCTTCCTCGGCGAAGAGGACCGCGGCGACGAGGTGATGCGCGAGTCCCTGGAGCTGGCGCGGCGCTCGGGATCGAACGACCAGCTGGCGGCGGCGTTCGTCAACTACTCCGACGCGCTGCACCTGGCCGGGCGCGGCGAGGAGGCGGCGAAGCTGGCGGCGCAGGGCGAACGCGAGATCACGCCCGGGGACCGCTCGGCGATCTGGGTCGCCTGCGCGCGCTCCGAGGTCCTCTTCTTCCTCGGCCGCTGGGACGAGGCGGAAGCGGTCCTCCCTGCTCGCAAACGCGGCGAGGGCTCGGCCACCCTGGCGAACCTCCTCCTGCGCCGCGCCTCGCTGATGCTGGGTCGAGGCGATACCGAGGGCGCCCGCAAGACGGTGGAACACTCGCGCACCTTCATCGCCGACTCGGTCGAACCCCAGTACATCGCCCCGGCCGGGGCGCTGATGGTGGAGCTCGAGCTGCGCGAAGGCAACGTCGAGGCGGCCCGCGAGGCGGCCGAGAAGGCGATCGACCAGATCGAGTTCTGCAGCGACGATGCCGCCCGCATGGCCCTGATCTCGGCGGCGGCGACCGCGGTCGAGGCCGACGCCGCCGACCGCGCCCGCGACCTCGGCGACCGCGCCGAGCTGGAGGCGTCCCAACTGCGCGCCGAGCTGATGGCGGCGCGGACCGATGCAGCAGCCGACGCGATCGGCCGCCGACGCCTCGAGTGCGCCTACAGCCACACCGCGGGCGCCCATCTGGCGCGGGCACGCGGCGACGGCGAGGCGGCGGACCTCGCCGACCAGGCGGCAGCCGCCTGGGACGCCCTTTCCCGTCCTTACCAGGCGGCGCAGATGCGGCTGCGCGAGGCCGAAGGCCACGCTGCCGCCGGCGACCGCGAGGCAGCCGGCGCCGCCGCGTCCCAAGCGCTGGCGACGGCCGAGGACCTCGGCTCCGAGTGGCTCGCCGCCGAGGTCGCCGGCCTGATCGCCCGCGCCCGCCTGCCTCGCGGCGGGGCGGGCGGGGACGGCACCGATCGAGCGACCGGCGCCAACGGAGCGGGCGCCCGCGGCGCAAAAACCGCCGACAACCCCTTCGACCTCACCCCGCGCGAGCGCCAGGTCCTCGCGGCCCTCGCCGAGGGCGCGACCAACCGCGAGATCGCCGCGAGCCTCTTCATGGCCGAGAAGACGGCCAGCGTCCACGTCTCCCGCATCCTCGCCAAGCTCGGCGTCCGCAGCCGCACCGAGGCCGCCGCGGTGGCCCACCGCCTCGCCCTCACCGACCCCGGCTGATGGGTGCGTTCGCAGTTCCGGCCGGATAGCGGCCATCAGTGCGAACGCAGCGGTGGTTCAGGCGGCGTCGGTGGCGCGGAGGAAGGCGAGGACCGCCAGCACGCGGCGGTGGTCGTCGGCGGCGGCGGGGAGGTTCAGCTTGCCGAAGATGTTGGAGACGTGCTTCTCGACCGCGCCCGGGGTGACGACGAGGGCTTCGGCGATCGCATTGTTGGTGCGGCCCTCGGCCATCAGCGAGAGGACCTCGCGCTCGCGCGGGGAGAGCGAGTCGAGGGGACCCTCTTCGACCCCGCGGCGCTCGCCGACCAGCTCGGCGACCACCTCGCGGTCGAGGGCGGTGCCGCCGGCGGCGACGCGGCGGACGGCGTCGAGGAAGGCGGGGATGTCGCCGACGCGCTCCTTCAGCAGATAGCCGACGCCGCCTTCGCCGCCCGCGAGGAGCTCGGCCGTGTAGACCGGCTCGACGTACTGGGAGAGGATCAGGACGCCGAGGTCGGGGTGGCGGTGGCGGGCCTCGACCGCAGCGCGGATCCCCTCGTCGGTGAAGGTCGGCGGCAGGCGCACGTCGACGATCGCGAGATCGGGCTTGTGGGCGCCGACGATGCGCAGGAGGCCCTCGCCGTCCTCGGCCTGGGCGACGACCTCGACCTCGTGTTCGCGCAGCAGCGCGATCAGGCCTTCGCGCAGCAGCAGTTGGTCCTCGGCGATCACGACCCGCATGGGAGCTTCACCTCGATTCGAGTTCCCTCGCCGCGGGGCGAGGAGATGGACAAGTCGCCGTCGAGCGCCGCCACCCGGCGCCGCAGGCCGTCGAGGCCGCTGCCCGCGGCCGCGTCCGCCCCACCCGGGCCGTCGTCGGCGACGACCACGTCGAGCTCGTCGCGGTCGAGCCGGATCGTCACGCCGGCGCGCGAGTTCGGCGCGTGCTTGGCGACGTTGGTGAGCGACTCGGCAACGACGAAGTAGGCGGCGCTCTCGATCACCGGCGCCGGCCGGCGGCCGATCTGGGCATCGACGGTGACCGGCACGGGAGCGCGGCTGCCGAGCGCCTCCACCGCCGCCGCGAGGCCGCGGTCGGTGAGCACCGGCGGGGCGATCCCGCGGGCGAGGTCGCGGAGCTCGGCGTTCGCCGCCGTCGCCTCGACCCGTGCCTGGCGCACCAGAGCGGCGATCTCGGGACGGTCGGCGAGGCCCTCCTCGGCCCGTCCCAGCTGCATCGAGAGGGCGACGAGGCGCGCCTGCGCGCCGTCGTGGAGGTCGCGCTCGATCCGCCGCAGCTCCGCCGCCTGCACGTCGAGGGCGCCGCGCCGGGTCTCGGTCAGCGTCTCCACCCGCTCGGTCAGCTCGCGCTCCCCGCGCGAGCGCAGGTCGGCGCCGCGGTTGCGCAGATAGACGAGGTAGACGGAGAAGGCGATGCCGAAGCCGAGGATCACCCAGATCGGCCAGAAGTAGCCGGCGCCGCCGATCGCCCAGTTGAAGATCGCGTTGATCGAGAGGACGACCGCGAAGGCGCCCAGGGTCTCCACCGAGCGGCGCGGCCCCGGCGGCGCCAGGCGCGACCAGCGCCAGGCGACCACCAGGGCGAGCGCCAGCCAGACCGCCAGCCAGGTCCAGAGGAACCAGGGGCTGCCGGCGCCCGTCAGTGCCCAGATGATGAAGCTGAGCAGGGCGAGGCCACCGCCGATCTGGGCGGGGACCCGCGGGACCAGTCGCCAGAGGGCGGCCGCCCACGGGGGTGTCATCGAGAGGAGGCGCCTCAAGCGCGCGCCGCCTCCCCATCCGCGGACCGCCGCGTAGGGCGCGCCCGGCCCTCCCCGTCATCCCCCGCCGGTGCGTTCGCAGTTTCCCGTCCCTGGTACGGGTAAGTGCGAACGCCATCACCGGCCGCGGCGTCGGGGGCGGCGACCGGGGCGCCCTCGACGGCCACGGAGCAGCATCACCATTCACTGAACGCGTCCTC
>ERZ778021.2642-NODE-2642-length-15344-cov-4.733338_pt1 | contig 15344 bp, 12 predicted proteins | sample MGYA00375751_ERZ778021 | MGnify/ENA primary metagenome ERZ778021 (study PRJEB29350, sample SAMN05389814) | bioreactor metagenome | isolation source: Thiocyanate stock bioreactor | place: South Africa: University of Cape Town | collected 2013-08-29 ... | reverse complement strand
ACGAGGAGCCGTTCCACACGGTCTACGTGCATGCGCTCGTTCGCGACAAGAACGGGCAGAAGATGACGAAGTCGAAGGGCAACGTCATCGACCCGCTCGACCTGATCAGCGAGTACGGCGCCGACGCGCTGCGCTTCACGCTGGCGATCATGGCCGCGCAGGGCAGGGACGTGAAGCTCGATCCGGCGCGCATCGCCGGCTACCGCAACTTCGGCACCAAGCTGTGGAACGCCACGCGCTTCGCCGAGATGAACGGGGCCGAGCGGCACGAGGGCTTCGACCCGGACGGCGTCCGGCTCACCGTCAACCGCTGGATCCTGACCGAGCTGACCAAAGCCGCGCGCGAGGTGACGGACGGCATCACCTCCTACCGCTTCAACGAGGCGGCGGGCGCGGCCTACCGCTTCGTCTGGAACCTGTTCTGCGACTGGTATGTCGAGCTCCTGAAGCCGGTGTTCTCCGGCGACGACGAGGCGGCGATGGCCGAGAGCCGGGCGACGATGGCCCATGTGCTTGACCGCATCTACGAGCTGCTGCACCCGTTCATGCCGTTCATGACGGAGGAGCTGTGGGCGCAGACCTCGTCCTGGGGCCAGCCGCGCGGCGGCCTGCTGTGCCATGCCGAGTGGCCGGCGCCGGACTTCGAGGACACGGATGCGGCAGCCGAGATCAACTGGCTTGTCGATCTCGTCTCCGGCATCCGCTCGGTGCGCTCGGAGATGAACGTGCCGCCGGCGGCGATCGCGCCGCTGGTGTTCGTGGGCGCTGCGGCCGCCACCCGCGAGCGCGCGGCGCGGCACGACCCGGCGATCCGGCGTCTGGCGCGGGTCGGCGAGGTCGGCTTCGCGGACGCCGCGCCGAAGGGCTCCGCGCAGGTCGTGCTCGGCGAGGCCACCGCCTGCCTACCGCTCGGCGACCTGATCGACCTCAAGGCCGAGATGGCGCGGCTGACCAAGGAGTTGGCGAAGAACGCCGACGAGATCGCGCGCATCGAGAAAAAGCTCGGCAACCCGCAATTCGTCGCCAAGGCCGCTCCCGAGGTGGTCGAGGCCGAGCGCGAGAAGCAGGCCGAGTTCGAGGAGGCCCGCCACCGGCTCGAAACGGCGCTCGCGCGGGTGCGCGACGCGGCGGATTAGCTACCCGCCGCGTTGCTGCAAGGGCATCATTTTCGTTCCCGGCAGCCCGGTTTGCCGGCTTCTCACGCCTTGTGTCGAATCGGCAACACTCTTTCAACAACCACTGCGCTATAGAAACCGCGGGGGTCGGGACGCCTATTTCCCGCCATAAACGCAGCGCACGCCGGAAGCCTGTTCATCGCCCGGAAAAGGGCGAGCCAACATGGCGGCCGCGTGGTGCGGCGAGGAAGAGAATGAGCGTGCGGCGCAGCGTATCTGTCGAGCGGATGGTCCGGGGCCTTGCGGCCGCCGGCGCGTCCGGTCAGGCGGGCGTCGCGGGAGCGGATTGCCGCGATGCGTGAGGCCATGACGATCAGGGCGGGCGTGTTCGCCGTCGCCATGGCGGCCATGTCGCTGGCGGTGGTCGGCGAGGCGCTGGCGCTCGACGAGAAAAACGTGATCGCCAAGCCTGAGCGCAGCCCGTGGGCGGTGTTCCGCTTCGGCTTCTCCGCCTACAAGCAGGGGCACAAGCAGGAGGCCATCGAGGCCTATCGCTACGCTGCCGAGAACGGCCAGATCGGCGCGAGCTGGAAGCTCGCCCGCATGTATGCCGAGGGCGACGGGGTGGCCCGCGACGACTACGAGGCTTTCAAGTTCTACAGCGAGATCGCCCGCCAGGACGTGGAGCCCGACAATCCCGACGTGAGCTATGTGGCGGATGCGCTGGTGGAGCTGGCGCACTATCTGCGGCGCGGCATTCCCGGCTCGCCGGTGCAGGCCAACCCGCAGGCCGCGCAGGACTATTACATGCGCGCCGCGGCGAACTACCGCAATCCGGTCGCGCAGTACGAGGTCGGCCTGATGTTCCTCAACGGCGAGGGCGTCAGGAAGAGCGTCCAGACCGCCGGCCGTTGGCTGCAGCTCGCGGCCGAGAAGGGCCATACCGGCGCGCAGGCGACGCTCGGCAACCTGCTGTGCCATGGCGGCCAGACCGTGCGGGGGCTCGCCATGCTCACCGTCGCGCTGGAGCGCGCGCAGTCCTCCGAAGCCGCCTGGATCCGGCCGATGCAGGAGGAGGCGTTCGCGCTGGCGACCGAGTCCGACCGGCGCACGGCGATGGCGCTGGCCCAGCGCATGCTGACGACCGGCACGCAGTAGGCAGCGGCCGGACCGCACCAATTTTTCCGAACTGTTGAAACGTGATCGCTGCCGTCGGGCGCGGCGCGGCCGCGTGGGAAGCTAGGCAGCCGGCAGAAGCGCCAACTCCACGACCGCCGGGACGTGGTCCGACGGCTTTTCCCAGGCGCGGACGTGCTTCTCGACGGAGGCGCCGGTGAGGCGGTCGGCGGCTTCGGGCGACAGCATCAGGTGGTCGATGCGGATGCCGTTGTTCTTCTGCCAGGCGCCGGCCTGGTAGTCCCAGAAGGTGTAGAGCGGCTCGTCGGTGACGGCGCGGATGGCGTCAGTCAGGCCGAGCGCGGAGAGGCGGCGAAAAGCCTGCCGGGTCTCCGGCTGGAAGAGCGCATCGCCCGTCCAGTTCTCGGGATAGCGGGCGTCGATCGGCTCGGGGATGACGTTGTAGTCACCGGCCATCACCAGCGGCTCCTCAAGCGTCAGCCGGTCGGTCGCCCAGCGCTCCAGCCGCTGCATCCAGCCGAGCTTGTAGGCGAATTTCTCCGTACCGACCGGGTTGCCGTTGGGCAGATAGAGCGAGACGACGCGCAGCGCGGTCTTGCGGCCCTTGCCGTCGCGCACCGAGAACACGCCCTCGATGAAGCGGGAATGGTCGTCGGCGTCGTCGCCGGCGAGCCGCGGCGTCACCTCGTCGAAGCGCAGCTTGGACAGGATCGCGACGCCGTTGAAGCCCTTCTGACCATGCGTCTCGACATGGTAGCCGAGCGCCTCGATCTCGGCGCGCGGAAAAGCCTCGTCCTGCGACTTGATCTCCTGCAGGCAGACGATGTCCGGCCGGCTCTCGTTGAGCCACGCCACGAGGTTGTCGATGCGGGCGCGCACGCCGTTGATGTTCCAGGTGGCGATTTTCACGGGGAGGGTCCGGCTCAGACCGAGAACGACGTGCCGCAGCCGCAGGAGGCGACGGCATTGGGGTTCCTGATCTGGAAGGACTGGCCCATCAGGTCGTCGACGAAGTCGATCACCGAGCCGCCCATATAGACGAGCGAGATCTCGTCGATCAGCACGGTCGCGCCGTCGCGCTCGATGGCCACGTCGTCGTCGTTGCGAGCCTCGACCAGGTCGAACGTATAGGAGAAGCCGGAGCAGCCGCCGCCCTCGACGGCGACCCGCAGGGCCGTCTTGCCGGGATCCTTCGCCACGATGCCGGCGATGCGCTTCGCCGCCGCCTCGGTCAGCTCGACCGGCTTCATCGCCGTTTTCGCGTCCGCGCCCATCGTTGCAACCTTGCGTTCGAGTCTGTCCAATAGGTATGAAGCGGCCGATGGCAAGTCAACCGGCCCCGCACGACGACGGCGGCCGCGGATGGGCGGGATGAGCGGCGAACTCTCGGGCATCGGCTTCGGCTACCGGCCGCGCGCGCCCTATGCGACCGACCCGGCGAAAAGCCGCGGGCGCTTCTACGACGAGCCCGAAAGCCCGACCCGCACGCCCTTCCAGCGCGACCGCGACCGCATCATCCACTCCACCGCCTTCCGCCGGCTCAAGCACAAGACGCAGGTCTTCATCGCGCATGAGGGCGACCATTACCGCACGCGGCTGACGCACTCGATCGAGGTGGCGCAGATCGCGCGCGCCCTGGCGCGCGCGCTGTGCTGCGACGAGGACCTGGCCGAGGCGGTGGCGCTGGTCCACGATTTCGGCCACACGCCGTTCGGCCACACCGGCGAGGACGCGCTCAACGACAGGATGGCCGAGTGGGGCGGCTTCGACCACAACGCGCAGGCGTTGCGGGTGGTGACGCGGCTGGAGAGCCGATACGCCGAGTTCGAGGGGCTGAACCTCTCCTGGGAGACGCTGGAGGGGCTGGTCAAGCACAACGGGCCGCTGACCAACCGCGAAGGCAACGGGCTCAAGGGGCCGCTGCCGCAGGCGATCGCCGACTTCAACGAACTCTACGATCTGGAGCTGTGGCGCTTCGCCGGCGTCGAGGCACAATGCGCGGCGATCGCCGACGACATCGCCTACAACGCCCACGATATCGACGACGGCCTGCGCTCCGGCCTGCTGACGCTGCCCATGCTCACCAAGGTGCCGCTGACGGCCGGCATCCTCCAGAAGCTGCACGAGCGCTATCCGAGGCTCGACGCCGTGCGCACCGGCCACGAGCTGGTGCGCCGGCAGATCACCATGATGGTCGAGGACGTTATCGGCACCGCGCAGGCGCGCATCGCCGAACTGGCGCCGCAGGGCGTCGAGGACATCCACGACGCCGGCCGCGCCATGGTCGTCTTCTCGGAGGCGATGGCAGAGGGCGAGCGGACGCTGAAGGCCTTCCTCTACCGCAACCTCTACCGCAACCCGACCGTGATGGAGGAGCGGGCCAAGGCCGAACAGGTGGTGCGCGAGCTGTTCGACGCCTACATGGCCGACCCGCGGCAGATGCCGGAAGGCTGGCGCGAGGGGCTCGACCGGGCCGCCATGCGCATCCGCGCCCGCTCGGTCGCCGACTTCCTCGCCGGCATGACCGACACCTACGCGCTCAAGGAGCATGGCCGGCTGTTTGACCATACGCCCGATTTGGGCTAGGGCGCGCGGGCAATCCGGCCGCTGCGGCCTCGCATCTTTTCTCGGAACGATCGACATGAACATCTTCGCCGATTTCAACAATCGGATCAAAAACATCGTTGAAGCTCTTGATCTGAAAGATGCGAGCGGCGCGCGACCCGACCTGTCGCGGATCGCGGTGGAGCCGCCGCGCGACGCCAGCCACGGCGACATCGCCTCCAACGTCGCGATGGTGCTGGCCAAGCCGCTCGGCACCAACCCGCGCGCGCTGGCCGAGACGATCGCGGCCGAGCTGCGCAGGGACGGCGACGTGGCCGCCGCGGAGGTCGCCGGGCCGGGCTTCGTCAACCTGCGGCTCGCCGACGGCTTCTGGCACGCGCTGCTGCGGCAGGTGCTCGCCGAGGCGGGCAGCTTCGGCCGCTCGGCGATCGGCGGCGGGCGCAAGGTCAACGTCGAATACGTCTCGGCCAACCCGACCGGGCCGATGCATGTCGGCCATTGCCGCGGCGCGGTGGTGGGCGACGCGCTCGCCAACCTGCTCGCCTTCGCAGGCTACGACGTGACGAAGGAGTACTACATCAACGACGCCGGCGTGCAGATCGACGTGCTGGCGCGCTCGGTCATGCTGCGCTACCGCGAGGCGCTGGGTGACGAGATCGGCGAGATCCCGGCCGGGCTCTATCCGGGCGATTACCTGAAGCCGGTCGGCCAGGCGCTGGCCGACGAGTTCGGCCGTTCGCTCAACCAGATGCCCGAGGACGAGGCGCTGGCCGTCGTCAAGGACCGCGCCGTCGACGCCATGATGGTGATGATCCGCGAGGACCTGGCGGCGCTGAACGTGCGCCACGAGGTGTTCTTCTCCGAGCGCACGCTGCACGCCGACAATGCGCGGCTGATCCGCCAGGCGATCAACGACCTGACGATGAAGGGCTACATCTACAAGGGCAAGCTGCCGCCGCCCAAGGGCCAGCTCCCGGAAGACTGGGAGGACCGCGAGCAGACGCTGTTCCGCTCGACCGAGGTGGGCGACGACATCGACCGGCCGCTGGTCAAGTCGGACGGCAGCTACACCTATTTCGCCGCCGACGTCGCCTACATGAAGGACAAATATGCGCGCGGCTTCGAGGAGCTGATCTTCGTGCTCGGCGCCGACCATGGCGGCTACGTCAAGCGCATGGAGGCGCTGGCGCGCGCCATCTCGGACGGCGACCTGAAGCTGACCATCCTGTTGTGCCAGTTGGTGAAGCTTTTCCGCGACGGCGAGCCGGTGCGCATGTCGAAACGGGCAGGGGAGTTCGTCACCCTGCGCGACGTGGTCGAGGAGGTCGGCCGCGACGCGATCCGCTTCATGATGCTCTACCGCAAGAGCGACGCGCCGCTCGACTTCGACTTCGCCAAGGTGACCGAGCAGTCGAAGGACAATCCGGTGTTCTACGTGCAGTACGCTTCGGCGCGCTGCCATTCGGTGTTCCGGCAGGCGAAGGAGCAGCTCGGCGCGGGCCTCGACCTGTCGCGCGGGACGCTCGCTGCGGCCGCCGGCCGGCTGACCGACGAGGGCGAAGTGGCGCTGCTGCGCAAGCTTGCCGAATATCCGCGGCTGATCGAGCAGGCGGCGACCTCGCAGGAGCCGCACAGGCTCGCCTTCTACCTCTACGAACTGGCCAGCGCCTTCCACGCGCAGTGGAACAGAGGGACCGAGACTCCGGACTTACGCTTTGTTAAGGTTAACGACCCAGAATTGACCCATGCCAGACTAGGGCTGGTGCAGGCGGTCCTGGACGTGATTGCGTCCGGCCTTGCGATAGTGGGAGCCGAGGCACCTGCGGAAATGCGCTAAGGTTCGCGGAACGTTCTGTCACCATTTGCCCACAATGCGCTGGTAGGGCCAACCCAAGCGTGACGTCGCCGGCGTCCGACCCAGTGTGAGTGTGGGGACATAGCATGGCAGACACCAACCTCCTGAAGCGGCGCCTGCAGGACCGCTTCGACAGCAGCGACCCGTTCGCCGAGCTGACCCGGATCATGGCGCGCGAGCCGCGCGCCGAGGCGCCCAGCCTCGCCGATGATCCGTTCGACATCGACCTCGAGAAGGAGCTGATGGGCGATCTCGGCGACGGCCTGGCCGACGGGCCGGAGCCCGCGGTCGAAGCCTATGCGCCCGAGGCCTATGCGCCGGCGCCGGAGCAGCGGGACGCTCGCTTCGCAGCGGCCGACGACCGCGCCTTCGCGACCCCCGCCGCCGACAGCTTCGCCGCCGAGTTCGACGAGGTCGACTGGGATGGGGAAGCCGAGACCTTGGCCGCCGTCGAGGAAACGGTCGAGGAGCCGCAGGCCGTCTACGCTCCCACCAGTTACGCTCCCGTGCAGGACTGGCAGGCGCCCGCGCCGGCCGCCGAGGTCGAGCATGAAGAAGCCGTGGATGAGGCGCCCGTCGCCGCCGCGGCGGAAGACCCGTTCGGCGACGATCTCGGCCTGGCCGAGGTCGACATGGATTTCGGCGAGCTCGACATGGACGATCGCGCCGCCGTCGCCGCGCCCGGCGATGAAGCCGCCGAGGCCGACGACGAGGTGGCGTATGAGGACGCGCCGGAGGCGGTCGCTTACGACGCCGAACCGCAGGCCGACGCCCGGTTCGAGCCCGATGCGTCGCAGGCGGACGAGCCGAGCCTCGAGGACGAGCTGAACCGCCTGCTGGGCGGCGGCGCGCGCGTCCAGGCCGCGCAGCCTTCCTACAACGATCGCGACTACGCTTCGGAAACCGCCTACGCCCGCGCCAACCATGCGGCCTACGACCGCGGCAACGCCGCGTTCGAGGAGCCGGTCGCGGAGGAAACGGACGAGGCATGGCAGGACGCGCCCGCCGAGCCGGAGCCGGTTCAGGCCGCGGCCGAGCCTGCGGGCGACCCGTTCGCCGTATTCTCCCACATCGCGCCGGCGATGCCGTCGCTCAGGCGCACCCATGCCGCGCCGGACGGCCATGCCGAAGCCGCCCCCGCGGGGCTGTTCGACGACGTCGAGACCGTCGACGTGGCCGTCGACCATGTGCCGGCGCAGGACGATCTCGACCTGCCGGAGACGCATTTCGACGAGCCGGCGCCGGCCTATGACGATTTCGACACCGAGTTCGCCGCTTCGTTCGGCCAGCCGCGTGCAGAGCAGCCGCAGGCCGAGCCGGCTCCCGCCGGCTACGGCGATGACCAGTTCGCCGAGGCGATCGGCCTGAGCGGCGCGGCCGCGGCGACCGCCGCCAGCGGCTGGGGCGCCCGCGCCCAGGCCGCGACGCAGGACGACAGCGACCTCGAGCGCGAGATCGACGTCGCCGACTACGGGGCAGCCTATGGAGCGCCCGCGCCTGTGCCCGCGCCCCAGCGTCGCCGCAACGGACTAGTCGTGGCGGCCGCCGTCGCGGCGATCGCCGTGCTGGGCGGCGTCGGCGCGCTGGCGCTGTCGTTCGGCGGCGGCGAGAGCAGCGACACGCCGGTGCTGGTGAAGGCCGACGCCGAGCCTCTCAAGGTGAAGCCGGAGAACCCCGGCGGGGCCACCGTGCCCAACCAGGACAGCAAGGCCTATGAGCGCGCCTCCGGCGTGGTCGACACCAAGCCGCCGGCGCAGGAAAAGCTTGTGACCGCGACAGAGGAGCCGATCGCGCTCGCCACCGCCAACAACGCGGACGGCAACCTCGCGCCCGGCGTCGACGAGGCCGATGAGGCTGACGTCGCCGCGACCGCCGGAAAGTCGGAGGAGCGGCTGGAAGTCGCGCCCGAGCCCGACGGCGTCGGCGCGGCAGAGGATCTCGCCACCGTGCAGCCGCGCAAGGTTCGCACCATGGTCGTGCGGCCCGACGGCACGCTGGTGCCGCGCGAGGAACCGGTCGCCGCGCCCGCACCTGCGGCCCAGCAGGTGGCCGCGGCCCAGACGCCCGAGCCGGCCGCTTCCGTCGCCGTGCCCGCCGCGCAGGCGATCCGCGAGGTCGCGATGACGCCACCGCAGAAGCCCGTCGCCGAGGCGGCGGCCCCGGCCGCCGTGCAGACGCAGCCGATCGTGCAGCCCAAGCCGGCCGCGGCCGAGCGGACCGTCACCGTGCCCGAGCGCGGCCCGGTCGTGCCGCAGCGGCCGACCGAGGCGCCCGCCGCGAGCGCCGCTCCGCAGCAGCAGCAGCAGGTCGCGCAGGCCGCGGCGCCCGCCCGCGCCCAGCCGGCCCGCCCGGAGCCCACCGCCCCGCAGGGCGCCAGCGACTGGTCGATGCAGATCGCCTCGCAGCCGACCGCGGAAGCCGCGCAGTCGACCTACCAGGACCTCGCCCGCCGCTACGGCAGCGTGCTCGGCGGCCGCGGCGTCAACATCGTCAAGGCCGAGATCGCCGGCAAGGGCACCTACTACCGGGTGCGCGTGCCGTCGGCGACCCGCGACGAGGCGATCGCGCTGTGCGAGAAGTACAAGGCGGCCGGCGGAAGCTGCTTCGTCTCGAAGTAGCGCCCCCGACCCCCGCAGATCCGAGGCCGCCGCGGCATTCCCGCGGCGGCCTTTCCGTTTTGAGGCGGCGGATTCCCTTGGCTGCCGCCCCGTTCTAGTCTTGCCTGCATGAGCGAATCAAAAGCGATCATCCTGGGCGCGGCCGGAACCGAGCTGAACGCCGACGAAAGGGCCTTCTTCCGCGCCGAGCGGCCGTGGGGCTTCATCCTCTTCGCGCGCAACATCGCGGAGGCGGGGCAGGTGCGGGCGCTGATCGCGGCGATGCGCGACTGCGTCGGGCGGCCGCACGCCCCGGTCTTCGTCGATCAGGAGGGCGGCCGCGTTCAGCGGCTGAGGCCGCCGCTTGCGCCAAGCTATCCGCCGGCGGCCGAAATCGGCGCGCTGTGGCGGCGCGACCGCGAGGCCGGCCTGCGCGCGGCCTGGCTGATGTCGCGGCTGCACGCCTTCGATCTTTCCCGGCTGGGCTTCAACGCCGACTGCCTGCCGGTCCTCGACGTGCCTGTCGAGGGTGCGCACGACGTGATCGGCAACCGAGCCTACGGGCGCGAGCCGGCCATGGTGGCCGCACTCGGCCGGGCGGCGGCGGAAGGGCTGCTGGCCGGCGGCGTGCTGCCGGTCGTCAAGCATATTCCCGGCCACGGCAGGGCAGGCGCCGACAGCCATCTCGCGCTGCCGCGGGTGGACGCGCCGCTGGAGGAGCTGCGCCGCCATGATTTCGTGCCGTTCAAGGCGTTGAGCGACATGCCGATGGCGATGAGCGCCCATGTCGTCTACGCGGCGATCGATTCGGCCGCGCCCGCGACCACCTCCCGCAAGGTGATCGGCGAGATCGTCCGCGGCGAGATCGGCTTCGACGGGCTGCTGATGAGCGACGACGTCTCGATGAAGGCACTTTCTGGGGATTTCGCCGCGCGGACCGATGCAATCGTCGCGGCCGGATGCGATGTCGTGCTTCACTGCAACGGCGTGATGGACGAGGCGCGCGCCGTGGCCTCCCGCGCGCCGGTTCTGGCGGGCAGGGCGCATGCGCGGGCGAACGCCGCGCTGGCGCGGATCGCGCCGCCGGACGCGACGCCGGAAGAGGCGGCGCGTGCGGAGTTCGAGGAACTGATGGGCGGCCCGCTCGTTGCGGCCGCGAAGGAAAGGCAGCGGATTGGCTGACGCAGCCGAAAAGAAGCAGGCCCAGCCCACGCCGATGGACCGGCTGTGGGCCGACGAGGACCGCGCCACGGGCGAGCCGCAGCTCGTCGTCGACGTGGCCGGCTTCGAGGGCCCGCTCGACCTGCTGCTGCACCTGGCGCGCGGCCAGAAGGTCGACCTCGCGCGCATCTCGATCCTGGCGCTGGTCGAGCAGTACATCGCCTTCGTCGAGCATGCGCGGGCGCTGCGGCTGGAACTCGCCGCCGACTATCTCGTCATGGCCGCCTGGCTCGCCTACCTGAAGTCCAAGCTGCTGATCCCCAAGCAGCAGGACGAGCAGGGCGAGACCGGCGAGGAGATGGCGGCCGTGCTGCAGTTCCGACTGAAGCGGCTGGAGGCGATGCGCGACGCGGCCGCGCGGCTGGTCAACCGCAACCGGCTCGGCCGCGACGTCTTCGCGCGCGGCCTGCCGGAGCTGGTCATCGTCGACCGGCGCAACGAATATTCGGGCTCGCTCTACGACCTGCTGACCGCCTATGCGGCGCTGCGCCAGCGGCAGGCGATCACCAATGTGCGCATCGCCAAGCGCGGCGTGTGGTCGCTCAAGGAGGCGCGCGCGATCCTGACGCGCATGATCGGCAGCTTCGCCGACTGGACGGCGCTCGACCAGTTCCTGCTGAAATACATGACGTTCCCGGAGGAGCGGGCGACGGCGGTGGCCAGCTCCTTCGCCGCGACGCTGGAACTCGTGCGCGAGGGCTATCTGGAGGTGCGCCAGCAGGAGCCGTTCGCGCCGCTCTATATGCGCAATCCCGGCAAGAAGCCGCTACCGGCCGAGGTGGAATGATGACTGAAGGCGCCAACGCGGCGGCGATGCCGTTCATGAACGACGAGGACGGATTCGAGCAGGGCGCCGACAACCCGGCGGCGCGGCTGCAGCTCTCGGAAGCCGTGCGCATGGCCGAGGCGATCGTCTTCGCCTCCGCCGAGCCGGTGACGGAAAAGCAGCTCGCCGAGCGCCTGCCGGACGGCGTCAACGTCGCCGCCGTGATGGCCGAGTTGCGGCAGGTCTACGAGAAGCGCGGCGTCAACCTCGTCAAGGCGGGCGACGCGTGGGCCTTCCGCACCGCCGGCGACCTCGCCTTCCTGATGAGCCGCGAGACGGTGCAGCAGAAGAAGCTGTCGCGGCCGGCGCTGGAGGTGCTGGCGATCATCGCCTACCACCAGCCGGTGACGCGCGCCGAGATCGAGGAGATCCGCGGCGTCGAGACCTCCAAGGGCACGCTCGACACGCTGATGGAGACGGGCTGGGTCAGGATGCGCGGCCGCCGCCGCTCGCCGGGCCGGCCCGTGACCTACGGCACGACCGATACGTTCCTCGACCACTTCGGCCTCGAGGAGCTGCGCGACCTGCCCGGCATGGAGGAGCTGAAGGGCGCGGGGCTGCTGTCGTCGCGCATGCCGTCGAACTTCTCGATGCCGCAGCCGCCGGCCGATCCCGGCCTGCTCGCCGACGACGAAGACCCGCTGACCGACATCGACCTGGAAGAGCTCGGCCTGCTGACGCCCCGCGTCGAGGACGATTGACGCCGGGGCAGGCTGCGCGCCGGCAAAGCCCTTGGAATGTCATGCGAAATCGCCGCCCGGCCGGGTGTTCCCGAGCCTCGCCTGCCGATAATGCTGGCGAAATCGGCGCGAGGATGCTATCGCGCCGCTTCCTGGGGAGGATCGAGCTGCCGGCGCATGCGCTGCCGGGCTCCGTGCCGCTCCGGGCAAGGGCCGGGTGCGGCGCTTTGTCCACGGGCAGGCGCGACATTTGGCTCACAATCGGCCGCGCTGACGTGCTTGTGTTTGAAAGGCAGGGCGAAAGCGCATAAATCTGCTACGGACGAACCCAAATAGAGAGAGCGTACAATGGGTAGCTTTTCCATCTGGCACTGGCTGATCGTGCTGGTCGTCGTGCTGCTCCTTTTCGGCCGCGGCAAGATTCCGGAGCTGATGGGCGACATGGCCAAGGGCATCAAGAGCTTCAAGAAGGGCATGTCCGAGGAGGACGAGGCCGCCGCCGCTGCCGCCAAGACGGTGGAGCATCGCGCGGACGAGCCGGTCAAGGCGCCGAAGCAGAAGGCGAGCGAGTCCTGATCAGGGCGGGCGTTACGCGTCCACCCCGGATTTTGCGGAAGGCCTGAGCCATGTTCGAAGTCGGCTGGACCGAGATGCTGGTGATCGCGATCGTGATGATCGTGGTCGTCGGACCCAAGGATTTGCCGCGCATGCTGCGCACGTTCGGCAAGGCCACCTCCAAGATGCGCTCGATGGCCGGCGAATTCCGCAAGCAGTTCGACGAGGCGCTCAAGGAAGCCGAGCTGGAGGACGTCAAGACGCTCGCCAGCGACATGCGCAAGCTCAACCCGGCCGCCGACATCCGCAAGGCGCTCAACCCGATGGAGAAGGCGGCGGCCGACCTCAAGGCCGGCGTCGACGCGGCGATGAAGCCGACCGCCAAGCCGGATGAATCGGCCACGCCGGCCGCCGCGACGCCGGTGCCGGCCGAGCCGCTGAAGGCGGGACCGGACGCGATGCCGGGCGAGACGGCGGCGGCTGTTGCCGCCACGGCGCCGGCCACCAACGGCGCGGCTGCGCCCAAGGCCGCGAAGCCGGCTGCGGCGAAGGCAACCGCAGCGCCGAAGACGGCCAAGCCGGCCGCTGCGGCGCCCAAGACTGCCGCTGCCGCCAAGCCCGCTCCGGCGCGCAAGGCCACGGCCGCCGCGGCCAAGCCGGCGAAGGCCGCATCCGCGAAGACCTCGAAGACGGGCGGCAAGGCGTGAGCAACGAAGAAGACGAGATCGAGAAGTCCTCGGCGCCGCTGATCGAGCACCTGATCGAGCTGCGCAAGCGGCTGATGTGGTCGCTCGGCGGCTTCGCGGTGGCGTTCCTCGTCTGCTTCTTCTTCGCCAAGCACCTGTTCCTGCTGCTCGTCATCCCGTTCCAGTGGGCGACGAAATGGGCCGGGCTCGACCCCAACAAGGTCGACCTGATCTATACCGCGCCGCAGGAATTCTTCTTCACCCAGATCAAGATCGCCGCCTTCGGCGGCATGGTGATCGCGTTCCCGCTGATCGCCGCGCAGATCTACAAATTCGTCGCGCCGGGGCTGTACCGCAACGAGCGCGCCGCGTTCCGGCCCTTCCTCATCGCCTCGCCGATCCTGTTCCTGCTCGGCGGCGCGATGGTCTACTTCTTCTTCACCCCGATGGTGATGTGGTTCTTCCTGTCGATGCAGCAGGTCGGGCCCGGCAACGAGATCCAGATCTCGCTCTTGCCGCGCGTCTCCGAATATCTCGGGCTGATCATGACGCTGATCTTCTCCTTCGGGCTGGTGTTCCAGCTCCCGGTGGTGACGTCGCTGATGACCCGGGTGGGGATGATCACGGCCGAGGGGCTGGCGAGCAAGCGCAAATACGCGATCGTGATCGCCTTCGTGGCCGCCGCGATCCTGACGCCGCCCGACCCGATCAGCCAGATCGGCCTCGCCGCGCCCACGCTGGTGCTCTACGAGGTGTCGATCTGGCTCGCCCGCCGCATCGAGCGGCAGAGGCTGGCGCTGGAGGCCAAGAAGGCCGCCGAAGACGGCGAGGCGCCGTCGACCGGCGAAGGCGCGGCGGCCGAATAGCCGCCGGCAGCGCCGCTGCGGACGCATTCTCCGCCGATTTCGAGCCATTCCCGTCTTGCACGCTGCGGCGTCGCGGTTTACCCCGCCTCAGCGGCTCGCCTGCGCGAGGCGCGGGGGCATTCCCCAGGGAAAAATCTCGGATACGCCATGCTCGACATCAGATGGATTCGTGAAAACCCGCAGGCGCTGACGCGCGCGCTGGAGGCGCGGGGCAACGCGCCGGAGGCCGCGCGCGCGACGGTCGACGAACTCGTGGCGAAGGACGAGGCGCGGCGCTCGCATCTGTCGCAGCTCCAGGATGCGCAGGCGCGCCAGAACGCCGCCTCCAAGGAGATCGGCAAGGCGATGGCGCAGAAGGACGCCGCGCTCGCCGAGAAGATCAAGGCGGAGGTGGCCGAGCTCAAGGGCTTCGTCCAGCAGGGCGAGGCGCGCGCGCGCGAGCTCGACAAGGCGCTGAACGACGCGCTGGCCGTCATCCCCAACGTGCCGCTCGACGACGTGCCGGTGGGCCGCGACGAGCACGACAATGTCGAGGTGCGCCGCGTCGGCGAGCCGAAGCGGACGAACGCCGCGAAGGAGCATTTCGAGATCGGCGAGGCGCTCGGCCTGATGGATTTCGAGCGGGCGGCGAAGCTCTCGGGCAGCCGTTTCACGGTGCTGACCGGCCAGCTCGCGCGGCTGGAGCGCGCGCTCGGCCAGTTCATGCTCGACCTGCACACGGGCGAGCACGGCTATACCGAGGTGCAGGTGCCGCTGCTGGTGCGCGACGAGGTGCTGTTCGGCACCAACCAGCTTCCGAAGTTCGAGGAGGACCTGTTCTTCGTCAGGCATGGCGACGGGCGGCTGGGCCTGATCCCGACCGCCGAGGTGCCGCTGACCAACCTCGCGCGCGAGCAGATCGTGGCGGCCGAGAAGCTGCCGCTGCGGCTCACCGCGCTGTCGCCCTGCTTCCGCTCGGAGGCGGGCTCGGCCGGCCGCGACACGCGCGGCATGCTGCGCCAGCACCAGTTCTACAAGGTCGAGCTGGTGTCGATCACCGACCAGGAGAGCTCGGTCGCCGAGCACGAGCGGATGACGGCCTGCGCCGAGGAAGTGCTGAAGCGGCTGGAGCTGCCGTTCCGCACCGTTGTGCTGTGCACCGGCGACATGGGTTTCGGCGCGCGCAAGACCTACGACATCGAGGTCTGGCTGCCGGGCCAGAACGCCTATCGCGAAATCTCGTCCTGCTCGGTCTGCGGCGA
>ERZ778021.2641-NODE-2641-length-15349-cov-7.430561_pt1 | contig 15349 bp, 18 predicted proteins | sample MGYA00375751_ERZ778021 | MGnify/ENA primary metagenome ERZ778021 (study PRJEB29350, sample SAMN05389814) | bioreactor metagenome | isolation source: Thiocyanate stock bioreactor | place: South Africa: University of Cape Town | collected 2013-08-29 ... | reverse complement strand
ACACTGAGACGCTGAGTGATAAAACCACCAAGTGGTTGGTCGGCCTCGATATGAACTGATGATGAAAAAACTTGCATGGTTTTCTATTGTTGACATCAATAGAGGCGAAGCCGACAGCTCAGACATTTCCAACGACCACAATCCACGAAGCGGCCACGCTTACGCAGCAACTCCATCTCGATTGCTAACGCCCTACGTGCAGAAGGCACGAACAACCACTCCACTCCATCCCATGTCCCGCGCACAAAATTGCAGTCCGCCTCATAATATGGGTAGAACTTACTAAAAGACGCACTGCATCCAGGGGATTCTGGCGCAACGATAGATGACCAACTCCCATCCAGTTGTTTATCCCAGCGAGTTAACAAACGAAGCATGTGGCGCTGGCTCAAACCCAATCGATACTGCGCCACATGGACGGTCGAAAAGCCTGGGCTTTCGTCAACACATCCAAACAATAACATTGAAAAATCATCATGATCGGCAAGCTCGCCAATTGGCATGAAACAGGGTTGAGAACTGTCGTGGGTCGCAAGCACTTGGTGTACGCGCTTGCCAATCCCAGCGAAAGCGTGCGTAGGGTGAGAGCTTAAGATTGAGTTCGGAAGATTCGCAATCGTTTTTCCAAGTGCACCTGAGTTAGTTCTTGGCGGCCATGAGTCTGGCGGTGCACGCCAGAAAGGCCGTGCTCCGTAAAAATGTGGCACAAGCAATTCTTCGAAGTCAAAGTGTGACCTCAAAAAAGGCAGTACGCCACCATTATCTCGAATACTTCGAGCCACCGGTTTGAGCGCCGCACGCACGTACAGAATTCCAGAGGTAGTCTGAAGCATACCGCTGCCTCTACTTGCTTGAGCCGCACTGGCTGTGACACAAACTAGCCAAACCGCTCTGTTGCCGATGCGCTACAAATTCTCTGTGCGAGCCTCTTCGCGCGTATGAGCAAAGAACAATTTTTCCCAGCAGAACATTGAGCATTGCATCAAATCTACGGCAATCCCAGCATTTCTGCAGCACAAAAGACAGCGACAAAAACCAGCGTGCCGACGCGCTAGGATATGGTTCGCTTCGCAATTGCTGCGAAAAGTCCTCGTGCGTACCAAAGAACAACCGTTTGGCGAGTTTCTTCAGCTTCAGGCCTACGGGAATCAACTCGGGAGCGTGGAGGTGGTACACGTCCGCATCAAGTTCCAGGGCCTTGGCCAACACGCGCGCTGGCGCGTGGCGCATACGATCCAGCCGCCCTTTGGATGCGCCGGCATCCACGATCCGTACACCGCTTTTCTCCTCATCACCCTTGCCATCGGCCACGACCAGGTCGACCATGAATCCCTTCCGCGCCAGCGAGGCACATTCCTTGTGGAAGATGCGGATGTCGAAGCGGGAGTGGACGGAGGTGAGATGACACAGCTTAATCATCTCCAGGCTCCACTTTTCAATACTACTCTTTCGATGGAACCCGGGGAATTCATGATTAGCTTATTCTTCAGCATTTTCTGACGTGACAACGCTTTAGCATACAATCCTGCAGTAAATCCAAAAATCATGTAGGTATAATCTTTCGCCGCAAGATATGCAATCAACAAAATTACAGCAAACATATAAATTGCGACATCTTTATACGAATATTTGATTGCAATTAATTTTCTCCCGCCTTTTAACAGAAAAAATAGTCCAAAGATAAATAGCAAGAAACCGAATATTCCCAGGTCCGCCCACGCCGATAAAATGTTGTGCGCATAACCGCCAATGCCGTCTTTTGGCACATATGCAGCATAAGAACCGAATAGCGGATGCTCTCGAATAATATTCACAGCCTCGTTCGACAATACCATTCGGCTTTCACCAGAACTAGAGTGCATGATGTCCAAAAGCTGAATCATTCGTGTCTGGGGCAAAAGGGACGTAAGTTCTTTTATGTCTACTAACACGATGATCGCAAGCGGTAGCATGGCGAGAACAGATAGCAAGCGAGCTGCCGTGGACTTAAAAACCACGAACCACCAAAAAACAAGTCCGGCAGCCAGAAAGAATACGAATTCTGAACGAGCGCCATTGAGAAATAACAGAACAAGGGAGCAGACGAAGACGATGGATGCGCGCGAGAAACGCCTATCGACAAGCAGGGCAAGCACACTGACAACCAGCGCAGACCGTGCAAAGCCTTGATACGTGGCGACCGACTCTTCGTCGCCAGCCATCGCGCGCAGATAGAACAGTCCATCGGTTGCGTTGGTGATCGATATCAGGAGCATGCCTATCAGCGACGCAATCAAAATACGCATCAAACCACTCGACTCGATATTAAGACTGCGCCCCACAGCGTAACAAGCGATATTGGCCAGTATGCCGCGGAGACTCCAATCCAAAACCTCCGCCTTGGTGCTGTCGAAATGACTACTGAACGATTGATATGAAATCAGCGTGATGCACCAATAAAGAATTATGAGCCAGAAAACGCGGTCAATATTAAAAAATTCTTTGCGTCGCAACATTCCCCAAATCACCAGTGGCAGCAGGCTGGAAACCACGACAACGGAAACCGGCGAAAAGAATCCCCCAAGAAATGGCGGGATTACGCCAAGAGCAATGGCGGTGTGATAAAAGAAAAATCCGGGAAACAACAAAAAGAGGAAGAGGTAGCCAAGCCGGCGCTCCAACCCCGTCCTCGTGAATTTCGTAATACCAAACTTCATATCTATGTCAGCACCGAGACGGTAGATCAAAATTTCTTTTATCCATTGAGCTGGGTCAAGCCTGAACGCCAATAAATTGCTGGTGCCACCGGCAGAAATTAACCCATCGCCACACCTGCCAGGAAAATGGTTTGTTGCCCGCCATGATTCGGTCGAACTCTTGAAGCAACTTGGTTTGATCAAGAAATGGAAGGGCGAGATCGGGACGCAACCATTCACGCACGGTGCCGGACATACCGAACAACCAGGTTTTCTCTGGCGTGGCAAAACCGATTTTGTCGCGGCGATCGAGCACATCGTCAGGAACGATGCCGCGCATCGCGGCGCGAAAAACATGCTTGGTTTCGCCTTGTGGAGAAACCAGAAAGTGCTCGGGCATGGAGAGCAGCAGGTTTGCCATGTCCAGCGTCAGAAACGGCACGCGGCTTTCGACGGAAAAGCGCATGGAGTTGCGGTCACCGTGCCGAAGCAGCGCGCTCAAGCCCCGTCGATGCAAGGACAGCGCCAGTTCAGCCATGACGCGTCGTTGCTTTTCATCCAGTTCGGGGCGTTGGCGTGGTTTGATCAAATGAACGCCGGCGTCGCTCAGCGCCCCGGGGTGTATCCATGCGGGCACGGACGTTCTGCCGTCGAGGCGACGCAGTGCTTCGTACAGGCGGCCCTGGGTAACTTCGGAGGCAAGATATTTGGCCGCCAGTAACCGGCTGCGCCCTGGCCACTGGGCCCAGCCGTTGAAGAACTGAGAGGCTTGGGCGAGCTGCCCTGCTTCGAGAAGGCTGCGCAGCCGCTGGCCGGGATAGCCGATATAGCCGGCCAGCATTTCATCGGCCCCCTGGCCGTCCAGGGTGACGGTGATGCCGGCTTCGCGCGCCAGTTGAAACACGCGGTACTGGGCGTAGATGCTGGTGCTGCCAAAGGGCTCGCCCTGGGCGAGGATCATGTCGTCCAGGTCGCGCGCCAGTTCGGCGCCGGTGGCGCCGACCTTGTGCACGACGGCGCCGACGTGGGCGTTGACCTGGTCGACCCAGCGCTCTTCGTTCACGTCGCTGCCGGCGGCGATGAAGCTGAAGGTGTGGATGGGCATGTCGGGCTCGACATGGCGCATGGCGCAGACCACGGCGGACGAGTCGATGCCGCCCGACAGGGCCGCGCCCAGCGGCACGTCACTGCGCAGGTGCAGGCGGATGTTCTGCAGGAACTGCTCACGCACCTGCTCGACCGCGTCGGCAAAGGTCCAGCCGGGGCGCTCTTCAATGGATGGGGTCCACCAGCGCTGTGGGGCATTGGCTTGTCCGGTGCTCATGTCGACCGTCAGCCAATGCCCGGGCAGCAGGTGATGCACGCCGGCGAAGAAGCTATCCGGCCCGCTGTCGTAGTCGCCATGCACCAGGTAGTCGTAGGCACGCTGCCAGTTCAGTCGCGGCTTGCCGGGCAGCAGTTTCAGCAGGGCGGGCACCTCGGAGGCAAAGCGAAATCCTTCGGCCCTGCTGCTATAGAAAAAGGGCTTGATGCCGAAGGCGTCGCGCACGCAGGTCAGACTGTGGCTTTGACGGTCGAGCACGGCAAAGGCAAACATGCCCGCCAGGCGCGGCAGGCAGGTGTGGCCCCATCTGGCCCATGCAGCCAACAGCACTTCGGTATCGGAGTCGGACGAAAAACTGTGTCCCAAGGCTTGCAACTCGGCGCGCAGCTCGCGGTAGTTGTAGATCTCGCCGTTGAAGACGATGACCCAGCGCCCGTCGCGGGAGTGCATGGGCTGGTGGCCGGCTGCGCTCAGATCGATGATGGACAGGCGCGTCTGCGCCAGACCCACGGTCGCCCCGCCCATGGTGAACAGGTTGTGCCCGTTGTCGTCCGGCCCGCGTCGGCGCATGGCGCGCAGGGCTTGGGGCAGACTGGCTTCGGCTTGGACGTGTTGGGTCCACCAACCTCCGGCTATTCCGCACATATTCAATTATCGCAAATAATATTGTCGTTCAGCCGAAAGCGATCCGCCTGTTAACGACGTGCATCAGGAGAGCGGCGTAAATGAAATATCCAATAATATTTACCACGCTTATCAAGGAGAGAAACCACATGAGGCCAAGGCCTGACGATTTTGCCACGTAAAACACCGCAATCAAGGCGATGAGCACAAAGCCATCATATATCAGCTTGAATTCTTGGGCTTGCAACACCGAAAGTGAACGACTTAAAGGACTGACGACCAAGGCAGCATAGAACCAAGGCGCGACGATCATCGCCATTTGACCCGCATCAGCCCATTTTTGGCCGAAAATAAATGGCATGAGCCAGTTTGCGAACAGCAGGACACCGATGAGCGGAATCAGCCCAAACAGTGCCATTTTTTTCATGATTGAATAAAACAAGGTGCGGGCCTGTGTGCCATTACGCTCCACCACGGCTTTCGACAGTTCCATCTGAAATACATCTGCCACTGCCGTACCAATTTGTGAATTTGGAACTGCAACCACCATTCGGGACAAACCGAACAAACCGGCTGCAGTTGCACCGTACAACGACGCCATCATCGGCACAGGCAACGTGAGTGTCAGGCTGTCTAGCCAAGTCGACGGGGTTTCGATCAGGGGATATTTTTTGTATTTCTTGGCAATTTTCTTGAGTCTGTCGATGCCAAAGCCATCTGGTCTGCTGTGTGAAAAATGACGTCGCGTCGCAATAGTCAGTCGAGTCATGGATGTGCACGCACCTGCCAGTTCGGCCAGAAACAAACCGACGACTCCGCCCCCGAAAAGTCCAAGGCCAACACGGGTGGTGGCATTGGCGGCCGATTTGGCAACCGATGCCTTTGTAATGCTTTTGATCAAACCTGCGCGCAGCGCCCACGAACGATTTACCATGAAGGTGCCGTGGCATATGAAAATGATGGCTGCCAGCATCGGCGCCCAGTCAGGCAGCAGCCCGAATTCGAGCGTATTCGAATGCTTGAGGCCCCACAAGATTGGCAGTCCAATAACTGACATCACCACAACCAGGATGATGGCGAGTCGATGGACGTCGTGCGACTCCTTGTCATTCTCGGCAATCAATAAGGCATGTTCATATCGCAAGGACAGAGTGGATGCCCAAAAGCCAAAAAATGCGACGAACAAGGAGATGACGCCAATCTCGGCGGGCGAATAGAGTCGCGTCACGATCGGCATGGCACCAATGGTGATGATTTGCGCGGTGGCGCTGCCCCCAACCAAAATGCTCACGCTTCGGGCGAACGATGCCCGTGGCAGCAGACGACTCAGCGCGGCTTTCAGTCTGGATGGCATTATTATTTTTATAGCTTCTCTCGCTTGCTGGACAAGCGCTGGAGGCCAATTTGGTCAATGAAAATACGGTGTGCTGATGACAGCATGCATCCTGGGCTGCGTTGACCAACGGGGGTAGCTTGCTTCTTCATTGATAGCTGCTGACGCTTGCCCCGCCTGGGCTGGGTGCCGATTTGGCTTGTAGGTGGATGCGGCGTGGCTCGTGCCCACTCTTCCTGTCCGGGGGGGAGTGCGCTGAGGACGGCGCCGCCGTAGGTGTTGGCAAAGGCCACGGCGGTTTCAATCACGTCGGGGCCAAAGCTTGGCGCGAACTCCAGGGTTTCGCTTTCTCCGGCGCGCAGCAGGGCGCTGATGCTGTCTGGAGTCAACATGCGGGCGCTCTTTTTTCCATCAAATGCCGACGTTGGCAATGGCCTCGGCTATGCGGCTGATGCTGCCTTTGTCCAGATAAGGGTGCATGGGCAGGCTGAGCACCTTTTGCGCCAGGGCGTCGCCCACGGGCAGGTGGGTAGCGGGTTTCAACATACCTGCAACTTCAGGTGCTTGCCACAGGCCTGCAGATATTTGCGTACCGTGGCGATGGACGGCGAGTGTTTACCGGTGGCCAGCGCGCGCTCCAGGCGTGCCACGGCGGGTGCCTGGGTGCCCATGCGGGCCGCGAGTTGCGCCTGGCTCAGGCCGGCCTGGTGGCGCGCCTGGAGCAAGGCGTCGAGCAATTCGCCTTCTTCGCGTTCGATACGCTGTACCTCGGCTTGAACGCCGGGGCGGTCGAGCAGCTGGCGAATGATGTCGTCATGGGTTGCCATGTTTCACCTCTTTCATGCGACGAGTCAGCACGATGTAGCGCGCGGCCAGGTGGTCGGGCAAGGCAAGGATGTCGTCTCACACAGCATCGCTGTCGTAGCGGATCGTGTGTTCCAAGCTTGAATGCCCTCGATAATAACAAATTTGTTATTCAAACGCGCAGCGCTTGCACAATGCGTTCTTGCGCTGCCGCATCCAGATACGGGTGCATGGGCAGGCTCAGCACCTTTTGCGCCAGGGCGTCGCCCACGGGCAGGTGGGCGGCGGGGTCGGCCACGGCGGGCTGGCGGTTGAGCGGGATGGGGTAGTGCACGGCGGTGGGGATGCCGGCTGCCTTCAGACGCTCTTGCACCTGGTCGCGGTGGGCGACCTGGACGGTGTATTGGGCCCAGGCGCTGGTGTTGTGGGGTTCGACGTGGGGGGGCATCGCCACCGTCATCGCGAGCGAAGCGTGGCGATCCAGGGCGGCGGCGGTAGTGGCGCTCTGGATTGCCACGTCGCCTGCGGCTCCTCGCAATGACGGGCTCGGGTCGTCATCGCGAGCCCGAAGGGCGTGGCGATCCAGGACGGCGCTTGCGATGAGGGCGGCCGTGGTGATTGGGGCGCCGGGCTGGATTGCCGCGTCGCCTGCGGCTCCTCGCAATGACAAGAACAACTGGGCGTAGCGCGCCGCCACTTGCTGGCGCAGCGCGATTTCCTCGTCCAGCACGGCCAGCTTGGGCAGCAGGATGGCGGCTTGCAGGGTGTCCAGCCGGCTGTTGACGCCGACGCGCACGTGGTGGTAGCGGCGGTCTTGCCCGTGGCGGGCGATCTGGCGCAGCACGGTGGCCAGCTGGTCGTCGCTGGTGAAGATGGCGCCGCCGTCGCCGTAGCAGCCCAGCGGCTTGCTGGGGAAGAAGCTGGTGCAGGCAATGGTCGTCAGGTTGCAGCTCTTGCGGCCTTTGTAGGTGGCGCCAAAGCTCTGGGCGGCGTCTTCGATGACGGGCAGGCCGTGCCTGGCGGCGATGGCGTTGATGGCATCGTAGTCGGCGCACTGGCCGTACAGGCTGACGGGGATGATGGCGCGGGTGGCGGGGGTGATGGCGGCTTCGAGCAGGGCCGGGTCGAGGTTGCTGGTGCGGGCGTCAACGTCCACGTACACCGGCCTGGCGCCCAGCAGGGCCACGGTTTCGGCGGTCGCGATGTAGGTGAAGCCGGGGGTGATGACCTGGTGCCCCGGGCCGATGCCCAGCGCCATCAGGGCGATTTGCAGGGCGTCGGTGCCGTTGGCGACGCTGACGCAGTGGCGGGCGCCGGTGTAGGCGGCCAGTTTTTCTTCCAGCTCGGCCACTTCGGGGCCGAGGATGAACTGGCCGTGGGCCAGCACGCGGGCGATGCCGGCGTCGATGTCGGCCTTGAGCTGCTGGTATTGGGTTTTGAGGTCGATGAAGTCCATGGGGTTCAGTGCGGTTGCCAGGGGTTGATCAGGGCCAGGCCGTCGATCGCTTCGAAATCCTTGGTGTTGCGGGTGACCAGCGCCATTCCGGCCGCCAGCGCAATCGCCGCAATCTGGGCGTCTTCGGTGTGGATGGGCTGGCCTGCGTGCTTGCGTTGTGCACGCACCAGGGCGTAGTGCTGGGCGGCGCCGCCGTCGAAATCGATGCAGCGCCCGCGAAAGTCGTCGTTGAAGATTTGATGCGCGGCCCGTGCCAGCGCGTCGCGGCGCTTGCCAGCCGGCAACACGGCGATGCCGGCCAGTATTTCAGCTTGGGTAACGGCGCTGGTATGCAGCAGGCTGGACGCCTGACCGGCAAACCAGTCCAACACGGCTGGCGCGGGCTTGTCACGCATCAGTTCCGACAGGACGTTGGTGTCGAGCAGAAAACCGGTGCTCATGGCTTGTCGAAGTCTGGCAGCGGGCGCGCGGGCTGGCGAGCTGGCACGGGAAGATCCTCTGCACCCAGACCTTTGAAACGCTGGTTGATGCGCAGGGCGAAGTCCAGGCCATCGACCGCGGTCGATTCTGCGGCCAGGGTGCTTTGCAGAATGTTTCGGACCTCTTGCTCCATGGACAAGCCGTGTCGCGCGGCGCGCAGCCGCAAGCTGACCTTGAGTTGGTCGTCCAGGTTTCGGATGGTGATGCTGCTCATGGCGGCGGTCCTTGCATTGATGGCAATGCAATCATTTTAGGTGTCCAGGGCCTGTTCAGAGGGCGACGTACTGCTCTGCCCGGGCACCGGGTACGGCATCCAGGTTGATGCGGGCATCGAAGCTGACAAAGCGGCAGCCGTGGCGCACGGCCAGGCCCAGCAGGTAGCTGTCGGTGATCTGGCGATGGCCCAGCAGGCGCTGCCAGTGCACGCGGTCGGTGTCCAGCAGGCTGTAGTCGTCGGGCACGAAGGCGTGGGCGGGGTGCGCCAGGGCCTGGGCCAGGCGGCTGGCCACGGTGGCCAGGGGCAAGGCCTGCGGGTAGGCCGGCTGGGCCATGATGCGCAGGCAGCCGTTCTGGGTGAGCGGGCACGAAGCCCAGCCGTGGCCGATCTCCTGCACCAGCCATTGGCTGGCGCGGGCATGGTGGACGTGCCCGGCGTCGAGCAGCGCGATCAGCACGTTGACGTCCAGCAGGGCACGCATGCTCACACGCCCTCGGCATCGCGCAGGCGGTCGATGAGTTCGTTGCTTACGATCACGCCGCGCGGCGGGAAAGGGGTGAAGCCGGTCAACGCCGAGGTCGCGGTTTCGGGGGTATCCATCACGGTGACATCGTCTGTACGAGTCAAGGCCTGCCGCACCAGGCGCGAGATGACCTTGCCGACCGCCACGTTTTCCTGGCGCGCCATCTCCTTGGCCGCAGCCATCACATCGGGTTCAATGTCCAGCGTGGTGCGCATGGCGGGCTCCTTCATCATGATGATTAAACATCTTGATGTTATCGCATCATGATGCATTTCGCTTGACGACAAGCGTGCCTTGTAATGTGTAGCGCGCGCCCGTGTGCTGGCACACCGCCTCGCCCTGGCCCTGCGTGGGCAGGTCGAGCTGCTCGCCGAACTCGCTCATCCAGCCGATTTGCCGGGCCGGCACGCCGACCATGAGGGCGTAGGCGGGCACGTCCTTGTTGACGACGGCGCCGGCGCCCACAAAGGCGTATTCGCCGATGGTGGTGCCGCAGACCACGGTGCAGTTGGCGCCCAGGGTGGCGCCTTTTTTGACCAGGGTGGCGCGGTATTCGCTTTTGCGCTCGATCAGCGAACGCGGGTTGTAGACGTTGGTGAAGACCATGCTGGGGCCGCAGAACACGCCTTCTTCCAGCGTGACGCCGTCATACACGCTGACGTTGTTCTGCACCTTGCAGCGGTCGCCGATGACGACCTGGTTGCCGACGAAGACGTTCTGGCCCAGCGAGACGCCCTGGCCGATGCGCGCGCCGCCGCACACGTGCACGAAGTGCCAGACGCGCGAGCCGTCGCCGATCTGCGCGCCTTCATCGACGATGGCGCTGGGGTGGATGGTGGTGGTCATGGGTTTGCGGGTTTATCGTCATTGCGAGCGCAGCGAAGCAATCCAGTGCGGCGCAATATTTGGACAGCCGATGCTGGATTGCCACGTCGCCTGCGGCTCCTCGCAATGACGATCCCCGTCATCGCGAGCGAAACCAGCCTTCAGCCGCGAGCGCAGCGTGGCGGGTGGCGATCCAGGGCGCATTACAGCCGCCCGACAAAAGGATGCACCTCCCCGGCCTCGCCGCGCACCGGCTGGGCGCTGCGGATGACGTTGACGGTCTCGATGCAGTGGCGCGCGTCGGTCAGGCCGTAGCCGCGGCCGGCCAAGATTTCGCGGTAGCTGGTGGTGTGCAGTTCGGTGAAGCCTTCGGAAAATTCAAGCTGCTCGCCGCTGATGTCGATGCTGCGGAAGGTGGACTTCTTGCCCTTGACGTCGTCGGGCAGGTCGCCCGCGTCGATGGACAGGAACCAGCGCACGCGGGCGCGTTCGTATTCGAGGTAGCCGGCGGCCTTGGCTTCGCCGCTGTAGTGCACCACGTTGCGTTGCAGCTTGCCGAAGACGAAGTGCAGCATGTCGTAGAAGTGCACGCCGATGTTGGTGGCCACGCCGAAGGATTTGCGCGGATCGCCCTTCCAGCTTTCCATGTACCACTTGCCGCGGCTGGTGATGTAGGTCAACTCGACGTCGAACTTGCGGTCGGCCGGGGCGGCGGCGACCTTGTCGCGCAGGACGAGGATGGCGTCGTGGTGGCGCAGCTGCAGGATGTTGTAGACGCGCTGGCCGGTCTCTTTTTCGACCAGGGCGAGCTCGTCCAGCAACTCGGGCGTGGGCACCAGGGGTTTTTCGCAGATGACGTCGGCACCCAGGCGCAGGCCGGCGGCGATGTGCGGGTGGTGCAGGTAGTTGGGCGAGCAGATGGCGACGTAGTCGAGTGCGGTGGCGGGGTTGCGCCTGAGCTGCTGGGCGTGTTCGTAGAAGCGCTCGAACTCGGTGAAGAACTCGCTTTGGGGCGAGATGCTGTCGATGATGCCGACCGAGTCGTTGATGTCGTAGGCCACGGACAGGTGGTTGCCGGTGTCCTTGATGGCGCGCATGTGGCGCGGGGCGATGTAGCCGGCGGCGCCGATGAGGGCGAAGTTTTTCATGGGTTAGACAGGGTATGTGTATTCGTCATTGCGAACGCAGCTGGTCTTCAGCCGCGAGCGCAGCGTGGCGGGAAGCAATCCAGTCCTGCGCCACCAGCGAGGCTGCCGCTGGATTGCCGCGTCGCTGCGCTCCTCGCAATGACGGGGTTGCATTCGTCATTGCGAACGCAGTGAAGCAATCCAGTCCCGCGCCACAAGCAAGCGCTGCCGCTGGATTGCCACGTCGCTGCGCTCCTCGCAATGACGGGGTTGCGGCGACGGGAAACGTGACGGCGCAGCATCAGAGCCGGAAGACACTGAAGCCCGCACCGGTCATGACATGACGGTCATACAGGCTCTTGACATCGGCCAGCACGGGCTGCCCGTTGCGGCACAGGGCACGCAGGTCGGCGGGCGCCATGGCGCGGTATTCGTGGTGGCCGACGGCCACCACCAGGGCGTCGACCGGGTTGGCGGGGTCGATGCGGCACAGCTCGATGCCGTATTCGTGCCGCACCTCGGCCGGGTCGGCCCAGGGGTCGGCCACCACCACCTGGGCGCCCCAGGCCTCGAACTCGCGCACCATGTCGACCACTTTGCTGTTGCGGATGTCGGGGCAGTTCTCCTTGAAGGTGATGCCCAGCACGCCGATGCGGCAACGCGGCACGTCGAGCCCGTTTTGCAGCATGCGCTTGATGGTGTTGCGCGCCACGTAGCGGGCCATGTTGTCGTTGATGCGGCGCCCGGCCAGGATGACCTGCGGGTGGTAGCCGACTTCTTCGGCCTTGTGGGTCAGGTAGTACGGATCGACGCCGATGCAGTGGCCACCGACCATGCCGGGGCGAAAGGGCAGGAAGTTCCACTTGCTGCCGGCGGCCTCCAGCACGTCCAGCGTGTCGATGCCCAGGCGCTCGAAGATGACGGACAGCTCGTTGACGAGGGCGATGTTCAGGTCGCGCTGGGTGTTTTCGATCACCTTGGCGGCCTCGGCCACCTTCAGGCTGCTGGCTTGGTGCGTGCCAGCGGTGATGATTTGGCGGTACAGCGCATCGACGGCATCGGCCACCTCGGGTGTGCTGCCGCTGGTGATCTTCTTGATGGTGGTGAGGGTGTTGACCTTGTCACCGGGGTTGATGCGCTCGGGGCTGTAGCCGCAGAAGAAGTCCTGGTTGAACTTGAGGCCGCTGGCGGCCTCCAGCTCGGGCACGCAGACTTCCTCGGTGGCGCCGGGGTAGACGGTGGATTCGTAGATCACCACGTCGCCCTTCTTCAGCGCCGCGCCCACGGTGCAGCTGGCCTTGACGAGCGGCGTCAAGTCGGGCCGGTTGGCGGTGTCGACCGGGGTAGGGACGGTGACGATGAAGACCTGGCAGGCTTTCAGGTCGGCCGGGTCGTGGCTGAAGCGCAGGTGGGCGGCGGCGCGCAGCTCGCCCGCGCTGCATTCCAGCGTGTGGTCGTGGCCGCCCTGCAGCTCGGCCACGCGGGCGGCGTTGATGTCAAAGCCCAGCACGGGGCGCTGCTTGCCGAATTCGACCGCCAGCGGCAGGCCGACGTAGCCCAGGCCGACGATGGCCAGGGGCGATGCGAGGAGGTTCATGCGTTCGGGGAGGGCGGCGGGTGCTGCGGGTGGCAACGGTTGGGGTTTTGCCGCTTTTGTTTTGATAGCTGGCGGCGCTTGCCCATCGGGCGTGGCGGGCTGATTTTATAAGAAATTGGTGGCAATTCTGGTGCGGGGCGAAATGGTGGTGGCGCGTCTGGATGCGCCGCTGCTGGATTGCCGCGTCGGCCTGCGGCCTCCTCGCAATGACGGGGGGTTGGGGTGGGCGGGTGGCGCCGCCCAGGCGCCGTCATCGCGAGGCCGCGGGCCGTGGCGATCCAGTGGCGGCGCCGGGTCAGGACGCAGCGCCCGACTCAGCTGGCTGCGGCGTAGTGCTGCTGGTACCAGTCCACAAAGCGCCGCACGCCTTCGCGGAACTCGGTCTGCGGCCGATAGCCGGTCAGGCGCTGCAGCAGGCTGGCATCGGCCCAGGTGGCGGGCACGTCGCCGGGTTGCATGTCCATGTAGTTGCGGATGGCGGGCTTGCCCAGGCACTGCTCGATGGCGTCGATGAAGTCGAGCAGGCGCACCTTGTCGGAGTTGCCGATGTTGACGACGCGCCAGGGGGCGACGGGCGACAGGCTGTCGCCTTCGATGGCTTGGGCGGGCTGGCGGCCCTCGGTCGGCGGGGGCACGGCGTCGATGAGCAGGGCGATGGCGCGCACCAGGTCTTCGACGTAGGTGAAGTCGCGCCACATGTCGCCGTGGTTGTAGATGTCGATGGGCTGGCCAGCCAGGATGGCGCGGGTGAACTTGAAGTACGCCATGTCGGGCCGGCCCCAGGGCCCGTACACGGTGAAGAAGCGGAACATCGTGGTGGGCACGCCGTGGATGTGGGCCCAGGCGTGCGCCATGGCTTCTCCCGCCTTCTTGGTGGCGGCGTAGAAGGACATCTGGGTGTCGCACTTGTGGATCTCGGCGTAGGGCATCGCGGTGTTGGCGCCGTAGACGGATGAGGTGGAGGCCATCAGCAGGTGCTGCACCTGCTGGCGGCGCGCGGCTTCCATGACGTTGAAGCTGCCGATGATGTTGGCGTCGATGTAGGCGCGCGGGTGCTCGATGCTGTAGCGCACGCCGGCCTGGGCGGCCAGGTGGACGATGGCGCTGGGCCGGGCGGCGGCGACGGCGGCCTGCAGGGTGGCGTCGTCTTCCAGCAGGGCTTCGGTGGCGGTGAATTGGGGGTACTGGCGCAGCAGGGCGTGGCGGGCTTGCTTCAGGCGCACGTCGTAGTAGTCGGTCATGCCGTCGTAGCCGTGGACGGTGTGGCCCTGGTCGAGCAGCAGCTTGGCCAGGTGAAAGCCGATGAAGCCGGCGGTGCCGGTGATGAAATAGCTCATGGGCGGGGGCTCAGGGTGTTTGATTTGCTATATTAAAAATAGCTGCTTGCGCAGACTGGGCAAGCTTTGGGTGGCTATTTTAAGTTTTTTTAAAGTTGACTGGCGGCGTGCCCAGGTGGCGGCTGGGCGTGGTGCGGTTGCGCGGGCGACGGGCCGATAGAGGCGCCCCCACTGGATCGCCACGGCCTGCGGCCTCGCGATGACGGGGGATACGGGGCGGCGCCTGAACCGCTTCCCGTCATTGCGAGGCGGCGCAGCCGCCGTGGCAATCCAGTGCGGGGGTTGAAGGGGTGACCGCAGCGTATTTGCTGCAAATGGCCGGCAGGCCGGTGAATGCGCCCCACTGGATCGCCACGGCCTGCGGCCTCGCGATGACGTCGTGATGGGGTGGTGGTGCGTCGCGTTGCGGCGCCCGTTACTGCAACACGGCGCCACTGGCCTACCCCGTCATTGCGAGGCGGCGCAGCCGCCGTGGCAATCCAGGACAGCGGTTGAACGAGTAGCGCAGCGACAATCGCCGCATGAAGCAACCCTGCGTCTACATCCTGGCCAGTCGGCGCAACGGGACGTTGTACGTGGGTGTGACGAGCAACCTGCCCGGGCGCGTTTGGCAACACCGGAACGAGGTGGTGGACGGCTTCAGCAAGCGGTACGGCGTTCACACCCTGGTGTGGTACGAGCCGCACGAGACCATGGAAAGCGCCATCTTGCGCGAGAAGCAACTCAAAGCGGGTTCGCGAGCGCGCAAGCTGGGGTTGATCGAGGCGATGAACCCCGATTGGCAGGATCTGTACGACGGGCTGGGGTGACGCCCCACTGGATCGCCGCGGCCTGCGGCCTCGCGATGACGGAGGGCGCGGGATGGCCGCTTCAAATTCCCCCGTCATTGCGAGGCGCCGCAGGCGCCGTGGCAATCCACGGCGGCGGTTGAAGAGGTGACCGGGGCGTGGTTGCTGCAAATGGCCGCGTGGCCGGTGGATGCGCCCCACTGGATCGCCGCGGCCTGCGGCCTCGCGATGACGGAGGG
>ERZ778021.2638-NODE-2638-length-15386-cov-6.279499_pt1 | contig 15386 bp, 9 predicted proteins | sample MGYA00375751_ERZ778021 | MGnify/ENA primary metagenome ERZ778021 (study PRJEB29350, sample SAMN05389814) | bioreactor metagenome | isolation source: Thiocyanate stock bioreactor | place: South Africa: University of Cape Town | collected 2013-08-29 ... | reverse complement strand
TCCGTCTCGGTCCTCACATAGGCGTCTCCCGTCACCACGACGTTCCAATCGCGAAGCAGGTCGGCCCGGGCGGGCGCGGCGAAGACCAGAGGAAGGGACAGTACGGCGGCCCTCGTCAACTTCTGGATCAACGTTCTCTCCTCGGAAAATGCACCCCGGGCGTCTCGCGACCGGGTTGATCACATCGTCATGACGTGAGGAATCGTAGGCCGCGTCGGCCTGCCGGCGAGCAGTGTTGCATGGAATCGTCGCGGGCGCTCTCGGCGTCGTTTCGAGGCGACGCACGTCGCCCGTCGGGCGCGAAGGCCGCGGTGGCGAGGGGCGCGATGGCCCCGTTGAATCGGCCCGGCGAGGGGGATATTCTGAACAGGTGCATGTTTCGGGCGCGGGCGACGCCCCGGGGCCGTCCGGCCTCGCGTCGCCCGACCAACCACGGCGGGCCGAGAACATGGGATCGAAGATCGCGACGCATCCGGGGGCGTTCCTGGCCATCGCCCTGCTCGCCGTCGGGCCGGCCGTCGGCCGCGCCGGAGACGCCTCGCCCATGCCGAAGTTCACGGGCGGGTGCGTCTACGTCGCGGACGTCCCCGATCGCTACCAGGCGGTCCGGGAGGCGATCCGGGATCTGGAGGCGAAGTCGCCGCGGACGTACTACGCCGCGGTCGTGAGGTCGACGGGCGATGGCGCGCACGCCGCCCGCGATTACGCGGAGCGGCTCCGCGACGCCTGGCGGGGCGAGGCCGAGGCGGCGGGGCTGAAGCTCGACCCGGCGGCCTCGGTCCTGGTCTTGGCGGCGCTCGACGACCGCCGCGTCGTCGTCCTGCCGTCGCACCCGCTGGCGGAGAGGGGAGGGCTGGCCCCGGCCGACGTCGAGGGCCTGATCGGGTCGGCGTTCGCCCCCCTGGCGCGGGCGGGCGACTATCCGGGCGCGCTGGCCTCGCTCCTCAAAGCGATCGACGCCCGCGCGACGACCCGCGCCGGGGCGATCGCGCCCGCCCCGGCGCGGGAGGTCGCGACCGCGGCCGCGTCGGCGGCCCCCACGCCCCTGCACGCCCCGACGAAGCACGAACTGGCGTGGTCGTTAGGCGCCTCGGTCGCGGTCCTCGCCGGGATGGCGGCGCTGCTCGTCTGGCTGGGGAGGCGGCGGGCCCGGGGGGCGTTCCGGGCCAAGTTGAAGGACTACAAGGGGAAGGCCGTGGCCATGATGGACCGGCTCGACGCCCTCAAGGCCCGGCTCAAGGCGCTGCCGGTCGAGGACGGCGACTTCACCGAGCCGATGGCCGGCGACACGCTGGCCCTTTATGAGAAGGCCCAGGAAGACCTGCGTAAGCTCTGGGACCGCTGGCTGGAGGTGATGGACGTCGTCGACCGGGCGGAGAAGCACGGCGGGCAGGGGGCCAAGGGGGTCGGCGAGGCCGACAAGCTGGTCTCCGACGCCAAGGTGTTCGAGGAAGTCGAGGCGGGCGCGGTCGCCTGCTCGCAGACGATGGACCGGCTCAACGCGGCCCACGAGGACGCCCGCGCCGCCGCGAAGGCCGCCGAGGAGGGGCGGGGGCGGGCGACGACCGGCGTCGAGGCCGTGGGTGCCAGGAGCCTCCCCGTCGAGCCCTATCGGTCCGACGCCGAGCGGATCGCGACGCAGGCCCGCCGGGCCGACGCCCTCCTGGTCCCGGACCCGCTGGGTGCGAAGGTCGTCTACGAGCGCACGAAGGCCGACGCCGACGCCCTGGCCGGCCGCGCGGGGGACGTGGTCGCGCGGCTGGAGGAGGGGGCGAAGGTTCAGGAGGGCCTGACCAAGCTGCGTCAGGACGTCGCCGCGCGTCGTCGCGACGGCCTCCGCCTGGACGAGGACGGCGGCGACCCCGACGACCCGGCCGCGCAGGCCGACCAGGCGCTCGCCGGCCTGCAAACGGCGCTCGAAGCGGGCGACCCGGCCGAGGCGGCGAAGAAGCTGGCCGCCGCCCGCGGCTCGCTCGACCAGGCGCGGGGCGTGCTCGACGCCGTCGTCCAGGCCCGCGACGCCGTCTCCAGGGGGCTCCCGGAGGCGCGGCGGGAGTCGCGACGCCTCGCCGAGGCCGCGGCCCAGTATGCGGCGTTCGAGCAGGAACTGGGCCGCGACTTCGCCCCGGCGTCCTGGCAAGACGTCGCCGGCAACCTCGCCCAGGCGCGGGCGCTGCTGGAGACCTTCGACCGCAAGGCCGACGAGGTCGAGCAGGCGGCCGACCCGCAGGCCCAGAAGTACCTCCTCGCCTCCCGGCTGCTGGGCCGCCTGAACCTGGAGCAGAAGGCCGTCTTCCGGCTGATGAACGGCGTCGCCGAGCGGCTGACGGCCCTGAAGGGCGTGCGCGAGCAGGCGGGGCGGCTGGTCGACGACCTCGCGGCGCTCGATCGCGAGGTCCGGGCGTTCTACCAGCAGTACGACCACGTCGTCGGCGGCCAGGCGAGGGGGAGCTTCCAGGTCGCGGCCAAGGCGAAAGAGGAGGCGATCCGGATCGCCTCGACGCCGCGGCCCGACTGGCCGTCGGCGTTGAAGGCCCTGGCGCAGGCGCGCGAGGAGTACGGCATCGCGCGGTCGCAGGCGCAATCCGACCTGGACGTCTACCACGTCCTGACCGGGGAGTACGACGACGCCCGACGGCACGCCTCGCGGGTGGAGGCGTTCCTCGCCGGGCACACGGAGGACCGCCCGGCGGCCAATCAGCACTATCGCCACGCCGTCGACGTGCTCAACCTCGTCGACGACGACGGCACCCGCGCGGGGAACGAGTGGCCGAGGCTGCTGGACCAGGTCCGCGGCGCCCGCCGGGACCTGGAGCATTCGGAGCGGCTGGCCCGCGAGGACGTCCGCCTGGCCCGTCAGGCCGAGGCCGAGATGGCCGAGGCCGCCCGGACCATCCGCGAGGGCCGCACGTTCCTGTCGATGGGCGTCGGCCTGGACACGGCCCCGGCCGAGTCGATGTTGAGCCAGGCGCAGGCGTTCTACCATCAGCAGCGGTACGAGCAGTCCATCCAGGCGGCCGGCTCGTCGATCCAGCAGGTCCGCCAGGCCCACCAGTGGGCCGTGCAGCAGGCCTACGCCCGCCAGATGCAGGTCGAGGCCGAGCAGCGTCGCCGCGCGGTCGCCGTGCAGAACTTCGGCATGGGAGCTGCAGTAGGTGCCGCCGGGGCGATGCTCGGCGGGGCCGCGACGGCCGCCGCGCCCGAGCGCCGCCCGGCCCCCGCGCCGGCCGTCGAGGCCCCGGAGGCGGCCTCCGGCTCGTGGGAGAGCGACGCGGCGGAGGGCTCGTGGTGAGTCCGTCGACGAATCCGAGGCCGGGGGGCGTCCGCGATTGGAACGCCCCGGCCGCCGCCTTAAGATGAAACGGCCTCTCGAACTTCTCCGCATTCATGTCCCAGAACGGGTGACGCCATGATCCTCGGCAAACTCTGGAACTCGATCGCCGCGCAGTTCAACAAGCTCGCCAACGCGATCCGCGGCTACGACCCGATCGCGGAGATGCAGCTCGAATACGACCGCTCCGTGGCCCAGCTCAAGGAGGGGCGCGAGGGCCTGGCGCAGTATCGCGCCCTGGTGGAGCGGGTGCAGCGGCAGGTCGACAACCAGACGAAGGTGGTCGCCACGCTGGAGGCCAAGGTCAAGGCGTTCCTCAACGCGGGCGATCGCGAGGGGGCCGCCAAGTTCGCCCTGGACCTCCGCCGCGCCAAGGAGGACCTGGCCGAGAACCAGAAGCAGCTCGACCTCCACGAGCAGGCGTACCAGAACAACCTGCTGAAGATCAAGCACGCCGTCGAGAAGCTGGAGGCGGTGAAGCACAAGATCACCAAGTACGACGCCGACCTGAAGATGAGCCGCGCCGAGGCCGAGCTGTCGCAGATCGCCACCCAGTTCAACTTCAACGTGACGACCGACTTCGGCCAGGCCGAGCAGGTGATCCAGGACCAGATCGACCGCAACCGCGGCCGGGTCCGCGTCGCCGCCGACCTCTCGGGCGAGGGGGTCGACGACATCCGGCGCGAGATGGCCATCGAGAAGAACCTGGCCGAGGACGCGCTCAAGGAGTTCGAGAAGGAGAACGGCCTGGCCACGCCCGAGACCGTCGGCGCGGGCCCGGCCGACAAGCAGCTCGGCCCCGCGAAGACCAAACAGCTCGAACCGCTGCCGGAACTCCCCTGAACGTCGCCCGCGGCGGGCGGTCCCACCGAAACCGAAACCCCGGGGCGTGATCCCGTGAGCACCGATCCATCGGCCGTCGACGCCGTCGCGCCGGACTTGCTTGGGGCGGAGGTCCGGAAGGCCGGTCCGGCCACGGCCGGCCAGCCCCCCTGGGCCCGCGAGCTGGCCGAGCAGTTCTTCGCCGGCGCGAGCTGCCTGTTCGTCCTGCACGGCAACGTCCACGATATCGTACGCCAGTCCGACGAAAGGGAGGCCGCCTCGTACGGCGGCGTGCCGGACTACCTGGCGACCCAGCTCTTCGGGGGCTGGGACGTCGTCCTCCGCCACGACCTCAGCCACGGCCTGCGCGCCTTCGCCGGGGCGGACGGCGAGCGCCTGCGGAAGATGATCGCGCGGCTGTCCGAGAAGATCGGCGAGCCCAAGACCTGGCCCCGCGACCCGGACGCCGTCCTCGACCTGCTGGACCGCCTGATCCAGTCGAACCTGATGGAGACCGACCCGGCGAAGCGGCTGAGCCTCGCCGTCGTCTTCGACCACGCGCAGTATCTCGCCCCGTCGAGCGACCTGGCGCAGCTCTCCGGGCCGCTGGGCTCGCGGCTGGTCCGGCTCCTCTCCTGGGCGCAGAACCCGTACATCAAGCGGAACAACATGGCGTTCTGCCTGCTGACCGACCAGCTCGGCGAGATCAACGAGCGCCTGGTCGGCAGCCCGCACGTCACGGCCCTGGCCGTCCCCATGCCCGACGCGGACGCCCGGCGGGAGTTCGCCGAGTGGTTCGACTCCCGCGACGGCAAGCTCGGCAACCTGACGGACTTCACGCCCGCCCAGCTCGCCGAGCTGACCAGCGGGCTGAACCTCGTGAGCCTGGAGCGGCTGCTGATCCTCGCCGAGCGGTCCCACATCAAGCTGGACGCCGACGCGCTCAAGAAGCTCAAGAAGGGGCTGATCGAGCGCCAGGCCCGCGGCCTGGTGGAGTTCGTCGAGCCCCCGACCACGATGGACGACTTCGTCGGCAACGAGGGGGTCAAGCGGCGGCTGATCGAGGACGCCAAGCTGCTGGCGAGGGGCCGGCTCGACGCCGCGCCGATGGGCTACCTGATCTGCGGCCCGGTCGGCACCGGCAAGACGTACCTGGCCGAGTGCTTCGCCGGGTCGGTCGGCGTGCCGTGCGTCAAGCTCCGGAACTTCCGGTCGAAGTACGTCGGCGAGACGGAGGGGAACCTGGAGCAGCTCCTCAACGTCCTGCGCGCGATGGGCCCGGTGGTCGTGGTGATCGACGAGGCCGACGCGGCGCTCGGGACCCGCGAGGGGTCGGGCGACTCGGGGACGTCCAGCCGGGTCTTCTCCATGATCGCGAGCCAGATGGGAGACACCCGCTATCGCGGCAAGCTCATCTGGATGCTGCTGACCAGCCGCCCCGACCTGCTGCCGATCGACCTCAAGCGTCAGGGCCGCGCCGAGGTCCACCTGCCGCTGTTCAACCCGCCCAACGACGAGGAAGTCCGCGCGATGTTCCTCGCCATGGCGCGCAAGAACAGGTTTCGCCTCGACCCGGCCGTCCTCCCCGAGGGGCTTTCGGGCCGCGGCCTGAGCGGGGCCGACATCGAGAGCGTCGTCCTCTCGGCCAAGCGGCTCGCGCTGACGGAAGGACGCGAGCAGGCCACGGCCGAGGACGTGGCGACGGCCCTCGACGACTTCGTCCCCTCGGCGCAGGGGCTTGAGAAGGAGAAGCAGGAACTGGCGGCGGTGCTCGAATGCACGTCGAAGTCGTTCCTCCCTCCCGAGTGGAAGGAACGCGTCGAGCGGCCCGACGCCCGCGCCAAGCTCCAGGAACGGATGGCCGCCATCCGTCGCGTCCTCGAAGAGTGATCCATCCGACCCAACCGGGAGATGATTGATGTCGAAGAAGCACCGGACCCCCTGGCTGGACGACGAAGGGGACGCCCCGCTGGTCCACGAGTACGCAGAGAAACTCTCCGGCTTCATGTCCGCCATGGCCGACGGCAAGATCGAGAAGCACGAGCTGGAGGCCCAAGAGGCCCGCGTCGTGGCCCTCATGAAAAAGATCGAGCCCGAGCTGGCCCCCGAGCTGCATGAGGAGGTCACGCGCCTCCTCTGCGAGCTGACCGCCTACAACATCATGCACACCATCCACGGCCTGCTCGAAGCCGCCCCGAAGACCAAGTTCCGGGGGTGACGGGCCGCGCGATGCGGCCCGGCCGCCCGCCTTGCGCGGCGAAAAACGGAGCCCGGCCCGGCCGCCGAGGGCGGAGCCGGTCGGGCTTCGGGGCCGTGCGACGAGGCGTCGTCAGTCAGGCGATGCGGCCCCTGCGCCGGCCGATCGCGGCCAGGATGAACGCGGCGCCGATCCCCGCCATGGCGAACGAGGCGGGCTCGGGCACGGTGACGATGCGGATGGCGTTGAGGATGCCCAGCGTGTTGGCGTCGGCGACGTCCATGATCGTGATGACGCCGTTGATCGCCATGACGTTGTCCCAGATGAGCCAGTTGGACGGCGTCAGGCCGTCGGTCGTGCTCCCCCAGGGCGTGACGACCGGCGTCCCCTGGTATGTGCGGTCGGCCAGCGCGCCATTGACCGTGATCGTGTTCAGATAGTCGAACGACGTCCTGGCCGAGACGATCTCCACCTTGTAGTAGGTGTACGCCAGGTTGGAGATGACATAGGTCCCCGTCTGGCCCTGTTGGAGGCCGGCGCCGTCCTGCGTCGCCGGCTGGATGAGCCAGTCCTGGTTGGGGAACGTCACGGGGTCGTCGCCGTAGAAATCCTGCCAGGGGCCCCCCGTCCCGTCGATCGAGACGTTCGTGACGTTCCCGGTGGGGAAGTCGACCAGGTTGTTGGTCAGCCCCGCGATGTTCCCGATGTTGTTCCAGTTGCCGGGGGTGAGGCTCAGGTAGTTCGACAGGTCGATCCGGATGTCCTCTGCGAGGGCCGGCCGCGTCAAGGCGAAGACGGCGACGATCAGGGCCAAAATGCGCTTCATGGCCACGTTCCTTACCTGAAGGGGGGGACGGTCGCGCCCGGGACCGCCCGCGAGAACTGACGTGAGTTTTCGGAAATGTCGCGTTGGGCACGCAGCGGTGCAGATTACAACGTGTCGCGGCAACGGATAAATTAAAACAGACGTTGTTGATAATTTGCATCTCCTCTTGGTCGCCGGGCGTCATGATCCCGCGGCCGGAGGCCCGGCCTCGGTTGCGACGAGCGGGGATGGGCCGCCGCCGGCCGTGGGGCTTCGGGCGGTGGGATCAGTATTCGATCGAGACGACCTCGCGGACGTCGTCGACGATCGCGGCGACCGAACGGCCGTCGATCGTCGCGACGGTCGAGGCGTTCGCGGCTCGGGCCGCGCGGGGGGCGTCGCGGAGGGTGATCCGCGCCCGGTAGGTCGGGGCGTCCTCGATCAGGCCGGGGACGGCGTAGGGACGGTTGCTCGGCGGGGTGGCCGTCGGCGTCGGCGCGTAGGCGATCAGGTGGACGCGCAGGGTGCGGGACTTCGGATCGTCCGTCACGACGGATTCGACGAACGCCGGGGCCTCGATGCGGATCCTCGGGGCCGGGTGGAGGAGCCGGACGGCGTTCGCCAGGAGCTTCCGGGCCTCGACGACGGGGTGCTCGCTCGTCGTGGCCGCGTCGGGCGACGCGGCGAACGTCAGCACGCGACCCTTCCCGAATTCGTGCAGGAGCGCGGCGGGGCCCAACTCCTCGCCCGCGCTCATCGGCCAGGGCGTCCCTTCCTCCTTCCGCCGCTGACGCAGGGTGCGATGGGGGCCGAGCAATCGGCCGACGGGCCGGGCGGCCTTCGGCTCGTAGACGAGGGCCGGGCCTTCCACGAGGAAGCTCCAGCCCGGCTCGACCCCCTCGACCAGCCCGGCCGCATCATCGCCGGCGGGCAGGCGGACGTGGACGTCCTCGGCCTCGACGATTCGCACGGGGGACCCGCCGACGAGGTCGCGGAGGGCCGACGATCCCATCGGCTCGCCGCGCGGCCCCATCGTCCCCGTGCAGCCGGTGATGATCAGCCTGCCACCCCCTTCGACGTACCGCGAGAGCCGCTCCACCTCGTCCGACGAGAGGACCCCCGCGTTGGGCAGGATGAGGACGGGGAAGGCCCGCAGCGACTCGTCGGTCGCGTTCTCGTCCAGGACGACGCCCCAGGGGATGTGCTCCATCGCCATCGCCCGGTGGGCCCCCTGGAACGATCGGAAGTATCGCGAGGGCTGCTCGCGGCCGTGCCAGTCGCGGGTCTTCGAGGAGAAGTAGATCCCGACGTCCTGCACCGGGACGCCGCCGTACTCCGCGCGGGCGGACCGGGCCTCGCGGAACGCCTCGCCGATGCGGCGGTAGGCGACCGGGTCGAGCGCGCCGTCGTAGCCCGTCTTGTCGACCATCGTGACGAAGGCCCCGTGGGCGAGGAGCGTGGCGAGTTCCCAGCGGATGTCGTTCAGCGGTCGGGTGGTCTGGTCGTGGTACATCCTCACCCCGCGCTGGATGGCCACCTGGAACGGCAGGCCGGGCGTCGCGGCGCGGTAGAACTCGGCGTTCCGGCCGACGCCCAGCGCGCTGAAGCCCCAGCCGCCGGTCTCGCCGGTGAGGAAGTCGCCGTTCCCGCCGTGCCGGACCGGCCGCTGGCCGACCTCGAACGAGAACGGCGGGCTGCCGTGATAGTTGAAGTCAACCGTCGCCTTCGGGTCCGTCGCCTTGACGTGCCGGTACAGCTCGCGCTCGAACCGGCGGCTCGTCTCGTAGCGGAAGTCGAGCATGCGGCCCCAGCCCTCGTCCCAGGTCGCGGCGGCGGGCATGGGCGCATGGTGCTCGGCCTCGAACAGCCTGCGGCAGGTCCCGCAGCCGCAGCCGTAGGGGGGGCCGAAGCCCTGGTCGATCATGTCGACGTGGAATCCGGCGACGCCGTAGGCCAGCATCTCGGACGTCAGCGCCTTCAGCGTCTCCAGGTAGCCCGAATTGAGGCAGAAGCGGCCGGGGACGACGGTGCCGTCGAGCCCGCGCATGGCGAACTCGGGGTGCTCGGCGAGGTAGCGCCCGCCCTGCTGCACGACGCAGTAGGCGATGATGGGCAACCCGAGCCGGGCCCCCTCGTCGACGGCCTCGCGCAGCACGTCGCGATCGCCCAGGCCCGGGCACTTGGCGACGACCTTCGAATCGTAATAAGCGTACTCGCCGTCGCGGGCCCAGATCACGACGTACTCGGACCCGGCCTCGGCGCACCGGCGGACGACCTCGCGGCCGTCGAACTTCGCGGCGTAATCCACGTCGCGAGGGTCCGACCCGAACTGGGCCCCCGTCGGCCCGACCTCCATCCCGACCAGCGCCCGGCGGAACCACGGGCCGTCCTCCCCGCGGGCCGCGGCCGGGCCCGTCGAGATGAGGAAGAGGATCGCCAGACGTCCGATCGTCGTGGGGCTCATGGCTCATGCTCCGGGGTCGACGCCTGGTCCGCGGGCGGCGCTCCGCCTCGTCGCCTACGCCATTGGACGGCCGCAGGAGGCGCGCGATCAAGCGAGAGCCGTCAAGACTTCGCAAAGGCCGATCCTCGCCCCGCCTCCCGGCGCCTGCGTGCGTGCTCGCCCAAATTTTCGGCGAGTCGAAATTCCGCTTTCGACGCCGTCGGCGCCGCGATAAGCTTGCGGCGCAGGTCGGGTGGCTCGATTCGATTGACCATGATATCTATGAGGAGTCAGCCATGATGAATATTCTGCGCGTCGTGGCCGTCGCCGCGGCCCTGAGCTGGACCGGTGCCGCCGCGAGGGCGGACCTGATCGCCCAGGTGAACCTCACGCATGCCCAGGAGACCGTCTCGGGGACGCCCGTGACGTCGACCGGGGATGACCGCCCGCTCGCCCACGGCGTCGGCACCCTCGTCCTCAACGCGGCCCGCACCCAGATCGCGATGACCGTGACGATCTACGACATCGACGTGACCGGGGCGCAGACTGCGGACACGAACGACAACCTCACCGCGGCCCACATCCACGTCGGTGCGGGGCCGGGCGCGAACGCCCCCGTTCGCTGGGGATTCTTCGGCTCGCCGGACAACGACAACAACCCGGACGACCTGGTGGTCACGCCGTTCGCGAGCGGCGTCGGCGGGACGTTCACCAGCGTCTGGAACCTGGACGAGGGGAACGCGGGGACCACGCTGACGACGAACCTCCCGGCCATCCTCGCCGGCCTCTCCTACATCAACTTCCATACGGTGCAGTTCGGGGGCGGCGAGATCCGCGGGCAGATCAACTTCGTCCCCGAGCCGGCCGGCGCGATCGCGCTGGGGACCGGGGCCGCCGCCCTGGGCCTCATCGGCCTGCGCCGGCGCCGCGCGGGCTGATCGCCGCGGGGCGACGCATCGCGAGGGGCCCTCGGCCGGCCGGGGGCCCTTTCGTCGCGCGGGGCGACCGGGGCGGGACGGGCGTCGCATGGCGGCCGGTCGTCGCGTATCATGGTCGTCCTGGCGGGCGATCGCGTGAGGTGCGGCGAGGAGCGAGGGCATGAGATTCCACATCGGAGGGGCCGTCGCGATGGCGGCGGCCGTCCTGGGCGCGGCGTCGACCGCCGGGGCGGACGATCGACTGAAGCCCGCATTGGAGGCGATCCAGGCCGATGGCCTCCTGGGACACATCCGAGCCCTGGCCTCGGACGAGTTCGAGGGCCGCGGCCCGGGGACGCCCGGCGAGGAGAAGACGGCGGCGTACCTGGTCGACCGCCTCAAGGCGATGGGCCTGAAGCCCGGCAACCCCGACGGCTCCTACGAGCAGCCCGTCCCCCTCGTCGGCTTCCGCGCCACCGAGGTCAAGGGCGCCTTCCACGCCCCCAACGGCGACGTGGCGCTGGAGTTCCCCGGGAACTTCGTCGCCGTCTCGCGGCGGCTCGCGCCGGAGATCGGCGTGGAGAATTCCGACGTCGTCTTCGTCGGCTACGGCGTCGTCGCGCCGGAGTACGGCTGGGACGACTTCAAGGGGGTCGACGTCCGCGGCAAGACCCTCGTCATGCTCGTCAACGACCCGGCGATCCCCGACCCGAAGGATCCGAACGCGCTCGACCCCGCGATGTTCAAGGGGAAGGCGATGACGTACTACGGCCGCTGGACGTACAAGTACGAGATCGCCGCCGAGAAGGGGGCCGCCGCCGCCATCCTGATCCACGAGGAGGGCCCCGCCGGCTACCCGTTCAGCGTCGTCCAGGGGAGCTGGAGCCGCGAGAACTTCGGCATCGACGAGCCCTCCCCGGAGGGCGCCCCGCCGCGCCCGGCCGTCGAGGGCTGGATCGACGTGGAGACCGCCGGCAAGCTGATGGCCGCCTGCGGCAAGGATCTGGCGACCTTGAAGAAGGCGGCGCTCGACCGCGCGTTCCAACCCGTCCCGCTCGACGCCCGCGCCGGGTTCTCGATCAAGACCGAGCTTCGCAAGGTGCAGTCGCGGAACATCGTCGCCCGGGCCGAGGGGGCCGACCCGGCCCTGAAGGACGAGCACGTCGTCTACACCGCCCACTGGGACCACCTGGGCCGCGACGCTGCCGCGCAGGGCGACGGCATCTACAACGGTGCCATCGACAACGCCTCGGGCGTGGCGACCGTGCTGGAGATCGCCGAGGGCTTCACGAAGCTCTCCCCCCCGCCGAAGCGGTCGACGCTGTTCCTGTTCGTCACAGCCGAGGAGAAGGGCCTGCTGGGCTCGAAATACTACGCCGAGCACCCGCTCTACCCGCTGGATAGGACCCTGGCGAACATCAACATCGACGGCATCAACGCCTGGGGGCCGACGACCGACATCATCAGCATCGGCATGGGTCAGTCGAACCTGGACGACCTGCTGATCGAGCTGGCCGGCGCGCGCGGGCGGACGGTCAAGCCCGACGCCGAGCCGGAGAAGGGGGCGTACTACCGGTCCGACCACTTCGAGTTCGCCAAGAAGGGCGTGCCGGCGCTCGACCCCGAGGGAGGCCGTGAGTACATCGGCAAGGCCCCGGAGTACGGCAAGCAGAAGCAGGACGAGTACACCAAGGACGACTACCACAAGCCGAGCGACGAGGTGAAGCCCGACTGGGACCTCTCCGGGGCCGTCGAGGACGCCCGTTTGATGCTTGAGGTGGGCGTCCGCGTGGCCGACGGCGACCGCTGGCCCGAGTGGAAGCCCGACAGCGAGTTCAGGGCCCGTCGCGAGGCCATGCTCAAGGCGGCCGGGCGCTGATGGACGGATCATCCAGGCGTCGCGTCGCCACCGGCGTCGGCCTGCTCGCGCTGGCCGTCGCCGGGGCGTTCGCCGACCGGGCGTCCGGCTGGATCGACCCGGCGTTCGACTTCGTCGCCCACCAGTTCTACGAGGTCCCGATGCTCGCCGCCGTGCGGCGGCCGTCGCAGCTCGCCCTCGTTCGCTGGCACCTGGCGATCGGCTCGGCGCTGGCGGGGCTGGGGCTGATCGCCTCGCGGTGGATGGGCCGGGAATTGAGGCTCGGGCTGACGATCATCTGGGTCGGCTACGCGATCCGCGCGGCAGCCTGGATCTGCGGCGGGAACGTCCCGCTGGTGCCGGGCGATTCCAGCCATTACCTGGAGGTGGCCACGTCGGTCCACCGCGGCGAGGGGCCGGTCAAGCACTACGTCGAGAGCTTCTTCAACGACTACCCGCGGATCCGCGAGGGCCGCGGCGTGCTGGACGACTGGGCCCCCCCGCTCGACGCCTACGTCCGCGCCGCGGCGTACCGGCTGGTCGGCGTCGCCCCGGGGGAAGACCTGGACGCGACGATCGCCGTGGCGAAGGGGACCAGCTTCCTCGTCAACCTGCTGGCCTTCCCGGCGCTCTACGGCCTGGCGCGGCGACGCTTCGGCCCGCGCGTGGCGCTGGCGTCCGTCGCCGTGCTGGCCGTGCTGCCCGTCCACGCGATCTACGCGGCCTTCATCCTCCGCGAGAGCCTCGTCGCCCTGACGTCGATCCTGGCCGTCTGGACGATCGTCGAGGTCTGGAATAGCACACGCGGTCGGACGGCCGCGGCCTGGGCGGTCGCCGCGGGCGTGTGCGGCGGGCTGGCCATCCTGGCGCGGAACACGGGGATCGCGCTGGCGGGCGCGGCGGGGTTGAACGCGCTCGTCCACCTGCGGCGGCGGCCGTGGCTGATCGGGCTCTGGGTCGGCGTCCTGATCGTCGTCGTCCTCCCGTGGGCCTTCGCGACCTACCGCGAGTACGGCCAGCCGTTCTATGCTTACACGAACCTGTTCGAATACAACTTCTCGTGGACCGTCCACCACTACGAGAAGGGGAACACGACCCCTGGCCAGTTCTACACCCTGGCCAACGCGCCCGAGATCGTGCGCGTGAAGGTGAAGATGCTGGGGATCATCGCCGTCTACTTGACGATGATCGTGGGCCTGCCGTTCGTCGCGGGCTACCTGTACCGCTTGCGGACGGGCAAGGGAGCGGCGGGGCGCGACCTGGACTGGCTGTCGGCCGTGCTGTTCGCGGCGTTCGTCGCGGGGACGATCAAGAGCATCGCCGACGTCACGCAGGTCGAGCAGCTCGGCCGGTATTACCTGCCGGCCTTCCTCGTCATGACCCCGACGGCCGCGGCCGGCGTGCTGGCTTGGCTGGACCGCCTGAGCATCGACCGCCGCGCGTTCGGGTGGCTCACGTCGTGCTACGTCGCGCTGGTCTGGGCCGACCCGACGTGGGCCTACGACGCCTCGTGGTTCACGAAGCCGTTCCAGCTCCACTGGCCGGGCCTGCGCGCGGCGGGCGCGTGGATCCGCGAGCACCCCGAGGCCGTCCCGCCCGACGCCCGCGTCATGACCTGGTTCCCCTGGGAGATGCGCCTGACGTCGGGCCGGACGACGATCCTCATGCCCCGGAACTACAGCGCGGCGAGGGTGGAGGAAGTGGCGCGGCAGTACGGCGCGACGCACCTCCTCTGGGGATCGTTCGAGCCGCCCGAGCACGTCGACGCCGAGGTCTGGGGGCCGTACCTGGAGGGCGTGCGGACCTCGCTGGGGCTGACGGCGGCGAAGGAGCTGTATCGCTCCCCGCGCGACGTGCGGCTCTATCCCGTCCGCCTGTACCGACTCCGCTAGGGGCCGCCCCGCGATGCGCAAGCCGATCTGGGTCCTGCTGGGAATCCTCGCGTTCACGGTCTGGTACCGCGCGCACACGTTCGGCCCGACGGTCGGCCTGCGGCTTTGGCCGGTCGTCTCGGGGCCGTCGGAGCCGCTGGACTGCGACGAGGCCATCTACGCCCACATGGGGCGTCGGATCCTGGCCGGCGACGTCCTCTATCGCGACCTGACCGAGAACAAGCCGCCGCTGGGCTACTGGTTCTACGCCACGCCGATCAAACTTCTCGGATACAACGAGACGGCGATCCGCCTGCTCCCCATCCCCTTCGTCCTGGCGACGATCGCGGGCGTCTGGTGGATCGCCTCGCGGTTCGCCGGGCCGCTCGCGGGGGGGCTGGCGGCGTTCCTGGTCGCGATCCTGACCACCGACCCCTACCTGTTCGGCAACGGGTCGAACATGGAGCACTTCATGAACGCCTTCTCGGTCGCCTCCCTGGCGCTGATGGTGTTCGGCTGGGATCGCGGCAAGGCGTGGCCGTTCCTCGCGGCCGGCGCGGCGCTCGGGGCGGCGACGCTGGTGAAGCAGATCGGCGTGCTGCCGCTGGCGGTCTACGGCGTCGCGCTCCTGGCGAGGCGATCGAAGGAGGGCGTGAAGGGCGTCGTCGGGCTGGGGCTCGGGTTCGGGCTGACCCTGGCGGCGGCCGTGCTGGTCCTGTGGCTCCAAGGGGCGGGCCGCGACGCCTACGTCGACGTCATCCAGTTCGGCCGGGCGATGGCGACGGACGTCGCGCCCGAGCCCGGCGCGCCCTCGGGGTGGATCCGCTGGCTGACCGGCAACGCCGACCCGAAGGGCGTGTTGCCCTGGCCGTTCGGGAACACGGACTATCTCGTCTGGTGGGCCCGCGGGAGTTGGCCGGCGTGGCTGGTGCTCGCGCCGTGCCTGCTGCACCTGGCGTTCGCGCCGACGACCTCGCCGACGCGACGGCTGGCCGCGGGCTGGATCGTCGCCAGCCTGGCGGAAGTCGCCCTGCCGGGGATGTACTGGCCGCATTACTACCTGCTAGCGACCCCCGGCCTCGCCCTCGCGATGGGCGTCACGGCGGGGGACTGCCTGGTCGGGTTGCGGGGCAAGTTCCGAG
>ERZ778021.2637-NODE-2637-length-15394-cov-5.612556_pt1 | contig 15394 bp, 17 predicted proteins | sample MGYA00375751_ERZ778021 | MGnify/ENA primary metagenome ERZ778021 (study PRJEB29350, sample SAMN05389814) | bioreactor metagenome | isolation source: Thiocyanate stock bioreactor | place: South Africa: University of Cape Town | collected 2013-08-29 ... | reverse complement strand
GCCGCGAGCTCGGCCGCTTCGGCGCCGACGAGTTCGTCAACAAGAAGCTGATCCGCAGCGCCTAGGGGCGCCGCGGATTCCCCCCACGCAAGGAAGCGAAGGAGCGAGATGAGTCCAGGTGCGGTGGTCGAGTCGATTGACCCGGCGAACGGCGAGACGTTCCAGACCTACGAGGTCTTCGACGACGCCAAGATCGATGCTGCGCTGGAGACCGCGCACGCCGCCTTCCGGGCGGGGCGGACCGCCCCCTGGGCCCGGCGCTCGGAGCTGATGAGCGCGGTGGCGCGGGAGCTGCGCGCCGCCGGCGAGGAGCTGGCCTCGACGGTCAGCCGTGAGATGGGCAAGCCGATCAAGGAAGCCCAGGCCGAAGTCGAGAAGTGCGCCTGGACCTGCGACTGGTACGCCGAGCACGGCGACGAGTACCTCGCCGCCGAACCGATCGACACCGGCGACGGCCGCAAGGTCACCGTGCAGAAGCGCCCGCTCGGCGTCGTCCTCGCGATCATGCCCTGGAACTACCCGCTCTGGCAGGCGATCCGGGCGGCGGCGCCGATCGTCTCGGCGGGCAACGCGTTCGTGCTGAAGCACGCCTCCAACGTGACCGGCTGCGGGCTGCTGCTCGAGGACATCTTCGAGAAAGCCGGGGCGGAGGGGCTGTTCAAGACGATCGTCGTCTCCGGCAGCAAGGCGAGCGAGCTGATCGGGGACCGGCGGATCGCCGGCGTCACCCTGACCGGCTCCGATGCCGCCGGCGTCAGCGTCGGCGAAGCGGCGGGCCGGGCGATCAAGCCGGTGGTGCTGGAGCTCGGCGGCTCCGATCCGTTCATCGTCCTCGGCGACGCGAACCTGGAGAAGGCCGTCGAGGTCGCGGTCACCGCCCGCTTCCAGAACACCGGTCAGAGCTGCATCGCGGCGAAGCGCTTCATCGTCGTCGAGTCCGCGGCGACGGAGTTCGAAGAACGCTTCGCCACCGCCGCCGCGGACCTGCGCCGCGGCGCCCCGATCGACCCCGAGACCCAGCTCGGCCCGATGGCCCGCGAGGACCTGCGCGACGAGCTCGCCGGGATCGTCGAGGCCTCGGTCTCGGCCGGCGCCACGGTGCTGACCGGCGGCAAGTCCCCGGAGGAGCCGGGTGCCTGGTACGAGCCGACGGTGGTCAGCGCCGCCGCCGGCACCGACGCCCCGGTGTTGCGCGAAGAGACCTTCGGCCCGGTCGCCGCCGTGGTCCGCGTCGCCGACGAGGCAGCGGCGATCGAGCTCGCCAACGAATCGGAGTTCGGCCTCGGCTCCTCGCTCTGGACCCAGGACCTGGAGCGGGCCGAGAAGCTGGCCGCCGACATCGAGGCGGGCATGGTCTTCGTCAACGCGATGACCGCCTCCGACCCTCGCATCCCGTTCGGCGGCGTGAAGCGCTCCGGCGTCGGCCGCGAGCTCGGCGGCGAATTCGGCATGCGCGCTTTCATCAACGCGCAGGCAGTGGCGATCACCGAGGTCTAGGGCTGCTTATTTCCTAGGCGCGGGAGCTCCCCCCGCCGCGAGGCGCATCAGGTCGGAGCCGAGGTCGATCTCCAGTTCGGCGCCGCCGGCGCTGCCGTACTCGTGTTGGTAGCTGCCCCAGGAGGACTCGCGGATCCGCTCGGCGAGCCCGGCCTCCATCAGCACCAGGAGCTCGGTTGCGGCGCGCCCGATCCGCTCCTCGAGCGCCGTGTCGGCCCAGTCCTCGGTGGCGGCGAAGAGCGAGGTCGGGACGGTCAGCGCGCGCATGTAGGCGAACAGCGAGCGCATCGCCTCGTCGACCACCAGCGCGTGCCGGGCGGTGCCCGCGGTCGCCGCCGGGGCGACCGGCTTGGCGATCAGCAGATCGTTGTCGAGCAGGTCGAAGAACGACTTGAACAGGCCGCTGACCCCGGCCTTGTAGATCGGCGTCGCGGCGATGATCCCGTCGGCCTCGGCGAGCTTCTCTATCGCCGCCTTGAGGCCCGGGCCGTTCACCTGGGAGACGAGCGCGGCGGCGATCTCGTTGGCGAGCGTGCGCAGCTCGATCGTCGAGACAGAGACCTCGATCCCGCGCTCGCGGGCGGCGGCGGCGGTCCGCGCCGCCAGCCGGTCGGCGAGCATGCTGGTCGAGGAAGGGTCGCTCGCGCCCGCGCTGACGACGACGAGCTTCATGCCGCCACCAACTTGCGGCAGACATCCCTCAGCTCGATCAGCTCGTCGTTGTCGAGCGCCGCAGTCATCCGCCTCGCCACCCCGAGCGCGTGGGGGCGGCCCGTCCGATGTTGCTGCAGGCGACCCTCCTCGGTGAGCGAGAGGCGGATGCCGCGGCCGTCTTTGCTGTCCGTCGCACGTTGCACCAAGCCTCGCTCCACCAGTCGATCGACCATCCGCGAGAGGGCGGGCTGGCTGAGAAGCACGCGGCGGTTCAGCTCCCCGAGTCGGATCGGCTCGGGGGACTTGGAGAGCGTGTAGAGGACGTCGTACTCCCTCATGCTGACCTCGGCCCAGACGTCTTCAGCAGCGAGCTGCCGCATGATCTCGGCGTGGGCGGTGAGGAGCGCTTCCCAGGCGTCGTTGGCGAGGCGCGAGCGGCCGGGCATCAGCTCGCCACCTCCTCCGCCTGTGCTGCCGCGACCTCGGCGCTGTCCTGATAGGGGGATCCGCCGGTGACGTTGTCGCCGCGGTTGGCGTTCGGGCGCGGTTGGCGGGCCGGGGCGTCGCCGTACTTCTCGGCGACGAGGCTCGCGTGGGTGGGGGCTTCGGCGCGCGCGCCCGGCGCCCGCAGCGTCTCGAACTCCTTGCGCAGCACCGGCACCACCTCGCCGCCGAGCAGCTCCAACTGCTCGAGCACGATCTCCAGCGGCAGGCCCGCGTGGTCCATCAGGAAGAGCTGGCGCTGGTAGTCGCCGAAGTGCTCGCGGAAGGTGAGCGTCTTCTCGATCACCTCCTGCGGGCTGCCGACGACCAGCGGCGTCGCCGCGGTGAAGTCCTCCATCGAGGGCCCGTGCCCGTATACGGGGGCGTTGTCGAAGTAAGGGCGGAACTGGCGCTTCGCGTCCTGCGAGTTCTTCGCGATGAAGGCCTGGCCGCCGAGGCCGACCACCGCCTCCGCCTCGGTCCCATGACCGTGGTGCGCGTAGCGTTGGCGGTAGAAGCCGATCAGCCGTTCGTAGTGCTCGGCGGGCCAGAAGATGTTGTTGGCGAAGAAGCCGTTGCCGTAGTAAGCAGCCTGCTCGGCGATCTCCGGGGTGCGGATCGAGCCGTGCCAGACGAAGGGCGGCACGTCGTCGAGCGGGCGCGGGGTGGAGGTGAAGCCGGTCAGCGGGGTGCGGAAGTTCCCCTCCCAGTCGACCACGTCCTCGCGCCAGAGCCGGTGCAGGAGGTTGTAGTTCTCCAGCGCCAGCGGCAGGGACTGGTTGATCTCCTGGCCGAACCAGGGATAGACCGGGGCGGTGTTGCCGCGGCCCAGCATCAGGTCGGTGCGGCCCTTCGAGAGGTGCTGGAGCATCGCGTACTCCTCGGCGATGCGGACCGGGTCGTTGGTGGTGATCAGCGTCGTCGCCGTGGTCAGGATCAGCCGCTCGGTGGCGGCGGCGACGTAGGCGAGCAGGGTGGTCGGGGCGGAGGAGAAGAAGGGCGGGTTGTGGTGCTCGCCGATCGCGAAGGCGTCGAGGCCGACCTCCTCGGCCTTCTTCGCGATCTGCACCACGGCGTCGATCCGCTCCGCCTCGCTGGGCGTCTGCCCCGTGACCGGGTCCTTGGTGATGTCCGATACCGAGAAGATTCCGAACTGCATGTCAACGCCTTCCTTCCGCGCGCTCCGTGCCTTGATTTAGATGCATTTGCATATATCTTAGCGCAGCAATACCTTGTGTCTGTGACCGATGACCCTAGGCGCCTGCGCCGATCAGCATCGCCCTGCTCGGCGGCATGCAGTTCTCACTGATCGGCGGCCTCAGCGCCCGCGTCCCCGCCGACGCCCGGATCACCCTCCACGCCTTCGCCCTCGGCGGCCACTCGGTCGAGCGCGCCCCCGGCAGCGACTCCGAGACGGGCTCCGAGATCTCGATCTGGTCGCTCGGCCTCCGCGGCGGCACTAAGGTCCGCCGCGTCCGCGGCGCGTAAGGGACGGAAGGGGACGGAAGGGATGCGGCGCCGAAAGCTGGCGCCCGGGGGAAAGGGACCCGGCCCTCTCGTAGGCGGTCCGGGCAGGCTGTGGCCGCCTACGAGAGGGCCGTCCCTCGGGGAGAGGCGCGAGGGCGCGGGTCCCGTGCGGGTCGCGGCGGAGATCCGCGACGAAGGTGTCGGCAGCGTCACGTTCCCACAGGCAGGACGCCACGAACGCAGCCTTCCGTGACAGACCCAATGTTGATGGGCCGAAAAGCGCTCTATATCAGCGCTTTTCGGCCCATCAACATCTGGGCGTTGTGGAGGTGTGACGTCTTCCCCCGAGAAGCGCACGGTCCCCGTGCGCTTCCCCCAGGACGGGACCGTCCCCGGCCGCAGGGGCCCCGAGGCGCGCCGTCCCCGACAATGCGTTCGCAGTTCCCCGTACGGGCTACGGGGAACTGCGAACGCTCGCCGCCGGCGACCCGAGCCCCGCCGACCAGGGCTCAAAAGCTGTTGATCATGGCGTCGGGCGGCAAGAAAAGGGGCAAGAAGTAAGGTCCCTGGTCGGCCCGCCGCCGCGTGCGGCGGCGCCGGGGTCCGCGGGGGGCGCAGCTTGGGAAGTCCTGCCCAGCGCGGTGCACGGGCAGGGAATAGCGCCTAGTCTTTGGAACCTTCCCCGAAGGAACGCCACGATGAGCATTCTTGACGACGCAATTCGCGAGCACCTCGAACTGAAGCGCGCCCACGGCGCTGACGAGGGGGAGCTCAAAAAACTCGAGGACGAGGCCTTCGGCCCGCCGCAGCGGCCCGATGAGATCGACCCGTTCGACGAGGCGCCGACCGAGTTCCTGCTCTCGCCGGACCAGGGCGCGGCGGATGCGCCGGCCGTCGGCGACGAGGCGGCGCGGGGCGGACGCCGTCCCGACATCGCCGACCTGCAGGAGGCGCCGCCGATCGAACCGGAGACCGGGGAGGGCGACGCCCCGGCCGCCGAGGCCGCGCCGGCCACGGGGGAGAGCGACGCGCCGCCCACCGGCGAGGCCGACGCTGCGCCGCCGACCGGCGAGGCTGCCCCGCCCGGCGCCGCGCCGCTGTTCAACGCCGACGATGAGCTGTCTCCGGCCCCGGACGCGCCGCCGCCGAGCCCCACCGACGCCGCCGAAGTGCCCCTGCCCCCGCCGCCCGACGAGGCACCGGCCGCCGAGGTCCCGCCGCCGGCGTCCGAAGAGGCCCTGCCGCCGCTCACCGACGAGGCCGCGCCGGCGGCCGACGACGCCACCGCGCCGCCCGTCGCCGAAGAGGCCCCGGCACCTCCCGCCGAGGGGCAGCCCGCGGCCGCGCACGAGATCGTCCCCGACGCCGGTCCCGACACCGACGAACGGCACGTGATCGCCGACCAGCCGACGCAGATGTTCGACGTCCAGTCGCAGATCGACGCCGAGGCGCCGGCGACGCCGACCGAGCAGGAGAGTCCCAGCGACGAGGAGCTGGTCGACGCCGCCCAGTCCCAGCCCCCCCGCTTGGCGCCGCCCGCGCCGGAGGAGGACGCCGGTCCCGACGACGCCGGACCGCCGACCGAGCTCCACGAGCAGCCGCCGCTCGACACCCGCGGCCCCGACGCCGAGGTCGCGGGCCACCCGCCGACCGACGAAGAGTCGGCCGAATTCGACTTCTTCAACGAACAGCGGCTCAGCGACGAGCTCGACCAGGCGCTCGAGGCGCCGATCACCGACGAGCGCCCGCTGCCCGAGTACGAGGACGGCGAGTCCCAGCCGGGGATCTTCGACTTCGAGCGCGAACGGCGCCGGCCCTACGAGGAGGACCCCTCCGAAGAAGTGCTGCGCCGCCACGACGCGCCGGAGCCGCCCTCGGAGGAGTACGAGCAGCCCGCGGAGGAAATGCCGCGCGGCGGCGACCGGGACCAGCGCTCCGACGAGGAGGACGACGGGCCCGACTACGACCCGGACACCGGTCACGAGGACGTGCTCGAAGACACGCCGCGCTTTCTCGAGGACGCGCCGGAGGACGACGACCTCTGGTTCGAGCAGAAGCCGCCGAAGGACTTCGATCTCGACTGAGGCGGCGATCGAGGCCGAGGGCTTGGCCAAGTCTTACGGCGAGGTGCGGGCGCTCGACGGCGTCGACCTGACCGCGCCGACCGGCACCGTGCTCGGGCTGCTCGGCCCGAACGGGGCGGGGAAGACGACCGCGGTGCGGATCCTCACCACGCTGCTGCCCGCCGACGGGGGCAGCGCCCGGGTGGCCGGGCTCGACGTCGCCACCGAGGCGCCGAAGCTGCGCGGGCGGATCGGCCTCGCCGGCCAGTACGCGGCGGTGGACGAGAACCTCACCGGGTTCGAGAACCTGCAGATGGTCGGCCGGCTCTACCACCTGCCGAAGGGGGAACCGAAGGCCCGGGCTGCGGAGCTGCTGGAGCGCTTCGACCTCGCCGACGCGGGCGGCCGGCTGGTGCGTACCTACTCGGGCGGGATGCGGCGGCGGCTCGACCTCGCCGCGGCACTGGTCGCACGGCCGCCGGTGCTCTTCCTCGACGAGCCGACGACGGGGCTCGACCCGCGCAGCCGGATCGGGCTGTGGGAGACGATCGAAGGGCGCGTCGCGGAGGGGACGACGGTCCTGCTCACCACCCAGTACCTCGACGAGGCCGACCGGCTCGCCGACCGGATCTCGGTGATCGACCACGGCAGGGTGATCGCCGAGGGCTCCGCCGACGAGCTGAAGGACCAGGTCGGCGGCGAGAGCCTCGAAGTGACGTTGGAGGCCGCCGCGGAGGCCGACGCGGCGATCGCGGCGCTGGCCGAGGTTGCCGCGGCGCGGCCGCAGCTCGACGGGGTGGTGCTGACCGTGCCGGTGGCCGAGCGCAAAGGGACGATCGCCCTCGCGGTGGAGCGGCTGAACGCGGCCGGGGTGGGGATCGACGATATCTCGATGCGGCGCCCGACCCTCGACGACGTCTTCCTCAAGCTGACCGGCCACGCCGCCGAGGACCCCGAGGCGGAGGACGAGTGATGGGCCTCGCCGGCGCGATCTCCGACACGCTGGTCCTCTCCAAACGCAACTTCATGCGGATCGTGCGGGCGCCCGACCTGCTGCTCGCCTTCACCGTGCAGCCGATCATGTTCGTGCTGCTCTTCGCCTACGTCTTCGGCGGCGCGATCCCGACCCCCGGTCACAGCTACATCGACTTCCTCATCCCGGGCATCCTGGTCCAGACGATGGCGTTCGGCGGCTTCGTCACCGCGATGGGGATCGCCGAGGACCTGCGCAAAGGGCTGATCGACCGCTTCCGCTCGCTGCCGATGGCCCGCTCGGCGGTGCTCGCCGGCCGCACCCTCTCCGACATCGCCACCAACGCGATCTCGATCACGGTGATGCTGGTCGTCGGCGTGATCATCGGGTTCGGCTTCTCCAGCCCCTTCCTCCAGGTCGTCCTCGGGATCCTGATCCTGCTGCTCTTCGGCTACGCCTTCTCCTGGGTTTTCGCCTTCATCGGCCTCACCTCTTCCTCGCCGGAGGCGGCCCAGAGCCTCGGCTTCATCCTCATCTTTCCGCTGACCTTCGTCAGCTCCGCCTTCGTCCCGCCGGAGACGATGCCCGCCGCCCTGCAGTGGTTCGCCGAATGGAACCCGATCTCGATCACCGTGAACGCGATCCGCGCCCTCTTCATCGGCGACCCGGCCGGCAACACCGTCTGGGGCGCGATCGCCTGGTCCCTCGGCATCTCCGCCGTCTTCGCGATCCTCGCCGTGACGAAATACAAACGCGCCGTCGTGCGCTGACGCGACGCACATAAGGGGCGCCATGCGCCCACAATCTGCGCCGCGGCCTACACTGACGACGGAGGGGCCATAGCTCAGCTGGCAGAGCGCCTGCTTTGCAAGCAGGAGGTCACCGGTTCGATCCCGGTTGGCTCCACTCATTTGTCGTTCGAGGGGTCATATCTGTGGCGACTGCGCCAGAAGGTCGGCCACGATCTGGTCCTGATGCCGGGCGCCGCCGTGGCCGCGCAGCGGGACGACGGCAAGGTGCTCTTCATCCGCCGTGGCGACAACGGCGTCTGGGCGCTGCCGGGGGGCGGGGCCGAGGAGGGCGGGAGCTTCGCCCGCACCGCGGTGGATGAGCTGCGCGAGGAGACCGGGCTGGTGGTCGATCCCGAGGACCTGATCCCGGCCGCCTGCTTCTCCCAGGCCGAGCACCACACGCTTCACTATCCGAACGGCGACGTCGCCAACTACTTCTCGATCTGCTTCCTCACCCGGCGCTGGGAAGGGGAGCCGCGGGCGGACGGCGAGGAGTCGCTGGAGGTCACGTTCGGCGATCCGACCGATCCGCCGCAACCGTTCGAGGGCTCGACCGCCCGCGTACTCGAGCTGCTGCTCGGCTACCTGCGCTCCGGCGTCTTCCAGGTCGGCTGATCGTGCCGTTCGAGGGATCGACGCTGTGGCGCCTGCGGCAGAAGGTCGGCTCCGACCCGGTGCTCCATCCCGGCGCGATTACCTTCCTGGTCGACGACGAGGGCGCCGTCCTTTTCACCCGCCGCGTCGACAACGGCCGCTGGTGCCTGCCCGCGGGCGGGGCGGAGGAGGGTTCGAGCTTTGCCGATACGGCGGTGACCGAGCTGCGCGAGGAGACCGGCGTCGAGGTCGACTCCGCCGACCTGATCGCCTTCGCCTGCCTCTCCGAGGCCGACCTCCACACGATCACCTACCCCGGCGGCGACGTCACCCACTGCTTCGCGATGGTCTTCCTCGCCCGCCGCTGGACCGGCGAGCCGCGCCCCGACGGCGTCGAGACGACCGAGATGCTCTGGGCCGCGCCCGCCGCCCCACCGTCCCCGCTGGAGCGTCCGGCCGAACTGGCCCTCGACCTTTTCCGCGCCTACGGCCGCACCGGCGAGTTCCAGGTCAGCTGAGGGGGCGCGGCGCACCGGGGCGCCCGCTAGGACGCCAGCAAACTCTCCGCCCGCCTGCCCTCGGGCAGGTTCTGGTCGGCGTGGTAGCTCGAGCGCACCAGCGGCCCGGCCGCCACCGACTCGAAGCCGAGGTCGTAGGCGGCCTTCTCGAGCGCCTCGAACTCCTCCGGGTGCCAGTAGCGGACCACCGGCAGGTGGTCCTCGGTCGGGCGCAGGTACTGGCCGACGGTGAGCACCTGGACGCGGTGCTCGCGCAGCAGGCCGAAGGTCTCGACCATCTCCTCGAAGGACTCGCCGAGGCCGACCATCAGGCCCGACTTGGTGACGACGTCATCGCCGCCCATCTCCTTCGCCATCCGCAGCACCCGCGCGGAGCGCTCGAAGCGCGAGCCGCGGCGGGCGAGCGGGTAGAGGCGCGGCACCGTCTCGACGTTGTGGTTGAAGACGTCGGGGCGCTCGTGGATCACCTTCGCCAGCGGCATCTCCTGGCCGCGGAAGTCGGGGGTGAGGATCTCGACCTTGCAGCCGGGGGCCAGCATGCGGATCGAGCGGACGACGCCGACGAAGGCGCCCGCGCCGTAGTCGGGCAGGTCGTCGCGGTCGACCGAGGTGACGACGGCGTGGCGCAGGCCCATCGCCTTCACCTGGTTGGCGACGCGCAGCGGCTCGAGCGGGTCGTTCCAGCTCGGCTTGCCGGTCTGCACGTTGCAGAAGCCGCAGCGGCGGGTGCAGACGTCGCCGAGGATCATGAAGGTGGCGGTGCCGCGCTCCCAGCACTCGCCGACGTTCGGGCAGTTGGCCTCCTCGCAGACGGTGTGGAGGTTGTCGCCCGCGATCTTCTCCTTCAGCCGGCGGTAGTTCGGCCCGCCCGGCGCCGGCACCTTCAGCCACGGCGGCTTGCGGGCGCGTTTGAACGGGATGGCGCCGTCGCTCTGCGCGGCGCCTCCCGGCTTGGCCCGGGAGCGGGTGACGTGGATGCGCTCGGTCGTCTCGCTCATCGCTCGCCCTTGAGCATAGATGGCGCCGCCTCCAGGCCGAGCTCGGCGGCGGTCGTGGCCTTTGGATCGCGCCCGAAAACCGTGCCGAAGTGCCGCGCCACGGTGTCGCCCACCGCGGCGACGGTCTCCGGGCCGCCGGTCTCGAGCGCGATCGAGGTCATCGCCGCGTCGGTGATCCCGCAGGGCACCACCCATTCGAAGGGCGCCAGGTCGACGTCGACGTTGATCGAGAGCCCGTGCGTGGTGATCCCGCGGCTCACGTGCAGGCCGATGAAGCCGATCTTCCGCGCCGCGTCCGCCAGGCCGGGCGCGGGCGCCGACCCCTCGGTCCAGACCCCGGTCCAGCCCTCGATCGCCTGGGCAGGGACGCCGTGCTCGCCGAGCGCGCCGATCATCACCCGCTCGAGGCCGCGGACGAACTCGTGGACGTCGCCGCCCAGCGGCGCCAGGTCGACGATCGGATAGGCGACCAGCTGCCCGGGTCCGTGGTAGGTGACCAGCCCGCCGCGATCGGAGTCGATGATCTCGATGCCCCGCTCCTCGTACCAGGCGTTCCCCATCGGCAGTTCCTCGGGCTTCGTGCGCCGCCCGCGGGTGTAGGTGCGCGGGTGCTCGATCAGGATCAGGACGTCGGGGATCTCGCCCGCGCCGCGCCGCTCGGCCAGCCGCAGCTGCATCTCCCAGGCCTCCCGATAGGAGACCGTCCCGGCGCGGAACAGGAGGAATGGCGTGCTCACATAAAGAATTGTCTCAGGATGCCCCCATATGCTGTGAACTAGCGCATGGTCCAGTCGAAGGCGCTCCGCCCCGAATGGCTGCCGGCGGTCGCGCTCCGCGCGATCCTCGCGGCCCTGATGCTGTTGTGGGACCCGCGGGTCGGCGATCTCGCCGCCCAGGTCTTCCACACCGAGCTCTTCCAGCACGCCGGCCTGGCGATCTGGAACGGCTCCTGGTTCGGCGGCCACTACACGCTGAACTACAGCCAGCTGGTCGCGGCCGCGGCGGCGCTGCTCGGGCCGCAGGTGGTGGGGATGCTCTCGGTGGTCGCCTCGTCCTACCTCTTCGACCGCTTGGTCCGGGACCACTTCGGGGCGGAGGCGCGCTGGGCGACGCTCTGGTTCGCGGCCGGCGTCGTCACCTTGCTCGCCGACGGCCAGCTGACCTTCGCGCTCGGCGTCGCCTTCGGGCTGGCGGCGATCCGCTCGCTGCAGGTGGGGCGGGGGACGCTTGCGATCCTCGCCGCTGCGGCCTGTCCGCTGGCGAGCCCGGTGGCCGGCGCCTTCCTCGCCGGGGTGCTGATCGCCGGCGCCTGGGAACGGGGCGAACGGATGAAGTGGACCGCGATCGCCGCCGCCGCGGTCGCCTTCGTCCTCACCGTGGTGCCGAACCTCGCCTTTCCCGAACCAGGCCGCTTCCCCTTCGTCTGGTCCTCGTTCATCTCGATCCCGATCTATTGCGCGGCGGCGATCTTCCTCACCTGGGGGCTGGACGGCGAGGCGCGGCTGCGGCGGGTGTTCCTCGGCTACGCGATCGCCGCGACCGCGATCTTCCTCCCCCCGAACGCGCTCGGCGGCAACGCGGTGCGGCTCGGCGCCCTCTTCGGCGGCCCGGTGCTGGCGGCGATCCTGCTCTCCCATCGGCCGCTCCAGCCTCCAAGCGCCCGCGTGCCCCGCTGGTTCTACACGCTGGTCCTCGTCATCACCTTGACCGCGACCCTCTACTGGCAGTTCACCGCCAGCGTCGCCCAGGTCGCCCGCGCGGTCGGCGATCCCTCCACCGAAGCCTCCTACTTTCAGCCCGCGGCCCACTGGCTGATGGGCCACGGCGGCCGCGGCACCCGGATCGAGGTGCCGCCGACGGCGAACCACTGGGAGTCGGCCTACCTGGCGCCGAAGTTCGAGCTCGCCCGCGGCTGGCTGCGCCAGCTCGACACCGCCCGCGACGACCTCTTCTACAAGGAAGGCGCGCTCACCGAACGCAGCTACGGCCGCTGGCTGCGCGGCAACGCGATCACCTACGTCGCGCTCGCCGACGCGCCCCTCGACTACTCCTCGCAGGAGGAGGCGAAGCTGATCCTCTCCTCGCCGCCCTACCTGAAGGAACGCTTCCACAGCGAACACTGGCGGATCTACGAAGTGATGGACCCGAAGCCGATGGTCGAGCCGCTCGGCACCGGCGCCGCGACCACCGTGAGGGTGGGGCGCCAGGGGTTCGCCTTCGACGTCACCAGCCCCGGTGAATTCCTGGTCCGCGTCCCCTTCACCCCGTACTGGTCGATCGGCCTCGGGGCGGGGTGCCTGCTGCGCCGCGGCAACTGGACGGTCGCCCGCACCGCCCACACGGGCACCTTCAGCGTCGACGCCGACTTCTCCCTCGGCGGCGCCTGGAACGCGATGACCGGCGCGAAGAAGACCTGCTGAGTCCGCATTCACCCCGCAGAAATGAGGGGTAAATGCGGACGCTCAGAGCGCCAGCGAGAGGGGCTCCTCGAGCAGGGCGCGGATCCGGGCCAGGAACTCGGCCGCAGGGGCGCCGTAGAGGATGCGGTGGTCGCAGGCCAGGGTGACGCCGAGGATGCGGGCGACGGCGATGGATCCCTCGCGGACGACCGGCTTCTCGACGATCGCGCCGACGGCGAGGATCGCGGCCTGGGGGACGTTGATCACCGCCGAGAAGCTCGTCACCCCGTACATGCCGAGGTTTGAGACCGTGAAGGTGCCGCCGGAGAGCTCGGGCGGGGTGATCGAGCCGTCCCTCACCTTCGCGGCCAGCGCCCTGGCGTCGGCGGCGATCTCCCGCAGTCCCTTCTTGTCGGCGTCGAAGACGGTCGGCACCACGAGCGCGTCCTGGGCGGCCACGGCGACCCCCACGTTGACCCGCGAGTGGAGCTCGAGGCGGCCGTCCCTGTAGGCGCCGTTGGCGAGCGGGTGCTCCCGCAGGGCGATCGCGCACGCCTTCACGACCATGTCGTTGAACGAGGGCACGACCTCGCCCTCGGCGCTCATCGCCTTGATCCGCCCCCGCGCCTCGACCGCGGCCGACATGTCGATCTCGGTCTGCAGGTAGAAGTGCGGCGCGGTGGCCTTGGACTCCGACATCCGGCGGGCGACGACCTGCTGGAGGCGGGTGAGGTCCTGGTAGGAGGTAACTCCCTTGGCCGTCTCCGTAGTCCCCTCCTCACCCACCCCCGTATCTGCAATTGGGGGGGTGGGTGAGGAGGGGACCTCGGTCGCGACCGAGGGACCACCAGCGGCGGCACCCTCGGCCTTCTCCACATCCGCCTTCACGATCCGCCCCCCGGGCCCGGAGCCTTTGAGCCCCGCGAGGTCCACACCCGCGTCCCGGGCCACCCGCCGTGCCAACGGCGAGGCCTTGACCCTGTCGCCCGTCGAAGGCGCCGGCGCCGCGGGTGGCGCCGTAGGGGGGACCCCCCCTGAGGAAGCTTCAGCTACCGCAGGGGGGGGGTGGGTCCCCTGCGGTGACAGGACCCGCGGCCTGCGGGCTTTGACCCTTGTCGTTCTTCGGCGACTCCCCTGGCGCCCCAACCACGGCGATCGGCGCCCCGATCGCCAACGTATCTCCCTCCTGCGCCAGGATCTCGGTCAGCGTCCCGGCGACGTCTGCCTCGTAGGCCATGTTGGCCTTGTCGGTCTCGATCTCGACCAGTTCGTCGCCGACCGCGACCTCGTCCCCGACCTGCTTCAACCAGCTGATGATCGTCCCCTCCTCCATCGAGTCGGAGAGGCGCGGCATCACGATCTCGGCCATCAGGGCATCGCCCCCTCGAGGGTCGCCAGGGCGGCGCTGACGATGTGCTCCTGGTGGGGGATCGCCGCTTGCTCGAGGCGTTTGGAGTAGGGCATGTGGACGTCGGCGCCGGTGACCCGCTGGGGCGGCGCGTCGAGGTGGTCGAAGGCCTGCTCGGTGATCAGGGTGGAGAGGTTGGCGCCGACGCCGCCGTGCGGCCAGCCCTCCTCGACGATCACCGCGTGGTTGGTCTTGGCGACAGAGTCGAGGATCGTGTCGAGGTCGAGCGGGCGCAGGGTGCGGGGGTCGATCACCTCGGCCGAGACGCCGTGCTCGCGCGCCAGCGTCTCCGCCGCCTCCATCGCCACGTTCGCCATCTTGAGGATGCCGACGATCGTCACGTCGGTGCCCTCGCGGCGGATCCGCGCCTCGCCGAACGGGACCAGCTCGTCGCCGTCGTCGACCTCGCCTTTCACCCCGTAGAGGCTCTCGTGCTCGATGAAGACGACCGGGTTGTCGTCGCGGATCGCCGACTTGAGCAGGCCCTTGGCGTCGCCCGGGGTGGAGGGGCAGGCGACCAGGAGCCCCGGCACCTGGAGGTAGAGGGCCTCGAAGCTGTGCGAGTGGGTCGGGCCGAGCTGGTGGCCGCCGCCGCCCGGCATGCGGATCACCATCGGCACCTTCGCCTGGCCGTTGAACATGTAGGGGATCGCGGCGGCGTGGTTGACGATCTGGTCGAGCGCGAGGAGGGAGAAGTTCACCGTCATCAGCTCGACGATCGGGCGCAGGCCGTTCATCGCCGCGCCGACGCCGGCGCCGACGATCGTGTTCTCGGAGATCGGCGTGTCGCGGACGCGGCGTTCGCCGAACTCGTCGAGCAGGCCGTCGGTCACCTTGAAGGCGCCGCGGAAGACGCCGACGTCCTCGCCCATCACGAAGACCGACTCGTCGCGGCGCATCTCCTCGGCCATCGCGTCGCGCAGGGCCTCCCGCATCCGCAGCTCGGCCATCAGTCTTCGCGCTCCTCGGTACCGTCGACCTCGCGCGCGGCGGCCGGCGGGCCGACCTCGTCGTCGCTGGGGGATCCGGGATTCGCCGGGTCTGCCTCGCCTACAGCCATGAGGCCTTTCCCAATTCGAGACTCCTTACCATCCTGGGCGTCGCCCTCGAGCGCCGGGTTCGGCCGCTCCCCCTCCTCCTCGATCTCGGCGTAGGCGGCGCCCGCCTCGGCCAGCTCGCGCGCCCGCTCGGGCATGTCGGCCTCGTGCTCGCCGCGGTGCGGCTCCGGGCTGCGCTCGTCGACCGCGTACCAGCCGCCGGGGTAGTCGGTGAGCGCGTAGAGGCTCTCGTACATCGTGTCGAGCGCCGGCTCCGGCGAGGCGTCGGCGAACTCCACCGCCGCCTGGACCGCGACCTCGGCCGCGTCGCGCGCCTGGCCGACCTCGCGTTCGCCCAGCACCCCCGCCTCGACGCAGCGGCGGACGTCCCGTCGGTAGGTCGCCTCGTCGAACGCTTCGGCCTCGGTCCATGCGACCGGCAGGCCGGCCCAGGGGCCCCGGAAGTTTTCGCGTGACAGAGGGCTCGTCGTCATCGCTCGCCTTTCGGCTCG
>ERZ778021.2631-NODE-2631-length-15411-cov-3.801120_pt1 | contig 15411 bp, 10 predicted proteins | sample MGYA00375751_ERZ778021 | MGnify/ENA primary metagenome ERZ778021 (study PRJEB29350, sample SAMN05389814) | bioreactor metagenome | isolation source: Thiocyanate stock bioreactor | place: South Africa: University of Cape Town | collected 2013-08-29 ... | reverse complement strand
GGAATGACAGCCGTGATGCGCTCCGATGGCCTGCGGATCGGCGCCGCTTTGCGGCTTGCCCGGGATGACGTTGTGGTTCCTTCGGAAAGCAATCCCTTCTCGGAAACACCCGCATGCGCGTCCTCGTCCTCTATGCCCATCCGGTTCCGGAAAGCTTCGGTGCGGCGCTGCGCGACACGGCATTGGAGGCGATAGCGGCCAAGGGTTGCGAGGCGAGGGTGATCGACCTCTACGCGGAGGATTTCGATCCGGTGATGCGTTGCGACGAACGGCGCGCCTATAATGACCGTGCCCCGCAGGACCCGGCCTTGCAGGCCCATGTCGCGCATCTGGACTGGGCGGAGGCGCTGGTCTTCGTCTATCCGACCTGGTGGTACGGCCTGCCGGCGATGCTGAAGGGCTGGCTCGACCGCGTCTGGGCGACCGACGTGGCGTTCGAGCTGCCGAAGGGACTGGCGCCGGTCAAGCCGCTGATGACGCATATCTCCAAGATCGCCGTCGTCACCACCTGCGGGGCGCCGCGCTGGTGGTCGCATGTGGTCGGCCATCCCGGGCGCAAGACCATCCTGCGCGGCATCCGCGCCCTGTGCGGCTGGCGCTGCCGCACGCTGTTCGTGGCGCACTACCTGATGGACAAGTCCACGCCGCAGACGCGGGCCGCGTTCCTGCGCAAGGTACGGCGCAAACTCGAGGCGTTTTGAGGCCAGTCCCTCCCTTATGGGGAGGGCAAGTGGAGCTTACGCCCTTACCCGCTCCGCCCTGGGATCGTACATCGGCTTCAGCGAAGCCTCCGCGGCGAAGCGTTCGCCGGCGATCTCGATCTCGTATTTCGAGCCGAGAATGTCGGCCTCGCTCTCGCCCCTGGCCGGCACGTAGCCCATGCCGACGGCGCCGCCGAGGAAGTGGCCGTAATTGCCCGAGGTGACGATGCCGACGATCCTGCCGTCGCGCAGCAGGGCCTCGTTGTGGAACAGCAGCGGCTGCGGATCGGTGAGGCGGAACTGGAGGAGCCGGCGGTCGAGGCCAGCCTCCTTCTTGCGCAGCACCGCGTCGCGGCCGATGAAGTCGCCCTTGGCCGGCTTCACGGCAAAGCCGAGGCCCGCTTCCAGCACATGGTCCTCGTCGGTGATGTCGTGGCCGAAATGGCGGAAGGCCTTTTCGATGCGGCAGGAATCCAGCGTGTGCAGCCCGCACAGCTTGAGGTCGAATTCGCGGCCGGCCTGCTCCAGCGCCTCGAACACATGAGCGGCCTGGTCGGTCGGGACATAAAGCTCCCAGCCGAGCTCGCCGACATAGGTGACACGGTGGGCGCGGGCCAGGCCCATGCCGATCTCTATCTCCTGAAACGTTCCGAACGGATTGTTTTCATTGGAGAAATCGTTCGGGCTCACCCTTTGAATCAACTGGCGCGAGCGCGGCCCCATCAGGCACAGCACCGCTTCGGCCGCCGTCACGTCGGTGATGACGACGAACTCGTCGCGCACGTGCTTCCTCAACCATGCGAGGTCGCGCTGTAGCGTGGCTCCCGGCACCACGGCGAAGAAGGCCGTTTCCGACAGGCGCGAGACGGTGAGGTCGCTTTCGATGCCGCCGCGCTCGTTCAGCATCTGCGTGTAGACGATCTTGCCGGGCGCCACGTCGAGATCGTTGGCGCACAGCCGTTGCAGGAAGGAAAGCGCGTCGCGCCCCTCGATGCGGATCTTGCCGAAGGAGGTCATGTCGAACAGGCCGACATTGTTGCGCACGGCCAGATGCTCCTCGCGCTGGTTGTCGAACCAGTTCTGTCGCCACCACGAATAGCGGTATTCGCGTTCCTGGCCTTCCTTCGCGAACCAGTTGGCGCGCTCCCAGCCGGCGACCTCGCCGAAGACGGCGCCCCGCGCTTTCAGATGCTCATGGATCGGCGAGCGGCGCACGCCGCGCGAGGTCGTCACCTGCCGGTAGGGGAAGTGGTCGGCATAGAGCAGCCCGAGCGTCTCGGAAACCCGCTCCTTCAGATAGGCGCGGTTCTTCTGGAAGGGCTGCACGCGGCGGATGTCCACTTCCCACAGGTCGAATGGAGCCTCGCCGTCGTTGATCCATTGCGCCAGCGCCATGCCGGCGCCGCCGGAGGACACGATGCCGATGGAGTTGTAGCCGGCCGCCACCCAGTAGCCGGAAAGCTCCGGCGCTTCGCCCAGATAATAGCGGTCGTCAGGGGTAAAACTTTCGGGGCCGTTGAAGAAGGTGTGGATGCCGGCGCTGCCCAGCATCGGCATGCGGTTGACGCCCATTTCGAGGATCGGCTCGAAATGCTCGAAATCCTCCGGCAACTGGTCGAAGCAGAAGTCCTCGCGGATGCCGTCCATGCCCCAGGGTTTTGCCTTGGGCTCGAAGGCGCCGAGCATCATCTTGCCGGCGTCTTCCTTGTAGTAGGCGCATTCGTCCGGCACGCGCAGCACCGGCAGGCGGGTGAGGCCGGCGATCGGCTCGGTGATGAGGTAGAAATGCTCGCAGGCGTGCAGCGGAACGTTGACGCCCGACATGGCGCCGAGGTCGCGCGCCCACATGCCGGCGCAGTTGATGACGATGTCGGCCTCGATCGTGCCCCGTTCCTCGCCTTGTGCCCAGGACACGCCGGTGACGCGGCCGTTCCTGCTGTGGACGGCGGTGACCTTCACGCCCTCGATGATCCTGGCGCCGCGCTGGCGCGCGCCCTTGGCGAGCGCCATGGCGATGTTGGCGGGGTCGCACTGTCCGTCGAGCGGCAGGTGCACGGCGCCGACCACGTCGGACACGTTGAGATGCGGGTACATCTCCTTGACTTCGTCGGGAGAAATCTCGCGTACATCGACGTCGAAGGCGCGTGCTACCGTGGCCTGCCGGTAGATCTCGTGCTTGCGCTCCTCGGTGAGCGCCACGGTGATGGAGCCGACCTGGCGCATGCCGGTGGCCACCCCGGTCTCTTCCTCCAGCTTGACGTAGAGGTCGGCGGAATATTTGGCCAGCCGCGTCATGTTCTGCGAGCCGCGCAACTGCCCGATCAGCCCGGCCGCATGCCATGTCGTGCCGCAGGTAAGCTGCTTGCGTTCCAGAAGCACGATGTCGGTCCAGCCCAGCCTGGCCAGGTGATAGGCGACGGAGCAGCCGGAAACGCCGCCGCCGATGATGACGGCGCGGGCCTTGGCGGGGACGGCTTTTTGCGGCTCGGCGCTCATGCGTGTCTGCTTTCCTTCCGGGGATTGCGATAGGCGGAGGCGAAGCGGCGCAGGCGCGCGGCGGCCTCCCGCAGCAAGGGCTCCGGCTGGCACAGGCTGATGCGGATGTGGCCGCCGGCCGCCTCGCCGAAGCTGCTGCCGGGCATGACGGCGACGTTCTCGGCGTCGAGCAGGGCGAAGGCGAATTTCTCGTCGTCCGGCTCGATGGCCGAGATGTCGAGCATGGCGTACATGCCCCCCGCCGAGCCGCGCACCACGACGTCGTTCATGCCGCGCACGGCGTCGAGGAAGACGGTGCGCCGCGCCGCGTAGCGCTCGGCGATCTCCTTCACCCCGTAGCCGTTTTCCAGCGCCTCCGCCGAAGCGCGCGAGACGAAGTCGGTGAGCCCATAGGTGGTGACGAGGTTCAGGCTGCCCAGCAGCGCCACCATCTCCTCGGGTCCGGCAAGCCAGCCGATGCGCCAGCCGGTCATGCCGTGGCTCTTGGACATGGAGTTGATGACCAGCGTGCGCTCGGCCATGCCGGGCAGGGCGCGCGGCGAGACGTGCTCGGCCTCGCCACCCAATGTCCAGTAGACCTCGTCGGAGAGCAGCCACAGGTCGTGCCGGCGGCAGATGTCGGCTATGCCTTCGAGGCTCTCGCGCGAATAGACCGCGCCGGTGGGGTTGTTGGGCGTGTTGATGAGGATGGTGCGCGTGTTCGGCTGCACGGCCTTCTCGATGGCCGCCGCATCCGGCTGGAAGCCATCTGCGGCGCGCGCTTCCACCACGGTGAAGTCGGCGCCGGCGGCGCGGAAGGTGCCGGGATAGGTGGCATAGTAGGGCGCCACGACGATGCCGTGCTCGCCGGGGTCGAGCACGCCCTGCACGGCCGCATAGAGCGCAAGCTGCCCACCCGGCGTGGCGATGACCTGCTCGGGCGTGGTGGGCACGCCCGTCGCCCGGGTCGAGATGGCCGCCATCGCCGCGCGCAGGCGCGGGATGCCGGAAAGCTGCGTATAGTGGTGGTAGCCGCCGCGCACCGCCTCCACGCAGGCTTCGATCGTCTCGGTTGGCGTGTCGAAATCGTGGTCGCCGACGGACAGCATGATGATGTCCTGCCCGGCCTCCTTGCGCTCCATGGCTTCGAAATGCACTTCCCAGCCATCCTTGCCGGAAGGCGTGATGGCGCAAATGCGTGCGGAAGGTTTCGGCATTCTAGAGCCTCAATCTCTCGTTCTTCGGGTCCCACAGGGGCTCGTCCTTCTGCACGACCGCCGCAAAACGGTCGCCGAAAATCTCGATCTCGACGGTGGTGCCCGGCTCGGCAAGGTCGGCCTGGATCATGCCGAGCGCGATGGACTTGTCCACCCGGTAGCCCCAGCCTCCTGACAGCGTCTCGCCGACGATCCGGCCGCCATGCCACAGCGTCGACATGTAGGGCGCGTCGCATTCGCCGGGGCTCTCGACGACGAGCGTGACGAAGCGCTTCTTCACGCCCTGCTGCTTCTCGCCGGCGAGCGCCGCCTTGCCGCGGAAATCGGGCTTTTCCCACTTCACGAAGCGTTCCAGCCCGCCTTGCAGCACGGTGTAGTCGGTGGAAAGGTCCTGCTTCCAGGCGCGGTAGCCCTTTTCGAGGCGCAGCGAATCCAGCGCGAACATGCCGAACGGCTTCAGCCCGTGTTTTTGTCCTGCGGCCCAGACGGCGTCGAAGATCGCTTCTGTATCGGCGATCTTCGAGTGGATCTCCCAGCCCAGTTCGCCGGCGAAGGAGACGCGCACCAGTTGGCACCAGCGCCCGGCTATCTGTGCGCTCTGATGGGTAAGCCAGGGTTTTGCCAGGTCGGCGTCTGCAACCTCCGAGAGTATCGCGCGCGAATTGGGACCCGAAAGGATCTGGCAGGAGAAATCGTCCGTCACGTCCCGAAGCGTGATCTGGGTGTTCTCGGGCAGATGCTTGTCGAGCCATTCGAAATCGTGCCGCTGGGCGACCGCCGCCGTGATGAGGAAGAAGAAATCCTCCTCGATCGCCATGATCGACATCTCGGTGACGATGCGGCCGGCATCGTCGGCGAAATAGCCGAGACCGATGCGGCCCGGTTTCGGCACGATGCCGGTGATCTGGCCTGCCAGCCAGTCGCGTGCGCCGGGGCCTTGCAGGCGGAAGCGCGAGAAGCCCGGCAGGTCGAGGATGCCGGCGGCATCGCGTATGGCAAGGCATTCGTCGCGGATGCGCGGCTCCCACGGTCCGGACCGCGAGAAGGTCTGGGTGGAGGCTTCCGAAACGTCGTCGCCCGCCTGCGCGTACCATGTCGCGCGTTCCCAGCCATTATAGGCGTTGAACTGCGCGCCGAGCGCCTTGAGGCGGTCGTGGAGCGGCGACAGCTTGCGGTCGCGCGCGGCCGGCCAGGCATGGCGCGGGAACCAGATGGCGTATTCGTTGCCGTAGATCTCCTTGCCCTTGGCCACGGCATAGTCCGGCGCGGCGGCGAAAGCGGTGAAGCGGCGCGGATCGCAGGTCCACATGTCCCATTCGGTGGCGCCCTGCGTCACCCATTCGGCCAGCACCTTGCCGGCCCCGCCGGCCTGGGCGATGCCGAAGGTGAAGACGCAGGCTTCGAAGGCGTTCGGCACGCCGGGCATGGGGCCGATGAGCGGGTTGCCGTCCGGCGCATAGGGGATGGGGCCGTTGATGACCTTGGAAAGCCCCGCCGTGCCGAGGATCGGCACGCGCGCCACGGCGTCGTTGAGATACCATTCCAGCCGCTCCAGGTCGTCCGGGTAGAGCTGGAAGGAGAAGTCGGCCGGCATCGGGTCGTCGGGCGAGGCCCAATGGGCGCGGCAGTTGCGCTCGTAGGGGCCGAGATTCATGCCGTTCTTTTCCTGCCGCAGATAGTAGGAAGTGTCCACGTCGCGCAGCAGCGGCAGCTTGTGGCCGGCCTCCTTCGACCATGCGGCCAGTTCGGGAATCTCGTCGAACAATATGTACTGATGGCTCATCACCATCATCGGCACGTCGCGGCCGAACATCCTGCCCACCTCGGCGGCGCGGTATCCGGCGGCGTTGATGACGATCTCGCAGCGTATGTCGCCCTGCGCGGTGGAGACGATCCACTCGCCGTTGTCGCGGCGCACGCCGGTGACCGGGCAGAAGCGGATGATCCTGGCGCCCATGTCGCGCGCGCCCTTGGCCAGCGCCTGGGTGAGCTGGGCGGGGTCGATGTCGCCGTCGTTGGGGTCGTAGAGCGCGCCTTCGAGTTCGTGTGTCTCGATGAAGGGATAGCGGGCCTTGATCTCGTCCGGCCCGATCACCTCGATGTCCATGCCCTGGTAGCGGCCCATACCCTTGGCGCGCTGGAACTCGCGCATGCGCTCCTTCGTGTGCGCCAGCCGGATCGAGCCGGTGACGTGGTAGTTCATGGGGTAGTCCACGGCCGCCGAAAGGCCGCGATAGAGCTCCGTCGAATAGCGCTGCATGTTCATCAGCGCCCAGGAGTTGGAAAAGGTCGGCACGTTGCCGGCGGCATGCCATGTCGAGCCGGACGTCAGCTCGTTCTTTTCCAGAAGCACGCAATCGGTCCAGCCGGCTTTGGCGAGATGGTAGAGCGAGGAGGCGCCCACCGCGCCGCCGCCGATGATGACGACCCGCGCCGTCGTTGGAAAATCAGCCATTCTCTCCTCCCGAACCCTTCAATACACCGGCGGTGAAACCACCCGCCGGCGCATCGCCGCGGTTGCGCCAGCGGAACGGCTTGCCGGCGAAGCGGAAGGAGTCGCCTTCCTCCAGCCGGTGCCAGGTGCCGTCGATCTCGATGTCGAAGATGCCGGAAACCACATAGCCGGCTTCCTCGGTCGGGCGGCAGGCAGCCGCCTTCAGTTCCGCGCCGGGCGCGAATTCGGAACGCAGCATCTCGAAGCTGCCGCCGAGGTCTGGCGAAAGAAGCTCCTCCACCAGGCCCGATTCGCTGGTGCCAAGGGCGCGGCGGCGCGCGGCACGCACCACCACGCCGCGCTCGGCCTCGTCCGGCACGTCATGGCCGAAGAACAGCGAGACGGGCACGCCGAACAGGTCGGCCAGCGCGCGCAGGTCGCCGAGCGAGGGGATCGACAGGCTGCGCTCGATCTGGCTGACCCAGCCTACCGAGCGGCCGAGCTTCAGCGCGATCTCGGCCAGCGTGAGCCCGCGCGCCTTGCGCAGCGTGCGGATGTCGGCGGCAAGCAGGTGCTCGCCGGCGGGTTCCGAAGCTGTGGCGGAGGATGGCATGGCTCGAGCTTCATGAAAAAATAGACACGGTTTTCATGGGAGATCATTTGCATGAAAAAATCAAGAGGCCCGGGTGCCGGCAGGAATTGCTTGCGGTATGCAACGGCTTGGGGCAAAGGCTCGGCTCCACGGCAAGGGAAAGCCATGCTGGCACCGGACAACAAAATCCCCATCCCGGATGAAACGGACATCGTCGACGCGGCCATCGCCTCGCGCCGCTCGGTGCGCGCCTTCCTGCCCGATCCCGTCCCCGACGAGACGATCCGCGCCATCCTGCGGGTGGCGGCGCGCGCGCCTTCGGGCACCAACATGCAGCCGTGGAGGGTCTACGTCACCACGGGCGAGACCAAGCGCCGGATCGGGGAGGCCATCCTCGATTCCGGCATCCGCGCCGAGAAGGTCGAGTGGGACGAATACAAATATTATCCCGACCAGTTCTTCGAGCCCTATCTCGCTCGCCGCCGCGCCAACGGCTACGGGCTCTACGGCGTGCTCGGCATCGGCCGGCGCGAGGTGGACAAGATGCGCGCCCAGCACGACCGCAACTTCATCTTCTTCGACGCGCCCGTGGGCATGATCTTCACCATCGACCGCAGGCTCAACAAGGGCTCGTGGATCGACTACGGCATGTTCCTGCAGAACATCATGATCGCGGCGCGGGCCAGGGGCCTGCACACCTGCCCGCAGGCGGCGTTCGCGCCCTACCATCGCCAGATCAGGCCGATCCTGAACATCCCCGACGAGGAAATCGTGGTGTGCGGCATGGCGCTGGGCCATGAGGACACCTCCAAGCCTGAAAGCACCTTCCGCACCGACCGTGCGCCGCTGGAGGAATGGGTGACGTTCCGGGACTGACTATTTCTGCGGCCGGCCGGAACGGCGCCGCCGCTCCGGACAGATCGAGCTACCGCACCTCGTAGCCGACCTCTTCCGCGGCGTGGCACAGCGCCTTCCAGAAGGGGCGGGCGAAGGAGCGGAACACGTAGAGGTCGAAGCTTTCGGCGCCCGTGCGCTGGATCTGGGCGAAGACGTCGTGGTGCATGGTGGCGCGCCCGGCACCCTGCGGAAAGGCGGCCAGCGAGAAGTCGATGGCGAACAGCTTCGCCAATCCCCGTTCGGCCTTGGGGCCTTCGACGCGCAGTGCCGTGCGGCCGTGCGAGAGGTCGGTGACCGTGCCGGTCTCGGCCGTCACGACCGCGCCGAAGGCGGCGGCGAGGCCCTCGTCCTCGTCCGTCACGGTGAACCTGCCCGGCGCGAAGCCGAACGCGGACTTCCCGCCCTTACTGGCGCCGCCGCCGGCACCGTCGGGCAGGGCGAGGCCGGTCACCGTTCGGATCGCGGCGATGACCTGCCTTTCCATGCCGGGCCACGCCGCGAGCTGGACGATGGAGCCCGGCCGCGTCTCGGACAGCTTCACGCCGGCGCCGTCCTCGAAACGGCCGTGCGAGCCCGGCCGGTAGACCGGCTCCAGCGGGGAGAGGCGCTCAACCATGCATGCGGCTTCCTTGCGGGTCGAAGAAATGGTGGCTGACGATCTCCACCGGCCCGAAGCGCCTGCGCAGCGGATCGGACACATAGGCGCGGGTGCCGTGGCGGGCCTTGCCGCCCTGCACCAGCGCCAGCGCGATATATTTGCCGAGCGCCGGCGAATAGCAGCAGGCGGTGACGTGGCCTATGGAGCCGTGCGGACTTTCCTCGTCCAGCTCCTCGACGATATGGGCGCCGCCGTTGAGCGCGCGGTTGTCGAGCGCGATCAGCCCGACAAGCTGGAGCCGGTCCGAAGCCACCAGCCCCTCGCGGTCCATCATGGCCGAGCCGATGAAAGGTTTTTTCTTTGACAGCATCCAGTCGAGATGCAGGTCGCGCGCGGTGGTGCGGCCGTCGATCTCGGCGCCGGTGACGTGGCCCTTCTCGATGCGCAGCGTGCCCAGCGCTTCCAGTCCGTAAGGCACGAGGCCGAACGGCTTTCCCGCCTCCACCAGCGCTTCCCATACATGCGTGCCGTAGCCGGCGCCGCAATAGACCTCGAAAGCCATCTCGCCCGAGAAGGAGAGGCGGCAGATCATCACCTTCACGCCCGCGATCTCGCCATGCACCAGGCCCATGAAGGGCAGGGCGGCATTGTCGACGGCGGTCCCCCTGACGCAGGCGGCCAGGATGTCGCGCGCTTTGGGGCCGCCGATGGCCGCCCCCGCCCATTCGTCGGTGACGGAAGTGACGGTGACCTTCAGCTCCGGCCAGACCACGTCGAGGAAATATTCCAGGTGCTGCATCACCTTTCCGGCATTGGCCGTGGTGGTGGTCATCAGGAAGTCGTGCTGGCCGAGCCGCCAGGTGGTGCCGTCGTCGAAGGCGATGCCGTCCTCGCGCAGCATCAGCCCGTAACGCGCCTTGCCCACCTGCAGCGTGGAGAAGACGTTGGTGTAGACGCGGTCGAGGAATTCGGCCGCGTCCGGCCCCTGCACGGCGATCTTGCCCAGCGTCGAGACGTCGACGATGCCGGCGGCCCCGCGCACGGCCTTCGCTTCGCGCACATAGGCCTGCTCGACCGTCTCGCCGGGATCGCCATAGATCATCGGGCGCTGCCACAGGCCGGCCGCGTACAGGGTCGCGCCATGCTCGACATGCCAGTCGTGCATCGGCGTCAGCCGCTCGGGCTTGAGGTCGCCGTAGCGTTCCGCCGCCAGCGCGCCGAGCGACACGGCGGAATAGGGCGCGCGGAAGCGTGTGGTCCCCACTTCCGGGATCGGCCTGCCGAGTGCCTCGGCCATGATGGCGAGGCCCGGCACGTTCGAGGTCTTGCCCTGGTCGGTGGCCATGCCCAGCGTGGTGTAGCGCTTCAGGTGCTCGACCGAGCGAAAGCCCTCGCGATGGGCGAGCCGCACGTCCTCGGCGGTCACGTCGTGCTGGAAATCCACGAAGCTCTTGCCGTCCGCCCTGATCTCGAAGACCGGCGCGGGGTGCGGGCTTCCCGGCGCGGCCTCGACCTCGGGCAGGTCCGCCCGGGTCTGCGCGCCGCCTGCCGCCGCAAGGCCGGCCGAACGGCCGTCCACCATGGCTTCCAGCGTGGAGAAATTGCCGTTGAAGGCGCCGGCGCCGACCCATTTCTGCCCCGGGCGCGGCGGCAGGAAGGCCTGCAACTCGCCGTCCCACTGCGCCCTGGCGCCGGCCTGGCTGGCAAGATGGATGGCGGGCGACCAGCCGCCGGACATCGCCAGGCAATCGGCGGAGATGGCGCGCGCCTCGCCCGACAGGGTGCCGCTTGCGGCATCGAAGCGCCGCACCTTGATGCCGGAAAGCGCCCTGGCGCCCTCCGTCGCCGCCACGGCGTGGCCGGTCAGCAGCTCCGCGCCCATCTGGCCGACGAGCATGCGCATGGCGGGCGAGACGTCGGCGCGCAGGTCGACGATCACCGCCACCTGCGCGCCGGCCTTGTGCAGGGAAAGGGCCGCGCGATAGGCGGTGTCGTTGTTGGTGAAGAGTGCGATCTTCCCGCCCGGCAGCACGCCGAACTCGTTGGCGTAGCGCTCGGCCGCGCCCGCCAGCATGACCCCCGGCCGGTCGTTGCCGGGAAACACCAGCGGCCGCTCCAGCGCGCCGGTGGCCAGCACCACCGATCCGGCGCGGATCACCCAGTGGCGGTGGCGCGGCTCGCCCTTGTCCGGCCGCTCCTTGTGGTCGGAGACGCGTTCCAGGGCGGCAAGCGTGTTGCCGTCGTAATAGCCCCACACCGTCGTGCGCGGCAGCAGGCGCACGTTCTCGCGCTGCTCCAAATCCTCCGCCGTCGCCGCCGCCCAGTCCGCCGCCGGCTGGCCGTCGATCGTCTCGCCCGACCAGTTGGCGCTGCCGCCGAAGCGCGGGTCGAGCTCGGCCAGGATGACGCGGGCGCCGCTGTCGGCTGCGGCCTTGGCTGCCGTCAGCCCGGCCGGCCCGGAGCCGACCACGAGCACGTCGCAGAAGGCGTTCATGCGCTCGTAGCGGGCGGTGTCGGCCACCTTGCCGGCGCGGCCGAGGCCGGCGGCGCGGCGGATGAAATGCTCGCAGAGCATCCAGAAGCGGGTGCCCTTCAGCGGGCCGATCACCGGCCCCATGAAGGTCTTGTAGTAGAAGCCGGCCGAGAGCAGCGGGCCGGCGAGCTGGTTGGCGGCGCCGATGTCGAAGGCAAGCGAGGGAAAGCGGTTCTGGCTTTCGGCGACGAGCCCGTCATGGATCTCGACCATGGTGGCGGGCAGGTTCGGCTCGCGCACCCCGCCGCGCAGCACCGTCACCAGCGCGTTCGGCTCGTCCACCCCGGCGCTCAGCACGCCGCGCGGGCGGTGGTACTTGAACGAGCGGCCGAACAGGGTCACCCCGTTGGCCAGCAGCGCGGAGGCCAGCGTGTCGCCGGGATGGCCGGTGAAGGACCTGCCGTCGAAGGTGAAGCGGATCGTCCTGAAACGGTCGATGCGGCCGCCGGTCGCGGCGCGGCGCGGGCTCACGACTTCGCTCCGTGGCGGCCGGCTGTGTCACGGCGCAGGTCCGCGCGCACGAAGGCCACGCTGGAAATCTCGTGGGTCAGCGTGTCGCGCACCACTTCGAGATGCGCGCGGCAGCCGCCGGAATGCTGCCAGATCTCGGTGTGGGGACCGGCCGGATTGGCGCGGTTGTAGACATATTCGTTCCACGCCGCGATGTCCTGCGAGCCGGCGGCGGGGCGGCGGCGCGTGCCGTCGTCCTGATAGGTGAATTCGGACACGTCGCGTGGGCCGCAATAGGGACAGGAAATCAGCATGTTCGTTTCCTACCGCGTGATGTTGACAGATTGAATCGCCATCCCGCTCTAACCTTTTGTCTGAGCATGATCTTATCCGAAAACCGGTTCCCACTTTCCGGGATCATGCTCTAATGCAGCCGCGGCGTGGCGCCCTGGCCCTTCTCGTCTATGAGGATGCCGCGATGGAAGCGGTCGAGGGTGAAGGCGGCGTTCAGCTCGTGCGGCTCGTCGCGGGCGATGGTGTGGGCGAAGCACCAGCCGGAGGCGGGCGTTGCCTTGAAGCCGCCATAGCACCAGCCGCAGTTCAGATACATGCCCGGCAGCGGGCCCGTGGTGATGATGGGCGAGCCGTCCATCGACATGTCGCACACCCCGCCCCAGGAGCGCAGCATCCTGACCGGCGCCAGGCCGGGGAACAGGGCCAGCATCTCGCTCATCACCTCTTCCACGATCGGCAGGTTGCCGCGCTGGGCGTAGGAATTGTAGCCGTCGATGTCGCCGCCATAGACGAGCCCGCCCTTGTCGGACTGCGACGCGTAGAAATGGCCCATGCCGAAGGTCACCACCGTGTCGAGGAACGGCTTGATCGATTCCGACACGAACGCCTGCAGGACATGGCTTTCGATGGGCAGCTTCTCTATCCCCGCCAGTTGCATGACGCGCCCGGTGCTGCCCGCCACGGCTATCGCTACCTTCCTGGCGCGGATCTCGCCGCGCGAGGTGACGACCCCGGTGACGCGGTCGCCCTCCCTGAGGAAGCCGGTCACCTCGCAATTCTCGACGATGTCGACGCCGCGCCGGTCGGCGCCGCGCGCATAGCCCCAGGCGACCGCGTCGTGCCGGGCGGTGCCGGCGCGCCGCTGCATCAATCCGCCGACGACGGGGAAGCGGGCGCCGGCCGAAACGTCCAGCGCCGGGATCAGCCGCGCGATCTGCGCCGGCGTCATCAGTTCGGCATCGACCCCGCAATGGCGCATGGCGTTGCCGCGCCGGGCGTAGTCGTCGAGCTGCGCCGGGCTGTGGGCGAGGTTCAGGCAGCCGCGCTGCGAGAACATGACGTTGTAGTTGAGGTCGTGGGACAGGTTCTCCCACAGCTTCATCGAATGCTCGTAGAAGCGGGTGTTGGCCGGCAGCAGGTAGTTGGAGCGCACCGCAGTGGTGTTGCGCCCGACATTGCCGGAGCCGAGCCAGCCCTTCTCCAGCACCGCCACATTGGTGATGCCGTGCTCCTTGGCCAGATAATAGGCGGTGGAGAGCCCGTGGCCCCCGCCGCCGATGACGACGACGTCGTAGGACGGCTTGGGGGCCGGCTTGCGCCATGCCGGCTTCCAGTCCCGGTTGGCTCTGAGCGCGTTCGCAATGAGCGAAAAGGCCGAATATTCCGCCATTCTTGCCGTGAATCCGTTGCGGGAGGCCGAGACTATAGAGCAGAGCCTTGCGGCAAAGCCAAGATTGCGCCGCCGCTTTTCGGAAGGCCGACGCGAAAGCGGCGGTGCCGCCGTCTGCGCCGGCTTGCCCGCCGGAATGCACGCCACTATCAATGGCATGCTTCTTCGGCCGGCCCGGGATCTGCGCATGACGCTTCGATGGCTCCGTCTTCTTCTGGTTCTGGTCGCGGCCGCGGCTTTCGCGCCGTCGGCCGCGACGGGGCAGGAGCAGGCGCCGGCGCCGGCGGCTTCCGACCTCGTCGCCACCCAGCGGCAGGTGTTGCAGAAGCTGACGGCCGAGGCCGACGACCTCGACAAGAAGATTCAGCAGAACGGCGACGACGACGCCAAGCTCGTCGACATCCGGCTGCAACTGGAGGAGCTGTCGCGCCAGGCGCTGGCAAGCGCCGTGGCCTTCCGCCCGCGCATGGCCGAGATCAATGCGAGGCTGGAGCAACTGGGGCCTGCGCCGGCGGAGGGCCAGCCGGCCGAGCCGGACATCGTCGCCGGCGAGCGCAAGGCGCTGACTGCGGAGAAGGCCGAGATCAACGCCGCGACCGCGGTGGCCCAGAGCCTGTCCATCCGCGTCAGCGGGCTGACCGACAAGATCGCCGCCACGCGCAGCGCGCTGTTCCGCAACCTGCTGGCCAAGCGCTACGAACTGGCGGACGCTTTCGCAGGCAGGGTCGTCTCCGACGCGCAGGCGGAGTTTTCGAGCTTCCACGGCGCCGTCTCGTCCTGGCTGACCTTCGTGTTCAAATACAAGTTCCAGGCGGTGCTGGCGGCCACCCTGATGGCGCTTGCCGCGGCGGCCGTGCTGCTCATCGGCGGCCGTCGCCTGTTCGGGCGCCTGCTCGACCCCGATCCCGCCGTTGAGGAACCGTCCTATCTCGGCCGCCTCTCGGTTGCCTTCTGGTCGACGCTGCTGCCCACGGCGGCGCTCGTCGTGTTCTTCGCGGCCACCTTCTTCTTCTTCAACTATTACGGCGTGCTGCGCGGCGACATCGGCGTCTTCCTCAAGGCGTTCATGCAGGTCGTCGTGGTGACGTTCTGCGTCAACCGGCTGGCCAACGGCGCGTTGTCGCCGAAGCTGCCGAACTGGCGGCTGATCCCGGTGGAGTCCGGCCCGGCGCGTTGGCTGGTGCGCCTGGCGACGGCGATGGCGGTGGTAATCAGCCTCAACAGCTTCCTGTCGGCGGTCAACGAGCAGATGGGCTCGCCGCTTTCGCTCACCATCGCGCGCAGCTTCGTCGCGGCCGTGGTGGTCGGCCTGATCCTGATCCTGATGGGGCTGGTGCGGCCGTTCCGCACGCGCGACGGGGCGTGGCGCTCGTGGCCGGCCTGGCTGCGCTACAGCGCCTTCGCGCTCGGCCTTTTCACCATCGGCGCGGCGCTGCTGGGCTATATCGGGCTGGCGATCTTCGTGTCGCTGCAGGTGGTGGTCACCGGCACCATCCTGCTGACGGCCTATATCGGCTTCCTGTCGGCGCGCGCCATCGGCGAGGAGGGCGGCTTCGGCGGCTCCTCGGCGGGACGATGGCTGGCGCAGCGCACCAGCCTGGAGGAGTCCACGCTCGACCAGCTCGGCCTGGCGGTGAGCATCGCCATCAACCTGCTGATCGCGCTGGTGTTCCTGCCGCTGATTTTCCTGATGTGGGGTTTCCAGCCCGGCGACATTCAGGCCTGGGCCTACAAGCTCGCCACCGGCGTCAATGTCGGCTCGGTGACGATCTCGTTCACCGGCATCCTCACCGGTGTCGTCGTCTTCGTCATCGGCTATTTCCTCACGCG
>ERZ778021.2630-NODE-2630-length-15411-cov-5.242446_pt1 | contig 15411 bp, 14 predicted proteins | sample MGYA00375751_ERZ778021 | MGnify/ENA primary metagenome ERZ778021 (study PRJEB29350, sample SAMN05389814) | bioreactor metagenome | isolation source: Thiocyanate stock bioreactor | place: South Africa: University of Cape Town | collected 2013-08-29 ... | reverse complement strand
ACGGCATGGACATCTACGACAGCCAGTACGGCGTCTGGCGCTGCGTCCTGGACCGCCACGAGTACGCCGACCTGAGGATGGAGAAGATCATCTCGCGAGGGATCTTCTTCCCCCGCCCCGGCCTGGCGAAGCCGGACGAGATGGTCCTCCTGAACCCCGTCGACGACTTCCCCCCCTCGACGGTGGTGACATACGTCGGCCCGAAGGACGCGCGCGACCCCTCCGGCCCGCTGGTCGTCCGCGGCTCGTGCGCCGACGACGGCGACGTCCGTCGCGTCGTCGTCAACGACCACGAGGCCCGCGAGCTGCGGCCGAACTTCGCCGAGTGGGAGGTCGAGGTCCCGTCGGTCGGCGTCGCTGGCGTCGAGGCCCGCGCCGAGGACGAGGCGGGGAACGTCGAGAAGACGCCGCACCGGATCCCCGTCGCGGCCGGGGCCGACGGCCGCTGAGTCGCGACGTGACGCGTGGTCCGATCGCGCCGGGCGGGCGGGGCGCCCGCGGGCGGAATCCGTTTGGCGGCGTGAGGGGATGTGGTTTAAAATCCACACCGACGAAGGCCTTCGTTCTCCCCGGCCATCCCTCGGACCCTCCCCATGACGCCCACCGACGCCGCCCACCGACCGATCGAGATCAACCGCCGGGCCGCGCTGGCCGGCCTGGCCGGGGCGATGGCCCTCGGCGGGCGGTCGATCGCGGGCGCGACGGCGCAGGCCGCGCCGGGCGCGCCCGGGTCGTTCACGCTGGGGCTGAACACGGCGACGATCCGCGGGCAGAAGCTCGGGATCGTGGAGATCGTCGACGTCGCGGCCAGGGCCGGCTATACCGGCCTTGAGCCCTGGCTCGACGAGATCAACCGCTACAAGGACGGCGGCGGCTCGCTGGAAGACCTGGGGAAGCGGCTCCGCGACGCCGGGATCTCCGTCGAGAGCGCCATCGACTTCTTCGAATGGGCCGTCGACGACCCCGAGCGGCGTCGCAAGGGCCTCGAGGCGGCGAGGCGGACGATGGACACGCTCCAGAAGATCGGGGCGAAGCGGGTCGCCGCGCCGGCCTCGGGGGCGACCGACGCGCCGGTGGAGCTGCCCCGCCTGGCCGAGCGCTACCGGGCCGTCCTGGCGCTGGGCGACCAGTTCGGCGTGGTCCCGGAGGTGGAGGTCTGGGGCTTCTCGAAGACGCTGGGGAACCTGGCCGAGGCGGTATACGTCGCGACGGCCGCCGGCCACCCCAGGGCGTGCGTCCTGCCCGACGTCTACCACCTCCATCGCGGCGGCTCGTCGTTCGAGGGCCTGAGGCTGCTGGGGCCGGCGGCGATCCCGGCCTTCCACTTCAACGACTATCCCCAGGTCCCCGACCCCAGGACGCTCAACGACTCCGACCGCGTCTACCCCGGCGACGGCGTCGCGCCGATCCGCTGGATCCTGGAGACGCTGGCCGCGGGGGGCTTCCACGTCATGCTGTCGCTGGAGGTCTTCAACAAGGAATACTGGGCGCAGGATCCGGCCGTCGTCGCCGCGACCGGGGTCCGGAAGATGCAGGCGCTCGTCGATTCGATCCGGGTCCCCGCGCCGACGGGGTCGTGACGCCGTGTTCCACCCGATCCTCAACCAGGCCCACGCGTGGGTCGAGCGGGTCCTGAGGCCGGGCGACCTGGCGGTGGACGCCACGGTCGGCAACGGCCGCGACACGGCGATCCTCGCCGAGCGGGTCGGGCCCGGCGGCCGGGTGATCGGCTTCGACCTCCAGCAAGACGCCCTCGACGCCGCCTCCGCCCGCCTCACGTCGCCCGGGACCGCCGACCGCGTGACCCTGGTCCGGACCGGGCACGAGGGGATGGCCCGCGTCGTCGCGCAGCACTTCCCCGGACGGCGGCCCAAGGCCGTGATGTTCAACCTCGGCTACCGCCCCGGCGGCGACCGCGCGTTCGCCACCCGCCCCGTCACGACCCTCCCCGCCCTGGCCGCCGCCCTCGACATCGTCCTCCCCGGCGGCATCATCACCATCGTCTGCTACCCCGGCCACGCCGGCGGCAAGGATGAGCAGGACGCCGTCCTCGCCTGGGCCCGCGCCATCCCCTCCGTCCGCGCCACGGTCGTCCTCTACCAGTTCTGGAACGCCGTCAACGCCCCCTGCCTGCTCGCCGTCACGCCCAAATGATGCGGCCGCAGGCTTGAGTTGATAAATCCTACGGGAATTATCGGGATTCGTCCTTGATCGAACGGTCGTCGGGTGCATAATTGCGATCCGAGGGCGCGACCGCGCGTCATATCCAGCCGACCCGTCGACGGGAGGTGTCCGACGAAACCGGGCGCAGGGCCGACCACAGGGGATGGAGGCCGCGCCGAGGATCGAGTCGACCCATGAGGACGAATTCCATCGCGCGGCGAGGGGATGCCGCAGGGCGTGAGGCCCGCGGCTTCACGCTGATCGAGCTGCTGGTCGTGATCGCCATCATCGCCGTGCTGATCGCGCTGCTGCTGCCGGCCGTGCAGTCGGCCCGCGAGGCGGCCCGCCGCGCCCAGTGCACCAACAACCTCAAGCAGATCGGCCTGGGGATGCACAACTACCACAGCGTCTTCGATTCGTTCCCGCCGGGCGCGCTGTTCGGCCGCCGCGCGGACAAGACGCTGGGGAACAACCGCGACTTCTCGGCGCACGTACGGCTGCTGGGCTTCACGGAGCAGCCGGCGCTGTACAACGCGGCGAACTTCGACCTGGCGTGCTTCAACGACAACGACTACGGCAACGGCGCGAACTCGACCACGACGACGACGCGGCTGTCGCTGATGCTCTGCCCGTCGTCGACGCCGCCGTCGTGGAACCACCAGGGGTCGGGGAGCGTCTTCAACGCGCTGCGGGCCCCGGGGGGGAACTACTTCGCCTCGCTCGGCGCGACGATGGAGTTCGCGGGCCAGCAGAGCGGCGGGCCTCCCAACGGCGTCTTCGAGTACGTCGGGGACAAGGGCCGCACGCACGGGCTCCGGGAGATCACCGACGGATCCAGCAACACGATCGCGTTCGGCGAGTGGCGGACCGGCAGCGGCAACCCGAACGTCACGACCATCCCGACGGACATCATCTTCCTGGGGTCCTTCCCCGCCGGCACGAAGCGCAACGACGGCACGCTGGGCTCGCCGCTGTTGCCCCGCGGCGCCTTCCTCGCCTGGGCCTCGCAGTGCGCGGCGGCGGCCAAGGACCGCGACGGCTACTACGGCAAGAGCACCACGCTCGGCCAGAACTGGTCGCTCGGCCTGGTGGCGTATTCGCTGGGCAACGTCCTGCTCCCCCCGAATCCGCGGTATCCCAACTGCTCGACCCACGGGACGGGGACGCTCCAGTCGCCGGGCGTGTGGGGGCTGAGCAGCCTGCACCCGGGCGGGGCGAACGTCCTGCTGGCCGACGGCTCGGTCCGGTTCCTGAAGGACTCGGTCGACGTCGCGACCATCTGGGCCCTGGGCACGCGGGCCGGCGGCGAGATCATCTCGTCCGACTCCTACTGACCGGCGCGGGGGCCGCGCGCCCCCGCCCGCTCGATCACCTTTCGGAGACCTCGATCGTGATACGCCCGAGCGCCTTGCGTGCGTCCGCGTTCTTCGCCTCGTCCCTGGCCGCCCTGTTCGCCGTCGGCTGCGGCGGCGAGGAGGGCCCCCCGCGCGAGCCCATCAGCGGCGTCGTGACGCTGGACGGCCGGCCGCTGGAGAAGGGGCTCATCACCTTCACGCCCGAGGCCGGCGGCGACCTGGTCGTCAGCGGCCTGGTCGTCGACGGCGCGTTCTCGCTCCCCCGCGCCGAGGGCCCCGGCCTCGGCCCCCATCGCGTCGACGTCTGGTCGAAGAAGGCGACCGGCAAGACGTTGAAGGACCGCAACGATCCCGACAACCCCGTCGAGGAGACGGTCGAACAGATCCCGCCCCGGTACAACACTCGCTCCGAGCTGAAGGCCGACGTGGTGCAAGGGGGCGAGAACCGCTTTACGTACGACCTGACCGGCGGCAAGGACAAGGACGCCGCCGTGAAAAAGGTCGCCTCGCGCCGGCCGTGACCGTCCCGAGGCGTTCGAATAAAACGCTTGTCGGCCGAGGGTCAAAACCTTAGGCTGCCGAGGGGCGAGAGCCTGGAGGCTCCAGGCTCTCCGCCGACCTCAAGGCCATCAATAACTCACCTTATATTCCCAACTGAGAGTCGATGCCTCCCCCTGACCAGCCCTAAGTTCGCTGGCCGCGATATTGTTGAACCAGCCATACTGAACGTCATTGTAGGGTTTGGCGGGGTCGGTCATGCCGTCGAAATTGAACGTATAGGTCCCACCTGCCCAACCGAAAGAGGAGTCTGTGAATGTCACAGGCCCGCTGCTCGTGGTGTATGTCGCAGTTAATGATCCGCCAGCGAAGACTTCGATTCCATGCCCCCTGAAATGAAAGCCCATAGTGGAGCTGAAGGAGGGATCCCAAGAGATTGTGAAGAACCCTGAATAACCGGTGGAACCGGATAGCCCTCCCAAAGTCAAGTCGTTGGTGAAGTCATACACGTTGAGGTCAAAAATCATGCTCTCGACATTGGCGTAGGACTCAAGGTCCAATGCCTTCGACTTTCCAGTGACCTGCCAGACGGACACCGTGTCCGTGGAAGTCAGATTTATCTGCCCTGGGGGGGTGGGGGTGTTGTTGGTATAGCCGTCCCACTGCTGATAGGTGCCATCGATATTTCCGGCGCCAAGATTGACGCTGTTCCCTCTGGAGTAATTCAAGTAGTAAGTGCCGATGCCGCCGGCGAATGGAACCGGTCGGGATGAGCTGTAGGGGCTCATGTTCGTGACGGTCCCATAGGTCTGGTAGCCCGGGACAGAATCTTGAGCATTGTATGCCGGCAACACCCCGACCCAACTATCGGCGTTGCTGCCGTTCGTGGCGAAGACACCGGTCCCGACTGTGGTCGGCGAGCCAAGGACCGCCTCTCTCGCCAAGGCTTCTTGTCCAAGGATGAAGTTCAGAATATGTTGATCGAAGGACAGGCCATCGAAGATGCTTGGGGTGCCCTTCTGGAACTTGCGAGCACTGGGGGGGCTCGACGGGCTGAACATCTCGACCGAGAGTAGACTCGCCAAGCTACGCGCTTCGAGGGATATCGAGATGTGGAGATCAGAGCCGGGGGTGAACCGCGTGTTGGACCGTGACGGCCGCAAAGATGCTCGATGCAACTTCATGGCTTGAAGCTCCAAGGTGATTGGAAGAGAAGGCTTCAATGTCAAGTGGTGACAAACTTGGGCAGAAGTCGTCGGTATGTCAAAACAATAATATTTTTTAACGGTCGATGGTCAGTGTTTCGCTTGGGTGTGTATGATTGCTTTATTTCGGCGTGCCCGAATCATAGGGCCGATGGACAATCAAAAACGGGCGATCCATCCCATGTGAGATGGATCGCCCGCTTGGATTCGCCTCGTGGCGACCGGACGTTAATACTGATCGGCGCTGACGATCTCGCCGCCGGCCCTGGTGCCGAGGGCCTGGAAGACGCCGCCCGGGGTGGTGGGTGTATAGACCCAGGCGTTATTGCTGCCGGAGGTGCCCTGAGAGCCGGGGTTCCAGGAGCTGACCGAGTTCTTGATGAACCGGACCGAGCCGTCGCAGAAGGCGAAGTTCGCCCCGCCGGAATGGTTGCTGGCGGAGGTCATGCGGTAGTTGTAGTTCTCCCCCTTGTCCGCGTTGCGGGGGAACTTATTGGCCGGGGCGCCGGGGTTGACCGACGGTTCGGCCTGGCGGCTGTCCTTGAAGTAGTTGGGCGGGAAGAAGGTGGAGAAGGCGGTGTCGCCCCAGTCGCCTGAGATCCAGATGCAGGCGGTGTACTTGCCGTTGTCCCCGGCGTTGAGCGGAACCATGCGGCTGTGGGCGTGTTCGCCGTAGAGGATCGTGTTGCTGGTGCCGTCGGTGATGCCGGCGATCCGAATCGGCGGGAAGGCCCCGGCGAATTTGATATTGTCCGTCGTGCCGCCGCAATGGTTGAAGATGCCGTCGGATTGTCCCAACTTGGCGTCGTCCCAGCGGTAGGCGAGGGTCCCCATATTACCGGCGTAGCTGCTGTAGGTGAACGGCATGTAGGAGTCGTCCCAGCCCGAAGTGTCGTCGCCGAGGTTGGGAGCCCGCAGGCCATTCACGTCGTCGCTGGGGCACCAGAGGGTGTTCATGCCGATGCCGACGACGGTCGTGTTCGCGCCCACCCAGATCGTGAGATTCTGGTTCAACGCGTTCCAGATCGTGCCACCCTCGTAATAGGCGAGCAGAGCGACGAACGGGCCGTAGTTCTGCCGCATGGCGCTGCCGTTGTTGTTGCGGCCGTTGCTGTCTCCCATGGGGAAGCTGCCGTTGGTGCTCTCGTAATTGTGCGTGGCCAGCCCCAACTGCTTGAGGTTGTTGGTGCATTGGGCTCGGCGGGCGGCCTCGCGGGCGGCCTGCACGGCCGGCAGCAGCAGGGCGATGAGGACGGCGATGATGGCGATGACGACGAGCAGCTCGATCAGCGTGAAGCCGCGGCGAGCGCCCATCCGGGGCGAAGTGTGCATGCGATGTCCTTCTCGATAGTGATGACGAATAGGATCAGCGATCGGGAAATGCGATTTGGCGATGCGTCGGGCCGGGATCTTGGGCCGGACCGCGATCAGGGCGACTTGGCCCTGGCGGCCGCGCGCTGCTCGCGTAACTCTTTGATGCCCATGTTCATCTCCTCCTTCGAAAGCTTCTTCCCCTTGCCGGCCGACTTCTCCGGTTTACTGGCGGCCGGCTCCGAGGTCGCCGCAGATGCCGGTGCAGACGACTGCGGCGTTTCGCTGCAACCGAGCGGCACCCAGGCGAGGGCGAGGGCCGACGCCAGGGCCGCGTCCTTCCATGTACGACGGAATGCCATCGGGCTCAGGGCTCCAGGGAGAGGGAGGCGCAATGGTGACGTGCTGTGGATCTTCGACGCCCCATCGCGCCGCGAAGATGGTCGGTATGCGGTCGGTTTCCAACCCTCCATGGCGCATAAGCGGCAAGGCGGGCGGCTCGGGCCGCGTCGATCTTCTCAAGGATCAATCCAACGACGATCGAACGATTGCAGAGCAGCAGCGAGGCTCCCCCGCGAAAGGCGGTGCGGGGAGGCCGGACGAACAAGCATCCGTGAATACGGACGACGGTGATGCTAACACGCGACGCCCGGGATCCCAAATGGATTTCCGCATGGTCCAGGAAATTTCACGAGGCCCCGCCGGTCGCGTCTGGGGGGCTCGGCATGGGATGCCGGCTCCTCGGTTTTCGAAAGCGGACGACGGCTCACCCCGCCCGTCCGGGGAGGTGGCCCGTCGCCTTCGGCCCGAACCGGATGTGCAGGTTGGCGTGGCCGGCGAAGCGGTCGCCGTAGATCCCTCGCACCAACGCCCAGTCGAGCGCGATCGCCAGCAGCGAGGCCGCCACGCCCGCCGCGACCAGCCGCCCCCAGCGCACAGGGCGCATCACCTCGGGGATCGGCCCGACGCCCGCAGCCTCCGCGCCGCGCGCCGGCGAGGCCAGCAGCAGGATCAGCGCGCAGGCGACGGCGTTCGCATAGATGACGCCCTCGGTGATGAGCCGCTGGTCGGCGAACTTCACCACGGCCTTGCCGAAATTCCCCACGACGATGATCGCCAGCAACATGAGGAAGAGCGCCTGACCCCGCCCGAGCGCGTCCTCGGGGACGACGGCGAGCGGCCGGCGGTCGTGGCGGATCATCAGCGCGAACAGCGCGACCGTCGCGATCGCGAACCCCAGGTCGAACCATCCCTGTGCGGAGATGCCGTACATCATCGCGGGGACCGCCTGCACGTCGACCCAGTGGCCGACGCTCTTGCGGAAGTTCACCAGCGGGATGACCAGCAGCGTGAACGCCACCGCCAGCCGCTCCGGCCATCGCCGCGAGGCCGGGACCGCCTCGTCGGCGATCGGCGCGACCCGGCGCGACAGCCCGGCGACCGCCAGGGCCAGACCCAGGCCGTTGATGAGGCCGGTCGTCTGCTCCAGGACGCTGTGCCAGTTCGTCTCGTACCCGCTCGTCACCGCCGCGAGCTTGATCGCCGACGCGCCGGCGAAGCTGATCCCCCCCACGAAGCCGGTCACGAGCGTCGCCCTCGCGGTCTGGGGGAGGCCGGTCCGCAGCAGGTAGACCAGCAGGCCGGCGACCATCCCCGTCATCCCCGCCCAGTTGTCGCCGCGCGGGGGCGTCATGCGCAGGCCCAGGATCACCGTGAGGACCAGGAACCCGGCCCACCAGCCGACCGCCATGTGCAGGATGAGCGACGTCGCCCGGTCGACCCGCCGCCGCACGCCCGCATACGCCAGCGCCGCGACGATCGCGACCGAGACGCCCAGCCAGTCGGTGTCGTACCAGTCCAGCGAGTAGCCCATCCCGCGGAGCCACGGCTCCAGGAACCATCCCTGGAGCTGCCAGGCCGCGAACACGGCCAGCGTCGGCGGGAACAGCTCGACGAGGCGGTCGCGCCCGGCCTCCGCGGGCAGCGCCGTGCCGGCACCCCCCGGAGCGGCCCAGAGGAAGCCGATGAGGAACAGCGCGGCGAACCCGTACAGCACCGACGGCGAGTGCCCCGAATGGGTGTAGCCGATCACGATCATGTACGAGATGCTGCCGCCGAACGACCAGCCGATCGCCCCGAACAGGGCGAAGAACGGCAGCCGTCCCCACCAGTCGCGACGCCCCGAGAGCAGCACGGCCGCCATCGCCGCCAGGGCCCCGGGCATCAGCGCCCCGGACTCGTGCCCGAAGTTGCCGCGCACGCCCCAGCCCGCCGACAGCGCCATCGCCGTCAGGATCCAGAACGCCGCGCCCGGCCCGCGCCTCGCATCCGGCATCGTCGCCCCCTCGTCGCGCCCAGCGCCCTCCGCACCGTCGGGAAGGCGGGTCCAGGGTACGGCCGGCGCGGGCGTCGGGCAACGGCCCGCGTCGTCTTGCCGACGGCCCTTCCCGCCGCTACACTGATCACATGGACATATTGCCGCATCGGTTCTACGACAGGCTCGCGGACGAGGTCGCGCCGGACTTGCTGGGGATGCACCTGGTCCGGACGATCGGCGACGAGGTGAGGATCGGCCGGATCGTGGAGGCGGAGGCGTACCTGGGGCCGCCCGACCTCGCGGCGCACTCGACGAAGGGGAACACGAAGCGGACGAGCGTCATGTACGGGCCGCCGGGCTTCGCCTACGTCTACCTCATCTACGGGATGTACCACTGCCTGAACGCCGTGACGGGCCCCGGCCTGCACGCCTCGGCGGTCCTGATCCGGGCGCTGGAGCCCGTGGCGGGGCTCGTCGAGTCCGCCAGCGGCCCCGGCCGGCTCTGCCGGGCGATGGGGATCGACCTGTCCCTGTACGGCCACGACCTCTCCGGCGGCGAGCTGACGGTGGTGAAGCCCCGGGGCCGGCGCGAGAAGTTCGACATCATTCGGAGCCCGCGGGTCGGCGTCGACTACGCCAAGGAGTGGGCCGCGGAGCCGCTGCGATTCTCGATCGCCGGCAACCCGTACGTCTCCCGGCCCAGGCCCCCGGCCGTCGAAGGGGCGGCTCCCGTCGAGGGCGCGACGGGCCCTCGCCGTGGGGCCTCGAAGGGCCGCCGCCGGTCGCCTTGACAACCTCCCGCGGCGGGACGAAGCTGAGACCATGCGTATTGAACAGATCGACCTCGCCGTCGTCCGCTTGCCGCTGATCCGCCCGTTCCAGACGAGTTCCAGCCGGAAGGCGCACCTGGATCACATCCTGGTCCGCGTCGTCGCCGACGGCGTCGAGGGCTGGGGCGAGTGCGCCAGCCCGTCGGACCCGTTCTACTGCCCCGAGACGACCGAGACCTGCTGGCACGTCCTGCACGACTTCCTCGCGCCGATGACGCTGGGCAAGCCCTGGGAGAGCATCGAGGATCTCGCGGCCCTTTATAAGAAGGTGAAGGGGAACGGGTTCGCCCGCGCCGGCCTGGAGATGGCCTGCTGGGACGCCCTGGCGCGGTCCCGCGGCCTGCCGCTGCATCGGCTGCTGGGCGGGACGCGGTCGGAGGTCCTGTCGGGGGTCAGCCTGGGGATCGAGTCGGACATCGGCGCGGTGTTCGAGAACATCGACCAGTACCTCGGCGAGGGCTACCGCCGCATCAAGCTGAAGATCGCCCCGGGCTGGGACGTCGACGTCGTCCGCCGGGTCCGCGGGCGCTATCCCGACGTCGCCCTGCAAGTCGACGCGAATTCGGCCTACTCGCTGGACGACATCGACCTGCTGAAGAAGCTCGACGACTTCGACCTGCTGCTGATCGAGCAGCCGTTGGCGCACGACGACATCATCGACCACGTCAAGCTCCAGGCCGCGCTGAAGACGCCGGTCTGCCTGGACGAGAGCATCCACTCGGCCGACGACGCCCGCAAGGCGATCGAGCTGGGGGCGTGCCGCGTCATCAACATCAAGGTGAGCCGCGTGGGCGGGCCGCTGGAGGCCCGGCGGATCCACGACGTCTGCGCCGCGCGCGGCGTGCCGGTCTGGTGCGGCGGCATGCACGAGTTCGGCATCGGCCGGGCGGCGAACGTGGCCGTGGCGAGCCTCGCCGGCTTCTCGCTCCCGGGCGACGTGTCGGGGTCGGACAAGTACTATCGCGAGGACGTCGTCGAGCCTCCCATCCTGGCGACCCGGGGCGCGATCGCCGTCTTCGAGGGGTCGGGCCTGGGCGTCGAGCCGGTCCCCGACCGCATCCGCAAGAACACCCTCCGCGCCGCGACGCTCCGCGCCGGCGCCTGAACCGAGCCCGCCATGAACCCGACCGCCGTCCGAACGTTCGTCGAAGACCGGCTGGAGGACTACCTCGCCGAGCTGAAGGCGCTGGTGGAGCACGAGTCCCCCAGCGGCGACAAGCCGCGGCTCGACGCCCTGGCCGGGACGATCGCCGCGCGCTGGGCGGGGCTCGGCGGCGAGGTCGACCGCCTGGCCAACGGCGCGGGCGACCACCTCGTCGGCCGGTTCTTCGGGTCGATCGCCGAGAAGCCGGCGCTGGTGGTCGGCCACTTCGACACCGTCTGGCCCGTCGGCACGATCGACCGGCTGCCGTTCCGTCGCGAGGGGGACAGGCTGTACGGGCCGGGCGCGTACGACATGAAGGCGAGCCTGGTCCTGGTCGCGGCGGTGTTCGAAGCCTTCGCCGCGCTGGGCCTGGCGCCGAGGCGGCCGGTCACGGTCCTGTTCACGTCCGACGAGGAGGTGGGGAGCAAGACCTCGCGGGCGCTGATCGAGGACCTGGCGCGAGAGAGCCTGCACGCCCTGGTCCTGGAGCCGCCGCTGGCCGACGGCTCGCTGAAGACGGCGCGGAAGGGGGTCGGCCGGTTCGGGCTGGAGGTGCAGGGGAGGGCGGCGCACGCGGGGGTCGCGCCGGAGCAGGGGGCCAGCGCCGTCGTCGAGCTGGCCCATCAGATCCTCCGGATCCAGGCGCTCAACGACCCGGCCTCCGGGACGACGGTGAACGTCGGGACGGTGCAGGGGGGGACGACGCCGAACGTGGTCCCGGCGCACGCCATGGCCCAGGTGGACGCCCGCGCCGTGACGATCGCCGGCGCGGAGGCCCTGGAGCGGGCCATGGCCGGCCTGGCCGCGGCCACGCCCGGGACCCGCGTGACGGTCTCCGGCGGCTTCAACCGCCCGCCGATGGAGCGCACCCCGGGCGTCGCCGCGCTGTTCGAGCGGGCGAGGGCGATCGGGGCGGCGCTCGGCCTGGCGCTGGCGGAGGGCTCGACGGGCGGCGGCAGCGACGGCAACTTCACCGCGGCCGTCGGCACGCCCACCCTCGACGGCCTGGGGACGCCGGGCGGCGGGGCCCACGCCGACGACGAGCACATCCTCTACAAGGCCCTCCCCGAACGCGCGGCGCTCCTGGCCGCCCTGCTGATGGAAATCTGAACTCGTGAACCCGCGAGAGAACGCCGATATGCCGAGCCTTCGCCGAGTGCTGGAAGGGGGCGTCGTCCTGCGACGCGCCGAGACCCCCGCCGACTACCGCGCCTGCCAGGACGCCCAGCGCAAGGCGTGGGGGATCAGCGAGGACGGGTACGTCATCCCGGCGGCCACCATGGTCGGGGCCAACCTGCACGGCGGCCTGGTGCTGGGGGCGTTCGAGCCGGACGGGGCGGCGGTCGCCATGTCGTTCGGGTTCCTCGGCCGGGTGGAAGGGCGGACCTGCCTGTACTCGCAGCTCACCGGGGTCGTGCCGGGGCGGCAGTCGCTGGGGCTGGGGCGGGAGATGAAGCTGCTCCAGCGCGACTTCGCCCGCGCCGAGGGGCTGGAGACGATCGCCTGGGCCTTCGACCCGCTCCAGTCGGGCAACGCCCGGTTCAACCTCGCGAAGCTGGGGGCCCGCGTCCGCCGCTACGTCGACGACATGTACGGCCCCCGGACCGACGCCCTCAACGCGGGCGTGCCGACCGACCGCGTCATCGCCGAGTGGGACGTGGCCGTGGAGCCCGAGCCGGTCGCCGACCCCGGGGACGCCCCGAGCCTGATCGCGACCCGCGACGGCCTGCCGACGGCCGTCGCCGCACCGGCGACCGACCGCCTGTGGCTCCCCATCCCCCGCGACGTCGCCGCGCTGCGGAAGTCCCGCCCCGAGGCGGCCGAGGCCTGGCGGAAGGCCGTCCGCCAGGCGATGGCCTCCGCCTTCGCCGCGGGCTACGAGGCCGCCGGCTTCCTCCGCGACGCCGACCCCCGCTGCGGGTACATCCTCCGGAGGCGGATCACCGATTGACGGGGCGGTCGGAGGGCGGGCATGATCGAGGCGGGCGATCGCCGCGCGGCATCCCCAGGTCTTTCCACCCCACGGGCGAAGGTCATGTCCAGTCCTTCTCGAACGGCCGCGTCGTCGCGGGCCCCGGCCCCCGCATCGCCCAGGAATGGCCGTCGCAGGGGTGCCCCGATCGCGGTCGGCGTCGCCGCGGTCGCGCTGGCGGCGGCCGCGGCCTGCGCGATCCTCGCCCGCCGGCCCGCGGTCGACCCCGACCGCCTGTGGGTGGAGGCCCAGGAGGCGCTCCAGCAGAGTCGCATCGACGAGGCCGAAAGGCTCCTCGCCCTCATCTCCGAGGCCCGGCCCGCCCGGCCCGAGGACTGGCTCCTTCGGGGCCAGGTCGAGGTCGCGAGGGAGCGCCCGGACGAGGCGGTCGCGGCGCTGGCGGAGGTCCCCGATTCGGACCGTCGCGCCCCCATGGCCCGGCTGCTCGCCGGCCAGATCGAGCTGCGTCGCGATCGCGCCCGGTCGGCCGAGGCCCTGCTGCGGGAGGCGATCCGACTGGACCCCGGCATGGCCCAGGCCCGTCGCGAGCTGATCTACATCCTGGGGATGCAGCTCCGCCGCCGGGACCTGTGCGACCAGTTCGCCGCGCTGTCCCAGATCTCGACGCTCCAGTATGACAACCTGTTCCACTGGTGCCTTATGCGGAACTGCCTCTGGGAGGCCGGCGAGGTCGCCCAGACGCTCGGCCGCTACATCGAGGCCGACCCCGACGACCGCGAGTCCCGCCTGGCCCTGGCCGACAACGACCGCCGCCTCGGCCTGTACGACGAGGCCGAGGAGATCCTGGCCCCGCTCCCCGCCGACGACGTCCGCGCCCTGGCCCAGCGGGTCATGATCCTGATGGACCGCCGCGAGGAGGACCGCGCCGAGGAGCTGCTGAAGCAGGGCCCCCCCGAAGACCCCGAGCTGGCCCGGCTCCGCGGCCGGTCGGCCCTCGCCCGCCGCGACGGCCCCGAGGCCCTGCGCTACTACCGGATCGCCTACGAGCACGAGTCGGACAACCGCGATACTGTCTTCGGCCTGATCCACGCCTACGAGCTGTGCGGCCAGCCCGAGAAGGCCGCCCCCCTGCGCCGCGAGGCCGAGGCCCTGGAGGCGTTCAACTCGCTGGTCCAGCGCATGGCCACCCCCGAAGGCCGCAAGGACCCCGCCATCATCGACCAGGCCGCCCGCGCCTGCGCCCGCGCCGGCTTCATCGCCGAGGCCCGCGGCTGGCTCAATCTCGCCGTCGCCCGCGACGTTTCGGACGCCGCCGCCCAGCAGGCCCTCTTCCGCTTCAATGAGCAACATCCTCCCGCCGGCCATTGAAAATGGCCCGCGAGGGACCCGGCCCGCCTCCCGGCGGCGCGAGTCTTGCATAAGACCGACGGCGGGAGGGAGCACGATGAAGACCAAGACGACGGGCGGGGCGATGACGGGTCGCTCCGTCCTGATCATCGACGACAACGAGGACCTGGCGCTCTCGCAGGCCAGCCTCCTTCAATATTACGGCTGCCGGGTCGAGGTCGCGCACGACGGTTGGGAGGGCCTGCGCCTGGCGACCCAGCGCCCGCACGACGTCGTGTTCATCGACATCGGTCTGCCCGGGATGTCGGGCTATGAGGTGGTCAGGGCGATCCGTTCGGCCCTCGTCGACCCGCCGATCCTGCTGGCCCAGACGGCGTATGGCCAGCCCGAGGACATACGGAAGTCGCGCGAGGCCGGCTTCGACGCCCACCTGGTCAAGCCCGTGGATCCGGGCGAGATCATCCGGCACGTCCTGGACGGTCGCGAGGCCCTGGGGCGTCGCGGGCCCGAATCCGGCGAGGGCTCCCCGCCGCCGCTCCCCCCCCGGAACTTCCGCCCCCCGGCCCCGTCTTCCGACCCCGGCTCGCCCGACGCCCGCCGCTTCGCCTGACCCCCGCCGGTCCTCCTCGACCATACCCGACGAGACCTGGAGAAGCCCATCGCCGCCGACTGGGCGGCCCTATCGGACGTCGCGGCGGGCGGGCCCGTTGCCGGCGCGAGGGCTGGCCGTTAGGATCGTTCGCTCCGATCGCCCGTCCCTTCGCGAATCCTTCTCGCTCCGAAAGACCGAGGGCCGCCCATGAGCGCCGACCCCGTGGCCGCTCCGCCGACGTCGCCGTCGCCGCGGATCGTCTCGATGGACCAGTTCCGCGGCTACACCGTCGCCGGGATGTTCTTGGTGAACTTCGTGGGGGGCCTCAAGGCGCTCCCGGAGGTGATCAAGCACCACGACCACTATTTCAGCTATGCCGACACCATCATGCCGGCGTTCCTCTTCGCCGCCGGCTTCTCGTACCGCCTCTCGGTGCTGAAGCGGCTGGAGAAGGCCGGATCGGTCGGCTACGGCCGCTTCCTCTGGCGTTGCCTGGCGCTGGTGCTCATCTCCATGGTGATGTACGGGGCGGAGGACTTCGAAATCGGCAAGTGGGACGAACTGGCCGAGGTGCCCGGGAAGTTCCTGCTGGGGATCCTGAAGGCCGACCTGTGGGAGACGCTGGCGATCATCGGCGTGGCCCAGATCCTGATCATGCCGGTGATCGCGGCGAGCTTCCGCGTGCGGCTTGGGACGGCCGTCGCGTTCATGGCGGT
>ERZ778021.2629-NODE-2629-length-15412-cov-4.810380_pt1 | contig 15412 bp, 14 predicted proteins | sample MGYA00375751_ERZ778021 | MGnify/ENA primary metagenome ERZ778021 (study PRJEB29350, sample SAMN05389814) | bioreactor metagenome | isolation source: Thiocyanate stock bioreactor | place: South Africa: University of Cape Town | collected 2013-08-29 ... | reverse complement strand
CGGCGACCACCGAGATCTACACTCTTTCCCTACACGACGCTCTTCCGATCTGTCTCCATCGCGTAAGCGATCGCCTGGTACTCGGCCGAGAACTCGGTGAGCGGGCAGACCAGGCTGAGCGGCGACCAAGCGGCCGGGAAGTGCTCGGACGTGGACGCGAACGCCTGGAGGGCCACCGGCGCGCGGCAATCGCGCAGGCCCTCGACGACCGGCCGCATGTCCTCGCAGCACTCCATGAAGATCGCCCGCGGCGGCCGGGCCGCCAGCCGACGCGCCATGTGCAAGGCCGAGGACGGCGAGTGGTGGCAGACCGGGAAGATCTCCATCGGCTCGCGGAACGCCCGCTCCACGTCGTCCACCAGCCCGCCCAGGATGTGGCCGAGCGCCTTCGCGTCGGCGGCGAACGCGCCGGCGGCGGCGAGGAGCTGGTCGCGGAGCGGGGCGAAGGAGATGGGCAGGTCCGCCCGGTCGCGGTCGGTCGGCGTGCTCATGGCGTCACTTCCTGGCCCTCAAGGATTCTGGACTTGCGACGCGGACGGTCTTCCCCCCTCGCGGGGGAAGACAGACGCCGAAGGCGTCAGATGAGGGGGACGACCAGCACGGGCGCCATCGGAGCTTGCGGGCCCTCTCGAAACGGCCGCCACGAAACCCAACAGCCTTATCGCGTGTCGTCCCCCTCATCCGGCCCTCCGGGCCACCTTCCCCCGCGAGGGGGGAAGGGCGTTACAGGGACCATCCCAGGGCCGCGACGGTCGCGTCACTTCATCCCTTCCAGGGCGTCCTTGCCGGCGGCTTCGAACGCCTCCCACGCGCCGCCGTCCTTCTTGGCCCGCTTGGCGACGGCCGCGTGCCAGAACTTGTTGAGGATCGAGACATCCTCCGGGATGCGGCGGACGAGCGTCCCCACCAGCGACTTCGCCAGGGCCCCGGGGGCGAGCGAGCCGTCGCCGAAGAACCGGCCGTGCAACACCGCGTCCTCCAGCACGCCGATCTGCTCGGCCGTCGACAGCGCGCTCTCCAGCCGGTCATCCTCCGACGTCTGCGAGGCCGACGCCTCGCGCAAATCGGCGAACGTCTGGAGCAGGATGTCCAGCAGGGCCGGCGGCGTCTCGACCTCGAATCGGTTCCGCGCCAGGAGTTCCTTCGTCCGGAACAGGACGATCTCGCGCTCGGTCTTCTTGTTCGTGACGACCGGGATCTGGACGAAGTTGAACCGCCGCTTGAGCGCCGACGAGAGGTCGTTCACGCCCCGGTCGCGCGCGTTGGCCGTGGCGATGACGTTGAAGCCCGGCCTCGCGAAGACCACGTCGTCCCCCTTCAATTCGGGGATCGCGATGTATTTCTCCGACAGGATCGAGATCAGCGCGTCCTGGACGTCGCTGGAGCATCGGGTCAGCTCCTCGAACCGTCCCATGAGCCCCCCCTGCATGGCCGTCATGATCGGCGACGGGATGAGGCTCTCGCGCGACTGGCCGGCCGCGATGACCATCGCGACGTTCCAGGAATACTTGATATGATCTTCCGTCGTCCCGGCCGTCCCCTGCACGACGCGCGTGCTGTCGCCGCAGATCGCCGCGGCCATCAGCTCGGCCAGCCAGCTCTTGCCGGTCCCCGGGTCGCCGATCAGCAGCAGGCCGCGGTCGCTCGCCAGGGTGACGATGGCGCGCTCCACGGTCCCCGGGTCGCCGAAGAACTTGGGCCGGATCTCGCGCTCCAGCCGGTCCGACGGCGACGATCCCAGGACGAACACGCGGACCAGCCGCGGCGACAGCCGCCACGACGCCGGCCTCGCGTCGCCGTCGATCGACCGGAGCCATTCCAGCTCCTCGGCGTATTTCACCTCCGCCGGCGCCCGCAGGACCTCGCCCGGATCCGCCTGCGTCGCGACAGCCCCCTCGGCCCCGCCCGACTTCGCCCTGGCCATGGCTCGCCTCCGATCCGGTCGCGTCAGTTGAGCTGCTTCTTCAGCTCGACGATGAGCTTCTTGATGTTGCCGGTGAGGACCGGCAGCCCGATCGACTTCAGTTGCTTGCGGAACCACTCGTTCACGCTGAAATAGCCCTTGCCGCTGACCGAGCCGACCGGGATGAAATGCACCCCCGACTGCTTCACCGCCTTGATCATCTCGAACAGCGGCCGGTCGTTGTGGAACTCGTAGAAGTCGGAGATCCAGACCATCGTGGTGCGCCTGGGGTCGACGATCAGGCCCCGCGCGTGCTGCATCGCCAGCGGCCCGTCGTTGCCGCCGCCGAGGTTGGTCCGCAGCAGCGACTCGAACGGGTCGGCCGCCCACGGGGTCAGGTCGATGACGTTCGTGTCGAACGCCACCAGCGAGACCACCACGCGCGGGATCGTCGCGAAGATCGACGCCAGGATCGCGCACTGCACCATCGCGTCGACCATCGAGCCCGACTGATCGACCACGACGATCAAATATTTGTTCAGGGATTTCTGGGCGGTGCGGCGGTAGTAGAGCTGGTCGACGTAGAGCCGGCCGTCCTGCGGGTTGTAGTTCTTGAGGTTCTTCCAGACCGTCCGCTTGAGGTCCAGGTTGCGGAAGACCCGTTTCGGCGGGACGGAGCGGTCGATCTCCCCCGTCTTCGTGCTGAAGACCTGCCGCTTGAGGACCGCGGCCAGGTCGTCGACGTACTTCTTGATGAGTCGCTTGGCGTTGGCCAGGGCCGGCCCCGACAGGTTCGATTTGTCGCGAAGAAGCTGTTCCAGCAGCGACAGCGTCGGCGTGAGCTGCGCGGCGAGGCGGTCGTCCTTCAGGACCTCGCGCAGGTCCATGCGCTTGACGAGGTCGCTCTCCATCGCCACCAGCTCCTCGCGGAGCTGACGATCGTCGACGTTCGGGGCGTTGCCGCTGATCCCGGCCCCGCTGGTCCCCGCCATGGTCTGCCCCGCCCCCCCGCCGGGCGGCCCCGCGCCGGCCCGCAGGCTCCCCGGGGCGAGGCCCATGCAACGCTCCAGCGCCTCGACGTCCTGGCACCACTGCTGGTACTGGCCCGCGGTGCAGGACGGCGTCCGGGTGTTCGGCCCGAAGACGTTGAGCAGGAGCTTCGAGTAGGCGAACGTCCGCCGCAGGTCGACGTCGTCCGCCCCCCCCTGCCCTTCGCCTTCCGGGGCCTGGACGCACGCGGCGACGGCGTCGAAGTCGGGCTTGAGCTTCGGATATCGATGCAGCAGCACGTCGACGCCGACGTTCGGGTCGAGGATCGCGGCCGGCAGTTCGAGGCGGTCGGCCAACTCGACGGCCGTCGCGTCGAACGCGGCCCCGACGTCTTCCAGGCCCGACGAGGCGGCGATCAGCCGCCAGTAGAGCATCTGCCGCCGCTTCAGGACGTTCGCGTCGCCCATCGTGCATCACCCCTTGCGCAGGAGCCGGCCGGAGCGTTCCTTGAGCACGTCGAGCGAGCGGTTCTTGAGCTTCTTCCGGGCCCCCGCCAGGCCCTCGCCGCTCACGACGTACTTCTTCTTCGCCCCGGCGCAGAGCGGCTGGAACCGCCAGCCGCCGCGGTCGAATCGGAGCAGGCCGACCAGCTCGGCGGCCTTCTCGACGATCGCCTCGGTCAGCTCGCTCGCCGCGCCGAGGCGTTCGCGGGCGATCGGCAGGCCGTGGCCGACGGCGAGCTTGATCGGCTCGGCGATGTGGACCGGGTGGCGATGGAGGGCCGGCGGCGCTGGCAACGACCCGAGCCGTTCCGCCGCGCCGAAGGGGTCCGCCGCCGCGCCGACCTCGGGGGGCGACCGGAGGATCAGGTCGCCGTCGGCCCGCAACTCGCCCTTCACTTGCAAGGTCTTGTGGCCGTCGAGCGCGTCCAGCACGGGCGCCTGGATCGGGTCGAAAAGGTCCCAGACCTCGGGGCCCGCGAGGGCGTCGACCTTGTAGGAGCTGAACGGGATGCGGACGGTGCGGGCCTCGCCGTCGTCGAGGATCCCGTACAGGATCGCGCACAGGAAGTTCTCGTGCGCCTGGACGTCGAGCCCCAGCGGCGTCAGGACGCCTTCGACCTCGCGGAACGTCGGCGAGGCGGGCGACTGGTGGGTGCGGACCATCGCGGCGGACCAGAGATCCCCCCAGCGGAAGGCGGGGACGTCGGGGCGTCGCGAGGCCGGGACGTACCGCGTCAGCTCGTTCGCGAACCCGGTCAGCAGCGCCGCGAGCCCGGCCATCTCCGGGACGGCCTGGAGGTTCTCCAGCGTCGCGGAGAACGGCGCGATGGAGTCTTCCTCCAGGTGTTTCAGCCCCGCGATCGCCAGCTCCGAGAGCCACTGCTGGACGCTCGCCAGGAGGGCCGCCGAGCCGTTCGGCGGGGACGGCGGCGGCTCGTCCGGCGCGGGGACGACCCGACCCAGCGCCTCGCGGGCCTGGGCGACGAGCGCGTCGTGCGCCGCGCCGAGGAGCGCGACCCGGGCCGACGCGAGCGCCGCGAACGAGCGGGCGACGAACTCGCTCCGGCCGACGGCCTCGACCGCCTCGGCCACGATCGGGCCCAGCGGCGACCCGTCGAACACGCCGGCCAGGGCCTCCAGCCCCCCGCGCTGGTCCTCGCCGAGCCGGGCGAAGCCGTGCATCAGGGCGTCGTCGAAGCCTTCGGCCAGCCCCAGCGCCTCGGCCACGCCGGGGGGGATGGTTTGCAGGGCGTTCATGACGCGAACCAGCCCATCTCCAGGACCGTCCCCGGCCTGGCCTGGAGTTCGCAATAGCGGAGGTAGCCCAGGAACCGGCTGAACACCTCCCCGGGCGACTCCTTCCGCTCGTCTCCCCGCAACGCCCCGAGGATGGCCCGGCCGTCGTCCAGGCCCTGGGCCTCCGCGATCCCCAGATACTCGGCCACGCGAGCCGCGCCGCACTGGACGACGGCCTCGTCGACCATCTCGCGGATATGCTTGCAAGGGCCGCCGCCGAGCCCGCCGCAAGGCCGGTTGTTGTTCGTGCAGCAGTAGTAATCGCCGCCGGAAGCGATGAACGAGACGTACACCCGCTCGACGTCCGACCCGCTCGACACCACCCCCTGCACCCGCCCCCCCGCCAACTCCACGAACGGCACGGCCTTCACCGTCCGCCTCCCCGCCGGCATGCCGCCCCCGACGACGCTCGCCCGCTCCAGCATGGCCGCCGTCCTCCCATGTGAGGATTCATCCCATCGACCAGACGATGGACTATTGAACAGGCGACCGGAAGCGAAGTCAAGAGGCCCGCGGAAATCCTCGACGGGCGTCCCGATCCTGCAACGCCCGCGCATGAAAAACGCCGCGTCGGTCGGACGCGGCGTGATCGGGGCGTATAGGACGAGCGGGGCCGAAGTCAGGACTTCTCGGGCTCGTCGGTCTTGGTCGGGAAGGCGGGGGCGCGGTCGACGACGTGGTCGATCAGGCCGTACTCCTTCGCCTCCTGGGGCGACATGAAGCGGTCGCGGTCGGTGTCTTCCTGGAGGCGTTCCAGGGTCTGGCCGGTGTGCTTGCGGTAGATGTCGTTGAGGGCCTTCTTCATGCGGATGAACTCTTCCGCATGGATCAGGATCTCGGTGGCGGTCCCTTCCATGCCGGCGAGCGGCTGGTGGATCATGATCCGGCTGTTGGGCAGGGCGTAGCGCTTGCCCGCCGCGCCGGCGGTCATGAGGAGGGAGCCCATGCTGGCGCACTGGCCCATGCAGTAGGTGGCGACGTCGCAGGGGACCCACTGCATCGTGTCGTAGATGGCCATGCCGGCGGTGACGCTGCCGCCGGGGCTGTTGATGTACAGGTGGATGTCGGCCTTGGCGTCCTGGTGGGCCAGGACGAGCATCTGGGCGACGACCAGGTTGGCGACGTTGTCGTCGATCGCGGTCCCCAGGATGATGATGCGGTCCTGGAGCAGGCGCGAGTAGATGTCCATCGCCCGCTCTTCGCGGCCGCTGCGCTCGATGACGATGGGAACCAGTGGCATCGGTGTGAGCCCTCGGACAGGCGTTGCGTCGGGCGTTGCCGGCCCGACGCCGCGGTGGAGTTCGTCCTCGTCCCGGATCGAATCAATAGGAGCCGGGGGGTGGCGGGGTGACGCCGTCGACGCCCTTGATGCCGTCGATGCGGCCCACGACCTGATCGACCAGGCCGTATTCCTTGGCCTGATTGGCGGTCAGGTAGCGGTCGCGCTCGGTGTCCTTGGCGATCCGCTCGATGGGCTGGCCCGTGTGGCGGGCGAGGATCTCGTTGATGACGTGGCGGCTCTTGACGATCTCCTCGGCCTGGATCTCGATGTCCGAGACCTGGCCGCCGACCTGCCCGTAGGGCTGGTGGATCATGATCTTGGAGTGGGGGAGCGAGAAGCGCCGGCCCTTGCTGCCGCCGGCCAGCAGGACCGCGGCACCGGAGGCCGCCAGGCCGATGCAATAGGTGGCGATCTGGCACTCGATGAACTGCATCGTGTCGTAGATCGCCAGCGTGCTGCTGACGCTGCCGCCGGGGCTGTTGATGTAGAAGCTGATCCCCTGCGTCCGGTTCTCGTACTGGAGGTAGAGGAACTTCATGACGGCCGCGTTGGCGACGCCGTCGTCGATCACGCCTTCCAGGAACACGATCCGGTTCTCGAGCAGCAGGTCGCCGAGGGTCATCTGCCTCTGGCGCGCGTAGTCGCGATAGCGCTGGAGCTTCGGTTCCGCCAGCGGGTGGTCGAAGGCCATGGACGATCCCTTTCGGTGACGAGTGGGGGCGAGACGGCCGCGCGGCCCTTCATGGTGTTATTGAAGGGGCCGGCGGCCGAAATTCAAGGGGGTCCGCTCCGGCCGGGTCACTCCGGGGCGGTCTCGTCGGATTCCCCGGCTTCCGTCTCGGGGGTGGCGGCCTCGTCGAGGGTCTCGACGGCGACCTCGGGCTCGTCGGCCGCGACGTCCTCATACTCGACCGACTTGAGGATGTGGTCGAGGGCGCGGCGCTCCAGGATCTGGGTGGCGAGGGCGTCGTCGAGGCCCTCCTTCTCCACCCGGGCGCGGACGCGGCGGACGCTCTCGCCCGAGCGCTCGGCCATCGCCTCGATCTCGGCCTCCAGGTCCTCGGCCTCGACCTTGATGTCCTCGGCCTCGGCGATCTTGGCGAGGATGAAGAACTCCTTGAGCGACCGCAGGGTCATCTCGTGGGCGTTGGCCCGGATCTCGGCCTGGCGGGCGCGGATGTCCTCGGGGGAGAAGCCCTCCTCGCGCAGCTCCATCACGAGCCGGCTGGCGGTGCTCTTCTCCTGGCGGGAGACCAGGTCGGGGGGGAGTTCGAAGGGGGTGGCGTCGATCAGGGCGTCGAGCACCTGGCGGCGGACGGCCTGGCGCTGCTGGGCCTCGACGCGGCGCACCAGGGCGTCGCGGACGGCGTCGCGCAGCTCGTCGACGCTCTCGAAGCCGATGCCCTGGAGGAACTCGTGGTCGACGTGCGGGAGTTCCAGCGTCTTCAGGTCATGGACGTCGGCCTTGACCTTCACCTTGGCGCCGCGGAGCGACGGGTCGGAGACGGCGGTCCCCAGCTCGGCCTCGGCGTCGCGGGCCTCGCCCGGCTTGACCCCGGCGAGGGCCTTGCCCATCTCGGGGACGCGGCCGTCCTGGAACCGCAGCTCCGGCTGGAGCCGGAACTGGATCTCCTTGACCTCGTTGATCGTCGAGCCGTCCTCGCGGAGGAAGGCCAGGTCGGCCGTGACGTAGTCGCCGATCTCGGCCCCGCCTTCGAGCTTGGGGACGACGCGGGCGTAACGCTCCAGGAAGCGGTCATACTGGACGTCGACGTCCTTGTCCGACACGGTCCGGACGGGACGCTTGACCTTCAGGCCCTGGTACGCCGGGGCGGCGAACTCGGGGCGGACCTCCACTTCCATGTCGAAGGTGAGGGGCCCTTCGTCGGGGAGGGCGATGGCGGCGACGTCCAGCTTGGGCTGGGTGATGGGGTTGAGCTGGTAGTCGCGGTCGACCTGCTCCAGCGTCTCCATCAGCAGGGCCGACTTGACCTGATCGCCGACCTGCTTCTTGAACCGCTTCACGACCAGCGTCTTGGGGGCGCGGCCGGGGCGGAAGCCCGGGACCTGGGCTTCCTTCTGGAGGGTCTTGAGCGACTCCTCATACTGGCGGTCGATTTCCGCCCGAGGGATCGTGATCGTGACGTGCTTCTTGCAGGCACCGGCGTCCGAGACCTGGACGTCGATCTCGAGCTTCCTCTTCTCGGGCTCGGCCTGGGCCGCCTCGGCTTCGGTGGGCTCGACGGCGGTCGACTGAAGCTCTTCGCCGGGTGTCATGAGAGGCGTTTCCTCGGTTCACGTCGGGCTGGGCGGCTTGACTCGCCAACACGCAACCGACGCGCTCGAGCGAAAACGGCCAACCCAGATGGCTATTCAAGAGAGCGGGAGATGGGATTTGAACCCACGACAACCACGTTGGCAACGTGGTGCTCTACCCCTGAGCTACTCCCGCGTATCTCGGCCTTCAGGACCGCGGCCGCCGACTTGGGGTGAGGGGCGTTTTCGGCCCCTCTCGTCAGGCGGTAGACCTACTATATCGGCCGTCTCCGGGAATGCAAGCGGCCGGCCCCGAAATCTCGGATTTCCCCGGCGGGGCGGCTCGGCCGCCCGAGGGCTTTCCATTTGCTCGCGCGTCGCCCAGAATGTAGGTTCGAACGACAGACGCGAGCGCCCCGGCGGTCCCCCCCGACCGCCCTCGCGACGACTCTTCGCGGTCCCGAAGCAGGCGAGATCGATTCGCGATGAATTACACACTCCAGGTCCTGAAGGGGCGGAGCGACGTCACCGCCCTCAGGCTGATCGACGGCGTCAACAGCGTGGGCCGGCATGACGACTGCGTCATCCGGATCCGCTCGTCGCAGGTGAGCCGGCGGCATTGCGAGATCTTCGAGGCCGACGGCCGGCTGATGGTCCGCGACCTGGGGAGTTCCAACGGCACCTACGTGAACGGCCTGCGGGTGCTGGGGCAGCAGCCCTTGAAGGTGGGCGACGTGATCTCGATCGGCGGCGTGGCGCTCCGCGTCGACCCGGCCGGCGGCGCCGCCGGGGCCGGGGCCCCCGCCCCGGTCGCGACGCCCGCGAACGACACCGCCGAGCTGGAGGAGGTGGCGGACGCCGTCGAGGTCGACGAGGCCGACGACTTCGAGGTCAGCGTCGCCGCCGAGGACGACGACGGCTTCAACATGGGCCTCGACGACGTGATCCCGCTCGACGACGAGGCCCCGCCGTCTCCCGCCCCCGCCAAGAAGGCCGCCCCGGCGAAGGCCAAGCCCGCCGAGGAGGAGACGGTCGATCTCGCGACCGAGGCGGGCGCGGGCGAGGACGACGCCGTCGCGCAGTTCCTGATGGACCTCAAGCTCGATGAAGAGGACTGACGCGGGCTTCGGCACGGCCGCGCCCGCCGGATGTTGACGTTTATCATCATCACCGCTTCCATCTTGGACGTCGGCCGAGCCTCTGCTATAAATGGCCCCGTCGCGCCGCCTCCTCGATCCGAGGCGCGATTGGGGAGCTTCCTCGACGACCGGTAGACGGCCTCCTTGCAGGATGGGATCCTCCAAATGGCTCGGCGAAAAACCCTCCCGGAGTCCCTGCGGGCCAAGCTCGAGCTCGCCGAGAGGCTGACGGCCCTGCGCCTGGAATTGTTCGGCGATCGCGGGGGGCCGGAGATGGCCCGGCGGCTCGGGATCCCCGTCCGCACCTGGTACAACTATGAAGGGGGCGTCACCGTCCCCGCCGAGGTCGTGCTCAAGATCATCGAGCTGACGTCGGCCGAGCCCGGCTGGCTGCTGCGCGGCAAGGGTCCGAAGTTCCGCCCGTCCCACCGCCAGGAGCGCGGCGATCCCTCATCCCAGCCCGCCGTGATGGTCGGCGCCCTCCTGCGGACCGCGCTCCAGCTCCTGGAGGGGGGGGCCCCCCCCGAGCCGGGGTCCGCCACGGCCCGGTTCCTGGAGTCGGGGCGTTCGCCGGCGGGCGAGGCCGACGGCAAGCTCGACGGCCCGCCCCGCGCGTCCTCCGCGCCGGACCGCGACATGCTCCGCGCCGATCGCGGCCGGGGCGAGCGCGAGTGGCTCCAGGCCCGTCGCGAGGGCCGCTGCCTGGCGGTCCCGGACGACGCCATGGGGCCGGTGCTGACGCGCGGCATGACGGTCGCGTTCGCCGCCGAGGCCGAGCCCCCCACGGCGCTCGACGGCCGCATGGTCGTGGCCCGGATGGACGGCCAGGTCTTCGTCCGCTGGTTCGAGGACCGCGGCGACCACGGCGTGCTCCGCGCCGAGGACGAATGCGAGCGGCCGATGCGCGTCGACCTGGCCGACGACGACCCGGCCTCGATCCGCCGGGTCCTCTGGATCGAGGCGGCTCGCTGATCGAGCCGCGCCCATTTCACCAGGCCAGGTAATCGGGGTGGCAGCGCAAGATCAGGATCTTGCCGTCGCCGATGCGGCCGGTCCGGGCCTGCTCGGCGATCGCCCGCAGCGCCGCGGCCAGGTGCCGCTCCTCCACGAAGATCGTCAGCTCGACCTTCGGGAGGAACGACGTGTTGTACTCGCTCCCGAGGTACTGGTGGAGCCGGTTCTTCTGCCGCCCGTACCCCATCGCCTCGCGCACGACGCCCCCCAGGATCTCCACCGACTCCAGCGCCGCCAGCACGGCCTGGGCGCGGAAGGGCTTCACCAGGGCGATGATCTGGACCGGGGCCGACCCGGGATCGTGCTCATCGGTCTCGGCGGGCTCGGGCATCGCGGCGGCTCCTGCCAATCACGGCGGGCGACTGGCGTCGGCCCCGCCGGAGGACTATGATTCTGAGATTACCACGGGCCCGGCCTCCCGGGAACGCGCCGGGGTCGTCGGCGAGCGGGGCGGGACGAGACGAGAGGGGCTTTCGTTGATGAAACGCGCACGGGCGATGCTGATCAGCTTCGGAATGCTCCTGGCGATCGGCTGCGGGATGAAGAACTACGACTACCGCATCGAGCAGACGCTGGAACGGATCAAGTACGACAAGCGGCTGAACGCCAACCTGACCCCGCCCGTGGCCAAGGGCAAGATGGAGGAACTGGGGATCTACCTGCGCCCGCCGCAGAACCTCCAGGGCCCCACCCAGACGTTCCAGTTCGCCGCCATCGAGGCCGGCCGGTTCGATCTTGAGAACTCCTTCCTGGAAGGGGACCGGCAGAGCCTGCACGTCCTCGCCCGCGTCGACAGGCCCAAGGCCGCCCCCAAGAAGGACGCCCCCCCCCAGCCGGAGCCCCCGCCGCGCGGCGACTTCAACGAAGAGGTCGTCGAACTGATCAAGAATCAGACCGGGGCGGAGGTCGAACTGAGCCAGTTCAAGCCCGAGACCAAGCAGGTCAAGGCGAGGCGTCAGGCCAACACCTTCCTGGCCAAGACGATCGACCGGGGGGACAAGGAGATGCAGGTCTATCTCTACGGCTCCAAGACCACGCCGTACAAGGTGGCGCTGATCTTCGAGTATCCCAAGACCGAGAAGAACTCCATCAGCCCGAAGATCGGCCTCACCCTGGAGAACTTCCTGGTCGGCGACCCCGCCCGCCAGGCCTTCAGCGGCGGCCAGGAAGACGACGGCGAGGGCGGCGAAGGCGGCGGCGAGGCGGCCCCCCCCATCTGAGCCCCCGGCCCCCGCAAGACAACGGCCCGAGGCCCGTCGAGATGCGACGGACCTCGGGCCATTTCCTGCGCCCTCAGCGTCGCCGGGGCGCAGCCCGAGACCGCCGCCCCATGGGCCGTGACGGGCTTGCATCGCGCCCCGAGGGTCGTCGGGACGCTTCGTCGAAGCCTGTTTGTTTGGCGGCATGGCCCCCCTTCGTGATGAGGGGGGAAGAGGCCCGATGCCTCCCCGGATCGTCGTCGGGGCGGCCGAGATGCGACATCGCATCCGGGAACGGGGTACGAGGGCGCGTCGGCACTCGGGGCGTGCGCACCGAGGGCCCGCCCGGTCGTCGCGGCGAGGTCGAGCCTCGGGCCGGGCGTCAGGAGGCGGCGGACGCCAGTTCGAGGAGTTCGCCCGCGAGGGACGGCGTCGACTCGGATTCGTCCACCAGCTCGCCGCGGAGGATGCGGACGTCGCCGGGGGCTTCGATCCCGATCCGGACCTGATTCCCCTCGACCCGGATCACGGTGATCTTGACGTCCTGCCCGATCACCACCGACTGCAACGCCTTGCGGCTGAGAACCAGCATCGTGACCTCCTTGTCTCTCGCCAATCGCCCTGGAGCCAAACCTCGATCGTCGTATCGTGCGTTTCCTTCATCTCCGTCACCAGATAGGACGGATTCCAGGCCGTCCAGGCGACAGGATTTTCCGAAGGGAGCGGTCCGGCGGGCGGTCGCCTCGATCGCTCCGGCCGCTGTCTCACGCGAGAAATCGGCCGTCGTCCCTTCCAGGGATCGTCGACTCGCGCAAGGAGCGCGCACGAGGCCGTGCCGCGGCGGCCGGCTCTCGACGTGAACCGCGTCCCAGGAAACGACTTGCGACGGATGAGAGAGGTGCAGGCGTGGAGGGTCGGGGGGGCCCGGCGGGGGGAGGCTCGCCGGGGATGATGCGAGGCGTCGCCCGCGACGCATCACCCCCGTGTTCGCCCCGGCGCGGGGACCGGGGCCGGGCCGTTGAGGTCAGACGTTGTAGGTGGTGGAGGCGGTGGTGCCGCCGTGGCCCGTCCAGTTCGTGTGGAAGAACTGGCCGCGGGGCTTGTCGGTCCGCTCGTAGGTGTGGGCGCCGAAGAAGTCGCGCTGGGCCTGGAGCAGGTTGGCCGGCAGGTCGGCGGTGCGATAGCCGTCGAAGTACGAGAGGGCCGAGGTCATCGCGGGCGCGGGGACGCCGTGGGTGATGGCCGAGGCGCAGACGTGCCGCCAGCTCTCCTCGGCCCGGCTCACCTCCTGGGTGAAGAACGGGTCGATGAGGAGGTTCGTCAGGTTGGGGTCGCGGTCGAACGCCTCCTTGATGCGGCCGAGGAAGGCGCTCCGGATGATGCAGCCCCCCCGCCACATCATGGCGACGGCCCCGTTGTTGATCTCCCAGCCCGACTCCTTGGCCATCGCCCGCATGAGGGCGAAGCCCTGGGCGTAGGAGATGATCTTGCTGGCGTAGAGGGCCCGCTCCACGTCGTCGACCATCGTCTGGGGGTTGCCGTTGAACGAGGTCGGGTGGACCTTCAGGACCTTCGACGCCGCCACGCGCTCATCCTTCTGGGCCGAGAGGGCGCGGGCGAAGACGGCCTCGGCGATGAGCGTCAGGGGGACGCCGTTGTCGCAGGCCGAGATCACGGTCCACTTGCCGGTCCCCTTCTGGCCGGCGGCGTCGAGGATGACGTCGACGGTCGCCTTGCCGGTCTCCTCGTCCTTGTGGCCGAGGATGTCGCGGGTGATCTCGATCAGGTAGCTGTCCAGCGGGCCCTTGTTCCAGCGGTCGAAGACGTCGCGGAGGGCCGGCGGCTCCATCTTCAGCAGCCTGCGCATCAGGAAGTAGGCTTCGCAGATGAGCTGCATGTCGCCGTACTCGATGCCGTTGTGCACCATCTTGACGTAGTGCCCGGCGCCCTCCGGCCCGACCCAGTCGCAGCAAGGGGTCCCGTCCGGGGCCTTGGCGGCGATGTCCTGGAAGATGGGCTTCACCAGCGGCCAGGCGTCGGGGTTGCCGCCCGGCATGATCGAGGGGCCCTTCAGCGCCCCCTCCTCGCCCCCCGAGACGCCCGTGCCGACGAACAGGATCCCCTTCTCCTTCAGCGCCCGCGTGCGCCGGGTGGAGTCGGGGAAGTGGGAGTTGCCGCCGTCGATGAGGACGTCGCCCGGCTCCAGCAGCGGGACCAGCTCGTCGATGACCTGGTCGACCGGCGCGCCGGCCTTGACCATGATCATGATCTTCCGGGGCCGCTTCAGGTTGGCCACCAGCTCCTTGACCGAATGGGTCCCGATGATCGTCTTCCCCTTCGCCCGGTCGGCGAGGAAGGCGTCGACCCGCGCGGTCGTCCGGTTGAAGACGGCCACCGTGTACCCGTGGCTGGCCATGTTCAGCACCAGGTTCTCGCCCATCACGGCGAGGCCCACGAGCCCGATGTCGGCGGTCGGTTGGATGGCGGCCATGTGCTTCGATTCCCGATCGTTCAGGCGGAAGAGTTGGTCCAAGGACGTGATTCTATCCCCGGCGCGCGGCCGGGTCCATCGCCGCGGCGCGGCCCCCGGGCGGGGAACCCCGTCGGCCTCACTTGCGATAGGTCTGCGGGACGTACTCCGGCAGCTTCTTCGGGGCGAAGACCTGGGCCAGCCTCGCGAACCTGGGGAGCCCGGCGACGGTCGGCACGCTCACCCAGTCCTCGCCGATCAGCGGCCGGGCATACTCTACGAAGTCGTCGGTGACGTCGATCCCGTTCGGGGCGAGCCACTCCTTCGGGAAGAAGCGCTCCGAGTTGGCCACCTTGTCGAGCGGGGCCTTGTCGTAGCGGACGTTGTAGGCCGAGCCGGAGCGGTCGCGGAGGATCGTGGCCATCCAGCCGTTCCCCTCGTTCAGCGCGATCTCGACCGCGTGGCAGCCGACGCCGTAGGCCTCGTCCAGGTCGACCGAGCTGGCGTAGGCGATCGCGTTCCGCTGGTCGGTGCCGGGGACCTGGCCGCGGGCCTTCCCGGGCACCGGGAACTTCAGCGTGTTCAGGTAGTTGACCACCACCTGGGCCACGGTCTGCTGGCTGGAGCTGAACTGGACGTGGCCGAAGTTGTCGCGGACGTTGCCGACCTCGCCGACGTCGAAGCCCTCGCTCACCACGACGATGCAGCGGCCGTCGGATTCGAGCTGGCGGACGACGTTCTCGCCGAGTTGCTGGAGGCTCAACCCCGATTCGGTCAGGTAGATCTGGAGCGGCATCTCCCGCGCAGGGTCGGCGAGGCGGGCGGCGGCCGGGATGTATCCGATCTTCCGGCCCATCGCCTGGATCACCAGGACCGGGTCGGCCGGGCAAGACCCCGCGTTCTCCTCGTTCGCCTGCCGGACGTAGTGGGCGTAGTATCGGGCCACCGAGCCGTATCCCGGCGAGTGGTCCAGCAGCGTGAACGCGGCGTCGCCCAGGTCGTTGTCGATCGTCTTCGGCACGCCGACGGCCACCAGGTCCAGGCCGTGCTCGTTCGCCAGGACGCTGACCTTGTGAGCGGTGTCCTGCGAGTCGTTGCCGCCGATGTAGAAGAAGTAGCCGACGTCATGGGCCTTGAAGACCTCGACGACGCGGGCGAAGTCCTGGTCCTGCCCCTCCTTCAGCTTGTAGCGGCAGGTGCCGATGCTCCCCGCGGCCGGCGAGGTCCGCAGCAGGGCGACCTCCTCGGCGGGGCTGGCGGAGAGGTCGATCAGTTCCTCCTTCAGCACCCCCTCGATCCCGAACCGGCCGCCGTACACCTTGCCGATCTTGTCGGGGCGTCGCCGGGCGGTCTCGATGAT
>ERZ778021.2627-NODE-2627-length-15444-cov-10.759958_pt1 | contig 15444 bp, 13 predicted proteins | sample MGYA00375751_ERZ778021 | MGnify/ENA primary metagenome ERZ778021 (study PRJEB29350, sample SAMN05389814) | bioreactor metagenome | isolation source: Thiocyanate stock bioreactor | place: South Africa: University of Cape Town | collected 2013-08-29 ... | reverse complement strand
CCATGATATACAAACGCCTCATATCCTTCTTGCTCATTTGACTGTCCGATAAAATTTGTATCTTTGCCCACGATGTTTAATTTTTTGGTTTGCAAAACAAAATTAATACATCGGAGGGGATTTCTTCGGAGATTCCCTCTTTTTTTCGCTATTTCTTTTTATCTTTACCGGACACTAATGATTTTTATCAATAAACAATAAATAAACTTAAATATTTTTTAAGAAAGCACTTTTGGGGGATTAGAGGGATGATGGCGATACACGTAATAATAATGTCCAACAATGATTTATTGGATTTATTGGATTAAAATGATTATAAAAGGTATGTGATGATGTGATTTTTAGATAAATTTAACGAGCATCACTTTCTATCACTCTTATTTCTGAAGTCATTTCCATAGCTTTTGCGTATACTGCTCTGACACCACAATAAGTATCTTCCGACATCTGAACGGCTTTTTGTAGTTTTTCTATTGGCAGATTTTTACCATAGAACTTATAGACTACATTCATTTTGACGTAATGTTTCGGATATTCTTCTGTATGATCGGCTTCGATTTCAATTTCGAGATTATCAAGTTCAACTCTCATCTTTTTAAGAATTGAAACAACGTCCATACCTGTGCAGCCTGTCAATGCTACAAGCATTAAGCGCTTAGGACCGGGAGCAGAATCTTCGCCTCCTGATTCGGATGGTCCATCAACTCGCACAATGTGGTTGCCTAACTCTGTCTCGAAAGCCATCCCGCCTTTCCATTTTGTTAATATTTTATGTTTTTCCATAATGTTTACTTTTTAAAACCTACTCATCTAATGATACAGTTCATTTATTAAACACTTATCTTGCAAAAAAGTTTAGAAATCAATGTGCGTGATTATGGTTCATCACGGAAAGAAAAATGATAAACACACCTAATAATATTAACAAAAACTGGATCAGAGACTGTTTAGGTTTAGTTTCTTTATGCATCTCAGGTATTAAATCAGCAAGAGAGATATATAAGAAACTTGCCGCAGCCAAGGCTAAAGCATAAGGTAAAAAGTTTTCTATATAGCTTAAAAGAAAATATGCTGCAACACCTGCTACAATAGCACTGCTACTTGATAGCAGATTATAAAACATGGCTTTTTTACGGGTATATCCGCTTTTTATCAGTACGCCAAAATCTCCAACTTCTTGCGGTATTTCATGTAAAACAACTGATAATGTAACGAAAATTCCAAGCTCTATGGATGTTAAAAATGAAGCGGCAATCACAACACCATCTATCGCATTATGAACTGCATCCCCTATAATTATCATTGGTCCGGCTGCATGAATTTGACGTTCGCAATTTTCGTCATGGCACATACGCCACAAAATAAACTTTTCTAATATAAAGAAGAAAAGAATACCAATTAAAACCCAAATTAAAACGTTTTCAATGTCCATAGACTCAGTGGCTTCCGGAATTAATCCAAGCAAAGCAGAGCCTAAAAGAGTGCCTCCGGCTAAATACAACAAATAACCGGAGACTCTTTCTAACCATTTATTATTAAGCATTAAAAGACTACCGCTCAAAGCAATGCTTCCTACACTGGCAGCTAATAAAGCTATGATTATGTATATAAGTACAAGCATTATTTTTTCTGAACTAAAACCCATGCATCAGGATAGGTACCCCTAATCTGATTGATTTTGGCACGAGCATCTGCGTATTCATCAAAAGAAGCTATGATAACACGTAACATCCCGTTTTCATTTTCTACAATTAAAGCACTGTTTCCTTCAGATGCTAATTTTGAACGTAGATTTCTTGCATTATCATGATTTTGGAAAGCTCCAACTTGTACATGATATTTTTTGTTGAAACCTGTAGAATTTGTTTCACCGGCTGCCATTTTAAAAGCTTCTGAACGAGTAACTTCCGGCTCAGCGGGCTGATTTACAACAGGCTTTGGTGCTTCTTGAACAGGAGCAACAGTTGTTGCCGGAGTTGTTGCACTTTTAATTTCAGTTACAGCTTGCTTTGATTTACATGAAACCATTGTCATGCCTACAAAAAACACGAATAAAAATAAACGAAATGTCTTGTTCATATTAGTAATTATTGATTATTTGAAAATTATATGCAAATGTACATTATTTTAAATTAAGCTCCAAAGATATTTTTCAAAGTGTATGGATATTACCAAACAATTGCTCTGTCTTCCGGTTTCACATACAGACTATTATCCTCAGTGATATTAAATGCTGAATACCAAGCATCAATATGTGGAAGAGCTGCATTAACACGCCATTTTCCTAATGAATGTGGATCTGTTTTTGTGCGTTTTAGAATTTCTTCTTCTCGAATATTACCTGCCCAAACATTTGCGTAAGCAATAAAAAATCTTTGTTGTGGAGTAAGCTCTTCGTTAGTATCACCGGGATTAGTTTTTAAAACATTTTCAAAAGCTTGATATGAAACCTGTAATCCACCTTGATCAGCGATATTTTCACCTAAAGTGAATTTACCATTTGCATATACGCCATCAGCAACTTCAATCTTATCGTAGTAATCAGCTAATTTATCGGCACGGGCAGTAAACTTTTCAGCATCTTCTTTTGTCCACCAATCTTTCAGGTTGCCATCCTTATCAAACTGTCGACCTTGATCATCAAAACCATGAGTCATTTCGTGCCCGATTACAACGCCTATAGCACCATAATTAAATGCATCATCTGCATTCATATCGAAAAATGGATATTGAAGGATACCTGCCGGAAAACAAATTTCATTGGTTGAAGGATTATAATATGCGTTTACAGTTTGTGGAGTCATCAGCCATTCGTCTTTATCAACCGGTTTACCGATTTTAGCAAACATATAATCGCTCTCAAAACTATTTGCTCTTTTAATATTTGACCAGTAATTATCATATTTGATATCAAGCGATGAATAATCACGCCATTTGTCGGGATAACCTATTTTTACATGGAAAGTATTCAACTTCTCGATTGCCTTAACTTTCGTACTATCGCCCATCCATTCTAAGTTTTGTATTCTTTCTCCTAATGCAACTTGTAAGTTTTTCACCAATTGCAACATACGTTTTTTTGCTTTTTCAGGGAAATGCTTTTTTACATACATTTGTCCCACTGCCTCACCAAGCGAGCCATTAACAGTACCCACCGCTCTTTTCCATCTTGGTTGTTGTACTTCTTTGCCGGAAAGCACTTTACCATAAAAATCAAAGTCGAGCTGATAAATTTCATCACTTAAATATTCCGCAGCAGAATTTATTACATTCCATTCTAAATAAGATTTTTGGGCATCTAAAGACTCTGTATTGATTATCTCACCCACCGCAATCATGCTTTCTTTTTGAGATACAGATAGTTCTTTGACATCTTTCAAATCGAAATTTTCAAAAAACGACTTCCAATCTAAGTCAGGAATTAAGACATTCAACTCATCTAAAGTTATCTTGTTGTAATTTACATGAGGATCACGCAATTTGACATTATCATATGCTGCCTTAGCAAGTTTCGTTTCAATTCGCAAAACATCAGATTGCTTGATTAAAGCTTCTTCCTTTGTATAACCAACTTCTTGAAACATATCTGCAATAAATCTCGTATATTTTTCACGTATATTTTTGGTTTTATCATCATTATCAAGATAATAATCGCGCTGACCCAAGCCTAAACCACCTTGATATGTCTGAAGTAAATATGCTTCACTATCCATTGCATCAGCATCGACAAAAAGATGGAAATAAGGAGAAACACCTTCACGCATCAAAAAAGGTAGATATTGAAACAGCTCGTTCTTGTTTGTAAGCGAAGCTATTTTCGTCAAATCATCCTTTATCGGACTTACACCATCATTATTTAGTTTTACACTATCCATTGCAAGATTGTATAAATCAGCTATTTTCTGTTCTACTGTGCCTGCTTTATTGGTTTTAGAAGAAATTTCGGCGATAAGTGCTTTTATCTGTTCTTTGTTATCCTCAGCAAGTTTATCAAAGCTTCCGAAACGAGAATATTCAGCGGTTAAGGGATAAAGTTTTTGCCATCCTCCCGTTGCGTACTGATAAAAATCATCACCCGCAATAATTGTGGTATCCATATTTTCCATACGTATACCCATTGATTGTTGTTTGTTTGTACAACCTGTTGTCATAAATAAAAATGTTATGATAATGCCTCCTGTGAGACAAAGCGATTTTAAAGGAGCCATAATGTAATTTGTTTAAATAATTAATATTTTTTGCAAATTTATAAATAAATGACAGTTTAATGCTTTATATCATCAGTTTTATAATACTATGATAGTTTTTTTAAGAAAAGTTTAAAATTTTAAGAATATCATTTATCTTTGGTTGTTTTTTAAATGCAAACTATCATAATGAGAATATTTAGAAACAGTTTAGATTTAGTAATAGCAATAAGTATCATTTTACTTACAACTCAATGTACTGCAAATAAAGCATATAGTAAGAAAAGTAATATACCTGAATGGGTTGTCAATCATCCGATAAACTCAAATTATTTTGTTGGTATAGGATCAGCACCGATTATTAAAAAGCAAAATAGTCATATTGAAAAAGCAAGAAAAGATGCGTTAAACGAACTTGCATCTGAAATATCTGTACAGTTATCTTCATCAAACATACTAATAACATTAGTAAAAAACGATAAGATATCTGAAGAATTCAATTCTCTTATCAGATCAAAAGTAATAACAGATTTAAGTGATTATGAATTAGTTGACACCTATTTAGATAAAAAAAACTACTGGATTTATTATCGTCTGTCTAAGCAAAAATATTTTGAGCAGCAACTTGAAAAGAAGAATATTGCATTGAAAACTGCATCTACATTTTACACAAATGCCTTAAATTCAGAAGTTTCGGGGGATATCAAAACAGCAATATCAGACTATGTAAAGACAATTGATGCCTTGAAACTTTATTTAAACGAAGATAACACTGTTGACATCAATAATGAAAAGGTAAATTTAACGGTTAGTGCTTTTATGAAATTAAACAGTATAATCACTTCATTAAAAATTGTTCCTGACTATAGTGTAGTTAATGGTATTTTTTCTTTAGATATCGATCCTAATATTTTGACATACAAGTTAATTGATAATTCAGGCAATCTTATAAAAGGTTTTCCTGTAATAGCACATTATTCCGAAAGAGCTATACCAAATCCATCAAGCACAACTGATGATAAAGCACTTGTAAGTTACTCAATTGGTAAAATACGCTCCCTGAAACAAGAAGAAAATTTTACTGTTATGCCTGATATTAACTCAATTTTAATAAATGCGACATCAGATTACACAGTAAGAAAGGCTGTTTTAGACATTCCACTGCAGAAGATTTCAATACCTATTTATATAAAAAAACCTTCAATCAGATTTGATGTTGTAAGTCAAACTACAGACAAGACAAATTATGATGATTTGATTGCTAACACATTTATTAATAGAAGTTTACTATCTAATTATTCAACAGCAGAAATATCTGACTATATATGTAAGGTGATTATTAACGCAAAACAAATTAATTATAGTGGAGGTATTTATACTGTTGAGCTGACCGGTACAATCCAACTGTTTGACAATAAAAACAACATCAAATATTCTGTTCAAATATCTCCTGTTCGAGGTATGCAAATAAGCATGGACAAAGCAAAAAATGAAGCCTATTCAAATTTTCAGCAACAAATTAACTCAAGGTACTTTAGGGAAATTGAAGAGGCTATTTTAAAATGATTGAGGAAATATCAAATTCTATTTCTCCAAATTCAATCATTGCATTGAACATTCTGATTTTCTGAAATTTACTTATATCTGAAATTGCAATATTTCCTTTGATTATTAAATTATTCTCTAACAAATAAGCTCTGTTTGTACCATAAATTATAGGGCGTTTTGGTGTAATCCATTTATCTCCATCGAACATTGCAATATTTGTATAGCTCGAATCGGCAACACAGCCGTTTCTGACTAACAATACATCATCGCAATCACCACGTAAATCGTACAATTTACCTATTGCTTGTCTTTCTGTCGACTTATAAGTCATTGTTTCTAAATCAGTTTCAATAATTTTCAGAGTTTTAATGTCTCTAATTTCATATTTAATTATTTCCGGTTTTTGAAACCCATGTAAATCGTACAAAACCCTACATTTCCACAATCCTTTTTCAGGAAAACTATTATGCGAGATAAAAACAGACAAATCAGGCACATTAACATCAGGATAAAACATGGCAAAACAATTATTTATTCTATCCTGATGATATTTTAACCTATAAAACTCACCATTATTCAATTTGACAGTCTCAAGAAACCGGTACATACACTTTTTGCAATAATTCTTTATATTCTTTTTCCAACACACTTTGAGAAGTAATACCACCGCCACTTTTATAAACCAAACCATTATCGGTTTGCTCAAAAAAGCGTATCATCACAGCAGAGTCAAGATTTTCACCATCGAAATAGCCACAAACACCTGTATAAAAACCTCTATCATAACCTTCTATTTGTTGTATAATTTCTAAAGTTTTATGCTTCGGCGAACCACAAATGGAGCCTGCCGGCAATAGCTTGGCGATAATACTTCCTAAGCAATTACGATAATCTTCTGGCAATATGCCTGTGATTTCTGAGCTAACCTGCAACAGTTCACCTTGCATTGTATGAATTTTATCAATATATCTATATCGAGTAACATGCACATCCTCAGCTACCATACTTAAATCATTACGTAATAAATCAACAATTGTAGCATGTTCAGCAATCTCCTTTTCATCTTGCATAATTAACTTTTCAGCATCCGGCAAATTGGCATCTATTGTACCTTTCATAGGAAATGTACTTATTTTTCGTCCTTTAATCTGCACAAATATTTCCGGTGAAAGCACTAAAAATCGACCTTTCAGCCACAACTTATAAGGAGCACAAGCAAAATTATAGATATCATCTAATGTATAATTAGTTGAGATTGATGTAGGTTGAGTCAGATTTATCAGAAATGAATTACCAATTAGAATTTGTTTTTTCACATAATTGAATTTTTCAGCATACAAATTTTGTGAAACAGGGTGAGACTGCCATTCCAACTGTTTATTTATTTTCTTATCAGTAGATTTATCACCGTGGAATTGCCATTTGATATAATTATCATCCAACTCGTCGCCTTTAATTACATAACCTGCATCAGTATTATAGTTTATTATGAATAAGAAAGGCGTTGCATTAGTACCCATTTCATTCATTCGTACAACAAGTTCATCTATTGGCAATAGCTTATATGGTAGAGTATCCATTCGTATAAATTACATTTAAGCTGCAAATTTAGTGATAAATCGGAAAACTTAGAAACAATGTTGTTATCATAAAACTTGAAATTTAGTATATAAAACAATTTTTGTATATTTGCATTTGAAAATTAAAAGAAAAAATATGGCAACAATTACACTACGTTATGATGGACGTAATATCATAGCAAAAAAAACCATTGACTATATCCTTTCGTTAGGTGTTTTTGAGAAAAAAACCGAATTGGACGAAGCTATAGAAGACAAAAACATGGGTCGTGTATATAAAGCCAAGAATGCAAAGGATTTAATTAATCAATGCACACGGTAATTTATGTACAGTATCGAATATACTAATAGATTTAAGAAGGATATCAAGCGTGCTGCTAAACGCGGATATGATCTTTCTTTACTTGAAAAAACTATCGATTTGCTTCAAACAACCGGTAAGTTACCGACACAATACAAACCACATTTATTATCAGGTAAATACGTTGGTATGCACGAATGTCATATTAAGCCGGATTGGTTGATGGTTTGGGAGCAAAATAATGACAAACTGACGCTTTTATTTTTAGCTACGGGCACGCATTCTGATCTATTCTAAATAACAAAAATTTCCTATGATAATCTTCACAAAATTAACCACGTTACATAATAATTTATCAACTAATAATGATAGAAGTTTCACAACTATTTTTTCATCATTAGTGAATTTCTATATGTACAAATAAAAATTTATACTATCTTTGCCGGTCGAAAGAAATAGCTTCAAAATGTAGAAGTGAAATACAAGTTTAATTCAATATATAAATATACACAAGCGGTATATTTAACGACTCCGTAGCTCAGTTGGTAGAGCAACAGACTCTTAATCTGTGGGTCCTGGGTTCGAGCCCCAGCGGGGTCACAATTCTTTCAGCAAACAAAGTTGATATACTTTTTCAACACACTTTTATCACTTTAATCTTAATTTTACTTCTTTTCTCAAAGTTTTTATTAATTTTGAGGCTTTAAATCTAAAATAACGAAAAGCGACTTGATTTATGCTAAAATATGCATATCATATTAATGATGTATTTTTAAGTTTCGAAGATATAGATATATCAAAATATAATGAGGAGTTTTTGATAAACTCAGCAAAAAGAAGGTGTGCTGCAACTAATTGTAAATCAATTATTGACTATGTTGAATTAATTGAAGATAGCGAGTTGGAGAGAATGACTTTCTATGATAGTTTACAAATAAGTCATAGCAGTTTCTTCAGAAATCCGCTTACCTTTGCTACTATCAAAGAAATTATCCTTCCGAAACTTACATTAAACAACAAGAATAGCAAGATTCATATCTGGTCGGCTGCCTGCGCTGAAGGTCAAGAAGCTTATAGTATTGCCATGATTTTGGATAATCATATTGCATGCAAAGACAATCATTGTAAATGCTCGATATACGCAACTGACAAAGAAGATGATCTAATAAGAAAAGCTATGATTGGTCAGTATGCACATAATAATTTAAGCAATGTACCTTTTCACATGGTTGAAAAATGGTTTACAAAGTATGGACAAACATACCATATTAAGCAAGAACTGAAAGATAAAATAAATTTTTCTTCTTTCGATTTGTTCGACAACAATATAAATAATTCACCTGTAAGTAAAGTAGGTCAATTTCAAATAATAATATGTGCTAATTTGCTATTTTACTATAAAAATAAATATCGTAAAATGATTTTAGACATAATGGACGGTGCATTATCTGATGATGGATTTCTAATTACCGGAGAGGCAGAAAGAGAAATCTTATTAAAAAATAATTATAAAGAGATATATCCTTATTCAGCAATATTCAAACATTCATAGTATTTTTATCATAATACGCCTTAAATGTAAAAAAAATGAGAATAAAAGACATAAAACTCGGAACATTACTTACAGTAACAATTTTAAGTGAATTATTTTTAGTTTTTAGTATGGGTATATTCACATACGTACTAAACATAAATATTCATCAACAAACTCATTTGTTGTACGAGCATCCAATTCCTACAAGAAAAGCTGTTGGAGTCTTAATTAACGATATTCAACTAATGAGGTTATGTACACGTGATTTAATGTTAGCTGACACGGATGAAGAAGAGACAGAAATTATTAAGATTATCGAAGAATACTCAGCACATGCAAAAACCCAATTTAATAATATTCACAGAACATATATAGGAGATAAAAATGATATTGATGCAGCTTATAATGCATTTTTAGACTGGGAAAAAGCACGTCAGATTAATATTCAAAGAGCAGTATCAAAAAACAAAACTGAATTTAAAGATAGCGTAAGAAGTTCCGGCACTATAGGCAAACTTAGAGAAATAATGTTGGATAAAATTCAAGTAATAGATGATAATGCACTGAAAAACAGTACCAAGTTTAATGCTAAATCAGACGAATTAAAGCAAATTTTGTCTGTCGGACAAATAGTTTTTATGTTATTAATGATTGTACTGTCATTTGCTTTTCTTATAATTTTTCTGAAATATTTCAGGCAACCTTTAATAAATCTTACTAAGATAATGCAACAATTCGATAAAGGCAATTTATCAGGAAGAAGTAACTATGATGCGAAAAACGAGATTGGAGAATTAACTAAATCATTCAATAGTCTTTCCGACAATTTACAATTCTCATCGGAGCTAAATCTTAAAACCGAACTATTGTCAGACATGATGCTGATTGAAGATGACTTTAAAGAATTTTTTAGAGTCACATTAAAAGTATTGATGCAAAACACTGAGGCTGAAATGGCTGCTGTATATTTACTTAGTGATGACAAAAGCACTTTTTATCACTTCTTATCAATAGGAATAGCAGAAAGGGCAAGAAAATCGTTTTCTGCATATTTATTCGAGGGAGAATTTGGGAGCGTTTTGGCTAACAAAAAAATCCAACATTTTAAAGATATCCCTGACGATACTCGCTTTGTGTTTAAAACCACAAGTGGCAATATTATACCTAAAGAAATTATAACAATACCTATCCTGTCAGGAAATGAGGTGGTAGCAATAATTTCGCTAGTGAATATTCATCAGTTTAACGAACTTGCTATTCAGTTAATTCATAAAATTCACCTAACATATTGTGCAAGAGTTGACAAATTAATTACTTATGAAAAAATTAAATTATATTCGGAATCTCTCGCAACACAAAATCAAGAATTAGAAGAACAAAAAAGAGAATTGTACAAACAATCGGAGGAACTTTCGGAACAAAACAGAGAACTCGAACTACAAAAGAAAATGTTAGATGAAGCTAACAAACTCAAAACTATCTTCTTATCGAATATGAGTCATGAGTTGAGAACTCCTCTAAATTCTGTAATCGCATTATCGGGAGTGTTAAGCAGACGTTTAGTAGGTATTGTTTCTCAAGAAGAATTAAGCTATCTTGACGTCATAGAAAGAAACGGACGCGGATTACTTGAGTTAATCAATAACATACTCGATATTGCTCGAATAGAATCCGGAAAAGATGAAATTCAAATTACAGAGTTTAATCTATGTAAAGAGATTGAACAGATAGTCGATATGATTAAACCCCAACTAATCAATAAAAATATTGAAATAAGCCTCACCGGAGATTGTGAAGTAATTATTTATAGTGACAAAGGAAAAGTCAGACATATATTTCAAAATCTAATTGACAATGGAGTTAAATTTACAGAGCAAGGTGAAGTAAATGTTCATGTACAGAAAATAGTAGACGAGGTTTTAGTTGTAGTTAAAGACACCGGAATTGGCATTGCAGAGCAAAATATCCCATTTATATTTGATGAATTCAGGCAGGCAGATGAAAGTACTTCAAGAAAATATGGAGGTACAGGATTAGGCCTATCTATAGTAAAAAAATATGCTGAATTGATAGGTGGAAAAATTTCTGTTGAAAGCACACCCGAACATGGCTCTACATTTACTCTAACCCTTCCGATATCAATCACTGAAAATTATTTTGAATATAAAAGATATAAAGCCTATTCTGAAAGTAATGGGAAGAATCAGGATAGTCGACTTGAACAACAAAACATATTAGGCGAGTCGTCTACAATTTTATTAATCGAAGACAATGAGCCATTTATAATTCAAATATCCGATTATCTTGAAAACAGTGGATTTATGGTTGTTGTAGCACGTAATGCGACAGAGGGTTTAAATGTTCTTGATAATATTATACCTGATGCAATTATTTTGGATCTTATGATGCCTGATGCCGATGGTTTTGATGTATTGCAAAAAATACGGAATGATAGTCGTTCTATAAATGTTCCAGTTTTAATTTTAACTGCAAAACATATCACAAAAGATGAACTAAGATTCCTTAAACAAAATCATGTATATCAACTTATTCAAAAAGGAAACGTTAAACAAGAGGAATTGTTAGATATATTAAGAGAGATGACAGCGGTTGATGAGTTTTGAGTTGGGAGTTGGGAGTTCTGAGTTGGGAGTTAATTTTTATTAAATAATAAAAGAATATGTACAAAGAACCTGTAAAAATTTTGGTTATTGACGACAATAGTGATAATATTATCACTGTTAAGGCTCTTATTAACGAGAGGTTTTCAAAAGCAACTATTCTCACTGCTTTGAATGGACAATCAGGACTTGAAATTGCTATCAACGCTATACCTGATGTAGTCTTACTTGATGTTGTTATGCCCGAAATGGACGGTTATGAGGTATGCAAAAAATTAAAAAATCATCCGGTAACACAAGATATTCCTGTGGTATTTCTGACTGCTATCAGAGAGGATGTGTATAGTAGAATTCAAGCCTTAGAAGCCGGTAGTGACGGATTTCTTACCAAGCCGGTGGATTCAAGCGAGCTTACTACACAGATAAATGCGATGGCTAAAATTCGCAAAGCAACACTTTATCAAAAAACCGAACACGAACGTTTGGAAAAATTAATCGACGAAAGGACTAAAGAGCTGCAAAATTCAAATAATGAAACGCTAAAGTTATTAAAGCATCTCCAAGCCGAAAACGAAAGAAGAAAAAAAAGCGAAGAACAATTAAAACTATTCAAAAGAGCTGTAGACTCCAGTATGAATAGTATAGTGATAACTGACTCTGAAGGTTGTGTCATTTACGTAAACCCAAAATATGAAAATAGCACAGGTAGAAACCTTGAGGAAGTGAAAGGAAAGAAACTAAGAGAGTTCGATATCCCTAATAGTACTATAGATTATGATGAGATTTGGAGAATAACATCTTACGGCGAATTCTGGTCGAAAGAAATACAAGTTTTACGTGAGAGCGGAGAACTATACTGGAGCAATGTGGCAATATATCCAATTTTTAACGAGTCAGGAGAATTCACAAATTTCGTATTAATAGGAGAAGACATTACTCAAAAGAAGAAATTAAGAGAAGAACTAATTTCATCTAAAGAGCAAGCCGAAGAAAACGAGAAAAAATATAGAACTATTGTTAATGAATTCCCAAATGGAGTTTTGCTTGTAGATTTAAATGGCCGCATCAGAGAAATCTCTGAATTAGGGGCGTTATTGTTAGGTGCAAATTCAAAGGATGAACTCATTGGGTATAATGTCCTTAGATTTGTTGCTCCGGCATCACTTAAAATAATCAGAAATGTTTTACAAGATACCATAACCGACGGATTAACACAAGACTTCGAACTGAATCTCGTCAAACTTAACAACGAACACTTCCTCGGCGAAATCAGTACAACATTAATTCAAAATAGCGATGGAAATCCTTTGTCTTTTATAATTGTAGTTAGAGATATTTCGTATCAGAAAAAGTTGCATGCACTTCAAATTCATGCCGACAGAATGGCTAATCTTGGAGAAATGGCAGCAGGTATGGCTCATGAAATCAATCAGCCACTAAATATTATCTCTATGGTGATGGACAAGATGATGTTTGATTCTGAAAAAACAGACATACTTGATAAAGAATATCTGAAAGAAAGAACCAACAAAGTCTTTGAAAACTTAACCAGAATCAGAAATATCATCGATCATATAAGAGTTTTTTCAAGATATCAGTTAGATTATGTACCGGCTTCATTTAACATAAACAAATCTATTGAAAGCGCAATTTCATTATTTAATGAGCAATTTAAACATTTAGATATTTCACTTAAAGTAGAGTTAAAAGCCAACTTACCTGAAATTCTAGGCAACAGCAATCAATTAGAGCAAGTAATAATTAATTTACTGTCGAACGCAAAAGATGCTGTGATTGAACGAAAACATATAGATGAAGACAAAAATTATATTCCTAAAGTATGCGTGTTTTCGTACAGAAAAGGAGATTCAACTATAATAGAAGTAGCAGATAATGGCGTTGGTATCGAAGGCAAGGACATAAACAACATTATGCTTCCTTTTTATTCTACAAAAGAAGAAGGAAAGGGAACCGGTCTCGGACTTTCAATATCATACAAAATCATTAATGATATGGGTGGTAACATTAATATCTCAAGTTTAAAAATGAAAGAAACGAGGGTTAAGATTATTTTTAATGAAAGTAAAAAAACAAATGGACAGTAACAATCAAGATAAAATTAAAATTCTTATTTTAGACGATGAAAAACAATTCACAGAAGAGTTAAGCAGCTTTTTTGAAAATGAATATATTGCATATGAAGCTAATAATGTAGGTGATGGAAGGAGAATTTTAAATAATCAGGATATTGATATTCTTGTTTTAGATGTCAGACTGCCTGGCATAAATGGTCTCGAAATTCTTCAAGAGGTTAAGGAGAATAAGCCTCATATTGAGGTGATTGTGATTTCTGCACATGGTGATATGGAGACTGTTATCAAAGCTATGCGATTAGGTGCTTTCGATTATTTAAGAAAACCTTTTAGATTTTTAGAGCTGCAAATATCCATCGAACGTACCCAAAGATTTTTGAAACTTCAACGTCAACTAAGACAAATTGAAGAAAAAAACTCACTCATTTCCAAAACTCTTGAAGATAAAATCGAACGACAATTTATAGGTGTCAGTCCACAAATTAAATTAGTATTGGATCAAGCAAAAAAAGCGGCTGCATATCCTGATGCTAATGTGCTTATTACCGGAGAAAGCGGTACAGGCAAAGAAAATATTGCTCGAATAATACATTATGCAAGTCAACGCAAAGACAATTTATTTTGTGGAGTTAACAGTAGTGCTATTACGGAATCTCTTTTAGAAAGCGAGTTTTTCGGTCATAAAAAAGGTTCTTTCACAGGCGCTATTAATGATAAAATGGGTTATTTCGAAGCTTGTAATAACGGTACGCTTTTTCTTGATGAAATTGCTGATATGCCTTTTAATCTACAAGCTAAAATATTACGTGCCACAGAAGAAAAAGTTGTAACACGTGTAGGAGATACCATTCCAATTAAAACTAATTTCAGAATTATTTCAGCAACAAATCATGATATAGACAAACAGGTTGAAGAAAAAAAATTCAGGTTAGACTTGCTTCATCGTCTCAACACATTGCATATTCATATTCCTCCTTTAAGGGAACATAAAGAGGATATCAAGCCTTTATTAGACTATTATGTAAATCATTTTTCAATTCAATTTAACAAGCCTAATATAAAAATTTCAGAAGATGTCTATGAATATCTGTCAAACTATGATTTTCCCGGTAATGTAAGAGAATTAAAAAACATGGCTGAAAGAGCTGTGATTTTATGTAGTAATGATGTGTTGACTACAAATGACTTTCCATTAAAATCTACTGCAAAGCCTGAACAGATCCACATAGTTAGCAAAGTTGAACTAAAAACAAACGAAATTAAAAGTATTTTAGAAGCATTAAGAGCTTGCAACTACAATCAAACTGCTGCTGCCGGACTCTTGGGCATTTCACGAGATTCATTAATTCGAAAAATGAGAAAACACAATATATCCGTTTATAAAGGAAAAGAGGTGTAATAAACAGTTTCCGCACAACTGTGCGCTTTCTCCGCACAAAAAAACATATTTTTATCGATTATCGCAATTCAATTAAGGGTGTACAATAATAAGTCACCCTTTTTATTTACTTGACTATCTACTAATTACGGATCAGCGGATTTTCTCGGTTGATATATTTTTTTCCCCTTTCAAACTTTAA
>ERZ778021.2625-NODE-2625-length-15460-cov-3.829990_pt1 | contig 15460 bp, 16 predicted proteins | sample MGYA00375751_ERZ778021 | MGnify/ENA primary metagenome ERZ778021 (study PRJEB29350, sample SAMN05389814) | bioreactor metagenome | isolation source: Thiocyanate stock bioreactor | place: South Africa: University of Cape Town | collected 2013-08-29 ... | reverse complement strand
CACACCCGCAGAACCACGGCACCCCCCTGTTGGAGCGCGGAAACAATTTTGCTGTGCTCTGTCAGTTGCACCTGTTCGCCGCATAAAAACTCGCTTCCGACGGGAAATGTGCCGATTTTGGCATATTGATTGAGCCAGTTGGAAAGGAACATCATCGCCATTTGAGAAGTCCCTTCCTTGCAGGCTTCTCCTCTGTAATTAAAGGTGTCCAGCGTATACATCATAATATATTTGAGAATATCCGGCGGAATTTCGTTTCTGGGAAACAAAAAGTTGATGGCGTTTAGCAGCGCCGTGGGCCCGCAGTCATATTCCGTTCTTTGATAATGAAGTGGTATTTTCATATTGTTTCCTCCGTCATGAGCGCTACCAGCAATGCCACACATTGCTCCAGCTCGGAAAGATTGCTCATCTCCCTTGTGCTGTGAACATCGTGCATGGAGCAGGCCAGCACAAGCCCCTCGATCCCATTTTGTGCATAATGGTTTTGGTCACTGCCGCCCAGGGTGGTGTGAATGCTTGGTTCAATCCCGGTTTTGTCACAGGCTTTTTGGAACCGGCGGACAACGGCACTGTCAAGCGGGGTTTCATAGGCTGTGATTTGATACCGATGGTTGGTTTCAAGCATTGCCCCGACGGCATTTGTTTCATGTGCAAAAATATCCTGCACCGTTTTCCACTGTTCCAAAACCGCTTCGTGAGAAAGACTGCGGATTTCACCGGTAACCTTGCACAGTGCGGGAACAATGTTACCGGCCTGCCCGCCCCCGATGGTTCCGATGTTGACCGTTATGCCGGGAACCGGTTCCCCCAGCGGAATACGGGCAATCGCCTTTGCCGCTGCCGCAACGGCGTGAATCCCTCTGCCCGGTGCAAATCCCGCATGGGCGGCTTTGCCCTTTACCGTTATTTCAAAAGACAAAACGGTGGGCGCGGCATTGGCCGCCTGTCCGATTGCGCCGCCCAGATCGAGGGGGTAGGCCTCTTTTGCCTGGATTCGGCTATAGTCAAAAACGGCAGAGCCTTTGCAGTACCGTTCCTCCGCCACGGGGAACAATAACTCAATGGGACGGCGGGGCATGTTGTTTTCCTTGATTCTTGTCAGTGCTTCTAAAATCACCGCAATGCCGGCAACGTCATCGGCACCCAGAACGGTATCGCCGCCGGAGATGATAGTTCCGTTCTCGCCGAGAATCGCCCGCTTGCCCCGTCCGGGTTCCACCGTGTCAAGATGGGCGGAAAACAGCAGCGGTGCTGTCGGCAGCTCACCGGGCAAAAAGCCGTATAAATTGCCGCAGTTTCCCCCAATTTCTGTTCCTGCATCGTCTTCCCACACCTGTGCGCCCAGCGAGGATAACCGTTTTTTCAGTTCTTCGCAAAGGTTTTTTTCTTCATATGACGGGCTGTCAATGGAAATCAGAGAGGAAAAAGTATCCCACAAGCGTTGCTGTGTCATGTGATTTTTACCACCTTTAATACCTGATAATAAATCCCGTCCGCTGTTTCGGGGTTTGGGTTTGTTCGCTTTTCGCCGGTCAGCTGGGCACTGACCGTAACCAAAAGCGAAGAATCTTTTATGTTTTTGTCAATGAATTCCCACGCCAGCCTTTGACCGGCGGTGGCGTTATCGATTCGTTCTCCGCTTTGAGAAAGGCCGGAAATCTGTCCGTCAAAATAATAAAAAACAAAGCTTCCGTCCGCTTGTTTCACGGCAAGCCCGTATCCGCCGGCGGCACAGGAGGGCATTAACAAGCACCCTCTTGTTTCCTTTGACGGGTCATGGTAACCCGGCGAGGTAAAACAGTCTTCATCGATGATGTATCCGGAAAGCGTTACGGTTTTTGGGGTTTGAGAAGCCTGTGGCACTGTCTGTGTTTTTGCCAGGGTAGTGACTTTCTCCGTGGTCACCGGTATTGTTGTTTTAGAGGCTGCTGTGGGTTTGTTGGCTATTGGCTTTACGGTTGTCTGTTCTGGATTTTCCGGTGCAGGAATGACCCGGATTCTGCTTTTTATCATGTTCATCCAGCAGGTGTATACATAGTCCCCAGGCTTTGTCGGCGTGAATGTCACAACGGTTTCGCCGACTTTCAGGTTCGTTTCAATCCCAAAATCCGGGATTCGTATGGCATGATTGCATTCGTTAAAATGTGCCTTGTCGGCATAAATCGTCCACTCCACAGGAATGCCCGCCGTGACTTCAATGGGCGGGTAACGGTAGCTGTCTATCTCGGTTCTCACCCGTTGGATGTTTCTGTCTATAACGGCAGTAACGTAACCGTCGATGCTTTCGGGAATGTGTTTTGGCATGGTTTTCTTCGGCCACAGCAGAACGGCAAGCAAAACGAAAATAAACAAGAGAAGGGAAATACAGCCGGTCAGAAAAATCCGGCTGTATTTTTGAAACCAAACGCTGTTCTTTGGCTTTTTCATTTTAATTCGTTTTGACCCGATAAGCGAATGCTACCACGCCAATCAGGACAAATGCCGTTAATATAAGCCAGCCTGGCGGAATGCTCCTCGCACCGGTTTCCGGGTCATCATGCCGCCCTTGTGTTTCAGACGGTATTGTTGTCTCGGCCGGTTTCGTGCTTTGGGTTGTTGTCACGCTTTGTGATGTGGTTATTGTGGTTGCGGCTGTTGTTTGGATTGTGGTTTCTGTTTGCCCCGTGGGAAGCGCTTCGGCTTCTTGTGCCGTTGCGTCTCTTAGCGTGCTCAATTGTATCACACGGTAAACGGCTATGTTTCCCGATTGGGTTGAGGGCTTTGTCTCGTCTGTCAAGGTACCTGTCACTGTAACGGGGAGGTAATTCTGTTTTGATAACGTTCCCGCGTCAAATTTGGCTTTCTGAGCGGTTACAAAATCGTATACCGTTTTTTGACCGCCGGTTCCGCCAACGCCCACACCGTTTGTCACATCCGTAAAAAAATTGCCGTCAGCATAATAAAATTGATAGCTTCCGTCCGGCTGTTTAACTGCAATGCCGTAACCACCCTTGATGCAGCCCTTCATCAGCTTACAGCCCAGTGTGTCCGCACCGGGATCGGCGGCATTTGTGCCTTTTAAACAATGCTCGTCAATCAAAAAGCCGGTCAGCGTAACGCTTGTGTCAGCCTTTGCTTTTAGTGTACCAAAAGTCAGGGTTCCTGTAAACAGAAATATGAAAACAATCAGATAAACCAGTATGTTTGCGGTGTTCTTTTTTGTTGTAAGCATAGAAAAAATCCTTTCATATGTTGCTTTTATACTTTACATGCAGGCATACTACAGTCACTACACATATAACACCGCCTCCTTTTTTTGCTCGGTCAAGACACCGGATTCCATGACAAAGCTGCGGGTTGCATACTTTACCGCGTCCAAATCATGGGTCACCATCAAAACCGCCTTGCCGCCTTCGGCCACAGACCGAAGCAGGGTCAACACCTCCGCAGTTGTTTGCTTGTCTAAATCACTCGTTGGCTCATCGGCAATGATTGCCTCCGGATCGTTGATGAGAGCACGGGCAATGGCAACGCGTTTAAGTTCCCCGCCGGACAGGTGCTTGGGAAAATTCTTTGCCAAAGCATGGATGCCGACCCGGGTTAACAGTTCTTCCGCTTTATCGGCACTGATTCTTTTTTCGCCGTTCAGATGAAAGGGAAGGCGTACATTATCCACCACGTTCAAATCCGCCAGTGTGCTGTGCCCCTGTGGTATATAACCGATTGTTTGGTTACGATAGCGCGATATTTGTTTGTCAGTCAACGTAAAAATGTTGCTTTCATCAGCCTCCACCCTGCCGTCGGTGGGATATGTCAACCCGGCAATGATATTTAACAGGGTGCTTTTTCCGCTTCCTGATTTGCCGATGATGACGATAAAATCGCCCGGGTGTAAGCCAAGGCTCACATCATCAACCGCTTTGAAGCTTCGTTTCCCCCGCTTATATTCCTTGGTTATGTTCTTGACGGCAATAGCCATTTCATTCACCCTCCCGTAAGGTTACATAGGTTTCGGTACGGCTGATTTTGACCGCTGAGTAAATAGCCGACAGGGGGCCTGCCACCACTGCAAGCAAAAACGCTATCAACAGATATCCAAGAGTGTCGTCGACCCCCGGCAGCAAAAACGGCAATCCCAGCTGTTCACCAATCAAAGTGGAAAACGGAAAGATTACAATTGCGGAAAGCAAAATGCCCACAACACTTCCGGTGATACTGAGAATCAAGGATTCGGTCAAAACGGCACCGGCAAGCTTTCGCCGGGTTGCACCCAGGATTCTCAGTACCGAAAATTCTTTCTTTCGGTTGTTTATGGTGACGGAAAACAACAGGGTCAAAACCAAAGCTGCCAAAATCCATAGGGCCAAAGAAAAGATGCCGACAAAGGAATTGATGATGTCCAAATTATTTGAAAAGCTTTCGAACAGATTTTTGCTTTTTACAAGGCTGACCCCGTCCACAGACCGGCGGATATTGGTGGCAACCGTATCAAGGTCAATTCCTTTTTTTGTTTTGATTAACACCGATGAGATTGAATTTTCTAAATCTGCTTCTTGCACTTCTGCATTGGTGCCAAGCCCCCGTTGCTTTGCGCTTTCCGCTAAACTCTTAACGGTGCTTACATTGACAAACACCGAATTGTCCATTCCTGTCGCTGTTTTCTCAAGCTTTGCCACAATGGTGAATTTTTGGTTGAAAAAGGTGAGTGTATTGTCCTTTTTGGGAAGAATATCGGAGCCGATGATCATTTGCCCGTCCTTCAGCTCATTATGATATACCTCGGCAATCCAGGGCTTCGTTACAAAATCGGTGTTCGGATCAATGCCGATGATTTGAACGGGAACCGAACAGCAGTCCGCCGAAAGGGTGGAAAGATAAAACTGGGATGTGACCTTTTCCACACCGTCTACCTTTTTAATTTTTTGCTCAATACTTTTATCGAAATAAAACTTTACCGGCTCACCGGATAAAATAATGCCTTGATAGCTGTTTTCATACCCCAGCGGTACCGCAGCGATATCTGCGCCCAACCTTCCTTCGAGAGCGGACAATCCGTTTTTTAAGCTGGCTGATAAAACCGACCCGCCAAACAAAGCAAATGCCAGTATCAGTACAACCGCCATCAACGAACCGGACCGAAAAGGCTTCCCTCGCAGATTATATAGAGACAACCGGGTTATCGTCATGGGCTTAGCGGACATTGGAATCATTCCTCCTCTTGTCGATTTGGTACAGATAAATTCCATTGATTGCGGAAGCAATGATGATCAAAGCACTTAGGATCGTCAACACAGGCTGGGTCAATTTGTGACAATCCATATGGATCCCACCACAAACACCGATTAGCACATTGGGAACGAGAAAGGCAAGGACCCCCTGAAAGAATAAAGATATAGACAGTCCCATTCGCACCTGTGCCTTTGAAAACAGCAGCAGAAGAATCCCTGATATTGCAATCAACACTCCGAGGCCAATCTCTGCCCTTGCTGTCCAGTGGCATTTCATGGGAATGTCGCCCACGGGACAAACATGAAATACGGTTTGGGGACCAATAGCAATCAACAATCCCAACACCCCAAACAATATGCCGGAAAACAAACGATTTTTCATGATAAACCCTCCCAAATAAAAAAGCACAGCCCGGAATTTCGGGCTGTGCCATATCACAGTCAAAAATATCACGGGTAAGTTTTATTTGCACGCAAACAATTACAACAAAAAGCACGCATCATCCACATCAATGATACGTTACACGTCATAATATTTTTTACGACCAATTGGGTATCCATAGCTACCTCCAGATTGCATACTATTCATATAATTTTAATATGTATTATATATAGCATATATTTCTTGCAATGTCAAACTTTTTTAATCAATAGGCTGCCAAACTGTTCAACTTTGATTTCTACACCACTTTTGAAAATACCAGTACGATGAAATAACAGCATATCATTTTTAATTTAACCAAAAAGTAATGTCACCATATCGGCTTTGATATTTTTTCAGAAAAGCTAACAAAATTATAAAATAGTAAATATTTTTAAAGATATATAAGCAACAAAAACTCATAATAAATAAAAACTCCATGCAAATGACACAAGAAAGGATTGAATTTTGTTATGAACAATAAAGAATTGTTACTGGCATCCATCAATTTGCAGAAAACCGAGAGACCCGCTGTTATGCTTCTATCAGGCGGTGTTTGGGCCAATAACCGTTTGGGATTATCATTGCTGGATTCATTTGATATTCACCCCCAAACAGCAACGGAACATATTATAAAAACAAATGAACTTGTCAAATCCGATTTGGTTTGGGCAGCGGCAGGGTGCAACAATTTAGCCCTCCGAGGAATTGGTGCAAAAACGACTTTTGGAAAAATTGGCGCCGCGGCTTCCGTTGACGAGCCTTTGATAAGAGCAGCCGAAGATGTTTTGAAACTCAATGTAAACAACATGGAAGACGATCCCGGTATCCAATCCTCCCTTGAAACAACCCGCATCTTAAAAGATAAGATTGGGAGCGACACACTTATCGGCATCAGTAGCTGGGGACCTTTGACACTTGCCGGATTGCTTCTTGGCACAGAAGAATTTATGATCATGAGCATTCGGCAAAAAGATGCGGTGAACGAAATACTAAAATTCACGCGGCAAATTGTAATTAAATATTGGAGTTTATTTATTGAAGCAGGAGCGGAACTGGTGTCACAGGCCGAGCCTTCTGCAAGCTGTGACATGATTTCTCCGAAGCAATTTGAGAAAATGGCGCTCCCTCATCCGAGCAGATTCCATTAAACAAGTGGTTTTGATGGAGCTGAGACGGCTTGCACAGTTTCTTGAAGACGATGAGGAAGCCTTTGCTGAGATGTTGGAGCAAAAGAATAACAAGGATATTTTAGCTAAACAAAAGCAAACGGAATCGACTCTGCAAAAGGCAATTGCCCGTAATGACGAGGTCGCCAAACTTTATGAACGGCTTTATGAGGACAATGTCAACGGCAAGGTCACAGACGAATGGTTCATGCAGCTTTCCTACAAGTATGAGGTCGAGCGAATGGAGCTTAAAGAGAAGATCACTGCCTTGCGTGAAAAACTCATCAGCATCGGAGCAATGAAAAGCAACAAGGATCACTTTATCGGAGCTGTGAGAAAGTTTATGGAAATGCAGATGCTTACGGCACCGCTGTTGCGGGAACTGATCGACCACATTGATGTGCATCAAATCGAAGGAATCGGCAAAAACCGCACCCAGAGAATTGTGATTCATTACCGATTTGTCGGCATAGTCGAAACCCCTGCCGTCCCAAAAAAAGAACATATCAAGCTTGATACCCGTCAAGGCGTTGCGGTGGAGTATATCCAAGGCATCGCAACTGCATAAAGAAAAGAGCAGGCTTCATAACCTGCTCTTACATACAAAAGTATTAATTATAAACTATTTAGGCATAAAGAAATCGAGTGTTCATCACTTGCGTAAGGAACACTCGATATGGTGCGGATAACAGGAATCGAACCTGCACGGGATTACCACTAGATCCTAAATCTAGCGCGTCTGCCAGTTCCGCCATATCCGCAGGTGTCAATAAATTGCACAATGCAAGCTATTGTTTGGTGGATTCTCATCCTAAGCCTTTTTGAGAGCCGTTATATATTTTACCCAATCGGGAATGAAAAGTCAAGTTCTATTTATAAACCCCTGCTCCATCAATTTTTTCACTGCCAATAAAATGGCGGCTTTGCTGCTGTGAAAGTTCAGACCGCCTTGCATAAATGCGGCATAGGGCTCACGAAGAGGTGCATCGGCGGACAATTCAATGGATGCGCCCATGGTAAAAGCACCTGCCGCCATAATCACCTTGCTGTCGTAGCCCGGCATATCCCAAGGCTCGGGCACCACAAAAGCGTCTACCGGCGCACCGGACTGAATTCCCTGACAAAAAGCGATGAGGGCATTTGGCTCCTTCAGGCAAACAGACTGGATGATGTCACCCCGGGGCTGTGTGTATTTCGGGGCGACGTCATACCCGCATTTTTCAAACAGTGCTGCGGCATAAATGGCGGTTTTGCCCGCTTCCCCTGTGACGTGGGGTGCGTGGAACAGCCCCATGAACAGCTCCCTGGAATGCCCCAACGTTGCTCCCACTTCCCTGCCGATGCCCGGTGTCGTCATACGGTTGGCGCACATTTCCACAAGGTCCCTTCTGCCTGCAATATAACCTCCGGTGGGCGCAATGCCGCCGCCGGGATTTTTGATCAGTGACCCTGCCATCAAATCTGCCCCCACATCCGTGGGTTCAATGGTGTCTACAAATTCTCCGTAGCAATTGTCCACCATGACAATGGTTTGCGGGCTTGTCGCTTTCACTGTCTTGATAATTTCCCCGATCTGTGAAACGAAAAGAGAGGGACGAAGGGTGTAGCCTCTGGAGCGTTGTATGTAAACCATTTTTACGGTTTGGTTGTTTAGATATTCCGTCATGGCCGGAATATCCACATGATTATTTTTTAGAATGATTTCATCATACATCACACCGAATTCTTTCAATGAGCCGGAGGCTGGCGACAAGCCAAACACCGGCTGAATGGTGTCATAGGGTTTGCCGGTCACAGCAAGTACCTTGTCACCGGGGCGAAGTACGCCGAACAATGCCACGGTCAATGCATGGGTGCCGGAAACAAAGCTGTGACGGATCAATGCATCCTCCGCCCCCATGATGCGGGCGAAAACACGCTCAAGGGTTTCCCTGCCCCTATCGCCGTAGCCGTACCCAGTGGAGGCTGCAAAATGGCTTTCGCTGACCCTTTCGTCAATAAAAGCCTTCAACACCTTCTGCTGATTGTATTCGGTTATCTCCTCAGCTTTTAAAAAGCTATCCTTACAAAGCCGGATCGCCTCGTTGCTCATCTCTAAAATATCACTTGGTATTGCAAACATATTCATTTCCAAAATCCCTTATTTATAATTGTGCATTCTCAATTCTGCATGAAACCCCCGCCACCTGCAATTCTTGCTGACAGTGCGCCCAGCAAATGCAGGGTGGCATCTATATCCTCCACCGCTACAACGCCGCTTGCGGTATGAAGATAGCGGCAAGGCACAGAAACCGCAAGAGTGCGGACGCCGGAATTGGAAACATGAATCGCGCCGGCATTGTTTCCCCCAGCCACTGCGGATTTGGGCTGGCATTTGCCCCCCGTTTCTTCCGCCGTGCGAAATGCCATTTCATACAGCTCTTTGTCGTATACGGTTCGGTTGTCCATAAAGGAAATGGCAGGGCCATTCCCCAGCACGCACACCTGCTTGTCCGATGATACACCGGCAATGTCGGCGGCTGTTGTGGTTTCCACCACGATGGATGCATCAGGGACTACAAAAAAAGCTGCGGTTTTTGCCCCTCTCAGCCCGATTTCCTCCTGCACGGTAAAGGTAAAAATCAAATCATAGGGTTGTTCTTGCTTGATCATTTCTATGAGAATTGCACAGCCCACACGGTTGTCCAGCGCCTTTGCAATCACTTTTCCATCACCGAACCCGCTGTATCCGCTGTCAAACACGGCCGCATCCCCTATTTTCACATAACGGACGGCGTCTTCCCGGCTTTCTGCACCAATGTCGATGCAGAGGCTGTCTGCCTTGGGCATTTTTTTTCGTTCGTCGCCGTCCATTAAATGCACAGGCTTGACACTGATTACTCCGTAGATATTACCGATTTTTACACGGCGACCCAAAAGCACCTTGGCATCAATGCCGACGGGCGAAAATTTCAGTCGGCCGTCCTCTGAGATGTATGTGATGATCAGACCTACCTCATCCATATGGGCATCGAGCATCAGGCGAACCGACGCTTCTGTTTTCCCTTTTTTATAAGCGATGATATTCCCCAATGCGTCAATGGAGAAGTCACAAAAAGGTCTGATTTCGTTGATGATGATGTCCCGGACGGTTTCTTCATTGCCGGACACTGAGGGTGCTTCACAAAGACGCTGTAATAAGCTAAGCATGGCAAAGCCCTCCTTCAAAGATATAGGCGGTCAACAATTCCGCCGTCGCCGTCACATCGGAAACAGAAACGGTTTCCACGGCGGTGTGCATATTGCGAAGGGGGATGGACAAAAGACCGCTTTTGATTCCTGTTTTGGTCAGGCTTATTACATCTGCATTGGTCGAGGTGTTCCCGCCCATGCCTTCATATTGTATTTTGATGCGGTTTTTCTCCGCAGTTTTTTCCAGTTTTGCAGTGACATCTTTGGATAAAACGGGAGAAAACCCAAGCATCGGTCCTGCTGCCAGCTTGCCGCATTTTTCAGCGGGCAAATCGCCGGACTGTCCAAAGCTGACATCCACGGCAACCGCTTCGTCGGCAGCTATGGCAAAAGCGGAGGTGATGGCGCCCCGGTTGCCCAGCTCTTCTTGGGCGGACAGGGATATCGTCACCGTGACTGGCGGGATTCCTCTGGCGGTGATCCTTCTTGCAGTTTCGATGAGCGCTGCGCATCCCGCGCGATCGTCCAGGGATTTTGCAGTAATCAGCCCGTTTAACAGCTCGGCCGGTTTCGTGTCAAAGGATATTCTGCTCCCTACAGATATGATTTTTTTGGCGGCGTCGCCGCTCAGTCCTGTATCGATGTAGATGCTGTCAATTTCGTCAAAGGATTCATCATGGTCTTTTTTCAGGTGGGGAGGAGTACTGCATACCACACCGGCGACTTTTTCCGTGCCATGAATCATTACCCTGCAGTTGGGCAATACCCGAATATCGATACCGCCAATTTTAGCGACCTTAACAAAGCCGTTGTCGTCAACCGTGGTGACCAGCATCCCGATTTCGTCGATGTGTGCATCAAGCAGGATGTTATAATCGCTTTCGCCTTTGATGACACCCACCACGCCCCCGAGGCTGTCCGTATGAACAGCAGCATATTTGGACAGCTGTGCTGCGGCAAGCAGGCTGGCTTCATTCACGCCGGGCACACCCACGGCAGCACATAATTGAAACAGTAAATCCTTCATTTTATATCCTTCCTTCTGCTTAGAGTGCATTCACCAGCTCTTTGAAATGTCGTCCTCTGGCTTCAAAATTCGGATAACTGTCAAAGCTGGCACAAGCGGGGCTGAGCGATACAATGTCTCCGTTGTTTGCGTGTTCCCGACAAAGCTTTACGGCTTCTGGCAGGTTTTCGGCATGCAATATTTGCAGGCTTTCCGGGTTATAGTCTTTATACCCGGTGACGACCTTTTCAATTTTTGATGCGGTAGGTCCTGTCAATACCATCAGCTTCACCTTTTCGTTCACCACATCAGCCAGGGGCTCAAAAGGAATGTGCTTGTCATATCCGCCGGCAATGATGATGATTTTCTGCGGGAAGGATTTCAGCCCTGCGATGGTTCTCGTGGGGCTTGTGGCAATGGAATCATTGTAATATTTTACCCCGTCCAGCTCTCTGATAAACTCAATTCGATGCTCCACACCACCAAAATTTTTGGCAACGGTCACAATGCTTTTCAGACTGACATAGCCTGTCACTGCCGAAATAGCGGCCAGGTAGTTTTCCACATTGTGTTCACCGGGCAAACGGATTTCCTTTTTATTTATGATTTTGGTGTTGATCCCCTTGCGGGCAAGGTATAGATCACCGGCACTGTCACAAAAAGCGCCGTTGTAAACCTCATTTTTCATGCTGAACAGTTTCAATTCACCCCGCACGAGCTCTTGCATGGAACAGGTCACGGCATTGTCCCGGTTCAATACCGCAGCAGAAAACGCCGTTTGGTGCTGAATCAAATTCAGTTTTGCTTCGGTATATTCCTCCATGGTTTTATGCACATCCAGATTGGGGGCAACATTGGTGATGACTGCTACATCGGGGCTTTTGCGCATCGAAATAAGCTGGAAGGAGGAAAGCTCCACCACGGCATAATCAGCAGGCTTGATTTCTTCAATCATAGGCAACAGCGCCCTGCCGATATTGCCGCCCTTATGGACGGTTTTTCCTTCTTCCCGGAGCATTTCGGCAATCAGGGTAGTGGTGGTGGTTTTACCGTCCGACCCTGTGACGGCAATGGTTTTACAGGGGCAAAGGTCAAAAAACACTTCCATTTCGGAGGTGACGATAACGCCCTTTTTCCGATACTCAGTCAGCTGTTCCATATGATAATACATGCCCGGGGTACGAAAAATAATATCCACATCCAGATCGTCCAGATACCCCTCGCCGGTTTTGATGATGGCCCCGGAGGATTTCAGCATGTCCCCCTCCGGCAGGTCTTCTGCTTTTCTGCGGTCACAGACAGTGACTACGGCGCCTTTCTTTGAAAAAAGTGAGACCAGCGGAAGATTGCTGATGCCAATGCCGCAGAATGCAATTTTCTTTCCCTTCATTTCATCAAAAAAACGTGTGATTCTACTGTCCATACAAAATCCAATCTCCGACCATTCGATTCAGTTGGCACTCATGGGGTGATCGGACCCCATAGAATGATGTTAACCTGACGAAAAGGTCTGTAACCAATATTACAGACCCCATAAAACTATTTTATTCTATTTCTGATAACAGGTTTCTTCTTTTTCGGTTTTTTTACGGAGCTACTGTAAATCACGTCATCGTCATCCACAGCGCGGTTAGCCCTTCGGCTCATAAAAATATTAAACCCGATGAGAGCAAGGATGGACAGAATAATTGCAATGACAGGCTTTACAGCATAACCCCAATAGTTTTTACCTAAGGTGCTGCCCTTATTCTTTGCGATTGTAGTAACCGTGACACCGCTGGCGTCCGTGGTCGGCTGTACATATTCCTGTCCGTTTAAATAATAGGTAACAGGCTTATGTGTGGTAGTATATTTATCATTGTCAGAATCACTGTTGTTGTTATTGCTCGCCGAAGAGGATACTTTTTTGGTGGACGCCTGGGTAACGTTCTTTTTTGTTGTGGTTTGCTTGTCCGATTGTTGTGTCAAATCGGTGGTGGGGTCTTCTGCTGTGGTCTTCTGTATTGTTGTTTCCTGTGCGGTTGTAGGATCGTTTCCTGTTGTCGGTTCATCCGCCAATACCTGAAACATCAAAATGGAAAACACAATTGCGACGATCGTTACCCCGAAAAGCAGTTTTTTTATGATTGACATATAACACCCATTCTTTCTGTTGCCAAAGGATTAATAAGCCTTGCCCCAAAAAACCAAAGCTTCTGCGTCTTTTTCGCAGCAAACGCATTTGTCCGATAATTTCTCATCAGTAAACGGCATGCATCTGGAGGTGATTCCCGCATATTCCTTCAGCTTCATTTCACATTCCAGACTGCCGCACCACATAGCCTTGATAAAACCGGGCTTGTTGTCTGCAATGTCCTTGATTTCTTCAAGGCTTGTTGCTTCATAGGTCATGGTTTCTCTTCTTTGCTGTGCGGCAAGAAGCATTGCATCGTGCATTGCCTGTAACAGCTTCGGTATTGTTGTTTCCAGTTCGTCCAGTCCTACAACGATTTTTTCTCTGTTGTCCCTTCTGACCAAAACACACTGGTTGTTTTCAATGTCCCGAGGTCCGATCTCCAGACGCAGCGGTACACCCTTCATTTCATACTGGGCAAATTTCCAGCCCGGTGATTGATCAGACACATCAATCCCCGTTCTGCACAGCCCGGATAGCTTGTTTTTTAATTCCAGCGCTTTTTCTTTCACGCCTTCTTTGTGCATGGCAATGGGAATGATCATTAGCTGGGTCGGTGCGATATAGGGCGGAAGCTTCAGACCGTTGTCGTCGCCATGGGTCATAATGATGGCACCGATGATACGGGTGGACATTCCCCAGGAGGTTTGGTGGGGTTACTGCAGGGTATTGTCTCTGCCGGCGAACTGTATGTCAAAGGCACGGGCAAAACCGTCGCCGAAATAATGGCTGGTTCCGCTTTGGAGTGCCTTCCCGTCATGCATCAGGGCTTCGATGGTATAGGTAGCTACAGCACCTGCAAATTTTTCTTTGTCGGTCTTTTTGCCTTTTACCACAGGAATGGCAAGGGATTGCTCACAAAAATCCGCATAAACACCCAGCATTTTTTCTGTTTCCTCTTTTGCTTCTGTGGCGGTTTCATGGGCGGTATGCCCTTCCTGCCATAAAAATTCCGTGGAACGAAGGAAAGGTCTTGTGCTCTTCTCCCAACGCACCACCGAACACCATTGATTGTATAATTTCGGCAGGTCACGATAGGATTGGATGATGTGGGAGTAGTGCTCACAGAACAAGGTTTCGGAGGTGGGACGGACGCACAAGCGCTCCGCCAGCTTTTCCTGTCCACCGTGGGTCACCCAGGCAACCTCCGGGGCAAAGCCTTCCACATGGTCTTTTTCCTTTTGTAAGAGGCTTTCGGGAATAAACATGGGCATCATGACATTTTCGTGCCCGGTTTCTTTGAAGCGTTTGTCCAAATCTTTTTGTATATTTTCCCATATGGCATAACCGTATGGGCGTACGATCATACACCCTTTTACGCTAGAATAATCAATGAGCTCCGCTTTTTTCACAACGTCCGTATACCATTGCGCAAAATCGGTTTCCATGGATGTGATTTCTTCCACCAATTTTTTGTCAGCCATTTTTGTTTCAAATCTCCTAACATCAACCAGATATATAAAAACTCAATGAAGTTATTATAAACCAAAAGAAGTCATTTTTCAACACATAATTTATTACGGTTTCATTCACCCCAATTGCCGCAGAACCATTCCTTATAAAATACAATCTTGCGGTTGCTGTCGCATATGGGATTTATCCGGTACATCCGTGAAATCCCAAAAACGCTTCTCCCAAACCCTCTGTTTTCCCTTTTTTGACTTGTAATACCGGATCACAGGGTGTAAAATAAACTGAAAAATCACATTTCGGAGGAAAAAATGAAATACATTATCAGACTATTCAAGCTTGCAGCGCCATGGGCAAAATATTTATATCTTTCCACAGCCGCCCTATTGATTGTGACCGCGATCAATTTATACACACCCTATGTAACGAAACAAGTCCTCGGAATTGTGGAAAATGGCAGCTACAAAACAGAAATGAACACCATCATCACTCTGTCGCTGGTACTGCTTGGCTTTTTTGCTCTGCGTGCCTTCTGTCAGTTTATCAACAACTATTTTTCCCATGTTGCCTCCTGGCGGCTGGTTGCCCGTGTTCGCCAAATGGTATATGACCATTTCCAGAAGCTATCCATGGGCTATTACCACGACAAGCAGACCGGCCAATTGATGTCCAGAGTCATCAACGATACCACCACCTTTGAAAACCTGATCGCCCATGCCATTCCCGACCTTGCCACCAATATCATCACTCTTGTGGGTGTGCTGGTCATATTGTTCACCATCAACCCGTGGCTGACTCTGCTTATCTGTGTGCCCATTCCTTTTATTGCATTGTTATCCATTGTATTACGAAAAATTCGTAAATACTTTAAAAAGGGGCAGGAAAAAACGGCGGAATTAA
>ERZ778021.2623-NODE-2623-length-15461-cov-5.872128_pt1 | contig 15461 bp, 11 predicted proteins | sample MGYA00375751_ERZ778021 | MGnify/ENA primary metagenome ERZ778021 (study PRJEB29350, sample SAMN05389814) | bioreactor metagenome | isolation source: Thiocyanate stock bioreactor | place: South Africa: University of Cape Town | collected 2013-08-29 ... | reverse complement strand
ACCTGGACTTCATCCCCACCGGCGACCCGCGCGAGGTGCCGATCGAGATCCTCGGCACGCTGGAGCTGCGCCAGCTCCTCACCGCCCTGACGCACCACTACGACCGCGTGATCCTGGACGGCCCGGCGATCCTGGGCATGGCCGACTGCCGCGTTCTGGGCCGGATGGTCGACGCGGCGGTCCTGGTGGTCCGGTCGGGGGCGCACCAGACGGTGACGCTCCAGCGGGCCAAGGCCGTGCTGGAGCAGTCGCACGTCGAGATCGCCGGGGTGGTCGTCAACGGGCTGAGCGAGGGGGCCCGGCACTGGTCGAGCGACGCCTACGGCCCGGCGGCCGTCGCCGCCTACCGCCGCGAGCGGGCCCTGCCGGCCGCCGCGCCCGCGCCCGCCCGCGAGGGCGCCCTGGCCGACGCCTGACCCCGACCGCACCGCACCGCACCCGGAATCCCCTCCCATGAACATCCTCCGATCCCGACTCCTGGCGGCGTTCGACCGGTCCTTCGGCTGGCTGGTCGCGGGCCTGGTCCTGGCCGCGATCCTCGGCTTCGGCGGGGTCGCGTGGTGGTCCCGGCCGGCCCTGGTGCTGGGCGCGTGCGGCCTGACCGCCCTGCTGCTGGCGCGCAACCTCCTGGACGGCCGCGCGGCGATCCTCAAGAGCCCGCTCGGCCTCCTGGGCCTGGCGGCCCTGGCGCTGGGCGCGGTCCAGGTCGCCCCGCTCCCCGGCGCGCTGGCGGCGCGGCTCTCGCCGACGGCCCGCGAGGTCTACGCGCGGGGCGTGCTGCCGGGCGCGGCGCTGGAGGACGACCCGAAGGCCGCGATCCCCGAGGCGTCGGCGATCCGCTCGCCGGCCAGCCTCGACCGCGCGGCGACCGTCCGCAGGCTGGCCCTGCTGGCGGCCTGCCTGGGGGTCTTCTGGTGCTCCTCGCACGGGGTCGACCGCCTCCAGCGGCTCTACCTGGTGTGGGGCGCGGTGATCGCCGGGTTCCTCGTCAACGCGACGCTGGCGACGGTCCAGGCGGGGACGCGGACCGACGGCCTGTTCGGCTTCTGCACGCCCGGCGCGGGGGCCCCGTGGTGGGCGCCCGACGCCAACGACCTGCTCGACGCCCCGGGCGCCTCGGCGCTGCGCGAGCTGCCGGCGGGCGTCGCGCCGGGGTCGACGCCCGCGGCGCGGCTGGAGGTCTCCCGGCCGTTCACGTTCGGCACCCTGCCGGGGGGCGTCGGCGGGTTCCTGGCCCTGGGCGCGCTGGCGCTGCCGCTGTCGCTGGGCCTGCTGCTCCACCTCGGCTCCCCCCGCGGCAGCCGCGAGGGCTGGGCGGCCCGCATGGGCGAGTCGGGCCACGGCGGGGCGGCCGTCCTGCTGGCGATCCTGTCGGTCCCCGGGGCGTTCCTGGTCGGGCTGGCGGCCGGGCCGTGGTTCTGCTTCCCGTTCGCCGTCGGCCTGGCGCTGGCGGGCCTCCCCGCGCTGCGGGCCCCCGGGTCGCGGCTGCTGGGCCTCGGCATGGGGACGGCCCTGATGCTGGCCCTGGCCGCCGGGGCGACGGCGCAGGCCCGGTGGGGCGACCTGGCCGGCGCGCGGCCCCCCCTGGAGGCCCCCGACTGGGCCGAGGGCCGCGCCGCCTGGCGCGACGCGGCGCGGATCTTCCGCGAGTTCCCGCTCGTCGGCGTCGGCCTGGGGGGCTTCGGCGCCGTCCACCCGTACTTCAAGGACCGCGACCTGACGTCCAACACCGCCATGAGCAGCCTGATGCAATGGGCCGCCGAGGCCGGCGCGGTCGGCCTGGCGATCCTGGGGGCCGGGGCGCTCTGGTCGCTGATCCGCATCCCCGGCGGCCTGCGCCGGCTGGCGCCGGCCGACCGATTCCTGGCCCACGGGTTGATCGGGGCGGTCGCGGGGCTTACTCTATTGGCCGCCGTCCACTGGACGGTGGAGCTGTCGGCCGTGGCCGTCTCCGCCAGCGCCCTGGGAGGGACCTGGAATCGCTGGCTGGCCGGGGGCACGGACCTCTTCGTCGAACGCGCCTGAACCCCCGCGGGGGCGGGCGCACACCGCCGCGCCGCGAGCCGGCGAGCCGAAACGACCGGGACATCGCTCAGGGAGGAGTCGATTCCACGATGGCCGAATCCACCTGTCTCCATATCCAGGACCACGACGCCGGGCCGATCCGCATCGTGGAAATCCCCTGGATATCGGCGCGCGTCGGCAGGGCGGCCTTCTGCGAGGTCCGGCTGCCCGACCCGTCGCTCCCCGAGGAGGCCTGCCGGCTCCACCGCCGCGGCCGGACCTGGCACCTCACGCCGCTGCACGGGGCCGACGTGACCCTGGACGGCGACCCGGTCGAGGGCCCCCGGCCGCTGCCGTACGACGTCGCCTTCCGCGTGGGCCCGTTCCGGCTGTCGCTGAAGCGGGGCAAGTTCGCCGAGCCCGACTGGCGGCCCGCCGCCGACGCCCCCCGCGCGCACCCGCAGCCGCGCCCGGCCGCCCCCCCGCCGGCCGAGCCGCCGGCCGTCGAGCCCGCCGCGCCGCCGCTGTCGAACCCATGGGAAGCCCGCTGGCGCGACGCCGGCGACCGCCTCAAGGCCGCCCGAGCCGCCGAGGCCCGCCCGGCATCCTCCCCGCCCCCGGCCGCCCCCATCCCCGCCGCGGCCGAGCGCCCGACGCCTCGCGAGGCACCCCGGCCGGCCGCCGCCCCGCGCGACATCCCCCGCCCGGCGTCGGCCCGCTACGAGGCCCCGGCGCGGCCCCGGCCCGCGACGCCCCCCGCTTCGCCCCGGTACGAGCCTCGCGCCTACGATCGGCCGAAATCCCCCGCGCCGAAGCGGCCGGCCCCTCCCAGGCCCCCGGCGCCGGAAGCGTGGACGAGGCCCGTCCCGGCCCCCGCGCCGCCGATCGCGGAGGCCCCGACGCCGGTCGCCGAGGTCCCGACGCCGGTCGCCGAACCCGCCCCCGCGCCGACGCCGCCGGCCCGACGGTTCCACTTCCTCGATGCCGACGTCATCGCCCGGCTCGAAGCCCCGGACGTCGTCGAGGCGTTCCAGGCCGTCCCCGAGCCCCCGAAGCCCCGGGCCTTGCGACGCCGCCTGCGCCGGTCGGTCCTCGGCCGCCGCAGGCCGGCCGTGGTCGCCCTCCCCGAAGCCGTCGACGATCGTCCTTCTCCCCTTGAGGGAGAAGGTGGCCGCAGGCCGGATGAGGGGTCGACCGCCGCCGCATCCTGGGAAGAAGCCCGACCCGCGATCGTCCCGACCTCCGACGATTTGCGGTCGCCCCTCCCCTCGTTCGACGCTTCGGACGAAGACGGCTCGGCACCAGCTCTGGGAAGTTCCCCTCTCCCGCCGGGAGAGGGGACGATCGCGCCTCCGTCGTCGATCGACGATTGCGACGGGGCCATCGTCGAGCCCGAGCCGGCGCCGGCGTGGACGTTCCCGACGGGCCCGTTCGTGGCCGACACGAACGTCTTCGGCTTCGGCTCCGGGCCGGTCGAATTCGAGGATCCCCGTCCGCGGCGGGCGATGGCGCGGGCCGCCGAGGAGGACCCGGCGGGGTTCGACCCGTCGCGCACGCGGCGGTCGAAGGGGGACGAGGGCTGGATCCTGCCTTCCGTGCAGGACGTGCTGAACAGCGGCCTGCGGCGGGCCCGCGCCGAGGCGGGCGCGATCCCCCGGCCCCCCTCGCGGCCGGCGCCCGCGACGCCGACCGAGGCGGTCGCCCCCGCGCAGTGGTCGCTCCCGGCCTGGCTGGCGACGCCCCCGGCCCTGGCGGCCACGCTGGCCGCGGGCGGGCTGCTGGCGGCGTGCTCGTGGCGGCAGGCGACGGTCTCGCACGCCGCCGCCGCCGTCATCCAGGCCGCGGCCGACGTCCGCCTGGCCGGCGCGGCGGCGAAGGACCGGCCGCTCCCCCCCGGGCTCGTCCCGCCCGCGGCCTCGTGGTGGGGCGCGGCGCCGGCGCACCTGGCGGAGTGGGGCGTCTACCTGGACGGCACGAAGGTCGAGCACGGCTGGGACGCGACCGCCGCCGGGATGTTCGAGGCCGCGTCGGCCGTCGGCCCGCTCGACCCCCTGGCCCGGTTCGCCCTGGCCCGCAAGCGCGGCGACGCCGCCCCCGCGGCCGGCCTGAGCCGCGACGCCGCCGCGCTGGCCTGGACGGGGCGCACCCTCCACCGCGCCGGCAAGGACGCGGAGGCCGTGCGGGCCTACCGCCGCGCCCTGGAAGTGGCCGCGAAGGCCGAGCCCCCGCGCGACGCTCCGCTGGCCTACAGCCCGGACCCCAACGTCCCCCGCTACCTCCTGCCGGGGGAGGACCTGGCCGCGGCCGTCGTCGCCGACCTGGCCGCCGACGCCTCGTGGCCGTACCGCGACTGGGCCGAGGCCGTCCCCGAGTCCGGCGTCTCCGCCCTGGCCGCCGCGCGGGCCCTCCGCAAGGACGGCCGGCCCGAGGCCGACGCCATCCTCAGGCGCATCGTCGAGCGGGCCGAGGCCGACGCCAGGGCCCGCGCCGGCGGCCCCGACGAGCCCGACCCCGACGAGGAGGCCGTGGCGCTGGCCGTGGCCGCCGAGGCCATGGCGATGCGGGCCGACTGGAAGGCCGCCGCCGGCCGCTACCGCGCCGCCATCGACCGGATGGCCGACGCCCGCGTCCGCCGGTCGTGGTGGTTCAACCTGGCCGACGTCGCCGCGCACGCCAACGACGACGACCAGCGCCGGGCCGCCCTCGACGAGGCGCTGGCGTCGGCCTCGTCCGACGAGGTGAGCCGCCGCGTCCTGGAGCTGCGACAAGGGTCGGCGGGCCAGCTGAGGCCGAAGGCCAACTGAATCGACTGACGTGACGGATCACGCGACCGGGCGAGCGCCCTCTCCCACGCCCGCAAGGAAGACCAGCCATGGCGAACACCGACGACCGGCCGTCCCCGCCCCCGGACCCCGACCCGGCCCTGCATCGGGCCCTCGCCCGCTGGGCGACCGACCCGGCCAACCGGGCGACGGTGCTCGCCGTCGCGGCCTGCCTGGTCCTGCTGAGGTTCCTGTTCCTGGACACCCTGGAGCACTTCTACCGGGCGTGGACCACCGAGGACAACTACAGCCACGGCTTCCTCGTGCCGCTGCTGAGCCTCTACTTCGCCGCCCAGGTCTTCCGCCGCGACGGCTCCCTCCCCGCGTCGGAAGGGAGTCGGGGCGTCTTCCTGGGGGCCGCGCTGCTGGGCGGGGCGGTGCTGGTGAACCTGCTGAAGGTCCCGCTGCCGATCGACTTCCTGGGCGACCTGGCGTTCCTGGCGGCGCTGGCCGGGGCGTTCGCGATGGTCGCCGGGACGGCCGCGCTGCGGCGGTACTGGTTCGCGTTCGGGTTCCTGATCTTCATGGTGCCGCTGCCGATCGCGCTGTATTCGCGGATCGCCTCGCCGCTGCAATTGATGGCCAGCCGGGTGGCCTCGGCGTTCATGAACGCGACGGGGGTGCCGGTGCTCTGCGAGGGGAACCGGATGACCCTCCCCGGCGGCGTGCAGATGTTCGTCGCCGAGGCGTGCAGCGGGATGCGGCAGCTCACCGGGTTCCTCGCCCTGGCGGCGGCCGTGGCCTACCTGGCGCGGCGGCCGATCTGGTATCGGGCCGTGCTGGTCGCCTCGGCGCTGCCGATCGCCCTGTTCGCGAACACGACGCGGGTGGTGGCCACGGGCTACATCATGCACTTCGTCGACCCGCGCTACGCGGAGGGTGCGTACCACACGGTGGAGGGCCTGCTGCTGATGGGCCTGGGCCTGCTGCTGCTGAATTCGGTCTGCACGCTGATGGACCTGATCGCCCCGCCCCCGGGGGGCGACGAGGGCGGGCGGGCCGACGCCCCGCCGGCCGCCCGGCCGATCCTGGCCGCCGAGGTCTGACCTTGCCGTTCCGCACCGCCGCCCCCGCCGAGGACCTCTCATGACCACGCTGAAGCGATGCGGCCTGTGCGCCGCGCTGTTGACCCTGGGCCTGGCGGCCCGCGCGGGGCTGGAGCGGCTGGACGCCACCGAGCGGCCCCCGCTGCGGCGGTCGCTGGCGACGCTCCCCATGACGCTGGGCGACTGGCTCGGCCGCGACGTGGCCGTCGCGCCCGACATCGTCGAGCGGGCCCAGACGACCGACTACCTCAACCGCGAGTACGTCGACCGGCGCAACCCCGGCCGCCGGCTCACGCTCTGGATCAACTACTCCGAGCAGGGGACGAACCTCCGCCACACGCCGGAGATCTGCCTCCCCTCCAGCGGCTGGGAGAAGGTGGAGTCCCAGACCCGCGAGCTGGCGATCCCCGCCGGATCCGGCCGCGAGCTGACGGTCACCCGCCTGGGCTACGCGCAGGGGGACCTTGTGAAGCACGTGGGGTTCTGGTACTACATCTTCGGCGAGGGTCGGCTGGAGAACTACGTCCGGCGGCTCCCCATCACCAGCCGGAGCAGCCACGGGCGGACCACCCGCGGCTCCTCGATGACCGTCGAGGTCTTCTACGCCGGCGACCTCGACGCCGACGGGGCCATGCTGGCCGACTTCGCGCGGGGGCTGCTCGCCAAGCTCGATCCCATCCTGCCCGCCGACCGCGCGGAATACCACGTCCCCTGACGGACCGGGGCGGGATCGGAACGCGAGGCGGGCGCACGCCACGGACCCCAGGCGACCGACCATACGATGAAACGCGCCCTGATCACCGGCATCACCGGACAAGACGGCTCCTACCTCGCCGAGTTCCTCCTCGACAAGACCGACTACGAGGTCCACGGCCTGGTCCGGCGCTCCAGCACGCTGAACCGCCAGCGCATCGACCACCTGTCGCGGGAGAACCCGGTCGCGGCCGAGCGGCTGTTCCTGCACTACGCGGACCTCGCCGACGCCTCGTGCCTCTCGGCGCTGGTGGAGCGGATCGAGCCCGACGAGGTGTACAACCTCGGCGCCCAGAGCCACGTCCGGGTCTCGTTCGACCAGCCGCTCTACACGGCCGACGTGGTGGGCCTGGGGACGCTCCGGCTGCTGGAGGCGGTGCGCGTGCTGAACCGCCGCCGGCCGGTGAAGTTCTACCAGGCGTCCAGCTCGGAGATGTTCGGCTCGGCCCCCGCGCCCCAGGGTCCGGGGACGCCGTTCCACCCCCGCAGCCCGTACGCCTGCGCCAAGGTCTACGCCCACTGGCAGACGATCAACTACCGCGAGGCCTACGGCCTCTTCGCCTGCTCCGGCATCCTGTTCAACCACGAGAGCCCGCGCCGGGGCGAGTCGTTCGTGACCCGCAAGGTGACGCTCGGCGCCGCCCGGATCAAGGAGGGGCTCCAGAAGCGGCTGGTGATGGGCAACCTGGAGGCGAAGCGCGACTGGGGCTTCGCCGGCGACTACGTCCGCGCCATGTGGCTGATGCTCCAGCAGCCGAGGCCCGACGACTACATCGTCGCCACCGGCGCGACGTACTCCATCCACGACCTGCTGGAGAAGGCGTTCACGCTCGTCGGCCTGGACTACCGCGACTTCGTCGACTTCGACACCCGCTACGTCCGCCCCTCCGAGGTCGACATCCTCCAGGGCGACGCGACCAAGGCCCGCGAGGTCCTCGGCTGGGAGCCCGAGGTCGACTTCGACGGCCTGATCCGGATGATGGTCGACCACGACCTCGAGCTCGCCCGCCGCGAGAAGCACGCCCGCGCCTTCCCGGGGACGTGAGGCGGGGGCGGATTCACCGTGGCGAAGCAGCCTCTCGATCCAGGTCGCGGACCCGACGCCCGCAAACGGCGGACGCGCGAACACGTCCTCGCCGACCTCAGCCTGGTGCATGTGCAGTATTACATCGCGAACGCCGGATTCATCTGGGACGTCTCCGCCCGCGACTATGGCTACGACCTGAGCGTCATCACCTGCGACCCAACTGGGTATGTCGAACCCGGGGCGATCCTCATCCAACTCAAGGCGACCGACGCGGCCGACCCTCCGGGAGACGGCCGGTTTTTCTTCTACGACGTCGACGTCCGCGACTACAATCTATGGGCGAGCGAGCCCAATCCTGTTTACCTGATCCTTTACCACGCTCGAACTCGCAGGGCTTTCTGGCTTTACTTTCAAAGGTATCTCCGCGAGGATTCCGCAGCCCGACCCCGACCGGGCGCCAGGTCGGTCCGGATCGCCGTCCCCGCCGGGAACCGAGTCTCCACGGCGTTCTTCCGGCATGCCCGGAGGCTGAAGCAGCAGGCCATCCGACGAATGGGAGCGGACCACCATGGCTGACGGCTTGGACATGACCTTCGGAGAGCTGCACAAGGCCCTGGAGTCGTATGGCCTGAGGGCTCGGGACGGAGCGAGCGGCATCGTCTATTCCGACCCCGACGGCCGCCCGATGCTCCTGTTCCCCCACTACAAGGATGAGGACGTCGTCCGGCCGGTCCACGTCCTGATGGCCAGGAGCCACCTGATCGCCGCGGGCCTCATGGACGATCCGCCGCCGACCCTGGAGCCTCGGATCGTCCCGACGGCTCGCAAGAAGGCCCCGCGAGTCGCGCCCCACGCCTGATCCCCGCTCCTCCGGCTATAGGTCCCTCATGCGACCGACGATCCCCCTCCTCGCGCCGCTCCTGCTGCTCGCCTCCGCCGTCCCCGCCCGGGGCGCCGATCCCGCGCGGCCGCCGATCGTCGTCTTCCTGGCCGACGACCTGGGCTGGGCCGAGTGCTCGCCGTACGGGGGGCGGGAGATCCCGACGCCGAACATGGGCCGGGTCGCGGCCGACGGGATGAACTTCACGCACGCCTTCGTCGCCTCGCCGAGCTGCGCCCCCAGCCGCGCGGCGCTGCTCACCGGGCTCGACCCGATGCGCAACGGGGCCATGCTCAACCACGCCCGGCCTCGGGCCGCCGTGAAGACCTGGCCCGCCTACTTCCACGACCTCGGCTACGAGGTCGTCTCGTTCGGCAAGACGGCCCACTACGCCCAGGTGACGGGCTACGGGTTCGACCACACCAGCCACTTCAAGTACCACCAGGACGATTGCGTCGAAGCGGCCGTCGACTGGCTGTCGAGCCGGAAGTCCGACCGGCCCCTCTGCCTGCTGGTCGGGACCAACTGGTCGCACGTCCCCTGGCCCCAGGCCGAGGCGCACGACGGCCGCACGCTGCCGCCGAACCTCGTGGACACGCCGGCCACCCGCCGGGCCTGGGACCGCTACGCGGCGGCCGTGGCGAACGCCGACCGGGACCTCGGCATGGTCTACGACGCCGCCCGCAAGCACCTCGGGCCCGACGCCCTGTTCGTCTTCAGCGGCGACCACGGGGCCCAGTTCCCGTTCGGCAAGTGGAACGGCTACGACGTCGGCATCCGCACTCCCCTGATCGTCGCCTGGCCCGGCCGTGTCGCGCCGGGGTCTCGATCCGACGCCCTCGTGAGCTGGATCGACATCCTGCCGACCTGCCTGCAAGCCGCCGGCGGCAAGCCCCCCGAAGGGATGAGCGGCCGATCGTTCCTGGACGTGGCGCTCGGCAAGCGGGCGGAACATCGCGACGCCGTCTACGTCACCCACAGCGGCGACGGCGAGATGAACCGCTACCCGCTGCGGGCCGTCCGAGACCGGCGCTGGAAGTACATCCGCAACCTCGACCCCGACGCCGAGCACCACACCCACATCGACCGCGCCAAGGCCGGCGACGGCCGCGCCTACTGGGACTCCTGGGTCGAGGCCGCGAAGGCCGACCCGGCCGCCGCCGAGGTCGTCCGCCGCTACCATCGCCGGCCGGCCGAGGAGCTGTACGACCTGGAAGCCGACCCGTGGGAGCTGTCGAACCTCGCCGCCGACCCCGCCCGCGCGGACGTCCTCGCGAGGCTGCGGGCCGACCTGGACGCCTGGATGAAGGCCCAGGAGGACGAGGGCCTGGCCACCGAGCGGGCCCTGCCGAGGCCCTGATCGTCCGGGGCGTCGCGCCGGGTGTGCCTTCGGGATTCGGCGGATCGCGTCGGAGGTTGAAGGGACATCATGACGGCCTTCCCCCCCGGCGGGGGAAGGTGGCCCGAAGGGCCGGATGAGGGGGAAGACGGGCGCGGGGGCCGCCGGGATCCCGAGCCGGTCGGGCGGGCCATCGAATCCCGACGTGGCCCGTGCTTCGCGTCCCCCTCATCTGACGCCTTCGGCGTCTGTCTTCCCCCGCGAGGGGGGAAGACGTCCATGAACCCGCGACCTTCCGCCGAATCCCGAAGGCACACCCGTCGCGCCGCCGGGCTTGCCCTTTGGGGCGAGTTCTGGTCTACTTCGCATGACGACTAAGACGAGCCGCCAGGGAAGGTCGGAGGCGCCATGGACGTGCCAGCGCGAACATACCGGGACTCCGTGGTCGTGGCCTGCCCGGACGCCCGCCCGCCCGCCTATCAGGCCGTCGTCGGGCTCGCCCGCGCGGGGCTGCTGCGACGGTTCGTCACCTCGTACTACCACGACCCCGACGGCCTGGGCGCGACCCTCGCCCGCAAGCTCGCCCCCCGGGCCTACGATCGCTGCCGAGGCTTCCTCGCCCGCCGGCACGACGACGACATCCCGGCCGACCGCGTCGCCTCGCTGGCGACCGTCGACCTGGCGCTGAAGGCCGAGGCGAAGCTCGCCGGCCGCCCCGGGCTGCGGCGCGCGACGGCCAGGGCGCGCACGCACTGGTTCGACCGCCGCCTGGCCGGCGAGCTGTCGGCCTCGCGCCCCGGGGCGCTGCTGGCGTTCAGCGACGTGGCCTCCGGGGTCGCCATGCCGGCCTGCCGACGGCTGGGGATCGGCGTGGTGCTCAGCATGGTCCACGGCGACGTCCGCGAGGAGGCCCGGGTCCTGGAGGCCGAGGAGGCCCGCGCGCCGGAGTTCTTCCCGCTCTACCTGGGGGACTCGACCCTCGACCGCGAGGAGATGGCCTGGCTGCACGCCCGGCGGCTCCGCGACCTGGAGCAGGCCGACCGCATCCTCGTCCCGTCCGAACACATCGCGGGCGTCCTGGCGGGCGAGGGGGTCGACCGCGAGCGGATCCGCGTGATCCCCTACGCCGCCGACTGCCGCCGCTTCCGCCCCCTCTCGCGGCCGACGCCCGAGGACGGCTCCTGCACGTTCCTGTTCGCCGGCGGGGTCAGCCAGCGCAAGGGGATCAAGTACCTGCTGGAAGCCTGGGCGAAGGTCCGGCGGCCGGGCTGGAAGCTGCAACTGCTGGGCCCGATGCCGCGGCGGCTCGGGCCGCTGGAGGGGCTGCTGGACGGGGTGGAGCCGCTGGGCCGCGTGGGGCACCCGGAGGTCCCGGCGCACATGGCGTCGGCCGACGTCTTCGTGTTCCCGTCGCTGTTCGAGGGCTCGGCCGTGGTGACGTACGAGGCGCTCGCCTGCGGCCTGCCGAGCGTGGTGACGCCGGAGGCCGGCTCGGTGGTGCGCGACGGGGTCGAGGGGATGGTCGTGCCGTCGCGCGACGTCGACGCCCTGGCCGCGGCGATGGCCCGGCTGGGCGAAGACCCGACGCTCCGCGCCCGGATGTCGGCCGCGGCGCGGGGGCGGGCGATGGACTTCGACTGGCCGCGCTACCACATGGCCGTGGTCGAGGCCGTCGCCGGCGTCGTCGCCGACCGCCGGCCCCGGGCCCGGGCCTCGACGCCCGCGACGGCCGCCCGCGGCTGACGACGGGATCCGCACCAGGGAAGGGCAGGGGAGGGGCGCACGGAGCGCCGGGGTTCATGGACGAGCTGCAATACGTCTACGCGACGGCGGGCGTCATCGGCCTGTACTTCCTGTGGCAGGTGGCGACGAAGCGGTTCGACCCGTTCGCGCCGACCTGGCTGTTCTTCGTCGGCTACATCCAGATCTACATCATCCAGGCGATCTCCTATCACGACTGGGCGATCGTCGCCCGCGGCGAGGGCCTGGTGACGGCGGCGAACGAGCGGGCGCTCTGGGCGCTCGTCTGGTTCCTGGCCGTCTACCATTTCGGCCCCGGCCGCCTGATCGCGCGACGGCTGCCGGCCCCGCCACGGGGCTGGTCGACCCCGACCGTCGCGGCGCTGTGCCCGGTGCTGATCGCCTGGGGCCTGCTGTGCGCCGGCATGCTCGGCGGCGGCTCGGCGACGGACGAGGTCTCGGCCGAGGGGGCGCTGCTGCGGTCGTTCCCGTTCGTGATGATGGTCGCGGCGATCCTGCTCATCACGACCGGCCGCCGGCCCGAGGCGCCCCGGCCCGCGTTCCTGGCGGCCGGGCTGGCGACATCGGCCCTGTACGTCGCCATCTGGATGTTCAACGCCAAGCGCTCGCACTCGCTGATGGGCGTGCTGACGACCGTGTGCGCCCTGTACGTCACGCAGATGAGGCGCCCCTCGTGGGCCGTCCTGGCGGCGACGGCGTTCTCCGGGGCGCTGGTGGTCGCCGTCTCGATCGGCTGGCGCAACAACCCCAACTATGAGCGCTCGTTCTCCGGCTTCGTCGAGTTCGTCGGCGACTTCGACGTGGCGAAGATCCTCGTCAGCATGGACGTGGAGGCCGACGGGGACGGCGACCCCGACGTCTCCTACGAGCCCAAGGAGTACGGCGGCTACCTGCTGATGCTGGACACCGTCCCCGAGAAGTCCGGCTACGACTACGGCGCGAACTACCTGCGGGCGTTCTCCACCTACATCCCCCGCGTCGTCTGGCCGACCAAGCCGCTGTACGGCCGGAAGCAGTGGATCGACGCCTGGATCGCCGGGTCGGAGCTGAAGCGCGACGAGGACTTCGCCGGGCCGGCGATCGGGATCCTGGGCGCCACCCAGCTCAACGGCGGGGCGATCGGCACGCTGATCGTCCTGGCGGGCGCGGCGACGTTCCTGCGGCTCGCCTACGAGTTCTTCCTGAGGCACGCCCGCACGACCTGGGCCCAGTTCTTCTGGGCGATCTTCTTCTACAACGCCTGGTTCATGGTGGTCGGCGACGACCCGGTGGTCTGGTACTACTACAACTGGGGCTTCTCGGCGTGCCCGGTGGTCGTGATCCTGTGGGTCGCCTCGCGGTGGCTCCCCGACCGCGAGGCCGCCCCCGCGGCCGAGCCCTCCCGCGGATGGGCGGCGCCCGCGCCGGCGCCGCCGCACCTCGCCCCCCGGCCCCGACGCTTCACGGAAGGAGCACCCACTTGAGCGACCGCGCCGCGAGGACGCCGACGACGTCCCACGAGAAGATCGATCTATGCCGGGGGCTGTTCGCCTTCCTGGTGGTGGCCGCGCACGCGGTGGACGTCGCCTGGGCGGTCCACCCGTCGGCCCCGGCGGCGATGTCGCCGGCCGTCCGCGACGCCTGGCAGCACGTCGTGGCGGCGGGGGTGTTCTGGGTGATCGGGTTCTTCGTCATCAGCGGCTTCTGCATCCAGCTCTCGGTGGAGCGGCAGGTCGAGTCCGGGCGGTTCCCGCTGGGGAACTACCTGGCGGCGCGGCTGTCGCGGATCCTGCCCCTTTACTACGTCGCGCTGGCGTCGGCGGTGATGTTCGAGTGGCTGATGGGCGCGCACCGGCCGGGCGTCTGGCCCAACGGGCTCGACCCCCGGACGCTGGTCGCGCAACTGTTCGTCGCCCAGAACTTCCGGCAGACGTTCGGCTCGTTCGCGCCGTCGTGGAGCATCACCAACGAGATGTTCTACTACGTCTTCTTCGGCCTGCTGACCCGCGTCGCGATGCGGCGCGGGGTCCGGCCGGCGAGCCTGGGGATGGTCGCGTGCGCGACGCTGGCCGTCGGGCTGGAGGTCGCCTACTTCGCCTGGTTCCGCCGCGACCCGCTGGCGCGCGGCCTGGGCCTGCTGTTCGGCCTGGGGACCATCTGGTTCCAGGGGGCGCTGGTGGCCGTGCATCGCGACGCCCTCCGCGCCAGCCTCGTGGCGCGGAGGGTCGCCGCGGCGTGGCCGCTGGCGCTGGCGACGGCGATCGGCCTGTGGTACGCGCAGGCGGTCCATCTCCAGGTGCTGTACCTGGTGCTGGGGGTCGCGTTCACGATGATGCTGGCGCGGTTCGTCGCGACCGACGTCCCCGACGCCCCGGCGACCCCCGACCGCGGCCGGCTCGGCGCGGCGATCCGGGCGCTGGGCCTGGCGAGCTACCCGACGTACCTGTTCCACGGCCCGCTCATCATGTGGCTGGCCTCGGCGATGGCCCGCACCGGCCGCCTGCCCGGCGACTGGCGCGCCACCTGGCTGATCCTGAGCGCCGCGGGGATCGGCTCGGGGATCGTCCTCGGGTTCGTCGCCGAGCGCCCGCTGATGGCCTGGCGGGCCGGCCTGCTGAGACGGCTGAAGGCGTCCGGCCGCCCCGCCGCCGAGCCGACGGCCGCGCTCGGCGCGACGGGCGGGCCCCCCGTCTGCGGGATGCCGCGCTGATCGCTCGGCCGACGTGCAGGACGCCCGCGGGCCGGATCGCCCCGGCCGCGACCATCAGGGAGGATTCGAGATGATGCTGGAACGGCTCGACGAGGGGGCGAGGTTCTCTCCCCCCTATTCGCTGCACGAGAAGATCGACGTCTGCCGCGGGCTGTTCGCGGCCCTGGTGGTCGTCGCCCATTCGTTCGACCTGGCGCGATTCCTGGACCCCTCCTGGGACGCGGGCATGCCGAAGCTCGCGGCCGACTTCCTGCTCTGCGCGGCCGGGACGGGCGTCTATTACGTGATGGGCTTCTTCATCCTCAGCGGCTATTGCATCCAGGCCTCGGCGCGTCGGCTGTCGGACGGCCCGCGGTTCCCGCTGGGGGCCTACGCGCTGGCGAGGGCCACGCGGATCCTGCCGCTGTACTACGCGGCCCTGCTCTTCGCCGTGGCCGTCGAGGCCGTCGCGCGGCCCTCGGGGTGGCGGCCGGACCTCTGGCCGGCGGGCTTCGACGCCCGGACGCTCGCCTGGCAGTCGCTCCTGGCCCAGGGCGTCACGGGGACGTTCGGCTCGTTCGTCGCCTCGTGGAGCATCACGAACGAGGCGGCCTACTACGTCCTGTTCGGCCTCGTCGCCGCCGCCTGCGCGCCGCTACGGGCCAGGCCGGCGGTCGTCGGGATGGCCCTGTGCTGCGGCGGCGGGGCGGCCCTGCTGGCGGCCTACCGGCTGACCCACGACCCCCGGGCGATGACCTGGGGCCTCCTGGTGGGCCTCGGGGCGATCTGGCACCTGGGGGCGCTGGTGGAGGCGTACGCGCCCTGGATCGCCGCGCGGCCGCGGATCGGCTCGATCGCCCGGATCTGGCCGGCGGTGCTGGCCCTGGACATGGGCCTGTTCGTGGCGCGGGCGGTGCATCAGGAGGTGGTCTTCGTCCTGGCGGGGGCGGCCTTCGCGCTGATGATGGCCCGTTTCGTGGCGGTGGACGCGGCCCGGGGCGGGCCGTCCGCCCCGCCCCGGGCGCTGCCGACGGCCCTCGGGATGGCGAGCTACCCGATGTACCTGTTCCACGGCCCGCTGCTGGTGGCGTTCGGGACGGCCGCGAACGCGCTGGGGGTCGCCGCGCCGTGGTGGGCGCTCTGGCCCGCCGCGTCCGCCCT
>ERZ778021.2622-NODE-2622-length-15464-cov-5.761373_pt1 | contig 15464 bp, 11 predicted proteins | sample MGYA00375751_ERZ778021 | MGnify/ENA primary metagenome ERZ778021 (study PRJEB29350, sample SAMN05389814) | bioreactor metagenome | isolation source: Thiocyanate stock bioreactor | place: South Africa: University of Cape Town | collected 2013-08-29 ... | reverse complement strand
TGGCCGAGGCCCAGCAGCGGATGGAGCAGTTCAACCTCGACCTGGTGACCCGCACCGCCGACGTCATCACGACCGAGCGCCAGCTCCGCAACATCCTGGGCCTGCCGCCGGCCGACAACCGCCGGATCATCCCGGTCACGCCGCCGACCGAGGCCCGCCTGGAGCCCGACTGGGATTCCAGCATGGCCCAGATGGTCACCTTCCAGCCCGACATCGTCCAGCAGCAGCTCCTGGTCCGGATCGCCGAGCTTCAGCTCCTCGTCGCCCGGAACCAGCTCCTGCCGCAGCTCAGCCTGAACGTCCTCTACCAGTTCAACGGGTTCGGCGAGCACCTGGACGACGCCGAGGCCGTGATGACCGGGGCGACGCTCAAGGCCATCGAGCCGGTGGTGGCCGCCCAGCAGCGGGCCGCCGGCGTCGCGGCGAACCCCGGCCTCTACAACAACTTCCGGACGTGGCAGGTCGGCTTCTCCTACCAGATGCCGCTGGGCATGCGGGCCCCCCTGGCCCAGACCCGCAACGCCCAGTACGTCCTGCTGCGGCAGCGGGCGTTCCTCCAGCAGGTCATCCACCAGACGGTCCACTCGCTCAGCCGGTTCTTCCTGGAAGTGGACGCCAACTACAAGCAGTTCAAGACGGCCTCCCGACTCCGGGCCGCCGCCGCCGAGCGGCTCGCCGCCCAGCGGGCCTACTACGAGGAAGGCCGGATCACCATCGACCGCTTCCTCGACGCCGTCAGCCAGTACGCCCAGGCCGTCGCCCTGGAGGCCCAGTACAAGACGACGTACAACATCTCGATCGTCGCCCTGGAAGAGGCCAAGGGGACCCTGCTGGCCTACAACAACATCGCCGTCGCCGAGGGCCCGAACCCCCGCAAGGCCTACGTCCAGGCCCGCGACATCCAGGACGCCCACAAGCAGATCCCCATCGGCCAGGACGGCCCGATGTACCGCGAGCGGATCACCGGCCCGGCCGCGCCCGACCCGGTCGAGCCCAAGCAGCCGCCCAACATCGAGGACAACGGCCCGCTCCCCGCGATGCCGGCCCCCGTCGGCCCGATGGGACCCCCGCCGACCCCGATCCCGCCGATGCGGCCCGCCGGCGAGGCCCCGATCCTCTCCCAGGCCCCCGCCGACGCCCCCAAGGCCGACGCCGCGCTCGCGACGGCCGGCGGACCGGCCCCGGCCCCGGCAGCCCCGGCCCCGACGCCCGCACCGGCCGCGGCCCCGGCCCCGACGGCCCCCGCGACCGAGGAACTCCCGGAACTCCCCGAGGCCGTCGACCTGCCGCCGCTCCCCTGACCGGCCGGCCGTCGACATCCGACGAACGCGAAGCGGCCGAGGCCCCAGCCTCGGCCGCTTCGCGTTTCGAAGTGCGGGCTTCCTCCTCGCAAACCGTTCCCTCTCCCGCCGGGAGAGGGTGGCCCGCAGGGCCGGGTGAGGGTCATCGGAGCGCGGAGGGCACGTCGAACGCGCGACATCCTCACCAGGTCATGCCAAGCATCCTTCTCCCCTCGTGGGAGAAGGTGGCCGAAGGCCGGATGAGGGGGCGACCGCCTCCACATCACCGGGCCGGCGAGGGCTTTGAAGTCGGCGGCCCCGGTCGCGCCCCCCTCATGCGCCCCTCCGGGGTACCTTCTCCCACAAGGGTCCTCCGTCGAAAACCCTGAGAAAGCGTGTAGACAAGCGTCCTTGTCCCCTTGAGGGAGAAGGTGGCCGCAGGCCGGATGAGGGGTCGACCGCCGTCGCTCCCTCATCAAATTCGCCTTTGCGTCCCACGGGTCCCAGTCGCGCCACCCCTCATCCGGCCCTGCGGGCCACCTTCTCCCTCAAGGGGAGAAGGCTGCTTGTCATCACCCTCGTCCCATGTTTTCGACGGAGCACCACGAGGGGAGAAGCATGCACGTCATCACCTCTTTCCCATGATTTCGACGGAGCACGTGGCCGGCGAAGTCGCGCTCGGATCTTTTTCCCGGATTCCTGAAATCCCGCCTCCCTCGCCGCAGATCATTCCAAGCGACCGGGCTTCCATCGTTCTTTGAAAACTCGCCGGGATCGAAACCGCCTCCGGTCGGAGCCGACGGGAGGGGGGCATGTCGATGGCTGGAGAGTGCTTGGTTGAATGCTGTAAGCGTCGGCAGCCGACCAACTCGTCCGGCCGACGACGGGTGATACGAATCCACATTCGATAACGACGATCGAAGCCACGGATTTCGTGGTGTAAGTGCTTTGGCGGAAAGGCGTAAGGGAGATGGTCCAGGGGCGTGGCCCCCGCGAGTGAAGCCATTTCGGGGAGAGCCCTCACTCAAATCCACCAGGGGCGCTCCAGGACAGTGGCCCGGCGGGGCATCGGAAGGGGTGGACGCGAAAGGCCGTCGCTTGATCTGGATGGACGTCCGGCCGGGCCAACGATTCCTCGAAAGACTTACGTCGATTCGCGGCGGCGTTCAGCGAGGACTCTCCGAAACCACTTCGAAAATGACGAGCGGGCCCACGGGTTTTGTGCCGTAAGTCACTGCCAGTTCGCCTTTAAGGTCGTCGCATTGGGAAGCGTGTTGCCCACGGACGAAGCCACCTTGCGGGGGGGGCGCTCGTGGGTGCCGGACCGCTCGATTCAATCCGCCTGGCCCCAGACGCGGGGGGAGCGGAAGCCCGGGGCCTTGGGGGCGGCGCGGGGGGGTACGGCCTGGGCGGCCAGGGCGTCGTAGCGGGCTCGCAGCTCGGCGACCTTCTCGGGGTGCTTCGCGGCCAGGTCGTGCTTCTCGTTCGGGTCGTCGGCCAGGTTGAACAGGAGGACGCGACCCGATTCGGCGTCGGCACCGGGTGCGGGCTCGCCGTCCTCGCCGCCGCCGGGGCGGCCGACGATCAGCTTCCAGGCACCGACGCGGATCGCGCCGTTGCGGGGGGTCGTGTTCAGCAGGATCGCGTCGTGCGGCGAGGGGCCGCCCCGAGAGATCGCGGCCCAGGCGTCGCGGCCGTCGAGCGGCGTGGCCTGGTCGAGCTTCGCGCCGGCGAGCTTCAGGAACGTCGGGTAGAGGTCGACGATGTGGAGCGGGACGTTCACCGTCGACCCGGCGGGGATGTGGCCGGGCCAGGTCGCGAACGCGGCGACCCGCGTGCCGCCTTCGAACAGGGTGCCCTTCGCCCCGCGGAGCGGGCCGTTGCTCGTCACCTTGCCTGGGTTCGGGCCGCCGTTGTCGCTGGAGAAGACGATGAGCGTGTTCTCGGCGAGGCCCTTACGGTCGAGCGCCGCCTTGATCTCGCCCACCCCCTCGTCGAGCGCCGCGAGCATGCCGGCGTAGGTCCGTCGCGGCTCGGGGAGGTCCTTGTACGGCTCCTTGTACTTCGCGGGCACCTGGTGCGGCGCGTGGACGGCGTTGAACGGGACGTAGAGGAACAGCGGCCGGGCCGGGTCGTGCTCGGCGACGACGCGGGCGGCCTCCTTCGCGATCAGGTGGGTGCTGTAGCCCTCGTCGCGGCTCTCCTTGTCGTCGCGGTGCCAGTCGTGGCCGCCGTCGCGATCGTGGGTGTTGTAATCCAGCGCCCCGTTGTAGTGGCCGTACTGGTGTTCGAACCCTCGGCGGGTCGGCAGGTACTCGGGCCGGAAGTGGCCCAGGTGCCACTTGCCCGAGATCGCCGTCTCATAGCCGGCTTCCTGGAGCGCCTGGGGGAGCGTCCGCTCGTCCAGCGGCAGCCCGTACTGGGCCCACGGCCGGACGACGCCGACCTGCAACCCATGGCGCATCGGATACCGCCCGGTCACGAACGCCGCCCGGGTCGGCGAGCAGACCGGCTGGACGTAGAACTGCTCCAGCTTCGCACCCGAAGCCGCCAGCCCGTCCAGGTTCGGCGTCTTGATCTCCGACCCGTGCCAGCCGACATCCCCCCAGCCCATGTCGTCGGCCAGGATCACCACGATGTTCGGCCGCGGGGCCTCCTCGGCCCTCGCCGAGACTTCCCCCAGCGCCGCCAGGCCCAGCCAGAGCCCGACGCTCGTCCATCTCAACCGCATGATTCGTCCCTCGGTCGCCCTTGTTATGAAAGTCGATCGGCTTACGCCGGATTCTAGGGGATGGAACCCCGGCGAGGACAGGGAGTGTCGGGGAGACGGGCGTCCGGCCGCTCCCGACTCGACCATTCGGCACGTCTCAAGGTCTCGCCGCCGTCCGGAGCGTCAGCCTGGCCGCCGCGACCGGCTCGGCGAAGACCCAGGCGAAGGATACTGCGAGTGCGACCAGGGCGGTCTCATGGGGGATCGTCGCGAGCCTTGGTGCGAAGACCATCCCCAAAAGGACAGGTGCCGCATGGAGCAGGCCGAGTCCGAATGGGATCAATAAGGCGAGCGGAGGCCAGGGGCGATCCTTCGGGATATTGGTGCCGTGTATGGCGAAGCTGAACTCGCCGAGCCCCAGATAGAAGCCCACGCTCCACGAGATCGAGGGGGAATCGATAATCAGGACGAAGATCCAGGAGATAGCTGCACCCAGGGCGAACCACATAATAGGATGCAGACTCATAAGGCTCGCCCGCATGTCATGCCCCTTTGCCGTTCGGCAGATAAGTCGCGGCCAGGGCGCGGAAGTCGGCGACCTGGCGTCCTTGCCAGGCTTCGTCGAAGCCGAGTTCCCCTGCCAGGATCGTGGCGATGCGGGGGGCGCATTCGATGCAGGCGCGGGCGTCGAGGAACAGGGCGCGGGTGCGGCGGGCGAGGACGTCCACGACGGTCCGGGCCGCCTCGTGGCGGGCGGCCCAGGCGACCTCGGCTTCTATATAAGGAAGGTCGGGGTGGAGCTTGCGGCCGTGGTCGGGCGACTCCGCGATCAGGGCCTTGAGGTCGGCCAGCTCGGAGCCGTAGAGGGCGAGGGTCTCCTCGCGGTCGGCGGGGCGATCGGTCCAGCCGTGGAGGTGGAGCGATTCGGTGGTGCAGGGCTTGCGGGGGAGGCCGGCGACCTCGGCGGCGTGGTCGACGGCGTCGCGGGCCATCACGCGGTAGGTCGTCCACTTGCCGCCGGTGACGGTGACCAGGCCGGCGTCGGAGACGACGACGGCGTGCTCGCGCGAGAGCTTCTTGGTCTGGCCGCCGCGGCCGGCCTCGGCGTTGATGAGCGGACGGAGGCCGGCGAACTGGCTCCTCACGTCGGCCTCCGCGGGGGCCTTCGCCAGGTAGCGGTCGGCGTGCTCCAGCAGGAAGGCCAGCTCCTCGGCCAGCGGCCGGGGCTCGCGGGGCGTCTCGGGGAGGGGGACGTCGGTCGTGCCGATCAGCGTCCGGTCGTGCCAGGGGATGGCGAACAGGATGCGGCCGTCGTCGGTCTTCGGGACCATCACGGCGGCGTCGCCGGGCAGGAACGAGCGGTCCAGGACGATGTGGGCCCCCTGGCTGGGCGCGAGGATCGGCGAGGCGTCGGGGCGGTCGAGCCGCCGGACGGCATCGGCGTAGACGCCGGTGGCGTTCAGGACGGCCTTGGCGCGGACCTCGAACTCCTCCCCCGTCTCGGCGTCGCGCGCCCGCACCCCGGCGACCTTCCCCAGCTCCTTCACCAGCCCGACGACCTCGCAGTGGTTCAGCGCCGAGGCCCCGAGGTCGGCGGCCGTGCGGGCGAGGGCCACCGCGAGCCGGGCGTCGTCGAACTGGCCGTCGGTGTAGAGGATGCCGCCGCGGAGGCGGTCCGGTCGGATCGTCGGGATCCGCTCCAGGACCGCATCGCGGCCGAGCCATCGCGAGCGGCCCAGGCTCAACCTTCCCGAGAGCCGGTCGTACAGCCAGAGGCCGATCCCGTAGAACGGGAGCTGGTAATAGCGGTATGCCGGGACGATGAAGTCGCGGGCGTGGACCAGGTGGGGGGCGTTGCGGGCCAGCAGCCCGCGCTCGTGGAGGGCCTCGCGGACGAGGGGGACGTTCCCCTGGGCCAGGTAGCGGACGCCGCCGTGGACGAGCTTGGTGCTGCGGCTGGACGTGCCGTGGGCGAAGTCGAGGGATTCCAGGACGACGGTGCGATAGCCGCGGGCCGCGGCGTCGACGGCCGCCCCCAGCCCGGTCGCCCCGCCGCCGACGACGACGAGGTCCCACGTCCCCCCGGCGCGGATGCGGCCCAGGTTCTCCCCTCGCGACAGCGTGTTCGGCGTCATGGCCTTCCCAACGGGTTCGCGCGGGCGTCCGCGGCGACGGTCGTCCCGACGCCCACGCCCGCATCGGTCCATTGTCCGCCGGGGGCGGAATTCCTCAAGTCCGGGGCGGATTCGGCCGGGAGCCGCGGTTGACCGCCTCCGGGGACGTTCGTATGATCCCCGCCGCATCGACCGGGACGGATCGGGATGCGCTACCGAGGGATCGACGGACGAAACGGAGGTCGTCGCATGGGCGTTTCACTGGGATGGCTGGCCGTGGCCCTGGCCGCTTCGGGCCCCGGGGCCGCGCCGCACGAGGGCGGGCCGCAGATCACCTACCGCTTCCGCACGGTCGAGGTCAAGGGCCTCGGCTGGCGCGAGGCCGGCCTCAAGCCGGTGGCCCAGCACAACTCCGTCGGCGTCTGGACCGCCCCCGACGACTTCCTCGACCGCATCGCCGGGGCGTCGCCCGAGGCCGGCCCGCCGGCCGAGGTCGTGGGCGCCGTCCGCAAGCCGGTCCACGTGACGACCCGCAAGCCGCAGGACTTCGTTACCCGCGTCGTCTGGAAGGGGAAGGGCAAGGCCCCGAGGCCGGTCGTCGAGAGCGTCCGCGAGGGCCTGACCGCCACGGTCGTCGGCCGCCGGATCGACCAGGGCGTGCTGGCCCAGGTCGTCGTCGAGGACGTCGACGTCCGCGCCGTCCACACGATCGTCCCCGCCCGGGACGCCTTGAAGCGCGCCAGCGCCGAGGTCGCCGCGCCGCAGTGCCCCTTCGAGGCGATGAAGGCGAAGGAGCAGGGCGACGCCTCGGTCACGGTCACGGTCACGGCCACGATGGACGCCGAGGCCAGGCCCCAGGCCGACGCGGGCAAGCCCGGCTGGCAGGCCGGCAAGCCGGCCGAGTGCCGGGGCGAATCCGCCTGCTGCAAGGAGGCCGCCAAGGCCGACGGCCAGGCCGTCCGCGCCGGCTGGACGGCCGGCGAGGGCGCGGTGCAGATCCCCGAGGTCGGCCGGGCCTCCGCGGCCGGCGAGTGGCTGATCCCCGACGGCGAGGTCCTCGTCATCGGCTTCGGCCCGCACACCGTCGCCGACGCCGAGGGGAAGGCCGTCGTCCGCGAGCACCTCGCCGTGATCGCCGCCGAGGTCGCCGACGACGAGGCCGCCGCGCCGGTCGCGTTCGACGTCCCCCCGCCGCCGCCCCCGGGCCTGGTCCCCACGCCGACGACGGAACCGGCCCCGGCCCCGGCCCGCGTCGAGGCCCCGAAGACCGCGGCGGCCCTCCCCGATCTGCCCGGCCGCACCCTGCCGCAGCCGATCCACCCCGACGGCACCCCGGCTCCGCTGCCGACCGTCCCCGAGGATGAGGCCCCGGCCGCCGCGGCCGACGAATCCTCCGAGCCCCTGCCCAGCCCCCAGTCCCGGAAGAAGGCCGAGCCCCGCGACGAGGCGCCGGCCGAGGCCCCCAAGCCCGAGCCGAAGAAGGCCGAGGCCCCCAAGTCCGAGCCCAAGGCGATCAAGTCGTCGTTCACGATCCCGGCCCTGAAGAAGATCCGGGGCCTGGACTCGCTGAACGGGCTGGTCTCCACGGGCCTGCTCGGCAGCCCCTTCCAGGGCGCCCAGTTCCTCGTCCCGCTCAAGCCCCTGGCCGTGAAGCTGCCGTTCAACCAGAAGCTCGAATTCGAGCTGGTCGGCCGCGTCGTCACCGACCCCGAGGCCATCGGCCAGTTCGTCGTCGGCAACTGACGCCCGGCGATCGACGCGGATCGGCTATCGCGCCCCCTCTCCCGCCGGGTGAGGGTCGTCGGACCTGCGGAGACGGCCTCGGTTGACGGCCGCCTCGCCCCGACATGCCTTCTGCACCCCGACGACCCTCACCCGCCGCTGCGCGGCGACCCTCTCCCGGCGGGAGAGGGGACTTCGGTTGGAGCCGTCGTCCGCTTCCCCCACCGCCCCGCCAGCACGCCGCAGATGACGAGCTGCATGGGGTGGTAGATCATGATCGGCAGCAGGATGACGCCCAGTTCCGGGGAGTCGCCGAACATGATCGAGGCCATCGGGACGCCCGAGGCCAGGGTCTTCTTCGAGCCGCAGAAGACCGCGGCGATCCGGTCTTCCGTCGAGAACCCCAGCAGGTCGCACGCCGACCGGACCAGGCCCATCACCAGGCCGAACAGGACCAGCGTGCCGACGAGCGTCCAGGCGGCGTCGCCCAGGTGGTCGCCCCAGATGTGCAGCTTCACGGAGTCGCAGAACGACGTGTAGACCAGCAGCAGGATCGTCCCCTTATCGACGGCGTCGATCGTCGCCTTGTTCCGCGACGCCCATCCCGCCAGCCATCGCCGCGAGAGCTGGCCGACGACCAGCGGGAGGACCAGCCACAGCAGCAGGTCCAGCAGCACCGCGCCCAGCGGCAGGCCGCGGCCGGTCGACGTCCCCAGGAACCACGCCATCAGCGCGGGCGTGGCGACCACCCCGATCAGGCTGGAGAGCGTCGCGTTGAACACGGCCGCCGGCACGTTCCCCCTCGCGGCCGAGGTCATCGCGACCGACGACGAGACCGTCGAGGGGAGGGCGCAGAGGTAGAAGAACCCCGTCCGCAGCGGCCCCGTCACGGCCCCCCCCGCGAGCGTCAGCAGGACCAGCCCGAGCGCCGGGAAGAGGAGGAACGTCGCGAGCTGCACGAGCAGGTGGAGCCGCCACCGCGACGCCCCGGCCTTGAGGGCGTCGAACGACAGGGCGACGCCGTGCAGGAAGAAGATCAGGGCGACGCCGGCCTTGGTGAGCAGCTCCGGGTGCATCCAGCCGCCGTCGGCCCCGGGGTCGGGGAACGCGACCGCCAGGGCCACCGCGACGACCATCCCGGGCAGGAACCAGTCGAACCGCTTCCGCTTCGCGGGCCCGGTCACTCGATCGTCCCCGCCTCGGCCGGCTTCAGGACGCGGAGGTACAGGCCCGTCCCCAGGATCGCGCCCAGGGTCGGGGCGAGGACGTAGACCGTGACGACGCCCGCGCCGCGGGGCAGGGCGGCCGTCCCCCAGCCGGCGAGCATCGTGAAGACCCGCGGGCCGACGTCGCGGGCCGGGTTGAAGCACGCCTGCGTCAGCGGCCCGAAGATCGACACCAGGGCCGCGACCGCCAGGCCGATGAACGCCGGGGCCATGCCGGCCCTCGGCGAGTTCGGGTTGCGGCCGTCGGTCACGGCCGTGACGACGACGGCCAGGACCATCGTCCCCAGCACCTCCGCCAGGAAGGCCGACGGCTCGGAGACCAGGGCGTTGAGCCTCGCGTGCTCGTCCAGCGAGTACGGGCCCTCCGAGTTCGACAGCGGCCCGGGGCTGGGGAAGAACTCGCCGAAGCACATGGCCGTGACCTCGCTCCCCGGCCCGCCGCGCTCGACGCCCTTGGTCCGCTCGCGCTCCTTCAGGTAGGGGTTGAAGAGGACGAACAGCAGGGCCGCCGCGACGAACGCCCCGGCGACCTGCGCCAGGGCGTAGGGGACGACCTCGCGGCGCGGGAACCGGCCCCAGGTCGCCAGGGCGACGGTGATGGCCGGGTTGATGTGCGCGCCGCTGACGCCCCCGACCGCATAGATGGCCAGCGTCACCGCCGCGCCCCAGACGACGGCCACCTGCCAGAGCCCGCTCTGGGCCCCCGTCAGGACGGACGTCATCACGACGCCGAGGCCCAGGAAGATCAGGAGGCCCGTGCCCGCGAACTCGGCCGCGCAGCGCTTCGCCAGGGAGGGTTCTTCGACGCCCACGTTGTGCTCCTCGCTCGACCCGGGGATGGGGGAGCCACCATTCTGGCGGCCGCGCGGGCGGGTCGCAAGGAGCGCGATCGCCGTCGTCAGGCGAGGGCGGGCGCGGCGGCCTCGGCCTCGGGGAGACGGATGGTGAAGCGCGAGCCCGCGCCGGGGATGCTCTCGACCTGGATCGTCCCCCGCGAGGCCCCGACGACGCGGCGGACGACCGAGAGCCCCAGGCCGACCCCGCCGCGGCCCAGCAGGCGGGCGCGGGGGGACTGGTAGAACGGTTCGAAGGCCGCCTCGCGCTCCTCCTCGGTCAGCCCGCACCCCCGGTCCTCTACCGAGAGGAGGGCCGAGCCGGGCTCGCGCCGGAGCCGGACCGTGACGGGCGTGCCGGGGTCGCTGTACTTCAGGGCGTTGTCGACGAGGTTCTCGACCGCCTGGGCCAGCAGCGGCGGGTGGGCGCGGGCCCAGGCCGAGCCCGCCTCCCCTTCGAACCGCAGGTCCGCCGCCCGGGGCCGGCCCTCCCAGCGCCGGAGCAGGCCCGGCAGCCAGGCGGCCAGGTCGATCGGCTCGCCGCTCAGGGGCTCGGCCTCGGACTCGGCGCGGGCGAGGAACAGGAGCGACTCGACGATCCGATGGAGGCGGACCGCCTCCGCCCGGACCTGGTCGAGCGCCTGCTCGTAGTCCTCGGCCGGCCGCGAGCGGCGGCGGACGACGTCGATCAGGCTGAGGACGCCGGCGATGGGCGTCCGGAGCTGGTGCGAGGCGTCGCCGGAGAACCGCCGCTGCCGCTCCAGCGCCTCGCGGCGACGCTCCAGCAGGGCGTTGAAGGCGCGCCCCAGCTCCTCCAGCTCGTCGCCCGTCTCGGGGATGGGGAGGCCGTCCTCGTCGTCGGCCTCCGCCTTCTCGCGGGCCGAGGCGGCCAGGCTGGCGATCGGCTCCAGGGCCCGGCGGCAGAGCCGGCGGCCGATCGCCGCGCAGAGCAGCCAGGTGGCCGCCGAGGCCGCCGCCAGCGCCATGCCCAGCCACGCGATGCTGGCGTCGACCGGCTCGCGCGACAGCGAGGCGATCAGCATCAGCTCGTCGTACTCGTCCGCGTCCAGGTCGCCGGGGGCGGGGGCCTTCTTGGGATGGACCATCTCGGAGAGGATCAGCCGGGTGCGCGCCTGGCGCCAGCCCGGGGCGTCGCCGTACTCGACGTGGGCGTTCCTCCCGGCGACCCAGGCCGCGACGGGGCCCGGCTCGCCCTGGCCGGCCCCCCAGTTCGCCGAGCGGTCGATCATGCGGCCGGACTTGTCCCGGATGGCCCAGCGCATCTCGTCGGGGCCGGGATCGACGCCGATGTTGATCCGGCGCTCGCGGGGCTTCCATTCCAGCCCGTCGGGCTCGAAGTGGACGGCCGCTTCGAGCACGGCCAGGGTCTTCTCCAGGCGGCCGTCCAGGCGGTGGTGCAGGTACGACCACCCCAGGCCGTACATCGTCGCCGAGAAGCCGACGAGGACCGCCGCCAACGTCCCCAGGAAGAACAGCAGCAGGCGCGACGCCAGGCTCACGGCTCGTCCTCCGGGATCGAGCCCGGCGGCCGGCCGAACGAGTAGCCGCGGCCGCGGAGCGTGTGGATCAGCCGATCTCCGTGCGCCTCCAGCTTCCGCCTCAGCTCGAAGACGTGGACCTCCAGCGTGTTGGAGAGCCCGTCGTAGCGCTCGTCCCAGACGTGCTCGTAGATGCGGGTCCGGGAGAGGACCTGGTCCGGGTTGCGCACGAAGTAGACCAGGAGCGCGTACTCCTTGGCCGTCAGGTCGATCGCCTTGCCGACCCGGGCGACGCGCTGGGTGGCCAGGTCCACCTCGACGTCCGCGTAGCCCAGCCGGGTGCCGCCGCCGCGGCCCTCGCGGCGACGCACCAGGGCGTGGACCCGCGCCAGCAGCTCGTCGAACGCGAACGGCTTGCACAGGTAGTCGTCGGCGCCGCCGTTGAGCCCCTTCACCCGGTCCGGCACCGAGTCGCGGGCGGTGAGGAACAGGACGGGGGTCTCGTGGTCGCGCTCGCGCAGGCGCTTCAGGAGCGAGAGCCCGTCCTGGGACGGCAGCCACCAGTCGAGCACGACGACGTCCCAGCCGCCGGGCTTGATGGCGCGCCAGGCGGCCTCGCCGTCGGCCTCGCGCTCGACGGTGAAGCCCTCCTCGCGCAGCCCCCGCACCAGCGACGCGGCGATCGTCTCGTCGTCCTCGACCACCAGGATTCGGATCCCCATGCTGCCATTCCCCCTCGGGGCATTCTATCCGCCCGGGCGTTCACATCCAGGGGGCGAGGCCGATGGGCCGCCGCGCGTTCGAGAGCGCCGCCTCGTCGCGGCGGGCGGGCGCGGGGAGGCCGAGCGGGCGCTTGCGCCGCTCGGCGCGGGGCGTCGACGGCATGATCGCCGCCCCGATCTTCTCGATCAGGCACTCCGCGATCGCCCCCAGCGCGAGGCCGGCGGGGACGGCCAGGCAGGCCGGCAGGAACAGCAGCGTGAAAGCGGTCGTCGTCATGGCTTTCCTTCCTCTCGTGCGAGTGCGACGCCGGAGGGCGAGGCTCGTCGCCCCGCCCGACGTCAGGAAGGATAGGCCGTGAACCTTAGGCGGCCGTTACGCCGCCGTAAGTTCCTCCTAATGGTGTGAAATGGATTGCACGGCCAGGGGTTGCGGCGGTTTACTTCGCCGCCAGGGGGAGGATCTCGATCCGGCGGAAGGCGATGCCGGCGTACTCGGACTGGAACGTGATCTTCCCCTTGCGGACGCTCGAAGCGAGGCCGACGTTGACGACCTGGCCGTTGAGGATGTTGGTGATGGTGTCGCCGTCGCAGACGACCTCCATCGTGTTCCACTCGCCGGCCGGCTTCTCGACGTCCTTCGGCCCGCGGACTCCGAGCACGTCCTTCCACTCGGGGTCGCGGCCCCACCAGTTGATCCGGCCGCCGTCGAACTCGCGCAGCTGGCCGGAGCCGTCGGGCGTGAAGTACCACTGTCCGTCGCCCCCCTTGCGGACGCGGCTGCTCAGGCGAAGATCCTCGCCCTTCGGCACCGACACCACGATGAAGTCGCCGGAGCCCCCCTCGATGAGCTGGCACTCCATCGACTGCATCCAGTGGCCGCCGTAGGCGTCGTCCTTGCCGACGCAGTGGACCAGGATCCCGGAGTCCCTCGCCGCCTTGTCGCGCGGGGGCAGGGCCTCGCCCGTCCACCGCCATTCGGCGATCAGCCGGTAGTTCTCGTACTCGCCCTTCGTGATAAACCCGCCCAGCTCCTTGCCGGAGACCCGGATCTCGCCGTCGACCACCTTGAAGACGCCGTCCGGGTCCTCGTACTTGTGGTCGTGCAGGTAGGTGTAGAAGCCGTCCAGGTTCTTGCCGTTGAAGGCGAGGATCGGCGGCCCCGATTTCACGGCGGGAATCTCGCGGGCGAAGGCGGGGACCTCGTCCGAGTCGGAGATCATCCACCCGCCCTGAACGGTCGCGCACGCGGCGAGCAGGAACGCAAACGGTTTCGAGAGCTGGATTGGTCCGCCAGCGATGGACCCGGCCGCCGATCTTGCGGCAGTAGTCCTCGACGCGGGAGCGGGTAGGCTCGTCGGGGCAGGTGACGGCGAGGATCATCCCACGCCGGCGCTCCATGCGGTCGGGGTCGACGACGCCGACGCGGTCGCCGGGGACGCCCAGGGTGGGGAGCATCTGGACGGCCAGGTTGCCGCCGGAGGCGTCGTCGAAGTGGACGACCAGCCGCAGGGGCGAGTCCGGGCTCTGCACCGCACCGGGGCGGATGAGCGGGGTTTCCATCGTGGGGGGCCGGGGCGCGGGCATGGGGTCAGGGCGGGGGCCGGCCGAGGGCGGTCGCGCGACGCCGCCGTCGACGTTCAACGGACAGTTTGACGCCGCGGCGGGGGCGTCGGCCGACGAGGCCGGTTGCTGGTAGGGAGGGGAGGGCTCGCCCGAAAGGTCTCCGCCCCATGATGTACCCGCTCCTGGCCTGCCTCCTCCTCGCGTGGGACGAGCCCCGCGTCCGGCCCGAGCCGCTCGGGATGTTCGACGCCCGGCTCATCCCCGAGGCGTCCGGCGTCGCCCGCAGCCGCACCCGGCCGGGCGTCTTCTGGGTCCACAACGACTCCGGCAACCCGCCCGCCCTGTTCGCGATCGGCCGCGACGGCCGCATCCTCCGCACGTTCGGCCTCGCGGCCCCCAACCTCGACTGGGAGGACGCGGCCGTGGACGACCGCGGCCGGGTCTACGTCGGCGACATCGGCGACAACAAGGGCCTGCTGCGGCTCCGCGCCATCTACCGCTTCGACGAGCCCGACCTGAGCCGGGCCCCGACGGGCCCCCTCAAGCCGACCGCCGCCACGTTCTACGCGCGCCCGGCCGGCGACTGCTTCGACGCCGAGGGCTTCGTCGTCGACGGCGACCGCGCCGTGATCGTCACCAAGCGGTTCGACGGCCGCGACGCCGAGCTGCGCGAGGTCCCCCTCGAACCGCCGGCGCCCCTCCTGCGGCCGGCCGAGGCGAGGAAGCTCGGCAAGCTCCCCGGCTGCAAGGACCCCGTCACCGGGGCCGACCTCACGCCCGACGGCCGCCTGTTCGTCGCCTGCGGGGTCGACGTGGTCCGGGTCTACGAGCGCCCCGCGCCGCCGTCGTGGAACGACCTTCGCATGATCGCCGAGGTCCGCCTCAAGAGGGACGCCCAGTTCGAGGGCGTAACCTGGGAAGGGGGCGATTTGATCCTCGTCGGCGAGGGGGGCGGCGTGGCCCGGCTGTCGGAATCGGCCTGGCGGGCGCACGCGCCGCGGGCGAAGAAGAAGGACCGCTGAGGCATGGCCGAACGCTTCGACGTGATCGTGGCCGGGGCCGGGGTGGTCGGCCTCTCCGTGGCCTACGCCCTGGCTCGCGAGGGGCTCCGGTCGGCCGTGCTCGACCGTCGCAAGCCCGGCCTTGAGGCGTCGTGGGCCGGCGCGGGGCTCCTGCCGGCCGTGAGCGACCCCGACCGCCGCCCCTCCCATCCGACGCTCGCCCTGCGGGCCTGGAGCGCCCGGCTCTATCCCGAGTGGTCGGCCGCGCTTCGCGAGGAGACCGGGATCGACAACGGCTTCCGGCGCACCGGCGGCGTGGACGTCGCCCGCACCGAGGCCGAGGAGCACGCGCTCCGCACCACCGCCGGCCGCTGGCGGGTCGAGGGGATCGCTTACGAACGCCTGGCTCCCGGCGACTTCGCGCGGGTCGAGCCGGCCCTCGACCCGACCCTCCGCGCCGTCTACTTCCTCCCCGACCGCGCCCAGGTCCGCAACCCCTGGCACCTGCGCGCGCTGGCGGAGGCCGTCGAGGCCCGCGGGGGCGTCGTGCTGGCCGACCGGGGCGTCGAGGGCTTCCTCGCGCGCGGCGACCGCGCGACCGGCGTCCGCACGGCGGCGGGGGAGATCGAGGCCGACGCGGTCGTGGTCGCCGCCGGGGCGTGGTCCGGCGGGCTGCTCGCCGGGCTGGGCGTCCGGGCCCCGACGCCCCCGGTGAAGGGCCAGATCGTGCTGCTGAACCCCGCCCGGCCGATGCTGCGGCGGATCGTCGAGCACGGCCAGCACTACATGGTCCC